>Ga0335085_10002762_pt1 | contig 31994 bp, 34 predicted proteins | sample Lox_Sample_45_FD_206712 | JGI IMG/M metagenome (GOLD analysis project Ga0335085, IMG submission 206712) | Soil microbial communities from Loxahatchee National Wildlife Refuge, Florida, United States - Lox_Sample_4.5 | ecosystem: Environmental > Terrestrial > Soil > Wetlands | place: USA... | reverse complement strand
TCCTTTGGTCGACTACGAAATAATCGTTGACACTCGACACGCGCAGTCTGAATTGACTGCACTCGACCTTTGGCAACTGGTGATTGAAATCTTCAACTTTCGTCTGCCCCTTGCTCGAAAGACGGCCGTTCTTTGTCCAACTGAACGATTTGACAAAGCAGAGTTCTTCGCGCTCTGCGCCAAAAACAGAGGCTTCCTGGTCATGCCATTCATTTCTTTCGAGGATGCAATTGAATGGCTGATTGCGAAGGAGCCCTGACGCCTAAACTTCAACGACACGGGCTCTCGGTAACGGTTTTTGCGTCCCGCGTTCCTACGACTCTTAGGAAGGCTGGAGACGAGAAAAACCAATCATTGGCCAATCAGATGACGGAGCGCTTCTAATAAAATCCAAAGCAGGGCAAGGAACGCCACGATAGCAATCAGAGGAATCAGTGGACCTTTTGTATTATTCATGGTGTGACCCAGTTAAAACTGGACAGGAGTTTATTTGGTAACCCATCCATTATTTTCGTTTACGTCGTTGGGGAAAAAAGCGCACCCAAAGCCCGTACAAGGAGTGCCTGTAAGTCCCGCCCAGAACTATGAGGGCCATTCCAGTGAGAATCGGGTAAAACATCGTAGGATCCAAACCCAACTTCGCATACTTGTGACACATGCTGCTGCCTAGATAAGGAATAAAGCCAAGCCACAGCCGCGACATCGCCACGACTGCGGCGGCTGTTGACTTAAGCGACTTGGTTCGCGCCCAGCCCTCTGCGTCCTCCGCCCGAGGGCACCAGCATGCGATCATTTCGTACCACATGATTTCACTTTTACTGAGACTCCTAAAGATTCACTTTTTGATAAAATATTTTTATGGCCAACCCATAGCGTTAACCGGAGCCGATCAGCCAGCCGGCGAGAAAGACGAGCACGCCGCCGACTACAACTTGGAACACCGCCGCGAGCAGCGGCGTGTCCATGTAGCGTTTGCGAATCCAGGCGATAACCGCTAATTCCACAGCCACGAAAATAAGGGCGATGGTTGTGGCGAGATGAAAATCGCGGATGAGATATGGCATGGTATGGCCCAGACCACCGAGGGTGGTCATCAGGCCGCAGACAACACTACGAATCCAAGGCGTGCCACGCCCGCTGAGTTTGCCATCGTCGGACAACGCCTCGGCAAAGCCCATGCTAATACCAGAGCCAACCGAAGCTGCGAGTCCAACCTTGAATGCCGCCGATGTATTACCGGTGGCGAATGCGGCGGCAAATAGTGGTGCCAGCGTGGAGACCGAGCCATCCATCAATCCGGCAAGTCCCGGCTGGACGAAGCGCAATACAAACAGCCGTCGCGCCACGTCGCGTTCATGGCCTAAGGCGCCGGATTTGGCCTGTTCATCCGCGATTTCCTCGGCGGTGGCTTCGTGCCGTTGCTCTTCCTGGGCGAGATCACCGAGAAGTTGTCGAACGCCGGCATCACGCTGGTCCGCTGCGAGGCGGCTTTGTAAAAACGGCGCGATTCAATCTCCATCAAGGCCGCTTCCTCGCGCACGCGCCCGGGCCGAAGCGTTTGTGTGATCCACGAAGGACGGCGCAAGACAAAGCCCTTCACATCCTACCGTCGGATGAGCGGGATATGCTCACCGTATCGCTGACGATACGCTTCAATCAACCGGTGCCGATGCCCGTCCTCCTCCCCGACCATCCGGGTGAACAGTTCCGCGGTGGCCGGGAAGTCTGCGCGGAGCGATTCGGCAAAGTCGCGATAGATGCGGGCGTCCTCTTCCTCAGCCGTGATGGCGAGGGCGAGGATCTGGGCTTCATTCAGCTCACGGAAGCGCATAGATCTAAACTTTCGCAATGATGATCGTGCCGGCGACGATTAGTCCGGCGCCAATCCAGTGCCGCCAGGTCAAGTGCTCGCCCAGGTAAAGCACGGCCAGAACCATGGCGATCACGACGCTGAGTTTGTCCACCGGCGCCACTTTGGATGCTTCGCCAAGTTGCAGGGCGCGGAAATAACAGAGCCACGATGCGCCGGTTGCCAGGCCGGACAATATCAGGAACACCCACGTCCGGGTTGTAGCTTTACTCAGCGTGTCGAAGCCTCGGCATAACAAGATGCTCCATGCGAAAACAAGGATCACGACCGTGCGGATGGCCGTCGCCAGATTGGAGTCAATACCTTTGACTCCCGCCTTGGCCAACACCGCGGTCAGACCGGCGAATAGCGCTGAGAGCAAAGCCCAATGGAACCAGTTCATCTATGTAACAGTACTCGTTGCTGGATCACCTTCGTATGGAGGAATGGAATCGGGATACCTTCATCGGTGAATCGCTTTTGAGGTCTATCGAGCAAGCCGGATTTGAGCACGTTGGCACTTCGCGTGTCAGCGCGCCACATATCCAACGTGAGCCTCACGCTGGAGGACGCCAATTGCGTAACCGAACAATCGCAGGCTTGCTGCGCCTTGGGATTTTTGCCAGCCAAATCCAGAAGTAGAATGACGCGGGCTTTGTCGATGTCCGAATCGTAACTGGTGCTGGTCGGCCAGTGCCCCACCTTTGATTTGATCGAAGATTCTCCTGAAAGCACATCAGTCCTAATAATTCGTCTTTTGATAGAAAATTTTCTTTACCCACTCCGTCATTAAAATATAGAGTGTCACAATAAGGACCATCATTGTGACAAAAGATGCAGGCAGAGGTGTGAAACCGAAAATCTTTCCGACAGGTGTGAAGGGAAAGATCAGCGTGACAAGAACGACGCCCATTGTGGCGACAAACAGATATTTCCGTGGTCGGCTTTTATAAAATGGCCTTCTGCTGCGGATCACCAGCACGATGACTGAGGCAGAGATCACCGACTCCATAAACCACCCCGTCCTGAACTGGTCGGGTGTGGCATGGAGGATCAGCAAGAGAACTCCGAAGGTGAGATAATCAAAAACCGAACTAACCAGGCCGAAGGTAATCATGAATTTCCTGATAAAAGCGATGTTCCACCTTCTGGGTTGATCCACCATCTCGGCGTCCACATGATCGGTGGCAATGGTCATTGCCGGAAAATCCGTCATCAGATTCGTCAGCAGGATCTGTTTGGGCAGCAGGGGGAGAAAGGGAAGAAAGAGCGATGCGCCGGCCATGCTGAACATGTTCCCGAAATTGGCGCTGGTCGCCATAAAGATATATTTTATAGTGTTGGCAAAGGTTGTTCTTCCTTCTCGCACACCTTGGATTAAGACAGCCAAATCTTTTTCCAGGAGAACGATGTCCGCAGACTCTTTGGCTACATCAACCGCGGTATTCACGGAAATGCCCACATCCGCAGCGTGGAGCGCGGACGCGTCATTGATTCCGTCCCCCATATATCCCACAACATGCCCTGCCTTCCGCAATGCAATGATCAAACGCTCTTTCTGATTGGGCTCCACCTCTGCGAAGATGTCCGTCTCCTTTACCTTCACCAGAAGAGCCTCATCGCTTACTTCCCGGAGTTCGCTCCCGGTAACGATCTTCGCGTCCCGCATCCCCACATCCTTGCTCACCTTGGCGGCGACGAGAGCATTATCGCCGGAAATAATCTTCAGACAAACGCCGAGCTTTTTGATGGCTGCAATCGTTTCAGTGATCCCCGCTTTCGGCGGGTCGATGAAAACCAAAAATCCGAGAAAAGTCATATCCTCCTCATGATCCTTATTGATGGACGACTCCGCACCTCTGTCCCGATAAGCAATGCCCAAGAGACGAAACCCCTGGTTGCTGAGCGTCTCATATCTCTGCTGGATTTGCTGACTTACTGAAGTCATCTCAACTTTATTGCCCGAAGGAGTCTCCGCCGTTGAACAAACGGCAAGCACATTGGGAAGAGTGCCCTTAGTCACCATTGAATACCTGCCATCCTTTAAAATCAGGATGCTCAGCCGCTTACGTATGAAGTCATAAGGGACCTCATCTGCCTTCTTGTATCCGGCAATATCCGGCTGTCTGTAAGCACGGATCGCTTCATCAATAGGATTAGAGAAGCCTGTTTCAAAGAAGGCATTCAGGTACGCATGGAGGAAAACCCGGTCGCTGGGATTGCCCTCCGTATCCAAGGCCGAATGCAGAAATGCCTTTCCTTCGGTAAGGGTTCCCGTCTTGTCCGAGCAGAGAACATCCATGCTGCCGAAATTCTCGATGGCGGCAAGCCGCTTCACAATGACCTTTTGCGCTGCCATATTCTTGGCGCCATGCGCCAGATCGACGCTGATGATGGCAGGCAGTAGTTGAGGAGTCAGCCCCACCGCCAGAGCCAGGGAAAAAAGTAACGAATCCAAGACGGGCCGGTGGAAATAGACATTTACGACAAGAATCAGGAAAACCAGGATTAACGTCACTCTTAGCAATAGATACCCGAATTGACGGATACCTTGTTCAAATTCGGTCTCCGGTTTTCTTAGTTTCAGCCTTTCCGATATTTTGCCGAATTCTCCCTGCCTCCCGGTGAAAACCACAACGGCCCTAGCATTGCCGCTAATTACATGGGTTCCCATAAAAAGACAGTTGCTGCGTCTGCTGAGGGGCGTTTCCGCCGGCAATATCCCGGCATCCTTCTCGGCGGGGTAGGTTTCGCCCGTCAGGCTTGCTTCATCCACAAAGAGATCTTTTGCTTCTAATATCAGGCTGTCCGCGGGGATGGCATCTCCGGCATTCAAAATAACGATGTCTCCCGGGACGACTTCTTCCAAGGATATGTCTGTAGGATTTTTGTCACGGAGAACAGTGGTCTGGATCCGGATTATGGCCAGGAGCTTTTCGACGGCATTAACGGCGCCCCGTTCCTGCCAGAATCCCAGAAGGCCGCTGACCAGAACGATGAAGAGAATAATAACGCCATCCGTGTTGTCTTGAAGGAAAAAAGACAACCCGGCAGCAAAAATAAGCGTGAGGACAATGGGGTTTTTAAATTGGGCAAGAAGCAACGCTATATCGGACCGTTTCGGCGGCTTGAGCCGGTTGGCCCCGTAACTGATCAGCCGCCGCCTTGCCTCCTCACTGCTCAATCCTTCCCGTTGAGATTCAAGTTGAGCCAGCAAATCAGTCTGCGGTATGTCCCAGAAATTTGACGGTTGTTGGATCATTTGGGAATGGGCTGCGACGTCAACCCGATATTACTTAAACGCCTTGATCAACGCCTCAAACTGCGCTCGCAATGATTTGTCGTGTGGCGTTATGGGCGGGATCTTGCGGCCGATACCCAGCAACTCATAGACGGCCATCTGGGCTGCTCGCACCGAATACTCTACTGTGAAGACGACATCATCTGGAATTTCGACGAATTGGCTGATGAACGCGAGATTTATTGAGCCGCTAGGCACCGGCAGCGGCCGATCCCTGCGCATGCGGGGCATGAACTGGCTGGTGATGTAGGGCATTCTGCAAGGAATGCAGTTGGCCGATTCGACGATCTCCAAATCGAATCGCAGGTGACCGCAGAGTTCCCGCAGCATTTCAGCGCCATTACACTCGTCCATCGGCTTCGGAATGAAATTGCCGACCCGGTCTGGAAATAGCGCGTATCCCCAGAATACTTGAACGTCGGCAGGCTGGTTCGGGAAGTGAGGTTGATGGGCCAGCACAATGGACATCAGCCAATTCGAATCCTTGAACGTCACCAGCCCGCCGGTCCCAGGCTCATTGCCGCTGAACTGGTTCATCTTGTCGAAGAATGCGGGGTTCTTCAGCGTGACGGTAAACGACTCCCAGCAGGATTGCGCGATGCAGTTGTTAAATGCCGCAGGATTGCCAAACTGCGGCCGGCCATCCGCCAGCTTTTCCCAGAGTGTCCAACCGCCGCTATCTGTTTTGGTCAACTTTCGGGGCGCGCTCGTCATCGAACCCAGGCTGGAGGCATCGGTCATGGAGCCGTTTTGCACCAAGACAAAGTCGCCGTCATTCACGGCAATCACTTCGCTTTTGTCCCGCCGCAGACAGTGTATGCCGGTCACGATGAACTTGCCGTCTTCAGTCTTGTGATCAAGGTCTGTCACCTTGCAATCCGTGACCAAACGGACGCCTTGGGCTGCGAGCCACGTCTGCAAAGGCAGAACCAATGAATCATATTGGTTGTAGATGGTTCGCTTGACGCCCGCCAGAGTTTCAATGCGGGAAAACTCGAGCAAAAAACGGTGCAGGTAACGCTTAAATTCAACGGCGCTGTGCCAGGGCTGGAAGGCAAACGTGGTGGCCCACATAAACCAGAATTCAGTCTCGAAGAACCCGGGCGAAAACCAATCAGTGATGCAACTTGCGGCCAATTTATCTTCGTCGGTCTGGCTGAGCTTCAACAATTCAATCCGGTCCCGCATCGAGAACCTCATCGAAGTCACCGGAACCTTCGCGCGACGGTGGTCAACCAGCCTCGCCATCGAATGCGACTTGTGCTTCTCATTGAACTCCACGGTTTCGTCAAATACCGACTCGCCTTCGTTTTTCAGCGAGGGAATGGATTTGTAAAGATCCCAAGTGCATTCGTAGTTGTCCGTGGTCAACATGCGTCCGCCGCGCAATATATACCCGCCCGCAGGATCGCCGGCACCATCCAGACTTCCGCCCATGACGGGGGCGGCTTCGAGAATCGAAATATTTCCGCCCGGCAGGCTGCCATCGCGGATCATGAAGGCGGCGGCGGCCAGGGAGCCGATACCGCCACCCACGAGATAGGCCTTTGATTTCGCGCTCATGTCATTTATTTTGTTGGAAGGGTTTGGTTGGTCTCGCCCCAATTTTGCGGCTGTTTGGACGCATCAATAAAAACATCCATTTGCTGGCCTGCGAACATCGGCAAGTCACCGCGCTCAAAACTGTAGATCACCTGTAATACTCGTGTATCGACGCGCTCGGTGCTATCGCCGGTCAGCGATTGCTTCGGTATGACATACGGTTCGAATCGCACAAAGTTCAGCGGCGTTTTGATTTCCTTGTTGCCGCGAAGAAAGCCGACTGCGGGCGCGCCAGCGCGCACACGCCACGCGTCGTTTTCATCCACATCCACCCGCACATGCAATGGCGACACGTTGCCAAACAAAATCAGCGGCTGGGTCAGCACCCCGGTCGGCGCAAATTCGCCAAGTCGCACCTTAAGTTGCAACACCTGGCCTTCCACCGGCGCGCGGACGGTAAGACGATCCAAATCCGTTTCGGCGGACTTCAGATCGGCGCGAGCCTGGGCCAACTCCGCTTCGGCCTTTTGGGCGGCGATGCGTTCCCGGTCCCTTTCCTCGATGCTGGTGATCTTTTGGGCGGCGAGAGTTTCAGTCAGGTTGAGTTCATACTTTGCGTCAGCCAGTTGGGCCTCTGCCGCTTGGGCAGCGGCCTGGCGCGAGGTAACAAGGGCACGTTGGGCGCGGTCGTCAATGGTGAACAAGGGATCACCGGCTTTCACATTGCTGCCAATTTGAACATAGATCTTCGAGACAATGCCGGCGATTTGCGTGCCGATGGCGATGTTTTCCGTGCTCGCTTCAACAATGCCGGCACCGGCAACGAAGGTTTGATAAGGCGGCTGCGGCGCGTCAGAGACAGGAAGTGCTGGCGGGGTATCTTTAGCACTGCGCACCGCGGCGAGAACGCCGACGCCGACACCCAACATAGCGAGCAGGGGTAAGATGTATTTGCGAAACATAAATTTTTCCTATGTAATGTTGGTTGGTGAATCCGCATGGGACGGCGGATTTTCAACTTGGGTGATGCGGCCATCCTCCATCCGGGCAATTCGGTCGGCGAATTGGAAGATGCGGGCATCGTGCGTCACCACGACCAACGCCCGGTCTTTGCCGAGCGCGAGCCGTCGCATCAGTTCCATGACCATGTGGCCGGTTTCGCCGTCGAGTGCGCTGGTCGGCTCGTCGCAAACGATCAGTTTCGGATTATGCACGAGCGCCCGCGCGATGGCCACGCGCTGCTGCTGGCCTCCGGACAAATCCTGCGGAAACGAGAGCATCATGCGGCGGTCGAAGCCAACCTTCTCCAAAACTTCGCTGGCCTGGTTGACGGAGACATAACGTTTCGCTCCGTTGATCATCAGCGGCGCGGCGACATTCTCGGCGGCGGTGAGGGTCGGAATCAGGTTGAACGTTTGAAAGACAAAACCGATATTGCGGCCTCGAAAACGAGTCGTGTCAACTTCCGCCATCTGTTTGTAATCATGATCGAAAACGGAACAATCGCCTCCATCGCGGCCGAGCACACCGGCAATCACCGAGATAAGAGTCGTTTTGCCGCAACCGGACGGACCGACCAACATGAGCAACTCGCCGGTGCGGACTTCCAGATTGACACCACGCAACGCTTGCACGGCGGCAGTCCCCTGGCCATAGGTCTTGGTCACGCTGTGGCAGCGCACCGCGACGCCGTTTTCATTGTTGACCTCTGGAAGAGTGGCGGTCATGAGTCGAGAACCTCCGGGTTAGCTGCGGAACACAACGGCCGGTTCCAGCTTCATTACTTTGCGAATGCTGAGCGCGGCCGAGGTCAGGCAGATGATCAACACCGCTGCGGCACTGATCAGCAATAGTTGCCAGGGCAATCGGAAAGCGATCTGGGTGCGCCCGCTCAAGAGCAAGCCCCAGGTAGAGGCGGCACCCACACCCAGGCCGTAACCGATTCCACCCACCATCAATGCCTGCAAAAGGATCATCCGCAGCAGCACGGGGTTGGTTGTGCCCATAGCTTTAAGCGTTCCGAAGTATCGCAGATTATCTAGGGTGAAGTTATAGAACGTCTGGCCGGCGATTGTAATACCGACGATGAATCCGAGCGCCACAGCAGTGAGGAAGTTAATCGGCATGCCGGTGTATTTGAGAAAGTAGATAAACGTCAGTTTCTTGAACTCGTCACGAGTGTAAGCTTTAAGCCCGGTCGCCCGCCCAATGCGCTCGCAGAGTTGGTTCAAATCCTGGCCGGGCTTGGCTTTCGCCGCGACGAACGACAACAGCTTGCGCTCCTGTGGCGCGAAAGTAGTAGCCCGTGAGTAAGTGGTGTAAATTACCGGATTGGCTTGAAAGGTCTGGGTGATTCGACAGATGCCAACCACAACGCCGCGATGGTCGTTCAGTTCCAACGCATCACCAATCTTCAGGGGCACACGCTGTCCGTTCGGTAGAACCTTCGCGAGCTTGCCGCTTGCACCGGTAATGTCCACGATGACACCATCACTTCGCCGCAAGTCGGAGAGCTTCCCCTTAACCATTTCTGGCGGGCCGCCAATCAGCGTCTCGTCATCGAGTCCAATGACAACGCAGGTCTGAAATGTGCCGTCATGCAGTCGTGCCTGCAACGATCCCTTATAGATCGGCACCGCCCATTGAACGCCTTGAACGCCGCGAACGCGCAGGACCTGCGTGTCTTGAAGCGGCTTGATGTCCTCGATGTATTGCACTTGCGGGTCCACGACCCAAATGTCCGGCAGGCCGATGTCGGTCAGAAAACTGAAGGTGCGCGTCATGATGCCGACAAAAATTGCTGACTGTTGGGTAATCAACAGTGATGCAAAGGTCAGCCCAATAATAATGCCGATGTACTTGGCCCGGTCACCCACCAGCATTTTTAACGCGATAAAGTTCATTGCTCGAATCACCAGATATGAATGACAATGTGATTCTCGACTTCCGACACGCCTGGCGCAGACCGGGCAGCTCGCTCGGCCTCCTCACGCTCAATACAATTGTCCAGGACGCCGCGAAGCACCACCTTGTTTCCGGAAGTCTCCACGGTGATCTTCTCGGCGTCGAGCAGGGCGTGCCGCTCAAACGCTGCCTTGATTGCCGCGCTCACGTCCGAAGATGCCTGCTTCGGTCTAATTATGATTAAATTGCTTATCCCTATGACTCCTGGCAAACGCTGCACTGCTTCTTCAGCGGCAATCTTCTGGTGCGCCCACTCGACTACGCCCTCCAAAGTCAGCCAGCCATTGCGGACCATTGCCGTCACGGCGCCGGTCGGAACTTCGATAAGCCAGTCAATCGATTTGGCCGCGTCAGCAGCAATTTCGTCGTCGGTGCGGCGGGAGGAATCAGGCAGATCAACGACAACTTCATCCGCCACGCCCTTCACCCCGGCAACCCGTTTGGCCGCGCGCACCGCAACCAGCTTCGCGACATAACTGCTAACGGAGCCATTGAGCAATACAATCCCTTCATTTACTGAGACCCCGATGTCCGCAGCGTTGACGCTTGGCTCGTAGGCGAGTTCAGCCAATATGTCCTTTTTCAATTCCAAGTCAGTTTTCATAAAGCAGGCCTTTCATTTGTTGATTGTTTCTCAGCTTTCGACATAAATCACCATACAAAGCCCCGATCACACAGAGACAAATTCACGTTCTTTCTCACGTACTACCAGCACTGGACAAGGCGCGTGGCGAACCACTCTCTCAGTCGTGCTGCCAAGCAAAACATGTGCGAGCCCGGTCCGGCCATTGGTGGCGATGATGATTAAATCCGCCGCCGATTCGCGAGCGGCTTCGGTTATCTCATGATGCGGTGTTCCCTCTCGGATGAGTGGGGTTCGAACCAAAGCTTCGGCAACGTGACCTTCCTCGCACAGTGTTCGGAAGGACTTCCTCGCTTGGGTTAACCAGAAGTCGGAGCCTATGATAACCGGGTCGAGAGCCTCCGAATAATCAGGCAACGGTTCGATAACGTGTACCAACGTGATTTTGCCCCCGACCTTTTTTGCCAAAGAAGCCACGTAACTCAATGCCTTTTTGGACGCATCAGAGAAGTCGGTTGGCACGAGGATGTTCTTCAACTCCATTTTTGTCTGGATCACTTCATTTTGAGCGTGGCTTTGACTTTGGCTATTCGCGCCTGCCTTACTTGGTTCGCCCAGAACGCTAACTCCCGATTTTTCTGCTTTCGGGCTTTCGGGCGCTTTCTTGTGTGACTTAGTTAATAGGGCTTTCCTCTGTGGACTCACTTCGATGTTCTTCAATTCCCATTTTGCCTGAAGCGCCATCTTTGGAGTCTGCGATTGACTTTGGTTTTTAGCGCCTGCTTGACCCGGCTTTATCCGAACCCCAGCTTTCGATTTTTCTGCTTTCATATTTGCGTAGGTTTTGATGTGTGATTTCCTTTCCAGGTAATTAAACCGCCGGCTGCCCACCTGCCGATGCTAAGCGACAGCACACTTAAATTCAGTGGAAAAGTTAGCAGAGCACCCACGTTGGGTTCTATAATCACTTCGTATGGGGTCGGCTGTCCGTACGTCTGAAGATCACGGCTGGAACAATGAGCGTTATCCCCGCAAGCGGAAGCCCTTCAATTCAACTACGCCGTCGGTCACGGCCTGTTCGTTATGAACAACCGGGCAGAAATCCAGCGGCGTTCGAGGAGTACTAACTCGGCAAAATGGGCGAGCTCAATTGAGAGCCTTCATTTTGAGGGTTGGAGCCAAGAATGCCGGCGCCATCAATTCGAAGAAACAGGATTTTGGCCCGGCTGTTTACCGGAACTTGATTCCAATTTTGGCTTTACGTTTTTGGCGGCAGTCATGGCGCGATAGGTCACCGGCACCTGCCACTCGGCATAATTTGGACTGAAGGCTTTCATGGCGCTGACTATCTGCTGGCGGAAAGTTGTTTCAATCAAATTCCCCTGTCCCGGCCAGATTTTGAAATGGACACGGACAAAATCCCATCCGCCGCCCGGCGCCGTTTCCACCGGACCGATGGCCGGCTCGCTCAAAATGATTGCGCCGAATTGCGCCCACATGCCCTTGGCGATGTTCCCGATGGCCTGTAAGGCCTTGTCCCGGTTTGCGTCCGCTGGAATCTGCACGTCCGCATATGCAAACACCCCGCCGTGGGGAAACCGGCTGACGTTGCCGATGGTGCGGTTGGGAATGAACACAATCTGGTTGTAAAAATTGCGGAGCGTCGTGAAACGCAACCCGATTTCCTCCACGCGCCCGATGATGGTGGTGGTGGCGCCGGTGATTTCCACCATGTCGCCCACGTCCATCGTATCCGAAAAAATCAGAGTCAAGCTGATGACCACGTCCTGCACCAGCCCTTGCGAGCCGAAGCTGATGGCCAGCGCGATGATGGACGCGCTGGCCAGATAACCTTTCAGATTCACGCCCAATTCCTGCAGCACCAGTCCCATCGCCAAAAAATAAATGATGCACGTCACGCCATTGGCGATCAGTTGGACAAGTGTGATAAACTTTGGCTGTTGCGTGACGAAGCCGAGCGGAGTTTTCTGCGCGTGGCTTTTGTTAATAATCCATTCGCTGATATTCCGGATGGCCTTGACCGTCAGATGCAACAGAATGACCAGAGCCACGATCAGTAAGAGCCGCGTTCCGGTGGAAGGCGTTTGGCCGAAGAAATGAGCAAAAAGGCGGCCCATCACCGTTGCATCCGGCAGAGCCGACAATAAAACTGGAGACTGATTTGTCATGTTATCAACAACCGCGCTCATCGTGCTACAGAAAACCGGGCTGCGTGGCAACACTCGATGGTGCGGGACCTAGCCCTTTACAATTTTATTTCTGACCACGCTCTTTGATCTGCACACCCAGCTTTCGCCGAAGCGCCGTTATGACAATCTCTGCCGCCCCCTCGGCATTGATCGCGGCGGTGTTGATGATTAAGTCATGGCTCAAAGGGTCAGTCACATCGTGACCAAAATGGCGGTTGACCGCCTTCACTCGCTCGCAATCTTTTTTTTCGACCTTAACCCGGGCAACCTCTGGACTCAAGTGCGCTTTGTCGGCAGTGCGCTTTGTCGGCAATCCGCCGGATGCGCGTCTCAATCGGCGCAACCATCCGCACACACAAACCGAATTGACCGGGCAAAATGAACCGTGCTCCATGGCCGACAATGATTACGTCCCCTTGATGACCCAATGCGAGCACAACTTGCTTCAAGTAAACCAGATAGTCCGATGTGCCGATCTCCTCAGGGTTCAGCAATTGGCCAATGGCGTCTTGAATGATATCTTGGATCGTTTCCAGATCACGCTCATCCAAACTCTCGATTAATTGGCGGCGAACGTGTGCTTTTTGCGCAATTTCATCCACGATTTCGTTGTTGAACACCTGCCAACCTAGTCGTTTTCCGACCAGTCGGGCAACGGTGTTCCCGCCGGCGCCCTTCTCGCGGGAAATGATCAAGTAGGGTCCATAGACCAGGTCGCCGTCCTTGCCCCGCCCGGGTCGCCGCTCACGATTTTCCAGGCGCTTTTCCAAGGCTTCGTTGGCTTGAAAAACTGCGATTTGGTCTTCGACATACTTTTCAACGTCGATCATAACAATTTTCAAAATTATCCATGTCTGCCTGAATTCATATCCAATCGGCGCTCAATCCAGCATTTATTCCGAGCGCTGTGGCGCAACTTTTGGAGATGTTGGCCTGATTTGAGGCTTTTATAACCTCCAAATTACTAAGCCGCATCAAATAGTCTCGTATCTCACCATTGCTTGGAAGAAGTAAGTTTTTCCTTCGTCTGTGTCCGGGGCATATACCGAGCAAACAGAACCAAATGGTTGGAATCCCTTCTCGATTAAGGCGTTCACTGCCTTCTCCAGTTTGTTGCAATCGCAATTTTCGACAATTTTATATTGAGTAATTGGGACCATAAGTTTATCTTTCTACTTTTGTGAGCTGTTTGCTTGCTCGGCATCACTTATCGCGCCCGCAGGAAACGCGCCTCGGTACGCAACTTGTCAGCTTCGTTCATCAGGGTTAAGATCATCTTGACACCAACGAGATTGATGCCGCAGACCGCGCGCAAGTATTCGATACGCCGCAGTGCGCGAATCCCCTCATTGTTGAAATAGAACCCGCCGCAGGCGGGGTCGGCCACGGGTGAGACCAGCCCGTGTTTATAGTAAACGGCAATCATCCGGCGGGGGACGCGTGCAAGACGTTCCGCCACTTCCAACGTATAAACCGCATCGGGACCCGGCTCGAAAAGCTGGAGCGCCAGACTTGTGATTTCTTGTTTATGCTTCATACATTGCTCCTTAAGTTGAGATATGGTTCAAAGGCGTTCATGCAACGGATTGTCGGGGATTGAAATGCGAAACATGACTGAGCTTCTCCCACAGTTCGCGTTCGTCCTGGCTGAGTTTCGACGGGAGTTGCACGTTAACAACCACGTAAAGATCACCACGCTCGCCATCGCGGCCCTTGGGCAGGCCGCGACCGCGAACGCGCAATTGCTGGCCGTTGTTTGTGCCGGCCGGGACCCGGACTTTCACGGGCTTATCGAGTGTCGGGACGCTCACCGTGGTGCCGAGCACTGCTTCCCAGGGCGCCAGGTCAAGTCCGTAATGCAAGTCCGCGCCATGCGGGCGAAAATCTGGATGGGCCGCAAAGCGCACGTGAAGAAAGAGATCGCCGGCCTCGCCGCCATTCGCGCCATCTCCTCCTTTGCCGGGCACCCGGATGGTTTGACCTTCTTGCACGCCAACGGGAATTCGGACTTTGAATGTTTGTGTTTCGGTCTGGCCGGTCTTCGGGTTGACGCGCTGCAATGAAATGCTGCGCACCGACGCGCGCATCACCTCGTCCAGGGTCACCAGGATGTCGCCTTCAATGTCGTGACCGCGTGCCAGGCCGCGAGCGTGTCCGGATTCATCGGCCTCGAAATCACGACCGCTGAACCCAAAGCCACCACGACCGCTGCGGCCAAAGAGTTGCTCGAAAAAGTCGCTAAAGCCTGTGCCCCCGAAACGAAACTCCTGACTCTGCGCCCCGTCAGCGCTTCGTTCGTCGCCGCCCGGCGGCGATTGGCCTCCCCCGCCATTCTTCCAGTTCGCGCCGAATTGGTCGTATTTCTTGCGCTTGTCCGGATCACTTAAAACTTCGTAAGCCTCGTTGATCTCCTTAAACTTTTCCTCGGCGGCCTTTTTGTCCTTGGCCACGTCCGGGTGGAACTTGCGCGCCAGTTTGCGGAACGCTTTTTTGATGTCCTGATCGCTGGCGGTGCGCGGGACCCCGAGAGTCGCGTAATAATCTTTGAATTCAACTGGCATGCGGTGTGGGGTTGGTCTGGGCAAGTTGGCTTAAATCGTTTACGATGACCTTCGCTGGACGAAGAACTTCCTGCCCCCGGCAATAGCCGCGCTGAAAGACTTCGAGCACGCTATGGTCGGGGCGTGTTGGATCGCAGCCAGTGCGGACTGCCTCATGGCGGTGAGGATCGAATGGCTGGCCGAGGCTTTCGTCGTGTTCGATCCCGTGGCGGCGCAGCAATTGTTCGAGTTGTTGAAGGGTCAAGAGCACGCCCTGATGAAGCTGCTGAGGAGAGGATGAGGCGTTGGTGGCGAGCGCACGTTCAAGGTTGTCAATTACCGGGAGCAGTTCGAGGATGAACGCCTCCTTTTGAGCAGTTGTCCGGCGGTCTGTCTCCTGTATCGTCCGTTTTCGGAAATTGTCGAAATCCGCCGCGAGATGAAGATACAGGTCTTTTTGCCGCGCCAACTCGGCTTCCATTGCTTTGAGGTCAGCGGTCAGCGCGTTGGCGGCATCTTCGTCATCTGAAAAGAAATTGGAATTCGTGTTCATAATCGTTTTCAGATCTTTCGCATTTGCGGCGCAAGCCGGTCATCAAGGTTCGAACAGCCGGGGTCAGATGTGACTAAGGTCACTCCAGCTTTTCTGGTCACCCCAGTTAATCCAATAGAGGAAGGCTTGGCACCGTCTCTCGGTCCCTCATGAAGCCAGCTTTCCTTTTCCGAGCGTCGAGAATGCATATCAGGAACGAGCACGGCGGCTCCGTCGAAGCGGCCGGCGTGCAGGTCCTCGATCGCTTGGTTGGCGTTCTTGAGCCGATAGACTGTAGTCTGTGTTGCGACATGGATCCTAGGCGCGAGGCCGAGGAAGTCGATCCCGTCCTGCCGGGTGAGGTTGGCTACGGATATGATCTGCCGCTCCTCCCAGAGCAAGGCGTATGGAAAGCTCGGTATGTCGCTCATGTGGATGCCGGCGCAGACTACGCGCCCGCCCTTGCGCACCGCCTTGAGCGCGGCGGGCACGAGCGCGCCTGTAGGCGCGAAGATGATCGCCACGTCGAGAGGTTCGGGCGGTGCTTCGTCGGACCCGCCGGCCCAAGCCGCGCCCATCCGTCGGGCGAAATCCTGTGTCGCCTTGTCGTGCGGGCGCGTGAAGGCGAAGACCGAGCGTCCCTGCCATCGCGCCATCTGCGCGATGATGTGGGCCGCCGCGCCGAAACCATAGAGCCCGAGCCTCCTCCCCTCCCCGGCCATGACGAGCGAGCGCCAGCCGATCAGCCCCGCGCACATTAACGGAGCGAGGGAAACATCGTCTCCTTCCTCACCGAGCGGAAAGGCGAAGCGCGCATCGGCGACGACGGAGGTTGCATAGCCGCCGTCGCGCGTATAGCCGGTGAACTCGGGATGGTCGCACAGATTTTCGTGTGAACTACTGCAATAGGGGCAGACGCCGCAAGTATGGCCCAGCCAAGGGATGCCGACGCGCTCGCCGATGCGCCGGTCGCTGATACCGGTGCCGATGGCATCGATGCGGCCGACGATCTCATGGCCGGGGATGATCGGAATATGCGGGTTGGGAAGCTCCCCATCCACGACATGCAGATCGGTCCGGCAGACGCCGCAGGCCGAGACATTCACACGGATTTCTCCTGGACGTGGCTGCCGATCCGGCAACTCGGTCCAGACCAGCGGCGTTTTGATCGCCTTTAACACCATCGCATGCATAGGCAACTATTTCTGGCAGTCGATCACAATGCGATCCTGAATGTCGCCGTGCTGCATGCGCGAAGATGTCGTTGATGTCTTCGATCTTTACCGAACTCATGGACCACGGCTGTATTCACGGTCTTGGCCATCGAAATCTCCTGTGGATTTCCGTTTACTGACATAATCAGGTCTTTCAGACCGGACCTTAGAACAGGTTCAGAAGTGAGCGTTGATATCCACGACGTCGATGAGCTTGTGATTGACGAATTCCTTGATGCCGAGCCCGAGTAACTCGCGCCCATAGCCAGAGCGACGGATGCCGCCGAAGAGCAGATCCGCCTCGACTTTGGTCGGATGGTTGACGAACACCATGCCCGTGGAAATCTTCTTCGCCACCTCTGCGCCATGGGCCGGATCGGAGGTGAATACCGAGCCGCCGAGCCCGAAGGGCGAGTCGTTGGCGATCCTCACTGCGTCATCCTCGTCCTTCGCGCGGAACAGCATCGAGACTGGTCCGAAGAACTCCCAATAGCGGGCGGGATTGTCCCCGCCGACCTCCGTCAGGATCGTCGGCTGCACGAAGGCACCCTGATTGGGCACGGGCGGCCCGACCTCCTCGGCCTTCGCGTCATGGGACACCGCCTGGCGAATCTTGTCCTTGAGCTCATCGGCCGCTCCTTGCGAGGAAAGCGGTGCGAGCGTGGTGGCCGGGTCGAAAGGATCGCCCGCGATGAGTTCGGAGACACCCCTGCGATAGCGGGTCAAGAATGCGTCGTAGACCTCGTCCACGATAATCATGCGCTTCGAAGAGACGCAGACTTGGCCGCTGTTCCAATGGCGCCCGAAGACGGCCCATTTCGCGGTCTTTTGCAGATCGGCGTCCGCGAGCACTACGAAGGCGTCTGCGCCGCCGAGCTCCATCGTGGACTTCTTCAGTGCCTTGCCGGCCTGCGCGGCGACGACGGAACCTGCTGCCTCCGAGCCGGTAAGCGCCACGCCCTGCACACGAGGATCGTTGATGATCATTTCGAGTTGCGGGCGGGTGGCATAGAGATTCGCGAAAGCTCCGTCGGGCAGGCCCGCTTTCTTCATTAACTTATGGAAGGCGGCGGCGCTCTGCGGCACGTTGGAGGCATGCTTGAGCAGAAGTGTGTTACCGGCGGCGAGCTGCGGCGCGAGGATGCGAGCGATCTGATAATAGGGAAAATTCCAAGGCTCGATCGCGAGCAGCACGCCGAGCGGCTCATGGACGAGCACCGCCTCGCCCTCGGCAGGATTGAGAACCGGCAGCTTCTCTGGCTGCAGCAGCCGCTCGGCATTGCGGACATAGTATTCGAAGATCTTCGCCGAAAGCTCGACCTCGGCCTTCGCCTCGGAGAAGAGTTTGCCCATTTCCAGCGTCAGGAGCTTGGCGTAGCCGTCGGTGTCACGCCGCAGGATATCCGCCGCTTTCTGTAGGACGCGCCCGCGTTCGGCGAAGGACGTTTCCTTCCAAGCCAGGAAGGCACCTTGCGCCTTTTCGATTGCCTGCTTGACTTCGGCGTCCGTTGTGTCGGGGAAAACCTTCACAGTTGTTCCTGTATATGGATTGATGGTTGCGTATTTCATTTCTGTTCTCCTTTGTTTTCTTATTTTGTTTTGTTAATTTGGGACATTATTAGGCTGTGCCAGCGTTGGATTATAATGGAACGGGCCGTTTGGTTTGTCGCTAATTCTCATGCTTCGAGGGTTATTCCTCACCACTCCCAAACCATTTCACCTTGATTTGATTGTCCACCGCCACCACCCCTGGGGCGGCCCAAGCGGCCCGTTCGGCTTCCTCCCGCTCGGCATAACTCCGAACTTTGCCACGAAGCACCGCCTTGTTTCCAATAGTCTCGACTTTGATGTTCTTGGCATCCAACACGGCGCTTCGTTCAAAGGCCGAGGTAATGGCCAGTTGGATCCCTGCTGGTGCAAGGCTGGGTTTGATGGTTACCAGATTAGTAACCCCTTTGACGCCCGTCAGATGCTGGACGGCATTTTCGGCATAGTCTTGTTGATACTTCCACTCCACCTCGCCTTCCAGCATGATCCAGCCATCCCGGACGGTGATTTTAACGGCACCCTCTGGAATCATAACGAACGCCTTGATTTGACTGGCGGCCATGGCAGCGATGTCTCCGTCGGTTTGGCGCTGGGAATCCGGCAGCTTGACTTCGATGTCGTCAGCGATTGCTTTCACGCCTGCAACCCGTTTGGCTGCACTTTCAGCATTACATTTCTCGCCATAACTGGTGGCGTAGCCATTGAGTGTTACGACCCCGTCTTTCACCAAGACGCCGATGTCTGTGACCTTTACGCTTGGCTCGTATGCAAGTTCAGCCAATATGTCCTTTTTCAATTCCAAGTCAGTTTTCATAAACCAGACCTTTCATTCGTTGATTGTTTCTTGGCTCCCAGCACAAATCGCCATACAGCGGCCTGATCACACGGAGACGAATTCACGTTCTTTCTCACGTACCACCAGCACCGGACAAGGCGCATGGCGGACGACCCTTTCCGTCGTGCTGCCGAGCAGAACGTGAGCCAGGCCGGTGTGACCGTGTGTGGCGATAATAATCAAGTCCATTTTCAGAGCCTTCGCAGTTTCCACAATTTCCTGATATGATATCCCTTCCTTGACCAGCGTTTCCCGAATGAATCGAGGATTGATATTTTCCTCCTGACAGATTTGATTGGCTGTGACCTGCGCCGCGGGCATGATTTTGTCGGTTTCCGCAATATATGGGTTGTAATCGCCATATGGATAGGCGATAGGCAATTCGATGATATGCAGCAATGTGATTTTAGCGCCGAGCTGTTCAGCAACAGACACAGCGTATTTCAACGCCTTCTTCGAGGGCTCTGAAAAGTCGGTTGGCACTAAAATCTGTTGTATGTTTACGGCCGGTCGTCCTGGTTGTGTCACCTCGCGAATGTCAAGTGGGCTTTCCTGTGGTGAACGCCCTTGAACAGGATTCGTTTTAACTTCTGGTGGGTTCGATGTGTTTTTCATAATTGGTATTTTTGCAGAGGGGTTAATTTTTCAAGACAATTGCTGCCTGCAAGACAGGGATATTGATTGGTGAGCACGCGATGGACGGGGCAGTCGGAGCCGCGTGGCAAGAAGCTTTTTGATCGCATTAAGAGCGGGCGCGGCATCATGACCAGTGGCGGTGAATTTAGCCTCGGTGCCATATGCAACGCACAGAGCAAGTAGCCCCAGAAGGCTTTTGCCATCAGCGGACACACCATTGGCTTCGGCCCTTACAGAGCTTTCAAATTGGAGCAGTGTGCGAACAATCATCGTAGCCAGCCGGATTTCCAAACCGGGCGCAATGCTCATCGTAAGGGTCCTCGACAAGGGGTGTCCTCGCGGATTGCAATTGCACGCCCCGGGACTGCGGTGGTGACATATGATTGCCATATCGCGTCAGCAGATGTATGCCAAACACTTGGTTCCCTATTTCGTGGCCTGGGAATGGGCTTCAACAAACCACACCCATTTATCTATGCCCCGCGAAATCTCGGTGAAAATGTCCGCTGTGTCCTTGTCGTCCAAAGCGTCCGTCTCATCAATCGTGGCGCGGGCAGTTTGTCCGAACGTGGAAAGCGCGCGGGCAAGCGCTTCGACATGAGCCGTCCCTTCCGCGATATCGAGAGGATACTCCGGAAGACGCGAGCGCGAAGCAGCCACGCGCACCGTGCCCTCGGCAATGCCGCCCAGTTGCACGATGCGTTCGGCAATCAGGTCCACATAGGATTCCACGGCTTCGTCCACCTCGTCAAAAAGTTTGTGGAGGCCAATGAAGTTAGGTCCCTTCACGTTCCAATGCGCTTGCTTGACCTGTGACTGCAAATCAACCGCGTCGGCCAGGCGTTCGTTCATCAACTGATTCAGGGTGATCCTGGCAGGTTTAGGCAGGTCGTTCATCGTTTCATACATGGTGGGTTCTTCTTTGTTCATAGGAGTGTTTTTTTTCATTTGTTTTGTCCTTTCGGTTTTAATTATTCCTTGAATGTTTATGACTCTGCGACGGTAAATGCTTTTGAGCTTTTCGCCAAGGCCTGACGAGATCGCCAGAAGTCAGCCCAAGGATCATTGCCTTCCATTCGTCGTTGGATGGTTCGGATGTTGAAGCGGGACGGATTCAACTCCGGCCGGACTTCTTCCCAATCGAGCGGTGTGGAAACAGGAGCCCCCGGGCGGCACCGGATTGAGTAAGGCGCCACGATGGTCTGACCGAATGCGTTCCGGAGCCAGTCGGCAAAAACGCGATTCTGGCGGTTTGCCTTTCGCATCTCAACTGTGATCGTCGCAGGTGATCGGCTGGCCATTTCCTGGCTGATGTTGTGAGCGAAGAGGCGAACCTGCTCCTGATTCAAACCACGCCGCAACGGAACCAGAACGTGCAGCCCTCGACCGCCGCTGGTCTTGGGGAAGGAACGGATCCGCAATTCATTGAGGAGTTCACGCAGAAGACCTGCGGCTTTTGCTGCGTCGCGGAACTGTCCAGTCGAAGGGTCCAGATCGAATGCTAGCCAGTCGGGTAGATCCAACGAATCAACCTGACAGTTCATGACATGAATCGCGATGCAGCCAAGGTTGACGAGGGTCAAAAGAGTTTCTTTCGAACCACCTACCACATAGTGAACGTTCTTTCCCGCACTCTCAGCCGGAACGGCGCGGGTGGGGATGCCGGCCGGGAGGTTTTCCGAAAAATTCTTCTCGAAAAAACAGGCGCCCGCAATTCCGTCCGGGCATCGCTCGGCCGTAAGGAGGCGCTGGTTCAACCAAGGGACAATGCGGGGCGCAATGGTGGCATAGTAGCGGGCCACTTCGAGCTTCGTGATCTGATCTTCTGGAAACCATAACTTGTCGGGGTGAGTGATTGCTATGCCCCCAACCCTGGCTAGGTCCGGACCCGGGCTTTCTCGTTTGGCGAATGATCTGTTATTGCTCACGTCTCTTCCGCCTCTTGATGTCATCCTCGCAATCTCGGAAAGCGACCGACCACTGAGGACTGATCGTGGTTTAAGCCTGGTAATATCTTCACTCGACGCGTAAGCGTCACGATGCTTGATGAGAAGCCAGTTGTTGTTCGGCGTGCGAACGAGCACCCACGAACCGCGAAGCTTCTGGCCGTGCAGAACAAACTTCAATTCGCCGTTTTCGATGCTTGCCGCAACATTATTCGAATACTCGGGAGTGTAAGTGCCCCGGTCCCAGACCATGACCGGTCCTGCTCCATACTGGCCTTCGGGAATATTGCCCTCGAAATCCGCGTATTCCAGAGGATGATCCTCAACCACCACCGCAAGCCGTTTAACCGCAGGATCCAATGAAGGTCCTTTAGGCACCGCCCACGACTTCAATACGCCGTTAGCCTCAAGCCGGAAATCGTAATGAAGATTTCGCCCCTGGTGCTTTTGAACAACAAAAATCAGACCGGGCTTGCTCGGAAGGCTGTGCCTAAATTGACGCTTGTGCTCGTTCATTGCGAACACCGTTCTTTCCTGCAAGCACCGGTGGGCTCAGGTTGGATTGTAATGGGATCGTAATCAAATTGTTTACCCCTCTGACTCCCGGCAGGTTCCGGACTACGACTTCAGCAGCGCCCCTTTGCGAGCGATCTTCCGCCTTGCCCGCGAGGCTGATCCAGCCGTTTCGAACTGTCACCCTAACGGTTCCTTTCGGAGCTGTGGTAAGCAACTCGATTGCGTCTTTCGCTGCCAGTGCCAGCTCGAAATCAGTGCAATGAAGAAACTCTGGCGCCTGCATCGTTTTGGGGTTTTCTTTCATATTGGCCTTCTTTTGTCCCAACTCGCCTCGCAGCGGCAATTCGAGAACTGCCGCTGCGAGGGTATTTCAGCCTGGTTGCACGTTGAATGGTTTCAGTTCGATCCAGCCTTGTTAAACGGGCTCGTGCTCGATTTTCTCGTCGTTCGGGGCAGCGAATCCAGCCCTACTCCGCAAAAGCCCAAGACCAATCCACCTTGAGCTTATTGTCCACCGACCACACGCCGGGAGCGCCCCAGGCGGCTCGCTCGGCTTCATCCCGCTCAGCATGGTTCCGAACTTTGCCACGGAGTGTCACCTTGTTTCCAGAAGTCTCCACCTGGATCCTATTAGCATCCAGCACGGCACTTCGCTCAAAGGCCGATTTAATGGCCGTTGCGATCCCTGCTGGCGCCACTTTGGGTTTGATCGTGATCAGATTAGTCAGCCCTTTGACGCCTGCCAGATACCGCACAGCGTCTTCGGCGGCGTCCTTCTGATACCACCACTCCACCTCACCCTCCAATGTGATCCAGCCTTCACGGACCGTCACTTCCACGGTTCCGGTTGGAATCGTCGTGGACCAGTTGATTTGATTCGCTGCCGCGGCGGCGATATCTCCGTCGGTGCGGCGCCGGGAATCCAGCAGCTTGACTTCGATGTCGTCAGCGATTGCGTTCACCCCGGCAACCCGTTTGGCCGCCCGCACGGCATCCCATTTCTCGCCATAGCTGCTGGCGTAGCCATTGAGTGTCACAGTTCCGTCCTTCACCAGAACTCCGATGTCTTCGACACGCACGCTTGGTTCATATTTGAGCTCGGCTAACACGTCGTTCTTTAATTCCGGGTCGCTTTTTATTACATTGCTTTTCATACCTACATGCCTTTCTTTTTTTTGGTTTTGTTCGATTGATGAGCCATGCTGCTCTTTTTCAGTGCTCAGGCCACCTTCACGTCGATGGTTTTCGCTTTCGATTTCGCCTCTGCACTTTTCGGCAGATGCACCTTTAGCACGCCGTCCCTGAACTCCGCACTGACTTTGGCGCCGTCGGCTCCCTCTGGCAGCGCAAAGTTGCGGAAGAAGTTGCCATACGACCGCTCGATGCGGTGATACTTCTTGTCCTTTTCCTCCTTCTCGAACTTGCGCTCGCCTGTAACCGTCAGCACCCCATTCTCAACGGTCACTTTCACGTCCTCCTTTTTCACCTCGGGAAGATCAGCTTTGAGGAGCCATTCTTTGTCGTCTTCGCTGATGTCCACCGATGGCGCCCATTCGGCCAGCGTCATCAATTCCTGACCTCCATTGGTCGTGGTGGGTGCCAGGCCAAAGAGCCTGGCCAGGCGATTCTGCAGGACATCCAATTCCTTGGATTCCCAACGCATTAACGCATTCATTTCTTTATCCTTTCTCAATCGGCGGAGTGGTTAATCCAAGCCCGTGCCGCCCGCCCGCCGATCTTTCCAGGCAGCCACGGCGAAATCTATTCAGCCCTCCACAAAGACCTTTTCCTTCAGAAGGCGCACTTTCTTGAGCAAAGCGTATTGGTCGCTCGCGGCAGATAACCGCTGGCACAGGCGACAGCCGCGCCCAAGCCCTGCTTATCAAGGCCAGGGATTTTGTCCGCCGGACCAAGCCCGCGAAAAATAGGAAAGGAACAAGGCAAACAAGAAACAGCAGGTAGAGCAGTGCACGCATATTTTCACCTCACGATCAGCTTATGACGTTCAAATAACCTGGTGCGGTTGGCTTCATAATCTCACTTCAATCCGGTGCGTGCGAGCGAAGGCGGGCTTTGGCCTCGCCTCGGATCGCTGGAGCATTTCTGGAGTATTCCAATCACAGGCTTAGCTTTGGATGGCGGCCACCAGAACGCAATTCAGGCCGCCGAACGGATTTGATACGTAAGCCGACGACAGCGGATCGTCCGTCCACTGACCATCGACTACAAACCGATATTCATGCCTACCTGGGTCGATAACCAACTCCACTACCCAACGGCCATCGTATTGTTTTTGGAGAGGCATGGCAGATGGATGCCAATCGTTGAAGGAGCCAGCTACGAACACCGCCTGTGCATCGGGAGCATAGAGTCCAAGGCAAATGCGCTTTTTATCGGGGTTGGGAAACCGCTCGAGCAATAACGGAACATGCCTGGCGATTACCTTGGGCTTGGGAGCGAGGACGTTGGCCACGCTTCTCTTCGACCGCCTTTTGGATCTTGATGGAGCTGCCTTGTCAGCGGCCGTCGCTTGACTCTTTTGCTCATGTGGGATTGCAGGTGTTTTCATTTCTATATTTTGGTTCGATTGTTTGCTTTAATAACTGAAACTGGAACAACCAGCCTTGCCCAGCCTCTCACATCCGGTGTAGGTGAAGCGCCAGCGCAATCCAGGCCCAGCCGTAAAAAACCAGATCGAGTCCGACGAAAAGGCCGATCGCCCAGAGGCCTGATACCGGCCATTCTGCCAGAAGGAGAATCCCCAATACGAAAGTGATGGTCCCGTCCAGCGTGTACCAACCCCATCCCGGCAGGTGAATCGCCAGCGAGCTGACCAGTTGAAACAGTCCGGCTATCAGGAAAAACATGGCCATGAAAAGGGTCGCGGCCTCGGCGCTGATCACTGGCTTCCTGACAAACAGTACACCGGTCACTCCGAAGAGAACCGCCGCCAGCAAATGCAGGAAGAAGCCCGCCCACTTGCCGACCAGGAAAGCCTGCGCCGTCTCGATCCCGGCCGCAATCAGCAGCAGCCATCCGAAGAACGACATCGAAATTACCGTGGCTTTGACCGACCGAATTATAGCGGCGATCCCCAGCAGCATTAATCCGATGCCGAGTGCCAGGAACCACCCCCAATTGTGAATTGTCTCAGAGGGAATTCCGACCGTCAGAACATCAATTTCGTTCATATCAACCTCTCCTTTGGTTCGTGTTTAGTATAATTTTCTTTCATTGTTGTGTGAAATGGCAACCGCAGCACAAACGTAGGGCTTCATAATGCCAGCGCTTCCCTGGTGAGTTTCCAGGCTTGATGCAGCTTGTCGGTGCGCCGATTGTAGTCGGACTTTACCTCGGCAATCCGCGCCTCCACTTTGGCTTTCGCGTCACCCTGCGCCTTGGCCACTTGCTTCTTGAGGGACTTGATCTTCGCTTCCATCTCCCGCTTCGTCGCTTCCCCCGCCGCCTTGGCCCGATCCTGCGCCGCTTGCAACTTGGCCTTGGCCGCGCTGATCTTCGCCTGGAGCTTCGCCTTTGCCTCCTTGTGCGCCCGGGCGTGCTCGGCCTTCAGGTCGGCAACCTCTGCCTTGAGTGCCGCAGCGTCCCTCTCAATCTGGGAATCCAGAACTTCTCCGCGCGCCCGGCGGAAGACGACGCCCCCAGCGGCCTCCATGGAGGTATCAATCGGCATCACCCACTCCTCCCAAACTTCCGCGACGACGGCCACCTTGCCCGGCTTCAACTGTTGCCCGACTTCGCTTAGAAAGTCCTCGCCGACTCCGACTTTCGCCAGGTCGTAGAGCACACCTCCAAACGTCCCGGCCGAGGCACCGAGTGCGACACCCACAGGCCCGCCGAGCAGACCGATCAAACTCCCGGTAATCAGACCAACAGCGGTCCCCAGCGGGCCCTGGTCAGCCGCCTGTTTGACGGTCACCTTTCCGTCGGCGTCCTTCGCAATGACGGCGCTCGCGTAGAGCGTGATGCTGCCCTCGGCATCCAAATCCTTGAGGGCCTTGACTCCCTCATAAGCCTTCTTCTCGTTGTCGAATATTACGACGATCATCTTGTCGTCCAGGGCTGTTCCATTTTTTGTTGATTTCATGATTTCTCTGTTTTTGTTGTTTTTGGATGTTGTGTTTACGGTTTCTGGAATGCGTTCAATGTCTTTGCCGAGGTTCACGGGTTCCCCGCCGACAAGCTCTTTGCCACACGACGTGCGGTTATGGAAATCATCAATCGGGCAACCCCGCTGAAGATCATACTGATGCCCACGAGTGTGCCGATCACCCACGTGGTGCTGGCTGGCCATGTCCGCCATATAATAATCGCAAGAATAAGAGTGATAATCCCATCCACCAACAGCCAACCAGAACCAGGCAATGGTCGGAGTTGGAATGAAAGAATGAACTCCAAGACCGATTCCGCAAACAGGTAGGCCGCCAGCACGATCGTCAATGACGCGAGACCTGCCACGGGATGAAGCAGCAAGTAGCCGCCGGCGACGAGATAGAGGATGGCGAGAAGTATTCCCCACAAAATTCCCCCGCCGCTGCGTGCGTGCCAGGCGTACACCATGTGAGCGGCACCACAAAACACCAGTAACCAACCGACTAATATTGTTACGGCGATGCCGGAGACCGGCGGCACGATGATCGCCAGAATGCCGGCCATGATTATTAGCACACTCAATGCGATGGACCATCCGGCCGCCTGCTTGATTTCTGTGTTCATGCTCATATTGATTTGCCTTTCTTCGATGCTTTGATTTCGCCGGTTTTTTTAACAGCAAGCCGCCGCTGGCTTGGCGGCTCCCAAAACGTGTTCATCCAGGTTGGCTGGTTTCGTTGTCTTGAGGATATCTTTTGCTTTCGCTACCTCGGCGACAGTTCCGTGGGCCACGAGAAGAAATTTGTTCGTCTTGATGGCGGTTTCGTATCTCAGGACGCTGTCTTTGGGTATGCCAATGCTGTAAAGGGCGGCTCCCAGAGCGCTCAAGCCGCCAATCGCAACCGCACTTTCCAATGCGGCGACGAATGCAGCGGACAGCGGACCGGCGACGAGGAGCGGACCGACGCCCGGCACCCAAAAAAAAGCGGCGCCAAACAGCAAACCCCAGATTCCGCCCCAGAACGCGCCCCATTTCCCCCAATATTTCATTCGGTCTCCCGCGTTGTAGTAGCCCACCACCTGCTCCTCCGTGTGATAATCTTTGCCGACGACCGACAGTTTTTTCATGTCGAAGCCGCCCCGCTGGAGTTCCTTCACTCCTTCCTCGGCCTCTGAGTGGGTGTTATAAACCGCGATCACGGCTTTCGGGTCTGATATGGCCCGGCCTGTTTTCAATGTTGTCGTCATAATCGTTACTCCGTGTTTGTTGTTTCGCTGTGTTCCAGGTTAATTGTTCTCTTTGCTTCGGCTGGAAATCTAGCAGCCCAACCGTGGTGGGTTCTATAATCACTTGGTATTGGCCATCCCATTCTGAGAGGCATCTCTTGCCATCCAGCTCCACGCCCGTTGCCGTCTCGTTCCGGTCTTCCGAAGTCCTGGAGTAGAGTTTCGTCAGGAGTTAGTCGGGTCTTTCGCGTTCAGTAGGTCCCCCCCCACTGCGCCGGAGCTGAACGCGCTGTATCGAACAGGGATTCCTGACTGAACGGCTTGTGCAGGAACGCCACGGCTCCACGCCGCAACGCCTCCGCAGAAATGTCGTGATCTCCATGCGCCGTGATAAAAATGATTGGCGTGTGGTCATTCTCGGCGACAACCGGCACTGCAACTCAAGGCCTCCCATCCCCGACGTGCGCACGTCCAGGATCAGACACGCCGTGCAGCGCAATTGGGGGAGTTCAGAAAGTCTTCCGCCGAAACAAATCCCGTGGCGGCGAAGCCGGCTGACCCCATAAGACTGACGATGCCTTCAACAACAGAACGATCGTCGTCAACGACCGAGATCAGAGGAATTTCGGTTTTGTTCATGTTTGCTGCCAGCCTGAGTGGTTTGGTTCAATCAATCTGGCAATTCCCGTCACTGAAATGCAAAGGGCATCGGTTCAACCACCCGTTCCATTTCTGCGAGAGATGGCAGAACATTTCGATCCGCTGTGGCTGCACCACTTTCCACTGAGGCGATGAAAATTCCCGGCGGACGGTGATCTTTAGTCGCCGTCCGCCAGCGGGCACAGGCATCGGTAACGTGTTGCAGCCGTTTTCGAACCGATTCACCAAGTGACCTTAATCCTTGAAATTCGAGCATGGCCGCTGCCGTCCCGGAATTCATTTGGAAATTGTTCGGCAACATCGCCCTGTTTATCCCCCTGCGGTGCAAGCGTGCGTGCATTGCGGAAACTCTCCGCAACCGTTGCTCCTTCACGGATCCCTGCGAGATCAAGCACAGAAAGAACGGTCTCGGAGTTTGGTTTCGTCAGGCTGCCCGGCGCAGAAACGGATAGTCGGTATAGCCTTTGGGTCCGGGCGTGTAAAAGGTGGATGGATCTGGCGCGTTAAGCGGGGCGTTTTGGCGAAAACGTGCCGGCAGGTCGGGATTCGCGAGGAACGGCACGCCGAACGCAACCGCGTCGGCCTCTCCGGCCGCCAGCACCTGGCTGGCCGTTGCCCGGGTGAATTTATCGTTGGCAATGTAACTCCCGCCAAATGCCGCTTTCAATTGCGGCCCGATGCGTTTTGCCCCAAGCGATTCACGAACGCAAATAAATGCAATCCGCCGTTTGCCCAATTCACGAGCCACATATCCGAACGTGGCCAGCGGGTTGGAATCGCCCATATCGTTGGAATCGCCGCGCGGCGCCAGATGCATTCCGACCCGATCAGCGCCCCAGGCGGAAATCACAGCGTCCGTGACTTCCAGCATGAGCCGGGCGCGATTTTCAATCGGACCGCCATAGGCGTCCGTGCGATGATTTGTTTTATCCTGAAGAAATTGATCGAGCAAATAGCCGTTGGCCCCATGAACTTCCACCCCGTCAAAACCGGCCCTCCGGGCATTTTCCGCGCCTTTGCGGTAGGCCTCCACAATGCCGGGAATTTCCTCCAGTTCCAACGCCCGGGGCGTGACAAAAGGCTTCAGTGGACGAACCTGGCTGACATGTCCGGCAGCCGCGATAGCGCTGGGGGCCACCGGCAATGCGCCATTTAGGAACATGGGGTCGGAAATGCGTCCGACATGCCAGAGCTGAAGCAACATCCGCCCGCCCGCCTTGTGAACGGATTGGGTGACCAGTTTCCAGCCTTCCACCTGCGCTGACGACCAGACGCCCGGGGTATCCGCGTATCCCACTCCCATCGGCGTGACCGCAGTCGCCTCGGAAATAATCAGGCCGGCCGACGCACGCTGGGTGTAGTATTCGGCCATCAACGCATTTGGAATGCGCTCGGTTCCGGCCCGCGAGCGGGTCAGCGGAGACATGACGATGCGGTTGGGAAGATCCCAGGCGCCAATGAGGACAGAATCAAATAAGGCAGGCATGTTCATTTTTCCACCAACCGTTTGATAAAGCGGTTGCCTGCCTCTCCCTTTTCGCGGCCTTTTGATGGCTTGAAGCATTTGATCATGCTCCGCTCCGGCGATGCCTTCTTCAACCAGTCTCTCATTGTCACTCCGCCCCTCGTCGTCTTCGTCGTCGCTGGAAGCCACCGGCACTTTGTGTCCGGTTGAACCGGGCACCGGATCCCAGCGTTCGGATTCCGGGGCCGATTCAAGTACCGCCTCTTTTGGATCCTCGTCCGGCCGCCCCGTCAGCTCCCGTTTGGCCTGCTCCCAATCGGATTCGGACACGTCGTGCGCGGAACGGCCGTTGATGGCCGCCAGTTCAACCGCGCGCTCCCGCACCAGCTTGCGTGTCACCGTGCCGACGCCGGCGGAATTTTCGGTCAAGGTTCCTTCCTTTAGTGGATTTGTTTTCATGGGTTGAAAATTACCGTGCGCGAAATGTCTGGTCGTCGTGCGATGTTTTCATTTCGCGAGTGCCGCGATCTTCACGCAAGTCGCGGGATTTGGAAAAAATGTTGTCCCGCTTTTGGAACCTTGGGCTTGGGGTCGCTTCCTCGGGATTCGGCCGCAGCCGATGAAGTGTTTTTGGGAAAACAGGAGTTTTATTCATAAAAAGCCGATCCGCGTTTTTATTTTGTTGCTTTGGGAATTCTAATTACGTCTTGTTGTGAAAACCGTGAACCCGGGTGCGATTGCGTTCCGCGATCAATTCCGCCTCAGCCTCCAGCCAGTGCTGCACCTCGTGCCCGGGTTGCGAACCCTGGTTCACATAACTGAAGTATGCCCTTCTGGCTATTTCATCCGGTGATGGCACAAAATCAATTTCGTTTTGGTTTAAGTCCGCGGCCACAGTCGGCCGCGATGCACCGGCCGGTTTTTGGTTTTGGTTCCGGGGGGATTTTTTGTGTTTCATAAAGGGAGAATGGGTTGGATGAGATCAATCTGCCGCGCCGACCGGAGCCGGAGGGTATGCGGAACTTTGCTCCACGGCTTCCCTGGTTAAATTTACGAAGACCGTGGAATTCTCATAACTGATCCGGTCAACCTTGCTCACTGGTATCAACACCTCTTTGCCGGAAAACCGGTGTCCGGTTTTGACAACGAGTTGACCAATCGCCCAGCTCTGGGCGTCCATCATAAAATCACAGACGTGGCCGGCGGTCCCATCGCTCGCCTCGATATCGTAGCCGTTCACGGCTTGCGTGCTGCGCAGATGTGCATCAGCACGTTTGAGTTGTGAGCCCTTCGCGGCGACCGATTCGCCCGGGAAAGGTTTTGTAGGGAGTTCCAAAACCGGAAAACCGCTCATGCCCCATAAACCGTCGCCTTGCCAATAATAGGGCCAGCCGTAATAACGGTAATACTCTTCTTCATATTGCCGGGACACCGGCTTGTGTGACTCAATCGAAGGGCTGTCCTCAATCTGTTTGCGTGTCAGATTCACGAGCAGGAGTTTTCCGGCCTGATGGAGACTGCCGAAGGCATGAGGCGAGAGCAGCACCTGACGGCCCGTCAACCAGGTTCCCGTGTCCGCGACCACATAACGAACCGCCCAGCTTCTATCGTCAAAATAAAAATCCTTCACATGGCCGATGTGGCCATCTGACGCCCAGAGTTTGGTTCCGTATAATTGTTTAATGCTTCGTAACATAATCTTGTCTTTCGTTCAGATTGGCGGGGTCAATTGAACGCTGCCCTCGATCGTATCCCATTCCGACAGGCATTTCTTGAGACCCAGCTCCACGCCCGTTGCCGTCTGGCGGGCGCATCTTGACACTGTTCTTAAAATAAGGGCGTAATAGGCGGAACGGTTCCTCAAGCCGGCAAGAACGATCAACCATAGAACCAGTGTCTACCCATGGAACCAACCCCCAAAGGATTCCCTCGTTTAGCCGACATCGAACGTGAAGTTGCGGCCGAAGGCCGCGAATGGACGCGGCAGCGGCTGCAAGAGAGGCTGCAAGAACTTGCCGATCAACACGGCGAGGTTTTTCCCCCTGCGGCAGCGAAAGCGACGAAGCCTAAGCCTGCGCAGCGAGTTCGGAGATCTAAAACTGGTCGTTGATTACGGCCAGCATCTCCTGACCCGAGAGTGGTTGAGTCCCCTGCAGCGGCTCTGGGACCTGAGTCCACACCAAAAGATCACCCCGGGCTATGCCCAGAAGCTATGCTTTACGGTGACGGCCACCGGCTGTTACGAGGAAGCGGCGGCGGTGGCCAGCCAATGGGGCCGGCCGATTGATGATTCGGTATTGCACGCCTTGGTGCAAC
>Ga0335085_10002761_pt1 | contig 32002 bp, 33 predicted proteins | sample Lox_Sample_45_FD_206712 | JGI IMG/M metagenome (GOLD analysis project Ga0335085, IMG submission 206712) | Soil microbial communities from Loxahatchee National Wildlife Refuge, Florida, United States - Lox_Sample_4.5 | ecosystem: Environmental > Terrestrial > Soil > Wetlands | place: USA... | reverse complement strand
GCACCCGATCGCCCGTCCTGAAGGCGGTAACACCATCGCCCACGGAATCGACAACGCCGACACCCTCGTGACCAAGGATACGCCCCGGCGTGCAGGTAGGCACGTCGCCTTTGAGGATATGCAGGTCCGTTCCGCAGATCGTCGTTTTGACGATCCGCACGACGGCATCGGTCGATTGCTGGACTTTCGGCTTGGGCATCTCGTCGAGAGATTTGCTGCCCGGGCCGTGATAAACGAGCGCTTTCATTCTGGCCTCCTGTTTGGCGGAACTTGTCCGCGTGGGTGGGCCCCAGCGCCAAATGGTCATACCATAGCGTCGGCTCTCCTTGAGAGAGATCAAGTTTCGATAGCTGTGTGATTGTTTTCATGTTTGCCGAATGAAAGGGAGAGATCCGATGCTAGAGATCATCAGCGGGCTTCCGGACGGTGTTCTAGGCGTTCGCGCCAAAGAGCGGATCACGGCGGCCGACTATGAGCAGGTGTTGATCCCGGCGTTGGACGCGGCGCTCAGGCGTCATGACAAAATCCGCTTTTACTACGAGCTTGGCTCCGAATTCGAAGGAATCGATCCGGGAGCGGTCTTCGAGGATTTGAAAGTGGGACTCGGCCGGTTGCCCCATTGGGAGAGGCTCGCGGTCGTGACCGATGTTGGCTGGATAAAGCAGGCCGTGTCAGCCTTCGCATTCCTGATTCACGGGCAGGTCAGGGTCTTTCCCATAGCCGAGGCTGGAACCGCCAAGGACTGGATCGGGAAATAGCCCAAAGTGCGGTGCGCCGTTGCCGCTTTGCCGGCTTGCTTTCCGGGAGTTCTGTCGATGCCTCTTCCTCGCATGGTCCGCACATTCGCGGCTAGGCTTGCGGCTATCGTTGCGGTCATGTTCCTGGCGGTGATTGTGCTTAGAGTGGTGGCGCCCTGCGCTTCGGCCGCATTCTCTCCTGATTTTTTGACGATCTCAAATCTGGATTACTGATCTCCGTTGGCGTTATCGTTTTTGGTTCCATTGTGAGCGTTGTTCGTGATGCGATTCAGTCACGCGGGACGTGAGGTCCGGCGAAATTTCCCGCTCCTCGGCCACCGACGTTTCCGTATTGTTGGCGCGGCGGCGATTGCCCTCACACTCTCTATCTCAGGTGCGGCCATGGCAGAGACGGACTGGCAGACGGCGGCGGAGAAATCCGCCTTCGCCACCACGCCCAATTACGCGGACACGCTCGCCTATCTGGAGCGGCTGACAAAGGCCGCGCCCAACGAGCTCCATCTCGAGCGTTTCGGCACGACGGGAGAGGGCCGCCCGATGATGGTGGTGGTCGCAAGCGGCAGCGGTGTGTTCACGCCGGAAGCCGCGCGCGCCGCGCATGTTCCGATCGTGCTGGTGCAGGCCGGCATCCATTCCGGCGAGATCGAAGGCAAGGACGCGGGGCTGGCGCTACTGCGCGATTTCGCCGTCACCGGCAAGCTGCCGCATCTGCTCGATCGCGCCGTGCTTGTGTTCATTCCCGTCTACAACATCGACGGGCACGAGAATTCCTCGCCCTACCATCGCATCAACCAGAACGGCCCGGCGGAAATGGGCTTCCGCGGCCAGGCGCAATACCTCAACCTCAACCGCGATTACGCGAAGGCCGATGCGCCGGAAACGCGTGCCTGGCTCAAGCTGTGGCAGCACTGGCGCCCGGATTTCCTCATCGATGTCCACACCACCGACGGCGCGGATTACCAGTACGATCTCACCTGGTATCTGGAGGATCCGCACAAGCTTTATCCTGCCGTCAGCCAATGGCAGCAGCAGGCGATGGCGCAGGTGACCCCTGCATACGAGGCGCGCGGACATCTCGCGTCCATTTATCTGGAGTTTAGGGACGGCACCGATCCCACGAAAGGCATCGTCAATTTTGGCTCCGGCGCGCGGTTCTCGACCGGCTATGCGGCGCTTCAGAACCGGCCCGCGCTGCTGATCGAAACCCACATGCTGAAATCCTACGCCGTGCGGGTGCAGGCGACGTACGATCTCGTGTCGCTGCTACTCGACTATGCGGGCCAGCACGGCGCGGAGTTGGTCAAGGCCAACGCGGAAGCCGACGCCGCGACGGTCGCGCGAGCGAAGAATCCGAAGGCGCAAGTGGCGATCACCTACAAACCTGATCCTGTTGCGACCGATTACACGCTGAAGGGCTTCGCCTACACGGTCACGCACAGCGATGTCTCCGGCGGCAACTGGATCCGGTACGATCCGAAAACGCCGAAGACCTATACGATCCCGAACGCGAACGGCCTGCTACCGGATATTTCGATCACGCCGCCCGTGGCGTATGTCGTTCCCGCACAATGGACGGATGTCATCGCGCGGCTGGAGGCGCACGGATTGCGCATGGAGCGGCTCTCCTGTTCGGTGAAGCTGCGCGGAACGAGCTACCAGCTCGACGATCCGGTGTGGGGTGCGATGCCCTTCGAAGGCCATCACATGCTGCAAACCTTCAAGGCCTCGCGGGTGATGCGCGAGGATGTTCTGCCGGAGGGCTCGGTGGTCGTGCCGCTGGATCAGGCGGGCGCCAATGTGGCGATCGAGCTGCTCGAGCCGGAGGCGCCGGACTCCCTGCTGCACTGGGGGTACCTCGATGCCATCTTCGAGCCCAAGGAATATGGCGAGCCGCGCGTGGTGGAGAAGCTGGCGCGCGACATGCTGCAGCATTCGCCGAATCTGGCGGCGGAGTTCGCCGACAAGCTCAAGACCGATCCGACGTTCGCCGCGAGCCCACGCGCCCGCCTCGAATTCTTCTTCGAGAGATCGCCGTGGTACGCGGCGCAGGATGTCGGCCGGTATCCGGTGCTCGGCGTGGACCGCAAGGCGCTGGAGTCAAAACTGTGCGAGGGCTAGCGCAGGGGCGCATCACGGCGTCGCGACGGCAGCGCTTCCCGTTGCTCGCCTATTCCACCTTCAAGGCCTGCCCCAGCAAATCCTCGGCACGCTCCACCTTGATCAGAACGGCCCAACCTTTCTTGTCCGGGTCCCACTGTTTCTCCGGCTCGATCAGGCGTTCCCAGACCTTGTCATAGACGGGACCCGACTTGTGGACCGAAGCGGTTCCGTAGAACCGCGCAATGCCGCCCATCGGCAGGACGTCGCGGGCGCCGAGGTTGAAATAGAAAACGGTCACCCTGGTGCCGTCGGCGAGAAGCGAATTCGTCGAGCCGCGCCCGCGCTCCCACAATGAGATGTGATCGTCATCGTACACCTGCGTGCTGCCGCGCGGCGTGATTTGCGCATATCCGTTCGGCTGCACGGTGCCGATCAGACAGACGTGTTCCGGAAACGCGCCGTTGATGAGTGGCTGAACTTTCTTCGGGATGATCGCCATAGCTTGCCGCCTACCGGTAGACGTTGTTCGAAGTGTGGTCGCCGCCGAGCCAGTTCTTGAGCTCGGCATGGGCCTGCTTGCGCCGCGTTTCGTTGATCGCGGCAGCGTTCGGCGCATCGAGCGTGAATTCGACGATCAGGCCGTTGGGATCGGTGGCGTAGACCGAGCGGCAATAGCCATGATCCAGCACGAAACTCTGCGGTTCCTTGAAACCGGCCGCCTTCAGTCGCGCCTCGATTCCCTTCTGGGTATCGGCATCGACGTTCAGCGCGATGTGATGGAATGGGGTGAAAGGCATCTTCGGTCCGAATTCCTGCTGATCCTCCGGCTTCTCGAACTGGAAGAAGGCGAGTGCGCCGCCGTCGCCCAGCCCGAAGAAGCAGTGACAGTAGGTGCGGACTGCGCCGAACAGTTCGTCGGATTCGCACCAGGTGGCCATCAGCGGCAGTCCGATGATGTCCTCGTAGAAATGACGCGTCGCTTCCATGTCGCGCGTCACGTAGGCGTTGTGATGCAGCCGGCTCGGCAGTTTGGTCTGTGCGCTCATGTTTCTCCCCTTGACCAGAATTTCTTCGATGCGATGCGTGCGCCTTCCGCAAGCGCCGCAAGTTTTGCCCACACCACGTCGGGATCGACACCGCCAGTTCCGACGTGCACGCTGAAGCCGCAATCGACTCCCGCCATGACGTTGTCGCGGCCCACCAGATTGGCATACCGCTCGATCCGCTGCGCCACAAGCTCCGGATGCTCGATGTAGTTGGACTGGCACTCGATGACGCCGGGCACCAGCACCTTGCCGTCCGGCGGCCTGATCTCCTCGAAGATCTTCCACTCATGCGCGTGGCGCGGATTGGCCGCCTCGAACAGGATGGCGCGCGGCTTGGCACCAGCCAGGACGTCGATGATATCGGCGAACGGCACGTCGCAATGATGCGGGCCGGGGTAATTGCCCCAGCACATGTGCATCCTGAGCCGCTCGGCCGGGATGTTGCGCACGGCGTGGTTCATCGCCTCGATGTGCAGCCGCATCCGTTTGCGGAATTCCGCGAGACTCAGATCGGCATATTGCACGTGACGGCCCATGGCGAGATCGGGACAGTCGAGCTGCAAGGTCATTCCGGAATTTGCGATGGTTTCGTATTCGGTGCGCATCGCCTCGGCGATGGCGGTGAGATACTCCTCGTGCGTCTTATAGTGATCGTTGCGGAAGAACAGCGAGATCACACCCGGAGAGGCGGCGCTCGAGAACGTGCCGCGCACATTCCTTCCGGCGACGGCTGCCTGCATGTTCTCGACATCCGTCTGCGCCGAGTGCCGGTCGCGCACTTCGACCGGCCCGTTGCACGCCGGCGCCTTGCGTGTCTTGCGGCCCGGATCGCCGAACACGCGCGCGGCACTCTTCGGAAACGCGACGAGGTCCTGAAAGACATAGGTGTTGCCGGAGCCGCCGAAACCGGCGAGCCGGTCCTTCACGTAGGTGGCGTAGCTCGGCTTCGACATTTCGCCATCGTTGACGATGTCGATGCCGGCCTCGATCTGACGGTTGACCATCTCGTCCACTGCCAGGCGCACGCGTTCGTCGAGTGCGCCTTGATCGACCGGCATACCCTCTTCCTTGGCCACCATCATCTGGATGAGATCGTCCGGGCGAGGCAGGCTGCCGGTGTGGGTGGTGAGAAAGCGCTGAGCGCTCGCGGCCGTCATGCGATTGCGAAAGAAATTGCGAGTGGCAGGGTATTCGCGCAATGCTGAGATTGTAAAGCAAGACAGGCGGCGGATTTCGGAAGGCTTCTCGCAATGGATGAAACCCCGGTTCTCATATCCGGCGGCGGTCTGGTTGGTTTGTCGGCGGCGATGTTTCTCGCGCAGCACGGTGTTGCTGCGCTGGTTGTCGAGAAGCTGAAGGCGCCGTCGCCGCTGCCGCGCGCCGCATTCTTTCACATGCGCACGCTGGAGCTGTTTCGCCAGGCCGGGATCGAGAACGCAGTACGCGAACAGTCCGCGCGCGAGTTCACGCCGGATGGTGCTGTGGTCGCGGTTGAAAGCCTGGCCGGGCGGCAGATCGCGTCGTTCATTCCCACGTTGAACGAGGGCGTGGAAGAGGTCAGCCCGTGCCGGCGATTGTTCGTGAGCCAGCCCGGGCTCGAACCGATCCTTCGGCGGCGCGCCGAGGTGGGCGGCGCGCGCGTTCTCGGCGGACACGAATTGATCTCAGCAGCGGAGGACGGCGATCGGGTGATCGCGGTCCTTCGCGACGTGGAGACCGGCGAAACGCGTCCCGTCCGCGCGAAATACCTGATCGGCGCGGAGGGCGGACGGAGTTTCCTGCGCGATCATCTGGGCATCGCGATGAACGGCCATGGCGTGTTCTCGAATTCCGTCACCATCTATTTCAAGGCCGATCTTTCGAAGCACGTCATCGGCCGCGACATGTCGGTGATCTATGTGATCAATCCGGCGCTGTCCGGATTCTTCCGCTTCGAGAAGGACGGCAAGCGGGGATTTCTCGCCATCAATGTCGTCGGCGATCCGGTGGCGCACCCGGAAGCCGCCGCCAACGTCACGGCCGACATGTCGGAGCCCAGGCTCATCGAACTGGTGCGGGCGGCAACCGGTGTTCCCGATCTCCAGATCGAGATCGAAGGTGTCATGCGCTGGCGCTGCGCGGCCGATCTTGCCGCCGCCTATCAGCGCGGACGCATCTTCCTTGCCGGCGATGCGGTCCACCTGATGCCGCCGACGGGCGGCTTCGGCGGCAACACCGGCGTGCACGACGCGCACAATCTCGCGTGGAAGCTCGCGCTGGTGCTGAAGGGTCTTGCCGGCCCGCAATTGCTCGACACCTACGAGATGGAGCGTCGGCCGGTGGGGCACTTCACGGTGGAGCAGGCCTATGCGCGCTATGTCACGCGCACGGCGCAATATCTGCGCGCCACGGACTATCAGCCGATCGCGCACGATTTCGATATCGAACTGGGCTATCTCTACCGCTCGCCCGCCGTGTTGACCGAAGCCGGTTCGCCCGAAGGCCATGAGGATCCGCGCCAGTCATTTGGCCGTCCGGGCTCACGCGCGCCGCATCTTTGGCTGGAACGGAACGGACGGCGGCTCAGCACGCTCGATCTGTTCGGTGACGGATTCACGCTGCTGGCCGGATCGAAGGGAGCCGAATGGATTTCCGCCGCGCGCGACGTTTCGGCCGAGGTCGGAGTTCCACTAAACGCGCACGCCGTCGGCTCCGGCGGACTTTCCGATCCCGATGGCAAGGTCGAAACCGGTTTCGGTATCGGCTCTGCCGGCGCATCGCTCGTCCGCCCGGATGGATTCGTCGCATGGCGAACGCGTGGTGCTCCCGACCCCGATCAGCTTCAAAGTGTAGTGGAGGCGGTTCTCCTGCGCTAATCTGCCCTCTCCCCTTGTGGGAGAGGGCGGCGCGCCTTCGCGCGCCGGTGAGGGGTTCTACCCCGCCTTCTTTCCATCATATGTGATCGCCTCGGCGGCGGCGTTTGACAGGATGAAGCCGATGGGCCGCTCGGTTTCTTCCTGAAGGTGCGCGAGCAGTCCGGCGGTGCGCGCCAGGATGGAGATGCTCTTCATGGCGGTCACGGGAAATCCGATCTCCAGCAGGATGGCCGGAATGGCGCCGTTGATGTTGATGGGAAGCGGCCGGCCGAGCGCCTCCGGCAGCACGCTTTCGATGGTGCGCAGCATGCGGATGTAAGGGCCATTCAACCCGCGTTCGTCAGCAAGTTCCAGAAGAACATTGGCACGCGGATCGCCGCCGGAATGCTGCGGATGCCCGAAACCGGGGATCGGTGCTTTGGTCTTGCGCATTTCCCGGATGTGATCGAGCGCAACCGCACGTGGGTCGCGATCCGCCGATGCCGCCACCAGATCATGCAGCAGGCGTCCCGCCACTTCGGCGCTGCCGAACACCACCGATCCCGAACCGAGCAGCCCGGCCGCGACCGCGCCTTGCACGGCTTCGGGTGCAGCAGCCAGTGTCATGCGCGCCGCCTGCACGCTTGGCACCAGGCCATGCTCGGCGATCGCCACCAGCAGCGCGTTGACGAAAAACCGCTGGTTTGCATCCGGCTCCTTGCCCAGCAACAGCAGGAAGAAATAGTCGGCGAAATCGATCTTGCCGATCAGATCACGGCAGAGATCGCGGCCGCGCACCGTGATCGAGGACGCATCCGCCGTGCTGATGGCCGTGTGGGGAGCGTCCTGTTTGCCGATGCGCATCGTCTTCTCCGTCAGCGGAATTCGATTTCCCTCGCCGAAATTGACTTCGAAATGCGGAGAATGTCTAGTTTTCGGGATGTTGAAGGTTCTCGAAGACGTTCGCGTGCTGGAGATGGGGACCTTCATCACCGGCCCCGCGGCGGCGATGTATCTCGCGGACATGGGCGCCGACGTCATCAAGGTCGAGCGCCCCGAGACCGGCGATCCGTTCCGCGCCTTCAAGGGCGGCCTCTACAGCCCGCACTTCCAGACCTACAACCGCAACAAGCGCAGCCTCACGCTGGACACGAAAAAGGCGGCGGATACCGCGTTGCTGGATGCACTGGTGAAGGAAGCCGACGTCTTCATCCAGAACTTCCGTCCCGGTGTGGCGGAGGAACTGAATGCCGGCTGCGAGCGGCTGCAGGCCATCAATCCGCGTCTCATCTATTGCGCGATCTCGGGATTCGGGAAGGACGGGCCGGCTGCTGACCGTCCTGCTTATGACACCGTCGCGCAGGCTGCGAGCGGCTGGCTCAGGCTGCTGATCAACCCGGCCAACCCACGCGTCGTCGGTCCCGCCATCGCCGACTCCATGACGGGCTTCTACGCCGCGTTCGGCATCCTCGGTGCCTTGCATGAGCGCGAGAAGACGGGTCACGGCCGCCGCATCGATGTGTCGATGTTGGAAGCGATGTGCCACTTCAACCTCGACGATTTCACGCACTATTTTTCTGCCGGCGAAATCATGGGGCCGTACAGCCGCCCGAGCGTGTCGCAGTCCTATGTGTTCGAATGCGCGGACCGCGGGTGGATCGCGCTGCACATGTCGTCGCCGCAGAAATTCTGGGATGGACTCGCCAGTGCCATCGGCCGGCCGGATCTTTTCGAGGATGCACGCTTCGCCGATCGCGCGGGCCGCATCAAGCATCAGGACGATCTCATTGCGCTGATGGGCCCGATTTTCAGACGCAAGGCCCGCGCCGAATGGTGCGCCGTGCTGGAGAAGGAAGGCGTGCCGTATTCGCCTGTCTACGATTCCAGCGAGGCGCTCGAGGACCGCCAGGCGAAACACCTCGGCATCGCGGTGGAAGGCGAGCATGCGGAGATGGGCCGCTTCCGCACCGTGCGATTCCCTGTGAATTTCGACGGCGAACGGCAGACGGATGTCGTCCCGCCGCCGACTCTCGGCGAACACGATCAACAAATCCGAAAGGCGGGGCGCTGGCCGTGCCGTGAACTCGGCAAGGGAAAATGACGATGCTGCCGCTTCTGCCCACAAGTCTTGTCGGATCCTATCCCCAGCCGGACTGGCTGTTGGATCGCTCAAAGCTGGGCAAAAGCTTTCCGCCGCGCGTGCGCGCGAAGGAGTTGTGGCGCATCGATCCGCAATGGCTGGAGGAAGCGCAGGACGACGCCACCTTGATCGCCATCCGTGATCAGGAGCGGGCCGGGCTCGACATCCTCACCGACGGCGAGATGCGCCGCGAGAGCTACTCGAACCGTTTTGCGACCGCGCTGGATGGCGTCGATCTGGACAATCCGGGCACCGCGCTTGACCGCAGCGGCCATCCCAATCCCGTCCCTCGCGTGGTTGGAAAAATCCGCCGCCGTGAGTCTGTCCAGGTGCGCGATCTGCAATTCCTGAAAGCCAACACATCAAAGTCGGTGAAGATGACGGTGCCGGGGCCGTTCACGATGTCACAGCAGGCGCAGAACGATTTCTACGATCGCGAAGTGGACATGGCGCTGGACTACGCCGACGCGGTGAATGCGGAGATGAAGGACCTGTTCGCCGCCGGCTGTGACATCGTGCAGATCGACGAGCCTTACATGCAGGCGCGGCCCGAGAAGGCGCGCGAATTCGGGCTGGAGGTTCTGGATCGTGCGCTGGACGGCGTGACGGGGACGACGGCGCTGCACATCTGCTTCGGCTACGCGGCGATCGTTCACGAACGGCCGAGCGGCTACTCATTCTTGCCCGAGCTGGCGCAGAGTCCGGTGCGGCAAATCTCGATCGAGACGGCGCAATCCAATCTGGACACGTCGGTGCTGAAATCGCTGCCCGGCAAGACCATCATTCTCGGCGTGCTCGATCTTTCGACACACGAGGTGGAGACGCCGCAGATGGTTGCGGAACGGATCGTGCGCGCATTGCCTTATGTCGAGGCTGCGCGGATGGTGATCGCACCGGATTGCGGACTCAAATATCTGCCGCGCGACGTGGCGTTCGGAAAGATGAAGGCGATGGCGGACGGCGCGAAGATTGTCCGTGAAAAGCTCGGCTAGACGCAGAAGCCACCTCATACCCTCCCCTTTCGGGGGGAATTATGCACTTGAGAAAGTGCATTCGCATCATTTTTTTGGTGCGTCATGAATCCCGCATCAAAAATCGAACGCGCGGACAATTTCAGCAGCCTTGTTGGCAAATCCCTTTATGGCTCTGACTACGGGGAATCCAAAAGCGGGCGTTCTTTGTGCAAAGACTATGTGGGGGGTGAATTGAACATCGGGCTCCGGTCCCCCTTTGAGGAGTTCTCCGAGTGGGGTGTCACCCTTTCCCGGCTCGATGGACGCGGGAAAGCGTTCGAGAGGCTTGAACGTGTCTCCGAGACCCCATCCGCGAACGTGCCACATTGCTGGCCGGACAAGAACCGCCAGCAATCGCCTGTGCTTTCGCATGTTATCGAGATCGTGGATCATCCCGACGGCTTCGTTCCCTCTGTGGTACGGCTGGTACGCTTCTATGATGTCCCGCGATCCCCTCGACAATTGGCGTACAAATTCACTGCCCTTGTAGTTCCCCGTCGCAAAAATATCGGCGCTTCGAGTGACCGGGAAATAAATGCTGTCTGGGTTGAGGACCATCTCGCGTTTACCGATAGCGGTAGCGAGGATGTCGAGAGAACTTCTGAGCACGTTGATATAGACTCCCGCCTCGATATTGAAGTCGAGCGGAAGCTGGCAGCGTTCGCGCGCTACCATGACATCGTGAGTCGCTGGAAGTTCTGTCTCCACGATAGCTACATAGACATTATCGTTGAGCCAGGAACGAATCCGTTCCTCGAAGGCTGGCAGTTGGGATACGGTCCAATCGACCGCAGCGAGTGCCTCTAGGAGATCGTCGCGCATGAAGAAGGCCTCTGACGACAAGCTTTCACTTAGCCAAGTGGATAAGCGCGAAAAAGACGTGCTGACTCACTTCCTCACATCCAAGCCGGAACGGCACAAACCGCTTGGGAAAACTGCGCAAGCGAAGCGCCGCAGGAAAGAGAGGCGGACAAAATGATTCATTTTTTTGCTAGCTCGACCCACATCGTGGCAATCGCCGCGATAGCGGCGATGGTAGCTGCAATTGCCGCTATCCACGCCGCTCGGTTGGCGCTCAAAGCAACGCGCATCTGTGAAGATTGGGAGGCATCGTTGCGCAAGCGCAATTCTTCGTCCCTTTGAGCGAGCCATAAGATGGCCTCTCGCTTGACCTCTCCGTTCCATTCCAGCAACCGGGCGCGCACTGTTTCCGTGCCTTGTTCTTCAAACTGGCGCACCAATTCCGCACTTGGCATCAGTGAAATTCCTTGGTCTCTCGCGATTCCAAGGATAGCGCGGGAAGGGGTGCCGAGTCATTCAGCATTCCCTTCCCGCGTCTTACGCCAGCGAATGAAATCTCGCGCCTTTTGCTCAGGGGTTCGCGGCTTCGTCAGTCCGCCGATAGGTGAGACGCTTGCCAGTAATGCCTTGCAAGGCCTTGATCGTTCGCGACGCGTCGTCAACGCCGAGCGCGCTGCGTTCATTGTATCTGAAGTCAAACTCCGCAAGGTATCTCTTGAGGTGTGCTTCGCTGACGTGATGATAGACGCCAGTAACTCCCCTCTTGAGCGTCGCGAAATAACTCTCAACGGTGTTGCTGTGAGCGTCGCCACGAACGTATTCGCCAGCGCCGTGGTCAACCATTTCGTGGCGCGCAAACTCCTTACCCATCTCCATATAGCCGCCTGCCGTGTCTGTCATGAAAGACGACTTGCGACTAACCTGCTTCATGACGATAGGGCGCAAAGTCTTTCCAGCCACGTTGGCGATATGGTCGGAACGCGCACGGCCGCCACGTTCTACCAGCGTATGCGCGATCATCTTGCCCTTGCCGCCGATGTTGCCTTTCGTGCGCTTGCTGCGATGTTTGTTTTTCTCTTTGCCGCCGATGTATGTGGTATCGGCCTCGACCGTTTTACCTTCGCCGCCGAGCGGCGCGGCCTTCGCAGGCTTCATGCCTTCGCGAATACGGTGCGCCATGAACCAAGCCGTGCGGTAGGAACCAAGGCCAAGGTTACGCATAAGCTGATGGGCAGAAATGCCTTTCTTCGAAGAGCAAAGCAGGTGCGTCGCCAGCAGCCACTTATGCAATGGAATGTGGCTGCGCTCGTACAGCGTGCCGACCGTGACCGTGAATTGCTCAAGGCACTCATTGCACTGGTACAGGCCCTTGCGGTGTTTCTTGCCCTCAAGCTTCGTCACGCGCTCCGCCGTAGTGCCGCAATGGGGACAATAGGCTCCATCGGGCCAACGGATGGCCTCAAGGTATTCGCGGGCCTTGTCGGCATCGGCATAAATCGCATCGGACAGATCGGACGGCAACATGGGCTTTCTCCTGTTACTGGGAGTCTCCCATGACCGGCTTACTTTGTCAAGTGCATAATTCCCCTTTCGGGGAGGGGTGATGTTTGGAGAATACCCCCTCCCCGAAACGAATTCGCTTCGCTCATTCGTTCGACCCTCCCTCAAGGGGAAGGTGTGAAGTTGATATCGCGGACTAACCGGCGCTGAGGAAATCGGCCGCGATCGTCCGCGCACGCGGCGATTCATCCAGCAGCAGGTGTCCCGCTTCCTCGATCATCACGACCTTGGCGCCGGGGATCGCGTTTCCCCAGTGCCGGGCGAGCCCCGGGAGAAGGATGCGATCCTTGCCACCCCACAGAACAAGTGTCGGCACGCCAAGGCGTGGCAGGCGCCGGCGCAGCTTGCGATCGGCCGCGTCCATGTCGGCCAGCACCCGGCCGGTGGAGTTCCGTTCGCGCGCGCGTTCCGCCAGGAAGGCGGCATCGGCATCGTCCGGCCAGAAGCGCGCGACGAAGTCCGGGTCGGCGACCAACATTTTCGGAACATCGCGCGGTGCAATCGCCGGCCAGTTCGGCGGCGGACAGTCGGCTGCCAGCAATCCGGCGGGTGCGGCGAGAACGAGGCGGCTCACCTTGTCGCGATGGGTCAGCGCGAATTCCGTCGCCAGCCGGCCGCCCAGCGACGCGCCGCTGAGACCAAAGCGCTTGAGGCCCAATGTTTCGAACAGGGACGTGTAATGCACAACGTAGTCGGCCATCGATGTGATGTCCGGATCATCGTCACTTTCGCCGAAGCCGGGATGAGTGGGAAGGATCACGCGAAAGCGGCCGAGCCAATCGCGCGCCCATTCGAATCCGTGGAATGTGCCGCCGCCGTGGAAGTAGACGACGGGCAGGCCGTTGCCGGCGCTGTAGACGACACTGCGCACACCATCGACGACATGCTCGTCGCGTGTGAAACCGTCCGTGCTGTAGCCGCGAAGGGTCATGGTGTCCTTACACCGGCATGGGATTGCCGAAGATCAACTTTGAGAGTGACGTCGCGGCCTGCGACTTATCCGGGTTCTCGATGTTGGCGCGGAAACCGTCGACATCGGCCTTGCGCTGCGCCGGATCCTTCTCCGACATCATACGCTTGTAGTTGGTGGCGAGTTTGGTGGTCACGTCGCGGAACACGCGGCGGCGTTCTTCCGCATAGAAGTCGAGCACGGAGTCGTTCGCCCGGCCTTCGATCACCGCGCCCAGCACCTGGATCAGCGCATCGGCATCGATCACGCCGGTCGTGAGTCCCATGCCGCCGCAGGGGTTGCAGGCATGGGCCGCATCGCCCGCCAACAATGCGCGGCCGACGCGGAAGGCCGGTGCGCAGCGTTCCTGCACGCGATAGGGCGACCAGGCGACGATGCGATACGGCTCATCGGAGGGAAAGATCGCCGCGTAATGCGACGGGATACGCGCGTAGACATCGTCTTCCGGCAACGCCGCGTCTTCGCCGAACGTCACGCGCCACAAATTCTCGCGGCCAAGGCGGGCAACGACAGCCCAGTTGACTGGATCGCAGATCATGTTGGCGCGCTCGAAGCCGTACTTCTCGAAATCGAACGCGACATTGGTGGCGACGAAGCGATCCGGCCAGGTGAAGCCTTCGAACGAAAGCCCCAGCAGCGAGCGCACGCTGCTGCGCGCGCCATCCGTGCCCACCACCCAATCCGCTTTCAGTTCGCGCGCGCCGTCCGGTGTCCCCACCCCGAGCACGACGCCGTCCTTGTTCTGCGACAGGCTGACAAGTTTGTGGTTCCACAGCACCTGCGCATTCGGCAGGCGCTTCAGGTGCTGGTGAATGACCCCGGCCAGAAGATGCTGCCCCAGATGCAGATTGTGATCGTATTTCGTGCCGGGCTCCATGTTGGTGCTGAGATCGGAGTAGATGATCTCGTTCATGCCGGGCACGCGCAGCGAGAAGCGCGTGCTGGGCAGGCCGATGGCTTCGGCGTCGTCGAGCACGCCCAGCTTGTCGAGAATCTCGCTGGTCGTGGGGAAATAGATGGCCGCGCGCGGCGAACTGTTGATGCCGGACTCTGCCTCCAGCAGCGTGACGCGGATTCCCTTGCGTGCCAGCCCAAGCGCAGTGAGGAAACCAACGGGCCCGGCGCCCACCACGATGACATCGTCCCGGTGTTCCATGGGTTTCCCTAGCGACGCTTGCGAGTCAGATAGTCGGCGATGGCCTTCAGCTCGGCGTCGCTGATTTCCGTCTTGCGCATCGACGGCATCACGCTGATGCCATGCCGCACCACATGGATGATGTAGGGCGCGTTCAGATCCGTGCGCCGGTCGAGCCGGGCCGGCGGCTCGCCGTGATACTTGACCTGCAGCGCATCGGTACCCGGGTGATCGGGCCCTTCGCCGTGACAATCCCAGCAATAACGATGGAAGATCTGTTCGCCCGTGTGGCCCGATACCAGCACCGGCGACCAGCCCGCGCCAGTCGCGGCGCGTTGCGGCGAAGCGGCTGCGGCCGATGCGCCAAACGCAAGCGCGAGCAGTGCGATGCGCGCGCCCCTCACGCCTTCTTCTCCCGGATGTGCTTCGGCCACACGCCATAACGTCCGGCGGAGATGATGCCGTTGGGATCGACCGCGTCCTTCACCGTTTCATGGAAGCGCCGCAGCGCATGATTGTTGAAGCTGTAGGTCTCCATCACATCGTCCATGAAGGCCGGCGCGGTGCGATATTCGCCGTAGCCATGCTCGGCGAGGATCCTGATCATCTCGCGGAAACCGGCGCGCGTGCGCTTGTTCTTCGCAGGGTCCTCCGTCACCGCTATCATCACCAGGATGACGAAGGTCCGCGCCCAGCAGCCGATAGGGGGCGAAAGGATGGTGACGGGAAGCTCCAGCCGCTTCGTTGTGCGGAAGATGAGGTCGTAGGCCTCGCTGATGCCTTCGCCCGTGCGCGGGATGATGGGCGAGCAGGTGATGTGGCCTTGCGTCGGATCGGAATGTTCGCTGCGCGCGCCGATGAAGAAGATGGAGAGCGACGGCACGCCGAACAGCGAGCGATTCATGCCCTTCAGCATCTCCGGCTTGGGCGGCATAGTGACGACATCGCCGCCGCTGAAGGTCGCGCCGGCAATCGCCGATGCCTTGCGCTTCGTGTAGTCCCACTGCGCCTTCACCACTTCCGGCGCGCCGTAATAGGAAACCGTCACCGTCCAGTACGGAAGATTGTGCGCGGCGGCATAGGCTTCCTGTTCGGCAACCGGAGAATCATACGTCGGCATGTCCGGCGGCGGCGCGCCGGGCAGTCCGAACGGCAGGAAGGGACTCGCGAACACCGGCATGCCCTGCATCGACACCGTGTTCTCGAGGTAGTTGATGACATCGACGAGCGCGTTGATGTCGGCCTTCTTCGGCACGCCGACGACGCCAGAGATATACGCTTCCGGCGCCGGGTAGAGCCAGAATCCCATCTTGGTTACGATTCCGAGGCTCGATTGCTTGAACAGTCCGTCGACGAACGGGCCGTAGCCGTACTTGTTCTGCTGCCACGTCTTGGCGCCCGGCAGGGCACCCATGCCGGTGCGCAGCAGCTCGCCGTTCGCCAGCACCACCTCCGTGCCGCAATGGGCTTCGAAATGATTGCGGTACCAGGAATGCGTGTAGCCGCCGCCGTAGTCGAGCGCGTTGCCGACAACGCTGCCCCAACCGGGATCGGGGCAGTCGATCCACAGATTGAGTCCCTTGGCCTGAATGGCGCGGTAAAGATCGAAGTATGAGACGCCCGGCTCGACCAGCACGTATGAATTGCGCTCGTCGATCTCGAGGATGCGGTTCATCCGCTTGAGGTCGAGGACGACGCTGCCGGAGAGCACGGGTGCTGCGCCGCCATAGCCGAGATTCTTGCCGGTGGAGATGGGATAGATCGGGATGCGGTGTTCATTGGCAATGCGCACCACCGCTTGCACTTCGTCCGATGTGAAGGGTGCGACGGCGGCCGAGGCGATCCGTTCTTCCGGCTCGTCGCGCAGAATGGAGTAGGCATCGCGGTAGGGTTCCAGATCGTCGTCGGAGGTGAACACCCATTCCTTGCCGACAACCGACTCGAATGCCGCGATGGCGGCGGCGAAATCCGCTTCGCTGATTCCGGTGGGCGTTCTCACGCCGCGGCTCCCGCGCGCACGGGCTTCGATGCAATCCGCCACGCGATCAGAGGCCGCGCGCCGGACTCTACCTGCCGAACGTCCTGCCTGAACACCACCCGCAAACCCCGGTCCATTGCCAGAAGCTCAAGATAGAAAAAGGCAGGCAGCGCGGTCAGTCCTGAAAGCGAAACCTTTCGATGGCGCCAAAGAAGATCGAGCTCGTCGCGCCAGAAATCCGTGATGTCGCCCTCCGTCCACACGATGCGCGCGCCGGATTTTGCGGCTGTCTCCGCAAAGGCGCGGCTGGCGGCAAAGCGCGCGTCGGCGACCACGATGTGGCGAACGGCACGCGAAGCGGCCATCGCGGGCGCGGCCGCGAGCGCGGCTGCGGCGCCGCCGGCTATCAGAATTTCACGCCGATCCCAGCCCGTCACGGTCGCGCCTATTTCGCCTCGGCCTCGTATTCCGCGATCGCGTCCTTGGCGATACGGAAGCTGTCCACCGCCGTTGGAATGCCGGCATAACAACCGACCTGCAGGAAGATTTCGGCGATCTCCTTCTTGCTGACGCCGTTGCGCAACGCTGCCTTCACATGGATCTTCAACTCGTTCGGACGATTGAGCACGCTGATCATGGCGAGGTTCACCACGCTGCGGTCGCGTCGCGGCAAGCCGGGACGGCCCCAGATGTAGCCCCAGCAGGTTTCGGTCGTCATTTCCTGGAGCGGCATGGAGAATTCGTCGGCGTTTGCCAACGCTTTCTCGACATACTCCTTGCCCAGCACGGCCTTGCGGATTTCCAGACCCTTGTCGAACAGTTCCTTGATCATGTGTCGCGTCCTTGCTTCTTGATGGGAAGATCGAGCCCGGCCCGCTCCTCGATCAGTTTTGCCATGATGGTGAAGTCGGAATCCGGTCCATAGGTGTCGTTGGCCGCTTCGAGGATCTCGCGCACGGCCTTGCCGACGGTCATGGGAATTCCCATGGCCGCGGCTTCTTCCAGGCACAGCCGCGTATCCTTGAGCGACAAGGCCGTCGCAAAGCCGGCATCGAAGGTGCGCGGCAACACGGCGCGAGGCCATTTGTCCTGCGTGGCGCCGTTGCGGCCCGTCGAGACGTTCAACACGTCGATCATCAGTTTGGGGTCGAGGCCGGCCTTGATGCCCATCGCCATGCCCTCGCCCGTGATGGCGATCGCGCAGGCGCCGAGAATGTTGTTGACGAGCTTCATGGTCTGGCCGAGTCCGGGCTTCTCGCCCATGAAGAACAATCGGCCGAAGAGTTTCAGCACCGGTTCGGTTGTGTCGAACGCGGCGCGCGGGCCCGACACCATCACCGACAACGTGCCTTGCTCCGCACCGCGCACGCCGCCGGAGACCGGCGCGTCGAGCGCCGCGATGTTCTTTGCGGCGAGCGCCTTGGCGATCTCGACCGCGACGCGCGGGCCGGTGGTCGACAGGTCGATGAAGGTCTTCACCTTGCTTCCATTGGCAACGGCAAGCGCAACATTGCGCACGATGGCAGGTGAGGGCAGGCTGGCAAGCACGAGCTCTGCAGCATCGGCGACGGCTGTTGGCATGGCCGCGCGTTTCGCGCCGCGCGCGATCAGCGGCACGGCGACTTTCGCATCGACGTCATAGACAATCAGCGTGTGCCCAGCATCGATGAGACGCGCCGCCATGCGCGCGCCCATGCGTCCCAGCCCGATGAAACCAATCTCGCTCATCATCAACCTTTCGGGTCGGCATCGAGCCGCACGACACCGGCCAATCCGCTTTTCGCCGCGGGATAGCGCGCCAGCACCAGCGGATCGTGGCCGGGAATGATGTGCGCCTCCGACGTCGCCAGTTTGCGGATGGTCGTGAAGGCCGCGAGGTAGTCGTTCCGGTCGTGGAAGATCGGGAACGGGTCCTCATGCTCCATATTGGCGTAAAGATGCGCCGCATCGGACGCCAGCACCACGTGGCCCCGCTGCGTGTTCACGCGCACGACCTGCAGGCCCTTGGTGTGCCCGCCCACGTGATGCAGCGTGATGCCCGGCGCCAACTCGCTCTCGCCGTCATGGAATTGCACGCGACCCTCGAACAAGCGATGCACCATGTGCGCGGCGTGGTCGGCCTCGAAGAAGGCGCGCGTGCCGGCATCGCACATGCAACGTCCGGTGACGAATTCCATCTCGGCATCCTGGATGTGGAAGCGCGCGCCGGGAAACAGCGGGATGTTGCCCGCGTGGTCGTAATGCATGTGGGAGATGATGACGTCGCTGACGGTGGCGGGGTCGACTCCGATTGCTTTCAAACCGTCGGCCACCGGGCGAACCAGCTTTCGCCCGCGCTTCGCCGCCATGTCCGGCCCGAAGCCTGTGTCGAGCACGAAGGTGCGTCCGCCGCTGACGATCGCCCATACGAAATAATCGAGCGGCATCGGGCCATCGTCATGCGGATCGCCGGAAGCGAAATTCTCGTGCGCCGGCCGGTCGTGATGACCGTAGTGGATGGCGTAGATTTCGTATTCGTCCGCCATCGTCAGGCCGCAAGGAGGCGCACGGGCACCTTGATCGGTCCGTGACCGATGGTGGTCATCCACGGTTCCGGCTCGCCCGCCGGCTCGATGCACTTCACGCGCTTGACGAGTTCGCCCAGCAGGGCATCGGCTTCGGCTTGCGCCAGCGCCTTGCCGACGCACATGTGGATGCCCTGGCCCCAGCCGAGATGGCCGCGCACATCGCGGCGCACATCGAATTTTTCCGGCTGATCCCATCTGCGCGGATCGCGATTGGCAGCGGCGAACATCAACCCGCAGCGCGTACCTGCCGGGATGACGTAGTCGTCCACAGGCACGTCGACCTGGGCGATGCGGCCGGCCATGCGCGATGGCGCATCCCAACGCAACGCCTCGTCGAACGCATTGCGCAACAAGGGAGGATCGTCGCGCAGGATCCTGTACTGCTCGGGGAAGCGCGCGAACAGATTGATCGCGTTGCCCATGGTGATGACGGTGGTGTCGGAGCCGGCCGACAGGATGGTCAGCGTCAAGAGTTTCGCATCCTGTTCGCTGATCTCGCCGCGATCGGCCGCCGCGTACATCTCGCCGCCCAGGCTGTCGGGCCGGATGCTTTCGCGGTTGCAGGACTTGTCGACCCATTCGAAGCTGTCGCCGGCGCCGGCCATCGCTTCGTGGAACAGATCGTTCATTGGCCCCATGGTGGCCCACACGGCATTGCCGAACGGCGTCATCTTCTCGCGGCCCTGTTCCGGCAGGCCCATCAGGTCCGGCAGCACCTTGTGGACATAGCGCGCGGTGATGCCGGACACGGCATCGATCTCGGTGTCGCCGTTCCGTAGGAGATCGTCGACCAGGATTTCTGCCTCGCGCCGGAACGCATCGTCCATCGCCTTCATGGCCTTGGGCGACAGCGCGCGGCCGATCACGGCGCGAACCTGGGTGTGGCGTGGCGGATCGTCGGTGAGCAGGATCTCCGGCCGCACGGAATTGGGATCGTGCCAGGGGCGCGACGTGTTGGAGAACGATTTCCAGTCCACCAGCCCCTTCGACACGTGTTCGTAGCGGCCCAGCATGACGATGTCTTCGCGCTCCAGATAGACCGCCGGCGCCATTTCGCGGATGGCATCGTCTACCGCGCGGGAATTGCGCACGGAGTCGCGGCTGAACAAATCCTTGTCGGTCGATGGCAGCGGTTTGGCCATCATGCGCCCCTGCGAAACGGGAAGGAGAGAAGAAAGAAGAACAGGCGAACGTTCAACAGTCCAAACCCTTTGCGGAATTCATCGGGCGACAGCTTCGCCGTCATCGGCATGGCGCCCATGATCTTGCCCTTGATCACCAGCTTGTTGCCGTCGCGCTCGAGCGCGTTCACCTGCATCAGGTCTGACCCGTCGGCGGATTTCAGTTTCATTTGCGCACGCCGATCTTGTCGAAATCGATCTTGAGATCCTCGCACATCCGCATCGCCGACGCGCGGCCGGCGCCGAACACGCCGCCGCCCGGATGCTGGAACGGACCCACGAGATACAGCCGCTCGCAACCCGGCACCACGTTCTGGCCCAGATCGGGCGTCGGCCGGTGCGCGCCGGACTGGTATGTGGTGGCGGCCACGCCGTGCAGGTCACCATGCTGGAAGCTGGCCGAGGTGCGCTCCATGTCCAGCGGACTGTCGCAGTGATAGGCGATGATGTTGTCCGGGCCGACATTGGAAATGTATTTGCCCATATGCGCCAGCATGCGTTCGGCATACGCGCCTTTGCCGGTGTCCCAATCCACACCGTCGGCACGCTTGTAGGGCACATAATCCCACACATGCATGGTCGCCTTGCCTGGCGGCGTGCGCGAGGAATCGTGCATGGTCAGCGAGCCAAGGCCGATCAGGGGCGGATCGGTGAATTCGCCATAACGCAGATTGTCGAAGCTCTTGCGCAGCGTGTTGTAGGAGTTCGGCAGCAGCTCGATCATCACCGCTTTCACGTGATTGCCGGCGCGGAATTTCAGCGGTTCGTTCAGCGCCGCATGGATGGTGATGCAGCCCATTTCGGAAATCTGCGTGGCGTCCGCATCGTCCACCACCTGTGGATCGAGGCCGGGCACCATGCGGCCCAGATGATGGGGATGGATGGCGCCGATAACGCCCTCCTTCGCGGCGAACTCCCGGCCGTTCTTCGTGACGACACCGGTGGCGCGGCCGTTCTTCACCGTGACCTGGGTGACGTCGACATTCGCCATCACCGTGCCGCCGTTCGATTCGATGGAGGCGATCAGTGCATCGGTGAGTTTCCCGGAGCCGCCGACCGGTACACCAATGCCATAGGCTTCGAGGAATCCCACGAACACGAACGGCCCCATGCCGGTCGCCTTTTCGTCCGGCGACACCAGATTCTCGCCGGCGATGCGGGCGAAATGCATGATGACCTTCTCGTGCTCGAACAAATTTGTCAGCAGGTCATGACAGGAGAGCTGGGTCAGCCGCCACATGGCGCGGCCCTCGCGGCTCTGGTCCATCAGCGCGTAGCCCGCGCCAACCGGCGCCGGGGGCGAATACAATTGCGACTCGATCATCGGCAGGAAGGTCTTCGCCATATCGGCAAAGCCGCGGAACGCTTCCGCATCGCGCTTCGAGAACTTCGCGATCTCCGCCTCGGTGCGTTCGCGATCGCGGTACATGGCAAGCGTGGTGCCGTCCTCGAACACGCTGATCATGGGCATTTCGGGGAACACATAGCGCAGCCCGAATTTCGACTTCAGCCCGAGATCGTCATTCTTCAGCAGCGGATTGCCCTGGATGAAGATGTGCGCCATCGAATGCTGGTCGTGGCGGAAGCCGGGCACGGTCAATTCGCGCGTCACCACGCCGCCGCCGAACCACGCGTTGCGCTCGAGCACCAGCACTTTCCTGCCGGCCGCCGCCATGTAGGCCGCCGCGACAAGGCCGTTGTGCCCCGAGCCGATCGCGATGACGTCGTAAGCTTCAGCCATGCTCAGCCCGTGATCGATGCAATGTAGGCAGTGTCCATGTATTCACGGATGGCGAAGATCATGCCGTCCCGGATCTCCACAATCCACGCGTAGCGGTTGTCGTATGTCCGGCCGTTCCGGAACGTGCCGGTGCCGTGCGTTTCGACGAGCACATAGTCGCCCTTGCCGAAGATGGTCTCGATGGAGTTCTTCGGATCGCCGTCCACGAACAGTCCGCGCACCGGCCCGAGGAATTCGTCGACGATCCCCGCCCGCCCGCGATGAACCTTGGCGCCGGGAATGTTTCCCTCCTTCGCCATCGGCGTCCACGTGGCGTCGGGATGAAAATACGGCCGGATCTTCTCCAGATCGCCGGTATTCAGCGCCTCGATGAAGAAGCGGCGGACAATCCGTTCGTTTTCGCTTTCGGCCATGGTGTTCCTCAAACGGCTTTCGGCGCCGGCTTGGCGCTCTGTTCGGCATAGACGGGCACGTCGTACAGCACGCGCGCCGATTTCTCCCGGATGGCGGGAATCGGTTCGTCGGGTATCGCGGCGAGGAGCGCCTTCATGCGCGCTTCCAAGGTCGCGCGGATCTCGCCATGCGTAATGATGTAGAGATCGTTGCGGCGGATGCCGGCCATCACCTTGCGGCCGACTTCTTCGACAGACATCGCGCCGGCGAAGATTTCCTTCGACACAGGATCGCTGTCGTCGGTCGCCACCAGATGCGCGCCGGTGTGCGACAATTCCTTCGGCCGCACGGCAGGAGTCGAGTTGAACAGGTCCGATGCCACCGCGCTCGGGCACAGGATGGACACACCGATGTTGTGCGGCGCGAGGTTCATGCGCAGGCACTCGCCAAGTCCGGTGACGGCGAATTTCGATGCCGTGTAGACGCCGGCGCCGCCGCTGGCGAACAACCCGTTGATCGAGGAGGTGAGCACGATGTGGCCGCCTTCGCCTTGCGCAATCAGGCGCGGCACGAAGGTTTCCATAGTGTTGACCACGCCACGCAGATTGACGCCGAGCACGAAATCCCAGTCGTCGTAGGTGGCGTCTTGCGTCGGGCCGCCGAGGAACACGCCGGCATTGGCGCAGACAATATGCACCTTGCCGGCTTCCTCGGCTCCGCGCGCGAGCGCCTTGCGATCGGTCACGTCCAATCGAATGAAGCGCGCGTTCGGCAACGCGACCTTCGCCTTATCGAGGGTATCCTGCCGGATGTCCGCAATCACGACTTTCGCGCCGGCGCGAGTGAATTCCTGCGCCATCGCCAGGCCGATGCCCGCCGCACCGCCGGTGATGAAGGCCGTCTTGCCTCTGAAGTCGTCCATGGGTCCCACCTAACCGGCCGCGGCGATGCCGCCGTCCACATGCAGGATCTCGCCGTTGATGAAGGATGCGGCGGGCGAGAGCAGGAACGCAACGGCCTGTGCGTTGTCGTCGGCGCTGCCCAATCGCCTCAGCGGAATCGTGCGCGCGCGGCGGGCGTATTCTTCTTCGCTGTTGAGGCCCATGGCGCCCGGCGTCGGCACCGATCCCGGCGCCACCGCATTCACGCGCACCTTGCGCGGGCCGAGCTCGGCAGACAGCGTCTTGGTCAGGGTCACCGTCGCGCCTTTCACGAGGCTATATATAGAAGTGTTGGGGAAGCCCTTTTCCGCCACCGGCGAGGCCATGTTGACGATGTCGCCGCCGCGGCTCGCATCCATATGCGCCAGCAGAGCCTGCGCGCCCCAGATCGCGCCCTTGATGCCGACGCCCAGCATCGTGTCGAGCGTTTCGGGCGACACGTTTTCCACCGGCTCGTATTTCAGCAGCATGGCGTTGTTGATGACGGCATCGATGCGGCCGTGGGCGCGCGCGAAGTCGGCCGCCGCCGCCATGAACGCCGCACGATCCGACACATCGAACGCATAGTATTTGGCTGCGGCACCGATCCCGCGTGCGGTTTCTGCCGCGGTCACTCCATCGATATCGCACACCGCCACGCGTGCGCCCGATTGCGCCAGCAATTCGGCGACGGCCTTGCCGAGCCCGCGGCCGGCGCCGGTAACGAGAACAACCTGATCTTTCAGGTCCCAGTTCATGCGAGCTTCAGCCGGTAATGCTTGCCGTCGCGCACGACGTAACCCGATGTCGGTTCGCAGAAATGCGTGCCGATGACGAGAATGTCGCTGTCGACGACGCTGGCGTAGAACGCCTTGCGGGTGCGCAACGCCTTCTCCGGATCGAAATCGAAATTGTTGTGATAGTCCGGTTCAGCCAGCTGTAGCGGATGATGCATCATATCGCCGGTGATGATCGCTTCCTGACCTTTGGAGAGAATGCGCACGCTGACGTGTCCCGGTGTGTGGCCCGGCGTGGGAAAGAGGCTGATCTCATCGGTCAACTTCGCGGTCGGCTCGATGAAATCGACGAGGCCCGCTTCCATTACCGGCTCCACGGCATCGACGATGTGCCGCATGTCGTGATGATTGTTGGGGTCCGCTTTCATCGCCACCCACGCGTCGTACTCCTTCCTGCCGAACAGATAGCGCGCGTTGGGGAAGGTCGGCACGAACTTGTCGCCCACCTTCATTGTGTTCCAGCCGACGTGATCGGAATGAAGGTGCGTACAGATCACCTTGGTGATGGCCTCGCGCGGATAGCCTGAAGCGGCCAGGTCTTCCAGAAACGGTCCCCACAAATTCGAGAACACGGGGAACTCGCGTTCGCGGTCGTTGCCGATGCAGGTGTCGATCATGATGCGCTCGTTGCCCGAGCGCACGACGAAACACTGGAACGAGATCTTCATGGTGCCGTCCGGCGTCATGAAGTTCGGCGCGAGCCACATGTGCCGCATGGCGATCTCGGGCGAGAAATCCTTCGACAGCATCGTGAACGGGTCCTGATGCGCGTTGATCTCGACGATGCGCACGACATCGACGTCGCCGATCTTCCATTTTTTGATGTTCTCGACAGCCATCGTTCCCTCCGTTCAATCGCTCCGCGCCAGATGCATCGGGGCGGGCGGCGCTCTACCCAGGATCATATCAGCCGCTTTCTCCGCCACCATCACCACCGGCGCATTGGTGTTGCCGCCCATGAGCTGGGGAAAGATCGAGGCATCGGCCACGCGCAAGGCCTCGATCCCGCGAACTTTCAGTTGTGGTGTCACCACGGGCGAGTCGTCAGCGCCCATGCGGCAGGAACCGGCCGGATGGTGCACGGTGGCCGCCGTGGCGCGGATGTAGTCGCGCCAGTCGTCATCCGCCTGGACTTTGGTGCCGGGCAGGAATTCGGTGGCGCGGTATGGCGCAAAGGGCGGCGCTGCGAAGACGCGGCGCGACAGCTTCAGGCCGCGCACGATGGGCTCGAAGTCTTCTGGTTCACCGAGCAGGTTGGGATCGACCAGCGGCTTGGCGCGGGGATCGGGGCTCGCCAAGGTCAGGCGGCCGCGGCTTTTGGGATGCAGCAGCACCGTGCTGAGCACGAAGCCATGACCGAGCGGCAGTGGGAACAGGTTCTGGTTGCGCCGCGCGGGCTGGAACACGACCTGGATGTCCGGCCGGCCAAGGCCCGGCATGGAGCGCAGCACGGCATGGGACTCGAACACATTGCTGGCGAAGGGACCTGAGCGCGCGGCCAGATATTGCAGCACGTTCCAGGCGCCCCGCGGCAACGCCTTCCACGAGATGCCGTAGGATTGCGAATTCGCCGTCCACATCTGCACGTTGGCGGCGAGATGATCGTGATAGTTCTCGCCGACCGACGGCAGATGGTGCTGCACGGCGATGCCAAGCGCCTGCAGCGCCGCGCCGGCGCCGATCCCCGACAGCAGCAGCATCTGCGGCGAGCCGATGGCGCCGCCGCACAGAACGACCTCGCGCCGTGCCAGCAACCGCTGCGTCGTGCTCGATGTCCCGTCGCCCTGAAGAACATCGACGCCGATGGCGCGCCTGTCTTCCAGAACGACGCGCGCAACGGCCGCGTCCGTCATCACCGTCAGATTGGGGCGATGGCGCGCGGGCTTCAGGAACGCCGTGACCCCGGATTCGCGCCGTCCGCTTCGGATGGCGCCCTGGCGCAGCCCATAGCCTTCCGGGTTCGATCCGTTGAAGTCGTCGCAATGGCGGAATTGCAGCGAACCCATCGCGTCGGCGAACACATCGTTCAGCCGGTTGGGATTGTGGATCGAGCTCACATGCATCGGCCCGTCATGGCCGTGATAGGGCCCGGCATAATCCTCGTTGTTCTCGGAGCGCAGGAAGTAGGGCAGCACGTCGGCCCAACTCCATCCGGTGTTTCCCCTCGCCGCCCAGTCGTCGTAATCCTTCGGATGGCCACGAAAATAGACCATGCCGTTGACGGAGCTTGATCCGCCCAGCACGCGCCCGCGCGGAATGGGAATCTTCCGGCCGTTGAGATGTGTCTGCGGAACGGTCTCCAGTCCCCACGAATATTTCTGCAAGGTCAGCGCCGCGCCCACCAATGCCGGTACGCCGATGAAGGGGTGGCTGTCCCTGCCGCCGGCCTCGATCAGACACACGCGGTTCTTCGGATCTTCCGACAACCGGTTGGCGAGCACGCAACCGGCCGTGCCTGCGCCGGCGACGATGAAATCGAAGACGTGCTCGCTCACGTGCTACGTGGCCGCCGACACGGCGATGTCGGACAGGCGGCACCAGCGCAGATAGTTTGCGTCGGAATTCATCACGCCGGTCATCAGGCCGACGAACGTCAGGTCGAACTCGGGATCGGTCCACCAGATGGTGGTGCCGGCGCCGTAACCGCCCACAGTGCCGGGCGAAGTCGTGCTGCCGAACAGATTGACGCCGACCGCCTCGCCGCGCAGCAGGAAACCCAAGCCGATGTAAGCGGGAAGAACCGGCCAGCCGCGCTCCTGCGCCAGCTTTTTGTACATCTCGGCCGGCTTATCACCGGTCCAGTTGGTGCGTGCCATCTCCACCATGCGCGGCGACAGGATGCGCACACCGTTGCCTTTGCCGCCTTGCCGGATCATTTCTGCGAAGCGATAGAGATCGAGCGTGGTCGACACCATGCCAACCCACGGCATCTCGGCATCTTCTTCCTCGAACGCGCCATCGGGTCCCAGGTTGGAATGGCCGAGATGCTGCGTCGGCGAGTTGCCGCGGAAGGCGGGAACGAGATGGCGTTCCTTGAGATCGCGCCGCCGGCCGACGGAGGTGTCCTTCAGCCCGAGCGGGAACAGCACGTCCTCGTTCATGATGTCGCGGAAGCGCCGTCGCTTCGGATCGGTCTTCACCACCATGTAGCCGAGCATGGCGTGGCTGACGAGCGCGGAGTACGCGACCACTTCGTTGGGGCGATGCTCGGCGGCGATGCGCTCGCAGATCGCCATCGCCACGTCTTCCAGCACGTCGATATACATGCCTTCGTTCGCCGTGAAGATCGGCGGCATGCCGGAGGAATGCGTCAGCAGGTGCATCACATTGATGTCGTCGCGGCCCTTGCCGCCAAACTCGGGCACCACGTCCTTGATCTTGGTGTGGAACGCGAACTGTCCATTCTCGATGGCGCGCAGCACCAGGATGTTGGTGAAGGACTTGGTGGTCGAGAACAGGCTGAAGACGGAATCCTTCTTCACGGGAATCGTCTTCTTGAAATCGCCATGACCGAACGATTCGTAAAATCCGATCTCGCCGTGGCGCGCGACGATCATCGTGCCGCCGAGATACAGATCCTTCGCAATGTCGTCTTCGATGACGGATTTCAGGTGGCGAAGGCGGCCGGCATCGAGGCCGCCGCCGTGTGATTTCGTGGACATTCTTGGGTCCGTGTCTGTTGCCCGCGGGCGATTATCGTCGCCGTGCCAAAGCACTGACAAGTGTGGCGCGCGATACCAGCGAAGTCAGACCGTTCCGAAACCGAAATCGGACGCGGGCCGCCTAGTTCACAGTCACGGCAACCGATGCCGAGGGTATTCCGTTAGCGACCACCACCATCGTGCTGGCGCCCGTTTCGATGTTCGCCGACACATCGAAATTTGTCGACACGATTGCCGAACCAGTCGCCACCGCCATGGTGCTGTGATCGTGCGTGCGGGCGTAGAACACGTGGCCCGTCGCATTGTTGGTGATGCGCACCAGCGGATAGTTGGTCTGCGTCTCGTCTTCGTCGCCGAACGCATTGGCCTGCGACAGTCCGTTGAACTGCGTTCCGAACACCTGATAGGTCTGCCCGCGTGTCACGGACGACGGCGCCGACGTGATCGTTGGCGCCCATGCGGCCTGATAGGTTCCCGCCGGCTGATACACTTCGCTGCCGCCGATCAGCACTTCGCCCGTGGGCAGCACCATGATCGGATTGCCGCCGCCGTTGAAATTGGTCTTCGTCAGATTCGTGCCATCGAATTCGTAGAGCGCGCCGCTGCTTCCCTGCACCAGCACATTGCCGCTCGGCAGAAGCGCGGCGTAGGCGTCGCTGGCCTGATCGCCGTTCGGGAAATTCGGCCCGGCCACCCATTTGCCCTTGCCGTTGGCATGATTGGAGGGCGTATAGACCGCCGTGTGGGCGACGCTCTGACCTTCCGGCGTGGCGCCGGTGGCGTACACCGTTCCATCCGGGCGCAGGATGGCGGGCCCGACTTCACCCGGCGGCTGATAGCACGGCTTGTTCGGGTCATAGATGATGCAGCCGCAGCAATCCTGCGGCCCGCGCAAATCGACGACGGTCGTTCCGGCGCTGATCCATTTTCCGGCGTCCGTCAGGTAACGCTCGGATTTGGGGTGATCCTTCACATCGAACGTCAGGATCGTTCCGTCCGGCATCAAGGTCCAGCCCTCCTCGGCGTTGAAATCGTTCTTGCCGTCGCTCGGGACGGCCGTCCATTTCAGCGTTGCCGGATCGAGATACGCCATGTTCTTCTTGAACTTCTCGCCGACCAGGAATTTTCCGTCCGGCAGCACGACCGACGGGGAGTCGCCGATGAAGCCCCAACCCTTGGGATGGCCGATCGCCTTCCATTTGTCCTTCACCGGATCGTAGATCGCGCCCATGTTGGTGAAGGCGAAAGAGTCGAACAGATACTCGCCGCCGGAGATCACGAGCCGGCCGTCCGCCAGCACAGCCGAGGCGAAATAGAGCGGCGAATAGTTCGACGGCAGGCTCGCGATCTGCGTCCATGTGCCGTTGACATAGCTGCCCTTGTTGTCGGGGGTCAGCTTCCACCAATCCTGCTCCGTGAAGCCCTGCACGACCACCGTGCCGTCGGTGAGCTGGAAGCTGATCAGCGATCCGTCGGGCGCCTGATGGGTCAGCCGATGCACGGTTTGTGCGGCGGCGGGATGAACGACGGCGGCAAGCAGGACACACAGAAGTGCTATGCGGCGGATCATGATTTCCCCTCATTTCCCGGCAGGCCGCGATAGGCTACCACTTCGCGCCATCCGGGCAAACGCATCATGCCAGAAGCTGAAATCACTGTTCGTTGCGACCGCGCCTCCGAGCCGATGGCGTGCGATGTCTGCGTGCGCGAAGGGAAGAGCGAAACGCGCCACCAGGTGACGATGGCGAAGCGCGACCGCGAGCACCTTGCCGCCGGCCGCACCGCCGAACAGATTGTCGAGGCGGCGTTCCGCTTCCTGCTCGACCGCGAGCCGAAGGAGTCCATCCTTCCGCGCTTCGACATCATGGTCATCGCGCGCTACTTTCCCGAATTCGAGCACGAACTGCCGCGCTATCTCGCCCAAAAGGACCCCCGCGATGCTTGATCCCGTCCGTCCCATCACGCTTGACGAGATCAGGAGCGCGCGCGAGCGTATCAAGGGCACGATCCTGCGCACGCCGCTCGTGAGGCTGCAGCTGGGCGAGGAGTTGCCCCAAATCTGGCTCAAGCTCGAGAACCTGCAGCCAATCAACGCCTACAAGCTGCGCGGCGCCGCCAACGCGGTCGCGCTGCTGTCCGATGAAGCGAAGCGCCGCGGCGTGTGGACGATCAGCGCCGGCAATGCGGGGCAGGGCGTCGCCTACGCAGCGCGCGCCGCCGGCGTGCCGTGCAGCGTGGTGGTGATCGAGACCGCGCCGGAAGCGAAGAAGGCGCGCATGAAGGCGCTGGGCGCCAAACTCATTCCCGTGCCGTTCGATGTCGCGTGGCAAGCGATGGACGATCGCGCCTTCCCCGGCATCGACGCCACCTTCGTGCATCCCTTCGACGACCACGATTTCATCGCCGGGAACGCGACGATGGGGCTCGAGATCCTCGAGGATTTGCCGAATGTCGCCGCCATCATTGGCGGCATCGGCGGCGGCGGTCTTGTCGCCGGACTGGGCACGGCGATCAAGGCACTCAAGCCCGATACCAAAGTGTTTGGCGCCGAACCAGAAACCGCAGCACCAGGCGCCCTGTCGTTCGCCAAGGGCAGCCCTCAAGTGTTCGAGGACTGGACCGTTTCCTTCGTCGATGGCGCGGGCGGCAAGAGCATGTTTCCCCGCATGTGGCAGCGGATGAGCGGACTGGTGGACGGCTCCATCGTGGTGAGCCTCGACCAGATCAGGCGGGCGATGAAGCTGATGGCCGACAAGGCGCGCATCATCTCCGAAGGCGCAGGCGCGTTGCCGCTGGCTGCCGCGCTCACCGGCAAGGCCGGCCGCGGCCCGATCGTCGCCGTCGTTTCCGGCGGCAACATCGACCTCGCGAAATACTGCGAGATCATCATGTCCGTCTAGCGCGCGCCATTGCCGCCGACGAGGATGACGCCGATGACGACGAACATCGCCGCCACGCCTTTCTGAACGAGGCTGCGTGCCGACAGATCCTCGTGGCCCAGCCTCGGAAAGAACAACGACAACGCCACGCCAAACGCGAACACGAAGAAGGTCGTCGTGCCGCCAATCGCCTGCACCAGGCTCACGGGCCCGAGGATCGAGGCGTAACGCGCCGCCAATCCGCCGCCGAGATTGATCAGCTCGTTGGCGGCGTTGATGCCGATCACCGCGCCGGGGTGCTTCTGGAACATCGCGAAGAAGTGCGCGCGGGGCGAGGGAAACAGCAGGAAGGCAAGGCCGACGATCGCTTCGCCCACGAACATCCAGAACGTGGTCGTCCAGAATTCGTCCTTCACGGCGAAGAATTTGAAGATCACGGTGGACAGCGCGATGGCGAATGTCGCCGCCAGCATGAGAAGCACCAGGCGCGTCTTCAGTCTGAAACCGGAGCCGGGCGACCACGACACGATCGCCGCGCCGCACACGATTGCTCCGCCGCCGCCGAGCTGAACGGCCGTCAGCCGCTCGTGCAGCAGGAAGAACGCCAGCGCATAGGTGAAGATGGGCGCGGCCTGGAACAGGGGCGCGACGACCGTTGCCTCCTCGCCCTGCAGCGCGCCGAGATAGAAATACATCGCGCCCATGTAGAGCATGCCGGCCACGGTGATGACGGCGACGCCCGTCCAGCCCACGCCGGTCACGTTCACCAACAGGAGGATCGGCGGCATGGCGACGACACCGATCAGCGCGGTGAAGACCAGCAGTACGCCGACATCGCTCGTGCTGAAGAAGCGGTCCACCAGGTACTTGTCGATGTGGGTGGAGGCGGCCCACAGCACCGGTCCGCAGAAGGCGAGGGCAAGCCACATCCCGCGAAGCTAGTGGCCGACCGCGAATCGCACAACCTGACGCGCGCGGCTGTTCCGCTTGCATGATGGACACCAGGCCATAATCTTCATCCATGGACTGGGGGCGGCCGTTTCGCGCGGCGGGCAATTTCGCGAGTCGAGCGTGGCGCGGCACGGGCTGGAAGGCCTGGGTCAAACGCATCCTCGTCATCCTCTTCGTCCTTCTCATTCCGGCGCCGATCTTTTCGCTGCTGGTGTTCCGCTTCCTCCCCGTGCCGTTCACGCCGCAGATGGTGGTGGGCGTGCTCTCCGGCGATGCCGTGCGATACAGCTGGCGCGCCTCGTGGGAAATTTCGCCCACGCTCGGCAAAGCGGTGATCGGCTCCGAGGATCAGAATTTCTGCCGCCATCACGGCTTCGACTGGATCGAGATCGACCGCGCCATCCAGTCCCACGAACGGCATCCCAAGCGCCGGCTGCGCGGCGCCAGCACCATCTCGCAGCAGACGGCGCGCAGCCTGTTCCTCGTTCCGGTGCGAAGCTGGGCGCGCAAAGGGCTCGAGGCGTACCTCACGGTGCTCATGGAATTCCTCTGGCCGAAAGAGCGCATCCTCACCGC
>Ga0335085_10002760_pt1 | contig 32005 bp, 24 predicted proteins | sample Lox_Sample_45_FD_206712 | JGI IMG/M metagenome (GOLD analysis project Ga0335085, IMG submission 206712) | Soil microbial communities from Loxahatchee National Wildlife Refuge, Florida, United States - Lox_Sample_4.5 | ecosystem: Environmental > Terrestrial > Soil > Wetlands | place: USA... | reverse complement strand
TAAGAGACCTGCAACGGCGCAGCTAAAAGCTGCGCCCCTTCAAAGCGGGTCAAATGCAACTTTTTCAGCCGCCCGTGAAGTCGTGCCCTGACGCGATTTTCACTTTCTGATTCCGCCTCAATCGGCGTCGTTCCCCTCGCGCGGTGGGTAGGCGATCTTCAGCTTCTGGCCGGTGAGGGCGGTGAAGAGACGCTCGAATTGCCAGAGGTCGTCGAAGGCGATGCGGATATGGATGGCGCCTTCGCCCCAGTTTTCGTGGATGGTCACCTTGGTCGCGAGGACCTCGCTCAGCTTTTGCTCTGCGTCGCGCAGGCCGGGGCGCAGCCAGCGGCCGGGCTCCATGGTGGGGTCGGTGGGGTGGTCCTCGAGGTATTGGGCGACCAGTTTTTCGGTGTTGCGGACGGAGAGCGCGGTGGCCTTGTCGGCGCATTCCAGCATGGCTTCCGGCGGATGGTCGGCGAGCGCCAGCAGCGCCTTGGCGTGCCCGGCGGAGAGCTTGCCGCGCTGGATCCTGTCCTGCACGCGGTCAGGAAGCTTGAGCAGGCGCATCGAGTTGCTGACGGCAGAGGCGCTTTTGCCGGTGCGCTCGGCAATCTGCGGCCCGGTAAGGCGGAACTCGTCGGCGAGGCGGCGGAAGGCGCGCGCCTCGTCCATGGGATTGATGTCCTCGCGCTGCAGGTTCTCAATGACGGTCATCTCAGCGGCCTGCTCGTCGGTGACGTCGCGGACGATGGCGGGGACCTTTTGCAGCCCGGCAAGATAGCAGGCCTTGACGCGGCGCTCGCCGGCGATGACCTGGTAGCGGCCGTATTTTACACGGACGACGATGGGCTCCAGCAGGCCGAGGCTGCGGATGGAGTCGGCGAGCTCGTCCAGCGATTTTTCGTCGAGCGCGGTGCGCGTCTGGTAGGGATTGGCGTCGAGTGAGGCGAGCGGGATCTCCAGCAGGGCGTCGCCGGTGGTGACGGGCCCGGCAGGGAGCGGCGGCTCGTGGGCAAACTTGCGCGGCGGCAGTAACGTCGCCAGCCATTCGTCGGGTTGCTTGCGCTTGGACATAGCAGCAGTCAGCAGTCAGCCCTTAGCTGTGAGCCGAATCCAGGTTAGAGTCCAAAGCAGGACGCGAGCTTGGGCTCAAAACGGGAATGTACGACAAACTCTGGATGCTTGGCTGTGACGTATGTCACTGATGTGGGGTAGAATATGGCATTAATATGCCATATCAAGATAGGCGATGCCTACGGGACGAAGAGGCGCCTTCCACCTTTCTGCAGATTGAACCGCACCAACATAGGAATATGTAGACTGGCCACTGTTCGCTTCCCTCAGCGTAACTTCGCGTACTCCGCCTTAGCTTGTTTGTAGATGGGGATGTCAGGATCGGTATCTTTCCAGAGGGTGAGGAAGTTCTGATAGGCGGTGCGGGCCTGGTCGCGAGCAGCGGCGTTGGTCTCGGCATCGAGTGCATAGGCCCGAGCCAGACTTAATCGCGCCAGAGCTCCCCAGGGAAAGCTTGCTACGAGCCCGTAGTAGTCGAAGAACTTCTGAAATTCGGTTGCCGCAGCTTTGCCGTTGCGCAGCATGAGATAGGCTTCGCCCCGCAGATAGACTGGGCACAACACTACGGTGAGCTTCGTGGGTGTGCCGTCACCCAGGCTCCGGGTTACACCCTTACTAGTCCTGTCTGGATTGGCGTCATCGATGGGCACGTGGGCCCGCGCTGTGGCTTCGCTGTCGACATCAATTCCGAAAGCAAGATAACGTTGCACTTCTGAAACGCTCATCTACCCAGCCCGGCGCGGCATTCCGCAGCCGGGCTGGGTAGTCCAAATCTCAGAGCGCGAACAGTTACCAAGGTGCGATTACGTAAGTGCCAATCTATTTCCAAGTTATTGTTTATACGAGACTTACGTAAGTCCTGGGATAACAGCGGGATCCCAGGACAATCTCGGCAACACACTGATTCTAGGTATGTTACGTATGGGAAGCTGCCGGGAGTCAAAACCGAAAATGTTTCGGGTAAATTCCACGTGGAACTTGACAACACCTCTGCGCGAAAAAAAGTCGCGGGGTGGACTGGCGTCCACCCCGCAGGTGACCAGGAGATCGACTGACGATTACACCAGCCCCTGGTCGAGCATGGCATTGGCGACTTTGAGGAAGCCGCCAATGTTTGCGCCGTTCACCAGATTGCCGGGCGTCCCGTAGGTGTCGGCGGTCTCGAAACAGGTCTTGTGGATGGCGGTCATGATTTTGTGCAGCTTGTCATCCACTTCTTCACGAGTCCAGCTCAGACGCGCGCTGTTCTGCGACATCTCGAGGCCGGAGGTGGCCACGCCGCCGGCATTCGCCGCTTTGGCCGGTCCATAGAGGACTCTCGCCTCGAGGAACAGCTTGGTGGCTTCCAGCGTGCTCGGCATGTTGGCGCCTTCGGCAACGACCTTGACCCCGTTGTTGATGAGATTGGTCGCGTCCTTGGCGTTGATTTCGTTCTGCGTCGCACTCGGGAAGGCGCAATCGGCCTTGATGTTCCACAGCGGGTTGTAGCCCAGCTTCAGGTCGGTAGGCATGAAGATGGCCTTCTTGAACTGCTCGCCGTAGTCGCGAATGCGGCCGCGCTTCACGTTCTTCAGCTCCATGACCCAGGCCAGTTTCTCGCGATCGATGCCGTCGGGATCGTAGATGACGCCGTCGGAGTCCGAGACCGTGACCGGCTTGGCGCCCAAGTCGAGCAGCTTCTCGATGGTGTACTGCGAGACGTTGCCGCTACCCGAGATCAGGCAGGTCTTGCCCTCGAGCGTCTCCTTGCGGGTCTTCAGCATCTCCTGCGCGAAGTACACGCAGCCGTATCCGGTGGCCTCAGGACGAATGAGCGAGCCGCCCCAAGCCAGGCCTTTGCCGGTCAGCACGCCGGTGAATTCGTTCCGAATGCGCTTGTACTGGCCGAACAGGAAGCCGATCTCGCGTCCGCCCACGCCGATGTCGCCGGCGGGAACGTCGGTGTCGGGACCGATGTGACGGCAGAGCTCGGTCATGAAGCTCTGGCAGAAGCGCATGACTTCGTTGTCGCTCTTGCCTTTGGGATCGAAGTCCGAGCCGCCTTTGCCGCCGCCCATGGGCAGCGTGGTCAGCGAGTTCTTGAAGACCTGCTCGAAGGCGAGGAACTTCAGGATGCCGAGGTTGACGGAGGGATGGAAGCGCAGGCCGCCCTTGTAGGGGCCGATGGCGCTGTTCATCTCGATGCGGAAGCCGCGATTGACTTGGACATTGCCCTGATCGTCAAACCACGGTACACGGAACATAAGGACGCGCTCGGGCTCTACGATCCGCTCAAGGATTTTGGCCGAGATGTATTCCGGGTGTCTCTCCAGCACCAGGCGGAGAGAATCAAACACTTCCTGCACGGCCTGGTGAAATTCCGGCTCGGCCGGGTTCTTCGCCTTCACCAGGGTCATGACATCGTTGATGTAGTTGCCCGGCGTCTTAATGGCGGGCGCAGTGGTGGTTGTTACTGGCATGGAGGTCCTCCTCGAACCTTATGAATGTGCTTTCGGAATGTACTGCGGTGAGAGTGTTCGCAGATGGAAAGGGGGCGAACATACTGGGTTTGATTCCAGTACTATTTGAGTCCCAGGCGGGCATCTTGGCTGTGATACGGGTCACCTGAAAGCGTGATTAGCCCGCGATATGTTAACTCTTTTGCAATCGAGAATGCGAGAAAAACGGGTGGGAGGTACATGGGGCGGCACGGTTGGGTCGAAGCTCGTGCCCGAGTTAGCATGAGGGGCGTGACGACACGTGCTCACCAGCCAGTCTCGGCCGCCGACCTGGAGCACCTGCTCGGTGAGCTGAACCGGGCGGCGGGCGGAGCTTCGGGTGAACTCTTCGGTGCCGACTCCATCAGTTGGCGGGTGAATCGCGAGGCAGGGCTGTTTCTGGCCGCGGGATACGCTACCCTGCTGCAACTGGCGCATCCCTGGGTGGCAGCAGCCATTGCTGAACACTCCAAGACGCTGCATGATCCTATCGGGCGCTTTCATCAGACTTTCCGTGTGATGTTCACGCTCTCGTTCGGCCCGATCGAACATGCGATGGCTATGGCGCGGCGTATGCACCACAGGCATCAAAGCATTCGCGGCACCATGCCGGAGACGGTCGGCGGTCTTGCTAAGGGTTCACGGTACGACGCGAACGAGGTTCAGGCGCTGCTATGGGTGTATGCAACGCTGATTGACACCAGTGTTCTGGCTCACGACCTGATTCTTCCTGCGCTCACATCCGACGAACGGGAACGGTACTACGCGGAAAGCCGGACTTCGGCGGCGTTCTTTGGCATCCCGCTGGGGGTCTGGCCACCCGATTGGCGGCGGTTCGAAGAGTACAAGCATTCCATGTTTGCCTCCGCCACGCTCGCCGTCAGCCCGGTCGCGCGGGACATCGCTACCCAGGTGCTCTCCGGCGCCGGCTCGTGGCTGCGAATTCCATCGTGGTACCGCGCGCTCACGGCGCATCTGCTTCCCGCACAGCTTCGGGAGCAATTCGGCCTTGCCTATGGCGAGTCCGAAAGGCGCTCCGCCGAGCGCGTCTTGAGTTGGATTCGGCGAGTTTATCCCCGACTTCCGGAGAGTGTTCGTTTCGTCGGGCCGTACCGGGAGGCGCTCGGCCGAATCAATGGCCGGCCCCACGCAAGCGTGAGCGTACGGCTGAGCAATAGGCTCTGGGTGGGCGAAACCACACTATTCTCGCCTCCAAAGCATATGTAACGGAATTGTGTCTCGCAACACTTTTGATTTGCCGTTTTCGGTGTAGCATGTACCCAATCTGAAGTCGTGGGGGCCATCAGAGTTACGCCGTGAATATTCTGCTTCTGTCCATGCCCGACTCCTTCGAGCACATGCCCACGGTCGCAGTGCGCATACCCAACGGAGGGCTGACTTCCCTGGCGGGCAACGTTGATCCGCATCATCGTGTCGCGGTTGCCGACCTGATCCTGGTGCAGCCAGCGGTTCGCGAAACCGTCGAGCGACTGGTCGGCGAAGTCAAACCCGATGTCGTTGGCCTTTCGGTCATGACCTTCCAGCGCAAGACGGCGCTGAAGATCGTTTGTCTTGTGCGATCGCTAAGGCCCGCTGTGAGGGTTGTAGTAGGAGGCTACGATCCCAGCCTCGCGCCCGATGCATACATGGCAGACGGCAACGGAATTGACTACATCGTGCGGGGAGAAGGTGAGATCACGTTTCGCGAACTGCTGCGAGCGATGGAGTCGGGAGAGGGCTTCAGCGCGATTCAGGGCCTGTCCTTTCGCACGAGCGATGGCTGGCGCCAGAATCCGGCGCGCCCCGTGCACAGCCTCGAAGACGACGAAATCCGTTTGCCCAGACGCAAGACGCGTGTGCTGAACGGTTATACGATGATGGGGCGGGCGATTGACGTCGTCGAAACTTCGCGAGGCTGCACCTTCGATTGCGGCTTCTGCTCGATCATCGAGATGCGCGGCCGCAACTTCCACACCTACTCGTTCGATCGCGTGCTGGCCGACATTCGCGATGCCCGCGACCATGGCGCGCGCGCTCTTTTCATTGTTGACGACAATATTACGCTCAACGTCCGCCGCTTCGAGGCTTTGTGCCGCGCCATCATCGAAGCCGGCTTGAACGACATCGTGTACACCGTGCAGGCCATGACCTCGCCTATCGCCATGCACGGCGAGACGCTGGCGCCCCTTATGCGTGAAGCAGGGTTCCGCTATGTATTTCTCGGAATTGAAAACATTCTCGAAGATGATCTTGCGTTCCTGAAAGCGGCGGCCAAGAACGAGTTCCGCGAAGATGGCCGCCGTGCCGGCAACGCCACACTGCGTGCGATCGACTTCCTGCACAAGAACAAGATGTACGTGGTGGGCGGATTGATTGTCGGCAATCCCGACGACACCCGCGAATCCATCAAGACCAACCTCGAGTTCGCTGGCAAATACGTGGACTGGCCTTACATTCAGCATCCCACGCCCTACCCTGGCACGCCCATGACCAGGAACTTCCGCGAGCGCAACCTCATCATGATCGAAAACCTTGAGGAGTACGACGGCACAACTGCGGTCGTCGCGACCCAGTATCTGCCCCCGGAGGAGATCGAGTACGAACGCTGGCGGGCCGAGCGCTGGATGAAGACGCGGCACATCCCCGCAGTGATTGCGCACGAACCTCTATTCGTGTTGCGCAACTGGTGGAAGATGCTGTCCCACACCTTCCGCGGCAGCTCGATTCGCTCTCTGCTCGGCCTGGAGAACGACCGTAAAGCCTTTGAGCGCTATCGCAGCTTGCGCAGCGCGGAGCGCGTGTACCTGTAGACAATTGCTCCTGCCGTGTCCTTACTAATCGCTGTATAAATGAACTAGCGAGTCCATTGTCATGCTGCCGGGTGCAACAACTCACGAAAAGAAGGCCGGCCTCCTTTATTGGGCGCAGCGGGCGCTGGAAGAGTGCAACAACGCCAGTCAGGACTTTGCCCCCGATCCGGTGCACGATCTGCGGGTGGCCATTCGGCGCTGCCGCTCCCTGGCTGATGGCTTTCGCTCCGTTGACCCAGACCCCGAATGGAAGGAGATGAAGGGGCTCGCGAAGGCGCTGTTCAGCAGCCTGGGCGACTTGCGCGACACACAAGTCATGATGGAATGGGTACACCGCCTGTCGGACGATCATGATTCCGTGCGCGACATGCTCTTGCACTCCCTCGTACACAAAGAGATCGCGCAGAAAGCTGCGGCACAGGAACAGCTGGGTAAGTTCGATCGCAAGCGATGGCTGGCACTCAATACCAGGCTGGCAAAACGTACAGGCAGAGTGCCGCTGGAAGGGTTGGTGTTCCAGCATCTCGCGTTGGAGCGTTTGCTCGAGGCGCATGCCTTGCACCGGCAGGCGCTAAGAAATCGCACCCAGGTTGCGTACCATCAGTTACGTATAGGCATCAAGCGCTTCCGTTATACGGTGGAGAATTTTCTCCCGCAGCGTCATGAACAATGGGCGCCTGACTTGCGTGACCTGCAGGACGCGCTCGGCGAGGTACATGACCTTGACGTCTTGCGTGGAGTCATTCGGGCGCATGCCGAAGTCCAGGCCGAAGACCGCGAACGCTGGTACGTGAAGATTGCGACGGAACGGCAGAAGCGGTTGGACTTGTATCGCCAAAAGATGCTGGGGAACAACTCCCTGTGGCGGGTGTGGCGCGCGGACTTGCCGAATGGTTCCTTGCTCGAGAAAGCTGCGCTGGAAAAGTTGCGCACGTGGGCATCGTTCCTGGATCCCGACGTTCGCCATTCCGAACACGTCACGCGCATTGCCTTGCAGCTCTACGACGGATTGTCGGCCCATGGCCTGATCCCCCGCAAGCCAGAATACCGCCGGATTCTTGAGGTGGCGGCAATCGTTCACAATGTGGGAGGTGGCAACGGCGCCACCGGACATCTCAAGCGAGGCTATCGCAAGACCACCAGGCTAAGGCCGCCGCTGGGTTGGAGCGTGGAAGAGTTACGGTGCGTCGCCGCCGTCGCGCGTTACCATCGCGGCGCACTGCCCAAAACCGCGGACTCCTACTTTGTGGGACTCACTGCCAAGCGACGCTCTGAGCTGCTGCCGGTCATCGGAGTTCTGCGGCTCGCAAATGCGTTCGACTCTTCCCACGACAGGAAGGTGACGCGGGTTTCCGTGGAACAGAGTAATGGGATACTCACAGTTTGCGGGCAGGGACTTGAAAGGATGAGTCAAACCGCAGAACGGTTGGCGCGCGCCAGATATCTTTTGGAAGTGACAAGTGGGCTGGCGATCAGAATTCGTCCTCTGGCTGCGAAACCGGCGACCTCATCTCGCGTGGCTCGAGACGTAAGACGCACAGCCGCCGGTTCGTGAAAGAGACGCGGCCGGACTACGCCGCAGGTCTGCCTTTCTTGTAGGGATCTCCGACGAAGACAAATGGGTATTTGCGGAGCGCCTGCACATCCCGAGCGGCTGCATAGCGCTCAACTTCTTCCATCAAATTTGATACTTGTTCCGGCGCCATGTTCTTGGTCGCTTGCCAGAACTTGTCCGGAAAAAACCAAATCCGTTCGCGATGGTTTATCTCTGTAGGACTGTCGGCTACGGATTCCATACTCTTGCTGCTCCTCCCACAATGTCAGACATCAAGATTTTGAAGGGTTAAGGATCCGGACTGAATGAGTTATGATACAAGACAATTATCAACCTCGAAGGTGCGTTTGTAAACTGCCATTCGAACCACTTTTTTGTGCCTTGCCCCAATTCCGTTCCGGTACGTATCCCAAATCGCGTATCTGCAAGAAAGTACAGGGAGAAGACGGGAGCTTCTTGCACTTTCAGTGAAGTTTCCGTCTCAACCGGGAGCACCGTTACGGCTTGTCCTGTGGAAAAACGTTGGAGGCTTGACCGGGTTGGATTGCATCAAAATGTGCTTGATCCCTCTTATTAGCCTTTATCTCACAGTGTGGGATGTCAGAGAAATGACAGCGCGTTAGGGAAATTGCAACCCCAGATGTCACGGGTTTGTGACAGTAAACTTGCAATCGCGCCGATCACCACGCACAATGGCGGTGGGGTAAATTCCAGGAGGCAAGTAATTCCGTGGAACGGTGAAAACCGTTCTCTTCGTGCTTATGCCATTGCGAACCGGACAGAACGTTGGCGACTACGAGGTGCTGGGTGCGCTCGGGGCCGGTGGAATCGGTGAGGTCTACAAAGTCCGCCACGTTATTTCTCAACGTACGGAGGCGATGAAACTCCTGCGTCCGGATCGTTCCGGAAGCGAGCTTTCCGAACGCTTTTTGCGTGAGATACGCGTGCTTGCCAGCCTCTCCCACCCCCATATCGCGAGTCTGCACACGGCGTTCAAGGTGGAGGACCGGATTGCCATGGTCATGGAATTTATTCAGGGTGAGGACCTGCATTGGAAGCTACGCAGCAAGTGGCCGGGCCGGGCGATGAAAGGCATCGAGTACATTCGCCAGGTGTTGTCGGCGCTGGAGTACGCACACGCGCGGGAAGTGATTCACCGTGACATCAAGCCCTCGAACATCATGGTCACGCCGGATGGCGAAGTGAAGTTACTGGACTTCGGCATGGCATTCAAAGCGGCTGACCACAGCGTTACGCGACCCGGCTACGTTCTGGGATCACTGCATTACATGTCTCCCGAGCAAGTGCGAGGCGAGCGGGTGGATGCGCGCTCTGATCTTTACGCCACAGGAATCACGCTGTATGAAATCCTGACCGCGCGCCGGCCCTTCGATGGCGAGACTGAATACGAAGTCATGACCGGCCACCTTCAGCAACTGCCCAAGTGGCCTTCCGACGTAAACCCCGCCATACCGTACAGCGTCTCGGTAACCTTGCTGAAAGCGCTGGCCAAGGATCCCGATGAGCGCTTTCAGAGCGCGGGGGAGTTCCTCGATGCGTTGACGAACATCTCGCTGGACGATGCGGCGACGCTACAGACCTTGGCAATCACTCCAGGAGATCCGTCATCGGATCCGATCCGATCTCCGCTGAGCGCGCCCACAGGCAGGGCCAGTTTGGGATCACGCAAGTCAGGTCCCGGGAGATTCGACCCTGCCGTGCTCGATTCCGTGAGCAAGGAGCTGGCTGCCTTCATCGGCCCGATTGCCAAGGTAGTGGTCAAGCGGGCGGCGGAACGGTGCTCTTCGGTGGATGACCTGTACGGCGCGGTAGCTGTAGAGATCGATTCCGAGAAAGACCGGACCAGCTTCCTGGCAACCAAGAAGCGCTTCTAGCCACGCCAGGGATTCAGAAAAGGCGAACGTCCCCGTATCTTCCTATTGATCCAGCATCCGTAACGCCTTTGCCAGGCTCACATGCATGCGGTTGAACGACGCGGTTACGTCGGCGATTTCGTCACGGCCACTCACAGTCACCGGCGGCAGGTCCGTTTCCCCCCGGCTCACTTTGTCAGCCGCGGTAGAGACCGCATGCAAAGGCCGGATGACTAGGACGTAGAGGGACGCATCGAGCGCCAGGATGGTGACAAGAAAAGTGACGCACAGGAAGAGGATCAGCCGGTGAAACGCCTTGTCGGCCACGTCGATCGGCACCGACAGGGGCACAGAAACCACTTGGGCCGCGATGATCTGATCAAGGTTCCAGCCGAAGCCGTTCGCGCTTCCATACTTCTTGATCATAGCCGGCGGGGCCATGTCCGGCGTGCTGTGGCACTCCAGGCAGCTTGGCTGCACGGCGATTGGTCTCGCCAAGTAAAGCTGACGGCCGGTGGGGGTATCGCGTTCGCCTACCAGCCGCTTTTCGGCTGGGTGATCGCTGAAATAACGGATGATGTCTGTCTCCCAATCATCGGCGCGGTCCACCAAGTTGGTCGGATTCAGCGTTGCCTCTCGATATGAGTAGTTCGGATAGCGCTTGCGCATCGTGCTGAAGAAAGTGCTGGCGGCAAAGGCCGGCACAGTTTGAGGCAAGAAGTGGGTCTCATGTTCCGGGCTCTTCAGCAGGAGGGGCTTGATTTGATCGGAGGTGTAGTCGCGAGCGGAGCGGGCGCTGGTCATCAGCAGCTCTGCTTCCTGCAATACCTGGTCGCGCGCGTTCTGCATGAGGAAGCGATAGGCCAAGTGAGCAATGATCAGCCCGCCAGCCCCGAATATCACGATGAGGACGAGGTTGAATTTCGTAAGCAGCTTCATGGGATTATTAGAGGATTACACCGTCGAGGCGGAGAATAACGCAAAATCGTCAACCCAGCAAAGCTGATTTCGCCGGCCCAGAGCCGCCGTCTTGAGCGACGGCCTTGGCCGGGAAGACGATGCCTGCCCAGCAAGACCGTCGCCTCAAGGTAACTGTATAGAACTACATCCGCTCCCGGCCGTCTCAGTAATCAAGCTCTGCCGGCCGGCCGGTCAGCCGTTCGATGCGCTTGGCGATCGGCGGATGGGTCGAAAAGAGATTGGCAAAGCTCACGCCGCTCAGCAGTGGCGCCACAATAAACAGGTGCGCCGTGGACGGCGAAGCCTGTAGTGGAACCCGCTTCGAATAAGCGTCGAGCTTTCGCAGTGCGTTGGCGAGGGCGTAGGGATTCCCCGTAAGCTGCGCGCCTGTGGCATCGGCCTGATATTCGCGCGAGCGCGAAACAGCAAGCTGGATGAGCGTGGCTGCAATCGGAGCGAGGATCAGCATCAACAGCCCAACCAAACCACCGCCTCCCCGGTCGCGATCGTCACGTCCCCCCATGCCGCCGAACAGCGACGCCCAGTAGCCCATGCGCGCCAGCAGGGTGATTGCGCCCGCAAGCGTTGCCGCCACCGAACTGATAAGAATATCGCGGTTCCTCACGTGCCCGAGCTCGTGCGCAAGAACGCCCTCGAGTTCTTCGTCGTTGAGCAGGTTCAGAATTCCCTCGGTGACCGCCACTGACGCATGCTGAGGGTTGCGCCCTGTAGCAAACGCATTGGGCGACTCACTCGGAATGACATAGATCTTGGGCATGGGGATGCCCATCTTTTGCGTCAGCCGTTCCACTACGTCGTAGGCGCGCGGCAGTTGTTCTCGCGTGACCGGCTGAGCGCGGTACATCGCCAGCGCGATTTTGTCGCTGAAGAAATAGGAGGCGAAATTCATGACGACAGCCAGCCCCAGCGCTAGCTCCATGCCCCGCTGGCCGCCGAAGACCTGGCCCATGAACAATAGAAATAGCGTCAACGCCGTCAGCAGTAACGCTGTTTTGAATGTGTTTCCCATATTTACTCAATAGATGATAACCAAGGCTAGGCGTTGCGAGGAAATCGCGGCACAATTGGCAGCCATCCATTGCTGCTTTGCAAATGTGTCACCAGAGTTCCAGCAGATTGTTGCTTGACAACTGGCAACGGACCGCCGGCAAACTGTAGTATTGCTCCCATGGCCGAATTTCCGGTATTGCAGCCCCGGCGCCATGGGGAGCTGATGCTCATCGGGTTTCGTGTGGATGCCGCCCACGACGGTCCCCAGCTCTACACCTTGCTGGCAGTGGGGGGAGACAACGAGCGTCCGCTGACGGCTGATGGACGCATCGTTTTCTTTACAAAGCCTCAACTGTCCGCGAAGGCGCTGGAACTCGACGCGAGCCTGGCGCAACTGGGACCTGCGCCACAGGAACTCGAGACCTTTTGCGATGTGGCCGAGGCGCTGTACCGGGTAAATTCGCAAAACACCGATCCCGAGGGAGTGATCCTCGATTGCCTGCTGGTTTTCGACGACCTGGTGCGGGCCACGAAGCTGCACATGCCGGACCGGTATCAGGGAATCCTCACTGAGTTGGCGGCGCGTCTGACCGAAGGCACACAGTTGCGAAGCATCTTCACCAACAGCGCCCTGCGCGAACACGTGGAGGATGCCCTGTTGTGGTGCATCGGCGCAATAGTAGTTAAGGCCAGGATCATCGCTTCGTGAACGCTGCTACACCCCAACAGCAGGCACCATCGCGCTTCACATCCCTTCTTTCCTACGCAATTCTCCTGGGCGGTGTTGCCACGATCGGGGTCACGCTCTACTTGGTGGTAATCAGTTACTCAAGCCTTCCCTACTGGGATGGATGGACCCAATTTGATGTTGCGGCTAGGGGTGACAGCTCCTTCTCTCCCGCCTGGCTGTGGCAACTGCATAACGAACACCGACTGGTGATCCCGAAGCTGTTTCTGGGTGTGGATTTGCGCCTGTTTCAGGGGAGACAATCATTCCTGCTGGCTAGCATTTTTGTGATTCAACTCCTGCATCTGGGTTTGCTGAGCTGGAGCATGCGAGTGCTCGGCGGCTGGGGCGGGGTGCTGTGGCGTACGGGCACCGGCTTGGCGGCGTTTTGCCTCTTTTGTCCGGCACAGTGGCAGAACTTCATCTGGGGATTTCAGGTCTGTTTCGTGTTGCCGCAGTTGTTCGCAACTCTCTCGTTCTTGTCACTGCTGTTGTACTGGACTGAGTCAAACCGGAAGCCCGACGGACCGCTGTCGTCAAAGTATCTTGTCGTGTCGGTGCTTGCAGCCCTGGGAGCAAGTTATTCGCTTTCCAACGGAAATCTGCTTTGGCCATTGCTGATAGTGGCTGCGCTTTACCTGCGCTTGCGGCGCACCCCCGTCCTGGCTTTCGTTGTGACCGGAGCAGTCAGCACCGCATTTTATCTGTATCACTACGTCCGTCCGCCCGAACATGCAGACCCAATCGCATCGCTCCGCACGCCGCTTGCGGTGCTGAAATATTGGGCTGCGTATTTTGCGAGCTCCTGGACCCACCACGATTTTCATGCGTCAGAGCTGATCGTGCTCGCCCCGATCACTATTGTGATACTCGTTCTTCTCCCCGCTTTGTCCTATGCTCGGGCTTTTCGTCCGTTCGCGATTCAACTTGTCCTCATCATGCTGTTCTGCGCCGCCACTGGGCTGGTTACGGCGGCAGGAAGATTGAATTTCAGTATGGGGCAGGCCCTTTCTTCGAGGTATCAGACGGTTGCCCTTCTTTTCTGGTGCTGCCTCGGTCTGTTGCTGCTGGGTGCCGCGTTCGCGCGGCCCGGGAAGAGCGATGCCTTCGTGCTCGCACAACTCTGCCTGCTGCTGATTCTTGGTCGCGGAGCGGTAATCGCCCGCTACCCGCTCAGAGCTGTTAGGCAGCACGCTTTTGAACAGAACGCCATAGCAGCTTCCTTGCTGACCGGTGTCCAGGACCGAATGACGTTGAGCTTCGCCTATCCCCGGACGGACATGTTGCTGCTCACTGTGCCCTACATGAAGGCGAATCGGTTGTCGGTGTTCGCGGACCGCGTCACCGCAACACTCGGAAAACCGCTGGAATCTGTCTTCCCAGACACAAGGCCCGATGATTGCATGGGTGCGGTGGAATCCGTCGCGCGGATCGATGATCTGACGGGCCCGGGGCTGCGCATTCGGGGTTGGGCATGGGACCGTAAGCATCAGCAGATTCCGGAAGGAATTGTCGTTACAACCGGCGGCATCATCAACGGACTCGGAGCAGCTGGGGAATGGCCACCGCGGTCGCACGAAACGGATCGAGGGATAGCCTCCGACCACGCTGGTTTCGTCGCCTTCACACCCGAACCCCCTGCGGACTCAGCCGTGAGGCTGTACACAATTCTCGGCAGCCATCCGCCGGCGGCCTGCTACTTCGCAGCGCCGTAGCGTAAGACGTCATGCCCGCCGCGTATGGCGAAGAATTGGCGAAAATACGAAAAGGCTCTACAATAATTTCCTATGGCTGTGGGGGGGATTCCGGTCGCGCTCGCATGGGCGCATCCGCTGGTGGCGGAGTGGTTCCTCGGGCGCTTCGGCACGCCGACCGAGCCGCAGGAACAAGGCTGGCCGGAGATTCTTGCCGGCCGCAGCACGCTGATCTCCGCCCCTACCGGCTCGGGCAAGACCCTGGCCGCATTCCTCATCTGCATTGACCGCCTGGTGCGCAAGGCGCTGCAAGGTGAACTGCGCGATCGCACAGAAGTTCTCTACGTCTCGCCGTTGAAGGCGCTGAGCAACGACATCCAGAAGAACCTGGAAGTACCCCTCGGCGAGATCCTCGCGCTCGCCGCCGAGCGCGGCCTGCTGATGCCCGAGATTCGCACGGCCGTGCGCACCGGTGACACGCTTATGAAAGAGCGGCGCGAGATGCTGAAGCGTCCGCCGCACATCCTGGTGACCACCCCGGAGTCTCTGTATATCCTGCTCACCGCCAACAGCAGCCGCGCGATTCTTCGCGATGTCGAGACGCTCATCGTGGACGAAATCCACGCCGTTGCCGACGACAAGCGCGGGGCACACCTGACGCTCTCCCTCGAACGGCTTGATTTGCTGGCGAACCGCCCGACGCGCATCGGGCTGTCGGCGACGCAGAGTCCAATCGAAGAGATTGCGCACTTCCTTACGGGTGCCGGCCGGCCAGCTCCGTCCATCGTGAACATCGGGCATCGGCGCGCCCTCGATTTAGCGGTTGAGGTTCCGCCATCGGAGCTCGGCCCCATCGCTACCAATGAGATGTGGAGCGAGCTCTACGATCGCATCGCCGAGTTGGCCCTGCAGCACCGCTCCACTCTGGTATTCGTCAACACGCGACGTCTGGCGGAACGTGTGGCGTTGCACATGGGTGAGCGGATAGGGGAAGAGCTAGTCGCGGCCCATCACGGCAGTCTGGCGCGCAAGCTGCGTCTTGCCGCCGAACGCAAGCTGAAGAACGGCGAAATCCGTCTGCTGGTGGCGACCGCCTCCCTCGAGCTCGGCATCGACATCGGCAACGTTGATCTGGTTTGCCAGATTAACTCGCCGCGTTCGATTGCTGTCGCCTTGCAGCGGGTCGGGCGGTCAGGACACTGGCGCGGCGCGGTCCCCAAGGGACGGTTTTTCGCGACTACGCGCGATGACTTGCTGGAGTGTGCGGCGACGGTACGCGCTATCCGGCAGGGGGACCTCGACCGCATCCAGATTCCAGCTGCTCCGCTCGACATCCTGGCGCAACAGATTGTCGCTATGTGCAGTTGTGAAGACTGGGATGAAGATGCCCTCTTCGAATCCGTACAGCGTGCGTATCCTTATCGCGAGTTGCGGCGGGAAGAGTTTGATCACATCCTCGAGGTGCTGTCTCAAGGCATTGCCGCCCGGCGGGGCCGGTATGGCGCGTATCTCTATCGCGACATGGTGAACCGGCGGCTGCGCGGCCGGCGCGGGGCCCGGCTGGCCGCCATCACCAGCGGCGGAGCGATTCCGGACACCGCTTTGTTTACCGTCGTCGCACAGCCGGAGGAGCTTGTCGTGGGCACGCTCGACGAGGATTTCGCGGTGGAGAGCAACGCCGGCGACATCATGTTGCTCGGCAATACTTCATGGCGCATACACCGGGTCGAGTCCAAGTCAGGGCGTGTCCTGGTAGAGGATGCGCACGGTGCGCCGCCGACCATTCCCTTCTGGCGCGGCGAGGCCCCCGCGCGGACCGACGAGCTGTCGCAACACGTGGCAGAGTTACGGGAGCATCTTAGCTTGCTGTTGCCGAATACGGCGCCGCTGCCCGTGCTTGCAAATGCTCAGCAGGGCGCTGAAAACGCGCGGGTAGAGCGGGCCTCGCCCTCTTCATCTTCTGCCGAGCCGGCTTCAGCCGGCGGCACTGATGAAGTTGGCACCGATAAGCGTCGCGGGTTAAAGCCTGCTCAAAGCGGTACTGACGAGACTGGACGCGGCGCTGAAACGCCGCTCTACCCGGACGCGCAACGGCGGCGTCTCCGCGGTATCGAGACTAGTCCTGAGGTGCAAACCGCAGTCGCGTGGCTGAAGGACGAATACGGGCTGGATGAGGCCGGTGCAGAACAACTGGTCGAGTACATCGTCACTGGCCGTGCGGTACTGGGCGAGGTGCCGACGCAGCACACCATCATCGCGGAACGCTTCTTCGACGAAGGCGGCGGCATGCAGCTCGTCATTCACGCCCCCTTCGGCGGCCGCGTGAACAAAGCGTGGGGACTGGCGCTGCGCAAGCGCTTCTGCCGTTCCTTTAACTTCGAGTTGCAGGCCGCAGCGACGGACAACGGCCTGAACATCGCCCTCGCCGAGCAGCACAGCTTCCCGCTGAGCGACGTCTTCCACTACCTGCAAACCGAGACAGTCCAGGAAATCCTCGAGCAGGCCGCGCTGGCGTCACCCATCTTTGGCACGCGCTGGCGTTGGGACGCCAACCGCTCGCTGGCGCTGTTGCGCTTCCAAGCAGGCAAGAAAGTCCCGCCGCAGATTCAACGCATCCGTAGTGACGATCTGCTGGCCTCCGTTTTCCCCGATGTAGCTGCATGCCAGGAGAACATCGTTGGCGACATCCAGATTCCCGACCATCCGCTCGTTCAGGAGGTCATGAAGGACGTGCTGACCGAGGCCATGGATCTCGATGGTCTGCGGCGCGTGCTGGATGGCATTCGCAGCGGAGCGATTCGCTGCCTCGCCGTGGATACGCCCGTGCCTTCGCAGTTTTCACACGAAATCCTGAACGCCAATCCCTACGCGTATCTTGACGACGCTCCCTTGGAGGAGCGCCGGGCGCGCGCTGTGCAGATGCGCCGAGTTCTTCCCGAGGCCGTGCTGCAGGAGGTGGGTAAGCTCGATCAGGCGGCGATTGCCCGCGTGCGCGAGGAGGCGCGGCCCGATGTTCGCGACAGCGACGAGTGCCATGACACTCTGCAAACTTTGATCGCAGTGCCCGAAGAAGTTGGCGACCCTGATTGGCAGGAAATGGTCTCTGGCTGGACACCGTTTTTGTCCGAACTGACGGAAGGCTGGCGCGTGGTGCGTGGGCAGGTAAACGAGCGACGCTACATCATCGCCTCGGAACGGGCGAAGGACTTTGCGCTGATCTTCCCAGTGGCAAAGTTTGAAGTCGCACCCCCCGAGCTGCCGGCCAGCACGGCCTTACGCGACGAAGCTCTGCTCGCAATGGTGACCGGCTGGATGATGCACTGCGGGCCGGTGACCTCCGAGACGCTAGCGTATTGGCTAGGGCTTCCGGCGGCTGATGTTGAAAGGGCTCTGCTGCGCATGGAGGCTGCGGGCTCTATTCTGCGCGGCAACTTTACAGGCACTGCGAGGGGCAACAGTCCTGATACCGCTGAATGGTGCGATCGGCGGCTGCTGGCGCGCATTCATCACCTCACCGTCGCTACGCTGCGCAAGCAGGTCGAGCCGGTGACGGCGGCGCAGTTCATGTGCTGGCTATTGCGCTGGCAGCACGTGGCTCCGCAGTCGCAATTGAGTGGCGAGCGTGGGCTGCTGGAGGCTGTGCGTCAACTGCAAGGATTCGAGATTCCGGCAAACGCATGGGAGAAGAACATTCTCTCGTCGCGGATGAATCACTATGACCCGGAGGAACTCGATCGGCTTTGTCTGACGGGCGCGGTAGGCTGGGGACGGTTGTCGCCGCATCCGGCCACGCTGGAGGACTCGGGCGAAGGCCGGCGGCGGGTCGTGCCCACCAGTGTTGCGCCTATCACGTTCTTCGTCCGCGAAGACTCGGATTGGATGCGCCCCCGGCTGACGGAAGAGGAGCAGAATTATGAGCGTGTTCTGAGCGAAGGCGCGCGGACTGTGCTTGACTTCCTGCGTCGTCGCGGCGCCTCGTTCTTTGCTGACATCGTGCGTGGCACCAGCAAGCTGAAGGCCGAGATCGAGACCGCGCTGTGGGAACTGGTGGCGGCGGGCATGGTCACCGCCGATGGCTTCGACAATCTGCGCGCACTGATCAACCCGAAGCGCCGGAACGCGGTGGGATCTCCCAAGCTCGCCCGGCCGCGTCACACGGCGGGGCGGTGGTCGCTGCTGTATCCCGCCGAAGCTACCGACCGCACCAGGATGGCCGATGCCACCTGCTGGATGCTTCTGCGGCGCTATGGTGTGGTCTTCCGCGAGGTGCTGGCGCGTGAGTCGAACTTGCCCAAGTGGCGCGAGTTGCTCATCGCCTTCCGCCGTCTCGAAGACCGTGGCGAGCTACGTGGCGGAAGGTTCGTCAACGGATTCCTCGGCGAACAGTTCGCCTTGCCGGAGGCGGTCGAGTCGCTGCGCGCCATGCGCAACATTGCGGCCAGCGGTGAGACCGTGACCGTCTCCGCCGCCGACCCGCTGAATCTCGTGGGCTTCATCGTTCCGGGCGAGCGCGTGCCTGCCATCTCCGGCAAGTATGTCAGCCTCCGGGATGGCGTCGCCGTCGAGCCTGAAACGCGCTCAAGCGCCTTTCTCGAGGCCGCCGAGCCATGACGTCGGAGCAGTTGGTCGAAGGCATCGACTATTACCTCGAGAACGGATTCGTAGTTTTCACGGCGCACTATCTGAGCAATCGCGGTTACTGCTGTGAATCGGGGTGCCGGCATTGCCCGTACGGATTCGTGAGCCAGAACTCCGAACTACCGGGCCACAGCTCGGACGCTAGGCCAAAAGAAAAAGCGGACCAGTAGTCCGCTCCTTCGCAAGATATTGAGGGTTGCTCACCCCATGGTGTGCACGTGCTCGGGTTTGATCTTGTAGAGCACGCGCTTCTCACCCGGTTGCGCATACGGGTACTTATCCTGCCCCAGATATTTCTTCGCCATCTTGTCAATGTGCTCGGTCGCGCCCTTTTCGGTAATCTCGTGTACACGGCCGCGAATCCCGAGATAGCGGTAGGGGTTGTCGGGATCAATGACGGCGATGGCCACACGCGGGTCGCGTTTCACGTCACGGTCTTTCCGCCGCCCAACCGCCGAGTTCACCCAGATGTCACCGTTCTGGTAGTCAACCCACACAGGCGTAGTGTGCGGGCTGCCATCGGCTGAGAGCGTGGTAAAGCTCCCGAAGGCCTTCTTCTGGAAGAGGTCGAGATAGTTGTCAGGAATTGCTGCGGACATGCGAATCTCCTCATTGTCTCCGAGCGATGATGATTGAGGCGCCGGAGATTGGACTCTCCAAGTATTGTATGCGTAGGGCCGAAATTACGGATTACTCTTCACGAATGCCGCCTGCTTTCCCTCACTCCACGGGTCATATGTCTGCACGTAGATCATGCGGTCGCGAATGGTCGGGTGGTCCCATGCCCAGAACTCCGCCAGCTTGCCGACGTAGGGATAGTCCAGCGAACGTTCGCCGAGGATCTGAAATGCCTCGGCGGACGCCAGTGGAGCGTTGGGAACCAGTCCGTGAACGACCTCCACACCATACTGGTCCGCCTCGTGCTCGTAATGACGCGACACCGCATTGAAGGCTGGCGTGGCCAGAAACGTGAGCACCGAAATAATCAGCACCAGCAGCGGAAGTGTTGCCCAATCACTCAAACCCCTTATACCCCAGCGTGCTCCATAACGCGCCACCATCCAGTTCGCCAACCGGTATCCCAGGTAGAACAGCACCAGGAGCTGGAGGAGGATGATGGTCATTTCCTTGGGAATGTGGTGGAGGACGTAGTGCCCCATCTCGTGTCCGAAAACAAATAGTGTCTGCGGTGCGGTCATGTGCTCCATTGTGGTGTCCCACACCACCACGCGCTTGGTAGCTCCAAAGCCGGAAACGTAAGCGTTCAGCTCGGTGGTCTTTTCACTGGCCTTCATCTCGAACATGCGCTGCGGTGGAATGTCCATGCCGGCGCGCTGGACCACGCGTTCGATCTGTACGACCAAATCTCCGTGATGATCGGTGAGCGGCTCGAACTTGTTAAACAGCGGCTCAATCCAAATGGGTTGGATCAACAGCACAAAAACAACAATCGGAATCATGGCCAGCCAGAAGTAGAACCACCAGCGGCGGGGGCTGCGGCGCAGCACCGCATACAGGATCCAGCCCAACAGAGTGGCAAAGACACACCCCAGCAGCAAGGCCTTGGTCCAGTCCCAGAACCACGAGCCCCAATGTTGGACCGAGAGCCCGTACTTCAGGCTGATGTGATGCTGGTAGCTATCGAAGGGAAGCTGCGCCACTTCCAGTACCAGGACGAACAGCGACATCACAATCACGGCTTGAAGAACTCGGAAACGCGAAGCACGCTCTGCCCAGTCGCGCAGCTGCGCCCCAAAACGCTTCCGAAGCATGATATAAAGCACCACCAGACCCCAGGCCGTGGTAACGAAGTAAAGTGCGCCATTCATCAGGTACAGGGCGTACGCTTTCTGCAATTTGTCGGGAGGCAGCGTGTATTGCAGAAGCTGAGCTGGGGTCGTCACAGTAGACACCTGGGAGGAATCTGGTTGGCCCGTCGCCAGACACGGTCGAGTTAGGGCACAAACAACCACCATTAAAGTGACAAACAAAAGCGCTTGAAATTTGCTGGGCATGGCAATCACTTCCGACGAGGATAATGCTGACGAGTTAGCGATTCGTCCCATCCCTCTTGTTTTCAGGCAGTTGAGCTGCATTGTGGAAAGTTTATCAAACCCAAGAACTTCAGGGGGTTATGAACGTTTTCCCTTGACATTTCCACAGGCCGGCGTAGCATGAAGATATCACCTCCGATCCGCTTCAGGATCGAATGGGCTCGAGGCCAAGGAAATGTCACCGCTCCTTGGCAGCGGGCCCATTTTAACTGTGCGGCTTGGTCAGACTGGTCGCGATTTGGGGGCACGATAAGGCCATCGCTTGTCTCGCTAACCCATGAATTCCAGAATTCTCTTTGCCTTGGGGCTATTGTTCTGCCTGACGCCATGGGCGTCACCGCCCTCGGCGCTGTTCGCCGGCCTTATCTTCGGAGCGATTTCGGTTCACCCCTACAAAGATGAATCGAGGAAGTTGTCGAAAGTACTGCTGCAGTCCGCGGTGGTCGGCCTTGGCTTTGGAATGAACCTGCAGGAAGTTCTGCGCGCCGGACGGACCGGCTTCCTGTATACAGCGCTGGGCATCGGCTTCGCCATGATTGTCGGGACGCTGCTGGGTAAGCTGCTGTCGGTGCGCTCCCGTCCCGCGTTTCTCATCTCGACGGGGACCGCGATTTGCGGCGGCAGCGCAATCGCCGCGGTAGGGCCGATTGTCGGCGCAACCGAGGACGAGATGTCGGTTTCCCTGGGAACGATCTTCCTTCTCAACTCGGTTGCCCTGCTGACCTTTCCGTCCATCGGTTTGATGCTGAAGCTTTCACAAAGCCAGTTCGGGCTGTGGGCAGCACTGGCGATTCACGATACCAGTTCGGTGGTGGGAGCTTCAGCAAAGTACGGCGCCGCAGCGCTGGCGGTGGGAACCACCGTCAAGCTGGCACGGGCCCTGTGGATCGTACCGATGTCGGTGGGCACGGCAGCCGTGAAGGGCAGCAAAACGCGCATTCAAGGGCCGTGGTTCATCCTGTTCTTTTGCCTGGCTGCCGTGGCCAATACGTACTTGTTTCCTGACGCCGTCGCCTACCGGTTCCTGAGCAATGCCGGGAAGCTGATGCTTGTAATCACCCTGTACTTGATCGGAGCGAGCCTTTCTCCGGCAGCGTTGCGCAAGGTCGGCCCGCGTCCACTGCTGCAGGGTGTGCTGTTGTGGATTGTGGTGGCTGTGGCCAGCCTGTTGGCGATACAAGCGGGATGGATCAGGATTTAGCGACGCCTGGCAACGACTGCTCCATCTCTTCGAGCTCGCCCATCTGTCGCAAGTACTCGAAGGTACGATTCGCCTCAGCTTCATCCAGCAGGCTGATGGCCATGCCGACATGCACGATTACGTAGTCGCCCAGCTCAGCCTCGGGAACATAGGCAAGGCTGACATCTCGGACGATACCCCCAAAGCTGACTCGAGCGCTGCGCGCAAAATCTTCGCCCTCAATGCTGAGGATTTTGCCTGGAACGGCGAGACACATGCCCGGAACTCCTCAGCTTCAGCTTAGGAAAGAGTTATCACGTCAGTCTGTGACGTATGACCGCCTGGGATGTTCGCCTCGTCCGAGAGCGGCTACGTCTCACGTTTCTTTCCTGGCAAGCCTGCCGGGTTCTCGTGCGTGCGCTCACGAAAACGCGACTTCATTCCGCTGGCCAGCGAGACCGTACCCTCGCCAAATCGCTCGCGCAGGCGGTCGGCGGCCGAGAGCGCCTGGTTCCACTTCTCCTGCCTCGGCCCGCCCAGCAGGTCGAGCTGATCGCTCTCGTGATCGAAATGCGAGGCGTGCACGCCCAACAGCCTCACCGCTTCGCCGTTCCAGTTCGTACGGAAGAGCTCACGAATGGCAGCCAGCACCTCCGAATCCAGGGAACTCGGCTGCCCCAGCGTACGGGCGCGTGTCAGCGTCCGAAAGTCGGAATAGCGCAGCTTCAATTGCAGCGTGCGGGCTTGCAAGTTCTGTTCCCGCAACCTCCGGCAAACCATTTCGGTGAGCCGCGCGAGCATTGCTTCCAGCGTTTGCCCGTCGCCGGTGTCACAAGAGAAAGTGTGCTCGTGGCTGATTGACCGCGGCCCGACGTCCTCTCCGATGTCGTTATCGAACCAGGCCCCCGCATCCAAGCCGCGTGCCTTTCCGGCAAGCGCAACTCCGAGTGCGCCAAAGTTCCGTTCCAGCCATCGCTCATCGCGTAACGCCAGGTCACTGACTTTGTGGATGCCCTGTTCCTGCAGCCGTTTCTCCATCACCTTTCCCACCCCCGGGATCTTGCGCACGTCGAGCGGCGCCAGGAAAGTCATCTCCGCGCCGGGTAGCACCCACAGCACGCCATTCGGCTTGGCTTGGTCCGAGCAAATCTTGGCAATCAGGCGCGAAGTTCCGATGCCGATGGAACAGTTCAATTGCGTCTCGCTCTTCATCATCGCGTGCAGGGCGTGTGCTGCACGCAAGGCCGGCCCATGCAGTCGCTCAGTCCCGGTCATGTCCACGTAAGCTTCATCAATCGAAACCATCTCCAGCTTGGGGGAGAAACGGTTGAGCACCTCATACACCTTGCCCGAGCACTGGCGATAACGCTCGGGATGGCCGTCCACAAAAATAGCGTGCGGACACATTTTGGCGGCTGTCCGCAACGGCATGGCCGAGTGCACCCCAAACTTGCGGGCTTCGTAGGAAGCCGCCGACACCACGCCGCGCTCGTCACGCTGCCCGCCAACGACCACGGCCCTACCTTTAAGGGACGGATCGAACAGCTCCTCTACCGAGACGAAGAAGGCGTCCATGTCAACGTGGAAGATGGTGCGCTGCGCCGCCATGCTGATTGGGATTCTATTCCACTGGGACGGCGCTTGAATTGGCGTAGTTTTCAAGCCCCAATCGGAGCGGATTGGCCGCTAGCTGCTGGTCTCCAGGACCTGCGAGAGCTCCTCCCACTCGGCCATCAACGATTCCATCTCGGCCCGGCGCCTGGCCAGCAGATCGGTCCAGCGCGCAGTTTCTTCGGCGCTTACAAACGATTGCAGTTCGCGCTCGCACTCGGCGATGCCGCCTTCCAGAGTCGCGATGCCCTGTTCCACCTGCTGATGGCGGTCCTGTATCTGTTTGAGCTTGATGGGATTGATGCGCTTCTTCGACTGCGCCTTCTGCTCTTCGTAGCCTGGAACATCCGACAACGTCGGAGCCCACTGAGCCCGGCCGTCCTCTGGTACTGACTCGGTCATCGGGGAGTCAGCGCGCTGTTTGCGCCAAATATAGTCTTCGTAATCTCCGGGGAAGACCTCGACGCGCCCGTCTCCAATCTCGAAGACGCGCGTCGCCAGTTTGTCGATGAAGTAGCGATCATGCGAGACGAACACAACCGTGCCGTTGTACTTCTCCAGCGACTCGAGCAGCACGTCTTTGGCACGCATGTCGAGGTGGTTGGTCGGCTCGTCCAACAGCAGAAAATTCGAAGGGTGCAGCAGCATGCGGGCCAGGGCGTAGCGGTTGCGCTCGCCGCCCGAGAGCACGCCAATAGGCTTGAACACATCGTCCTCCGAAAACAGGAAACATCCCAGCATCCCGCGCAACTCGGAGATGGTCTTCTGCGGAGCGACCTCCGATAGGTCGTCGAGCATGCGCCGCTCTGGATCCAGCTCCTTGTACTGGTCCTGGGCAAAGTAATCGGGCTCGACGTTGTGGCCCAGCCGCAGCGCGCCCGCGGTCAGCGGTTCGATGCCGGTCAGCAGCTTTATCAGTGTTGACTTCCCCGCTCCGTTTACGCCGACCAGAGCGATGCGATCTCCACGTTGAATGGTGAAGCTGACGTCGCGGAACACCTCCTTCTCGCCGTAGCTCTTCGCGACATCCGTGCACTCGACCACCAATCGGCCGCTGGGTTTGGGCTGCGGAAAGGTGAAGTGGATAGTCTTTTCTTCCGGTGGAATTTCGATGCGCTCGATCTTTTCCAGCTCCTTGATGCGGCTTTGAACCTGCTTGGCCTTGGTCGCCTGATAGCGGAAGCGATTGATGAAGGCTTCGAGTTGCTCGATGCGCTCGCGCTGGTTCTTGTAGGCCGCCACCAGCGAATCGCGCCGCTCCTGCTTCTGCCGCAGATACTTCTCGTAGTTGCCGCTATAGAAGTGCACCTGCTTGTTCCAGATTTCAGCGATGCGGTCCACGGTCACATCGAGGAAGTAGCGATCGTGCGAGATCAGTACATACGCATACGGATATTCCAGCAGGAACTGCTCCAGCCAATTTCGGCTCTCAAGATCGAGGTGGTTCGTCGGCTCGTCGAGAAGCAGCAGGTTCGGTTTTGCCAGCAGCAGCTTGGCGAGGGCAATTCGCATTTGCCACCCGCCGGAGAACTCTTCCGTGTAGCGCGTCCAGTCTTCCTTGCGAAACCCTAAACCATCGAGGACAGTGCCCACCTGCGATTCAAGCGCATAGCCGTCGTTCATGTGAAATTCACCGGAGATGCGCTGGTAGCGGTCGGCCACCTGCGCGTATTCGCTGGAGGTATGGTCGAGCTCGCCCATCCTGTGGACGAGGTTTTCCATCTCCTGCTCCAGCGCGCGCAGGGCGCTGAACACCGACATGCATTCGTCAAACACGGTGCGGCCGGACAGTTGCAGGCCGTCTTGCGGGAGGTAGCCAAAGGTTGTGTTCTTCGCTGGTGTGATGGAGCCGTAGTCGAGCGACTCCATCCCGCCTAGAATTTTCAGCAGCGTTGACTTGCCCGTGCCGTTGGCCCCCACCAGGCCAACGCGTTCGTGTGGGGTGATCAGCCAGTCAAGATTTTCGAAGAGGAGTTTTGGGCCGAAGCGCTTGCCGGCAGAAGAAAGCTGAATCATGATGGCTGGCTTTGCGACTGAAGTGTATCAGGGCACGACTTCACAGGCTGTGGAACAAGTCTTTGGCAAGCAGGTTCGGGTAGTGCGGCGCTTCAACGCCGCGTCGAGCCAGCAGTTAAGAACCCGGCCTTCAGGCCCTGGGTTATGTTCGCGGAACCATGAATGCGTTCTGCGAAGTCGTGCCCTGTTACAGAAGCGGACGTCAGTTGCTCTTCTTCTGGCTGCGTAGAATGCGTTCGTCGATGGGCTTGCGGCCGGCGAAGCCTTCCTCCTGGCCATGCCAGTGGGTGATCTTGTCTTCACCGAGCTTCCAGCAGAGCAGAATGACTTCGCCTTCCACGACGCAGGGGAAATCGAGCAGACCGATATCCAGGTCCTTCACCTGCACGCCCGTGGCGTCAATTTCGGCAACCGCGTCCTTGGCCCGCTGCTCGGCCTTATCGCGCTCCGCCTTACGCCGCGCGACGGACACAACGTCAACCAGCGTGCCGCCGTTGATAAATATGCGACTGGCCAGCGACTGCATCTCAGCGTCAACTTCCTCGATCAACGCCTTCGACTGCATGGCCGAGCGCAACAGCGACTCCAGAACGGGCAACAGGGTCTGGGCCTCGGAGACTGTGAAGGTGCGCGCCATATCAATACTTTCCGACTTTCGTTGCGCCTTGCGGCGGTTGTGAATGCGGCGCCGATACTCGCGCAGGTCAGCCCAATAGCGCGAGACACGCCGAAAATACTTTTCCCGAGGGCGCTTGCGAACAATCATTGGATCTCTAACATCCTATCAAGAGCCACGCGTGCCCACCTCTTTACGTTCTCTTTCACTTTAATCTGGTTGACGATGTTGCCCTCCACCAGGTTCTCCAGCGTCCAGCATAAGTGCTGCGGCGATATGCGAAACATGGTAGTACACAAGCACCCGGAATCGTCGAGCGTAATGACGTGCTTATCCGGGTTCTCCTTGGCCAGGCGGTTCACCAGATGAATCTCGGTGCCGATGGCGAACGACGTCCCAGCGGGCGCCTTCTCCACAAGATTGATAAGGAAGTCCGTTGACCCGATGGCGTCGGCCTTCTGACAAACCTCCCAGCGGCACTCAGGATGAACAATGATCTGGATCCCGGGATATTTCGCCTTCGCATTCTCCACGTGCTCCGGCAGGAAACGCTGGTGCACCGAACAATGGCCCTTCCACAAAATCACCTTCGCCTTGCGCAGCCGTTCGACCGTTTGCCCGCCCTGCAGCATGTAGGGATCCCACACCACCATTTCGTTCAGCGGAATGCCGCGCGCGTATCCGGTATTGCGCCCCAGGTGTTGATCAGGGAGAAAGAAGATCTTTTCGTTGCGGCGGAAGGCCCATTCAAAGGCCCCCTTAGCGTTGGTCGAGGTGCAGACCAGGCCTCCCCGCTCGCCGCAGAACGCCTTGATGGCTGCCGTGGCGTTCATGTAGGTGATGGGCGTGATGCCCTTGCCTTCGTCTTCCGTGAGTCCGAGACGCACGAACTGCTCCCAGGCGTCTTCCACCTGCGTGATGTCGGCCATGTCGGCCATGGAACAGCCGGCGTTCAAGTCAGGCAGGACGACGACTTGTCCCGGACGCGCCAGGATGTCGGCGCTTTCTGCCATGAAGTGCACGCCGCAGAAGACGATGTACTGGCCTTTTGCCTGTGCTGCCTTCTGCGAGAGACGGTAGGAATCACCGCGATAATCGGCGAACTTCACGACCTCATCGCGCTGATAATGATGTCCCAGAATGACGCACTCGCTGCCCAGCGTTTCTTTAGCGGCCGCAATGCGGCTGTCCATGGTGTGGTCGGGGAGTACGAGGTAATTTTCAAGTGAGCAGGATGCCGCTTCTGTAATCGGTGCCGTTGCCATTCTCTTTATCGCTGCCTTCAGTTCCAGCGACGCGGGTGCCTTGACTGCACAGGCTCCACATCCTGGAACGGGGATGTTGAAAGCTGACCTGCGGCTCCAGTAGATCCACTACGCGTTTAGCGCCCGACCTACGGGGATGTTGAAGCTGCAAGTTGACGCTTCTTTACAACTCACTTATTCGATGACCTGCCCAGCGCGGGCGTTACAAAATCGCGCCCACGCCTCATCCGGCGCGGTGGCTGGCTGATTCAGCACTGAACAGCATCGAACAGAGCTATTGTGGCGCGTTGGGGAGGATTACGCAAGGGATAAGAGCTGCTCGCACTCAGTTTGCTGCTCTTGTTTGTAAAGCCCAACAGGGTCGGCTTGTGTCAGGGCACGACTTCCGGTCGTGCCGTAAGAGTCCGTAATATATATGTGGGCTTCAGCCCCTGTCCTCAACGGCTAAAGCCGCTATTTCGAGCCGCGGTGAGGGCACGACTGAAAGTCGTGCCCTGACACAAATCCGGTCCGCTGCTTTTGAAGCAATGTCGAAGGAGTCTGCTGAAACTCACGACTCACGCTGACCGCTACCCTCCAATATGCACCATCGTCCTTGACGCGGGCACAAAGCCCGGCTCGCCGATGTGGTGCCGCTCTTCCTTGTGGTCAATGGCGCTCAAGATGAACTCGACCATGTCCGCGTCGCTGGCGCCGTTCATCATCAATCCGGCGAGATCGTGCTCGCGGACCGAGAACAGGCAGGTGCGTATCTTGCCGTCGGAAGTAATGCGCACGCGGCTGCAATGTCCGCAGAAGGGATGCGACACCGGCGCTATGATGCCGATCTCACCCACCCCATCCTCGAACACGTAGCGGCGCGCAGTCTCGCTGTGCGCGTGCCCGATCTCGCGCAGCGGCATGAACTCCGCCATACGGCGCACGATCTCGTCCAGCGTCACCACAATCTCCGGCGACCAGACACGGTCTTCTTCCAGCGGCATGAACTCGATGAAGCGGACGGCGACGCCTTCCTCGCGGGCGAAGCGACCGAAGGCGGTGATCTGGTCGTCGTTGAAGCCGCGCAGCAGCACGCAATTGACCTTCACCGGACTAAGCCCGGCACGTTGCGCAGCGCGAATCCCGGCCAAGACCCGGTCGTATCCGTTGGGCACGCGGGTGATGCGGGCAAACTCGCCACGATCCACCGCATCCATAGACACAGTCACACGCCGCAGCCCGGCATCGGCCAGCGGCTGGGCCATCTCGGCTAGCAGATGTCCATTCGTGGTAATGGCGATGTCGAGCGGATCGCCTTCCAGGGTGCGCATGCGCCCAAGTTCACTCACCATTTCTAAAACGCCGTTGCGCAAAAGAGGCTCGCCGCCGGTGAGCCGGACCTTCGTGGTCCCCAACTCCACGAAGATGCGCGCCACGCGCAGGTAATCGGCGATGGGCATCTCAGCGAATTGCGCCCCATTGTTGCCTGAGCGGCAATAGACACACTTGTAGTTGCAGCGGTCAGTGATGGAGATGCGCAGGTCGCTGATACGCCGTCCAAATTTGTCGGTCAATAACATGCTGTCAGCTTTCAGCTATTGGCCATCAGCCAATGCTGTCATCCTGAGCGAGGACCGTGCTGTAAAGCGTCAGGCGCGGTTTTCGCCGGACACACGCACGGTCCGAGTCGAAGGACCTGCATTAAAACTGCTTTGATGTGCGAGAAAGGGAAAGGCGGGAAGCGCAGCAACGCATAGCGCCGCACTACTCGTTTCCTTTCCAAGCACGGGAGGCGTGGACGTTTCCCTCCACACCCTCGGTTCCGTCCTTGCTGTTCGCTCTCCGCTCCTTGCTGTTCGCCGTGCTACCTGGCGAAGAGCGAAAAGCGAACGGCGAATCCGCGGAACACCGCCGCCGCAACCCTGGGTATGCCGTTAGGCCGCGGAGGTCGGAAACAGTAACTCAGTTGATTATAGATGCCAGCGACGCCGAAGTCGCCATTCGCTTTTCGCTTTTCGCCCCATTTGTGAGTTGAGAAACGGACTCAGATCGGCCCGAAGAAGGACGGACCAGCCGCGAAAGGCGAAGGGCGAACAACGAAAGGCGGCTCCCCTTACATCCCTTCGTAGTTCGGGCCGCCGCCACCTTCGGGCGGCACCCAGGTGATGATCTCGTAGGGATCCATGATGTCGCAGGTCTTGCAGTGAACGCAGTTCGAGGGGTTCAGGTGTATCTGCAACCCGCTGGGTGTGTCGGGGGCCTCGATCATCTCATAGACACTCGCCGGGCAGAAGTTCTTGCACGGGTTGCCGAATTCCTTCACGCAGCGCTCGTTGCAGATGTCGGTGTCGTGAATGACCAAATGTGCGGGCTGATCCTCCTCGTGCTTGGTGCCGGAGTGATACACGTCCGTAAGCTTGTCGAAGGTGAGTTTGCCGTCACCCTTGGCAGGTCCCATGATGTGCGCCACCGGCCCGCCATGCGCGGGAAGCTGACTTAGCGGTGCCATGCGCCGATGCCCAGCTTCATTGCTGTAGTGTGCTTTCAGGCCGCGTCCGCCGGTGACCTGCTGGACGCCCGCGTGAAACATCCCGGAAAGGAAACCGCGCTCGAAGCCCTGATGAAAATTCCGCACCGGCCAAAGCTCGGTCTTAATCCAGCTCTTCTCGACCCGGTCCTGAAACGTCTCCAGCATCTCCAGAGAGAAGTCGCGCTTGACCATGCTGGCGAAAGCGGTTTCTGCCGCCAACATGCCGCTCTTAATCGCCAGGTGGATGCCCTTCAGACGCTGCGAATTCAGAAAGCCGGCGGAATCGCCCAACACCATCCATCCATCGCCGGCCAGCGGCGGAATGCACCACCAGCCACCATAGGGCAGCGACTTTGCCCCATAGCGGACCATCTTTCCGCCCTCCAGCAGCTTGGCCATGAAAGGATGCTTCTTGAATTCCTGCAGGACATGCTGCGGGTCGATGCGCGGGTCGCGGTAGTCGAGCCCAGTGACAAAGCCTAGTGAAACGAGGTTGTCCTTGGAACCGTAGATCCACGCCCCCCCGTATTCGCTGAACGTCAGCGGGTACCCCATGGTGTAGATGACTTCGCCGGGAGCGACGCGGCCGGCGGGCAGCTCCCAGAGCTCCTTGACGCCCACACCATAGGTCTGCGGATTGCGCTCGCGATCCAACTGGAAGCGGTCGATGAGTTGCTTGGTCAAGGAGCCGCGCGTTCCCTCGGCAAGAATGACGACCTTCGCCCGCAAGTCGTACCCGGGCTCGAAATTGGATTTCGTCTGGGCATTCTTGTCCACGCCCTTGTCGTCGGTGCGCACCCCTACCACGCGTCCGGTCTCAAAGAGCAGCTCGGAGCCGGCAAATCCTGTGAAGACGGTAATGCCCGCTTCCTCCACCTTGCCGGCCAGCCACTTCACGAATCGGTTGATGGAAATGACATAGTTGCCATGATCACGCATCGGCGGCGGAGTAATGGGAAACTTGAACTTGCCCGATCGTGTCAGGTAATAGACAGCTTCTTTGGTGACGGCGGCGTCGAGCGGAGCCTCTCTCTCGAACCCAGGCAGCAACTCGCGCATGGAACGCGGATCCAGCAGCGCGCCGGAGAGGCAATGAGCGCCGGCCTCCCGCGCTTTTTCCAGCACGTAGATATTCTCTTTTGTGAGCGGCGCTTCCGCGTGCTTCGAGTTGTGTTCGTCAATGAGCTGTGACAGCCGCAAAGCGCATGCCATGCCGGCCGGCCCCCCGCCCACTATGACGACATCGGCTTCCATCGCCGGACGTTCGACGCCGGGAAGCGGTTTACGAAACACGATCATTCGACTAACCCTGAGAAAGCAACTGCCGTAGTCACGTTTCTTCTCGTGACTTTGTAATCTCTCAATCTCAACTGGGAGCTCATCTCTTAGCTTTGCCCATTATTACGCAAAAAACGGGCGCAGGTTCAATGCGCCCGTTTTAACTTGAAACAAAATTTAGGGCGCCATCGAGGGTGGCTATGCGCCCTTTGCCTTCTTCACTTCTTCGATAAGCGGCGGCACAATGTCGAACAAGTTGCCCACCACGGCGACGTCCGCGATCTCGAAGATCGGCGCCTCCGAATCCTTGTTCACGGCGATGATGCTGCGCGCGCCCTTCATCCCTACGACGTGCTGAATAGCGCCGCTGATGCCGAGCGCCAGATAAAGCTTCGGGGCTACGGTTTGGCCGGAAGAGCCGACTTGCCGGTCCATTGGCAGCCAGCCTGAGTCGCAGATGGGTCGGGAGGCTGCAATCTCACCGCCCAGCACGTTAGCCAACTGCTGCGCGATATCAATGTTCTTTTGCTCCTTGATGCCGCGACCAACCGCCACGATGACCTCGGCCTGGGTGAGATCCACCGCTTGCTTAGCTTCCTTAAAGGGAGGCTCGGGTTTGTTGCGCACAATACCATCAGCGATTTCCACATTCACGGTTTCGACCGGAGCCGCGG
>Ga0335085_10002759_pt1 | contig 32009 bp, 30 predicted proteins | sample Lox_Sample_45_FD_206712 | JGI IMG/M metagenome (GOLD analysis project Ga0335085, IMG submission 206712) | Soil microbial communities from Loxahatchee National Wildlife Refuge, Florida, United States - Lox_Sample_4.5 | ecosystem: Environmental > Terrestrial > Soil > Wetlands | place: USA... | reverse complement strand
CGGGACGCCGGTCAACGTCACGAGCTTCATGGGGTTGATTCTGCTGGTAGGGCTGATCGTCAAGAACGGCATCATCTTGCTCGACTTCACCCGGATCCGGCTGCGCGCCGGCCTCGCGCTCGAGCCGGCGCTCCTCGAGGCCGCGCGGATCCGGCTCCGGCCCATCCTCATGACCACCCTGTGCACGCTGTTCGGCCTGCTGCCGCTGGCGCTCGGCCTGGGCGCCGGCTCCGAGCTGCAGAAGCCGCTGGCGCTCGCCGTGATCGGCGGGCTGGGGCTGTCCACGCCGATCACGCTGTTCATGGTGCCGACGCTGTTGGTGTGGGTGCGCGGCCCGGAATGGCGGGAGACTGACAGGGGATAGGGGATAGGGATAGGGTCCCGCGTCCTCCGTCCAATACCCCTATCCCCTATCCCCTATCCCCTATCCCCTGCCTATTTCACCGGCGGCGGCGCCTCCCCGACCGCGACCCGCGTCAGGCCACCCGCCGCACCGAGCAGCCGCTCGGCCGCCTCGCGGTCCACGCCGCGCTTGAGCATCACGATGGCCGTCTTCACGTAGCCGCCCGCCGCGTCGATGGCCGCGCGCGCCGCCGCCCGGTCCACGCCGCAGACTTCCATTACAATCCGCTCGCCCCGGTCGTGCAATTTGGCCGATAAGGCGCGCAGGTCCACCATGAGGTTGCCGTAGGCGCGACCCCAGCGGATCATCGCGCCGGTGGTGACCATGTTGAGGACCATCTTGGTGGCCGTGCCGGCCTTGAGCCGCGTGGACCCGGTCAGCGCCTCCGGCCCGACCTTGGGCAGAATCGCCACATCCACGTTGGCGAGCAGGTCGGCCGGCGGATCGGTGCACGCCAGCAGCACGGTGCGCGTGCTCAGCGCCGCCGCGCGGCTGATCGCGCCGCGCACGAACGGCGTGCTCCCGCTCGCCGCGATGCCGAACACCACGTCGCGGTCGTTCGCGCCCTTCCCGTCGACGGCGGCGGCGCCGGCGTCGAAGTCGTCCTCCGCGCCCTCCTGCGATTTCACCAGCGCGGCATAGCCGCCCGCGATGATTCCCTGCACCAGCTCCGGGTCGGTTCCGAACGTGGGTGGGCACTCGCTCGCGTCGAGCACCCCGAGCCGGCCACTCGTGCCCGCGCCCACGTAGAACAGACGGCCGCCCGAGCGGAACGCCGCCTCGACCAGCTCGATGGCGCGCGCGATGTCGGCGCGGCACGCCCGCACCGCGTCGGCCACGCCGCGGTCCTCGGCGGCCAGCAGGTCCACGATGGCGAGCGGGCCGGCGAGGTCGATGTCCGCGGTGCGCGGGTTGCGCTGCTCGGTCAAGCGCGGGTCGATCGGCGACGCGCTCACTGGCCGAAGCGTCCCGGCGGGGTCGCCGGCGGATGCATCTCGTACTCCAACGGCGGCTCGGCGCCCATGAGATAGCGCACGAAGTAGTCCCACCGCCTGGTCCGCATCATTGAGCCTTTCCGTCCCAAGGAACGTCCGCGGTCGGCGCCAGCGCCGGCGCGTGTCGCAGCCGCGTCGCTTGTTCGTACGCGAACGCGAGCTTGATCAGGGTCGCTTCGGTCCAGGCTTTCCCGAAGAACGAGATGCCCACCGGCAGCCCGAACACGTAGCCCATCGGCACCGTAACGTGCGGGTAGCCCGCCACGGCCGGATAGGTCGAGCTGCCGCCGCCGCCCGCGTCGCCGCTCACCAGATCGATGGGCCGCGCCGGCCCGCCGGTGATCGAGACGATCGCGTCCAGGTGGTTCGCGTCGCACAGCCCATCGATCGCTTCGCGCGCGGCGCGCTGCACCCGGTCCCTGCCGGCGACGTACTCGGGCGTGGTGAGCGGCCCGCGCGCCTGGGATTGCTCGAACAACTCCTGCGCGAAGTAGGGCATCTCGACCGCCGCCTCGCGCTGGTTGAACGCGATGAGGTCGGCCAGCGTCCGGACCGGCGCGGTGGGCGCCCAGTCCGCGAGGTAACGCTCGACGTCGGCCTTGAACTCGAACGAGAGCACATCGCCCGAGCCCTGGAGGCCGCCCGGCGGGAAGCTGACCGGGTCCACCAGGACCGCGCCTTGCGCCGCCAGTACGGCGAGGGCCGCCGCGTACAGCGCATCCACCTTGGAGCCGGCGAACGTCGGCCGCATCACGCCGAGCCGCGCGCCGCGCAGTCCGTCGGGGTCGAGCGCGCGCGTGTAGTCCGCCGCGTGCTGGTCGGCCTCGGCCGTTGCCGCGTCGTCGGGATCGCTCCCGGCGAGGGCCGCGAGCAGGACGGCGGCGTCGGCCACCGTGCGCGCGATCGGGCCCGCCGTATCCTGGCTGTGCGAGATGGGGATGATGCCCGACCGGCTCACCAGTCCGACGGTCGGCTTGATGCCCACGCAGCCGCAGGCGCTGGACGGCGACACGATGGATCCATTGGTCTCGGTGCCGATGGCCACCGCGCAGGAGCTGGCCGCGGCGGCCGCCGCCGAGCCCGAGCTGGATCCCGAGGGTGTCCGGTCGAGCGCGTTGGGGTTGCGACACTGGCCGCCCCGCCCGCTCCACCCGCTGACCGAGTGCGTGGACCGGTAGTTGGCCCACTCGCTGAGGTTGGTCTTCCCGAGAATGACGGCGCCCGCCTCGCGCAGCTTGCGGGCGACGAACGCATCGCGCGGCGGCCGGGCGTCCACCAGGGCGAGCGAGCCCGCCGTGGTCTGCATGTGGTCGGCGGTGGCGATGTTGTCCTTGATCAGCACCGGGATGCCGTGCAGCGGGCCGCGTACGCGATGGGCGCGCAGCTCGCCGTCGAGCTGCGCGGCGATTGCCCGGGCGTCGGGGTTGACCTCGAGGACGTGGCCGAGCTCCGGTCCGGTGTCGTCGAGCCAGGTGATGCGCGCGGTGTACTGCTCCACCAGCCGCTGGGCCGTGGTGCGGCGATCGACGAGCAGCTGCCGCAGGTCCTCGACGCTGCGGCCCTCGAGCGGAAACTCGGGCACCTGGAGCCACGAGGCGCCGCGCCACCCGCGCGCGGACACCGCGCCGAGACTCGCTCCGGTGGTCTCGACGAACGAACGACGATCCATGGAAGCCCCCATCACCAGGAGCCCAAACGTGGCGTGGCGGGCGGGACCGGCGCAACTCGCCGAGCGACGCCCTCACGCGTAGATTCGGCGTCATGGCCACCATCCCGTTCACCAGCAACTACGAAGACCTCTCGAGCCAGCGCGGCTTCCAGTTCAAGTTCTTCTGCCAGAAGTGCGGCAACGGCTACGAGTCCACGTTCCAGACCAACAAGCTCGGCGCGGTGGCGGGCGCCGCCGGGGCCGCCGCATCGCTCCTGGGCGGCATCTTCGGCCGCGCCGCCGCGGGCGCACAGCAGCTGGAGTCCATGGTGGCCGGGCCGCAACACGACGCCGCACTCACGGCCGCGGTCGAGGAGATCCGCCCACTGTTCAAGCAGTGTACCCGGTGCGGCCAGTGGGTGTGCGAGCCGGTGTGCTGGAACAAGAAGGCGGGCCTGTGCGAGAACTGCGCGCCCGACCTCGACGAGGAGATCGCCGCGGCGCAGGCGCAGGCGGCGAAGGAACAGGCCATCGAGAAGGTGAAGAGCGTGGATCTTCTCGCCGGCAGGAACGTCGAGCAGGTTCAGGCGGTCACCTGCCCCGCCTGCGGCAAGCGCACCGCGCGTGGGAAGTTCTGCGGCGAGTGCGGCGCCACCCTGGCGGAGAAGAAGCACTGCGCCGCGTGCGGCCACGACGCCGACGGCTCGCCCAAGTTCTGCCCCGAGTGCGGCAAGCCGTACGCCGCGTAGCTAGTCCACGAGCACCGGCGCGCGTCCGGTCAGCCTCGGCCGCTTGAGCAGCAGCAGCAGCGGCACCGACGCGATCAGGATCACGCCCGAGAGCAGGTACAGCTTCCCGAACGCGATCACGTTCGCCTGCCCCACCAGCTGCAGGTCGATGACCTGCAGCGCCTGGGCGTGCGCCTCGACGCCGGGCGATCCGCGCGCGAGGAACGCGTGCGTCAGCATGTCGAGGCGGCTGCGGGTGGCGAAGTCGTAGGCCGAGACGTGCGCGGCGAGCGTTGCGCGGGCTTCCTGCACGTAGTGCGTCAGCAGCGTCGTCATCAGCGCGATGCCGAACGATCCGCCGATCTGCCGGAAGAAGTTGAGCTGGCCGGTGGCTTGCGGCAGCTCCCGCACGTCGAGGCCGGCGAGGGTGAGCGTCGTGAGCGGCACGAACACGAAGCCGAGGCCGAGGCCGCGCCAGATCAGCGGCCAGAAGAAGTCGTGCGCGCCTACGTCGGGCGTCACCAGCGAGAGCTGGTACATGGACAGGAAGAACAACGCCGATCCGACGGCGATCGTCCATCGGGGATCGAACTTGTTGGTGATTCGTCCAGAGATCGCCATGCTCACCGCGGTCGCGATGGCGCCCGGCAGGATGATCAGGCCGGTCTGCCAGGCGGTCATGCGGAGGGTGCCCTGGAGGAAGATCGGCAGGATGAACACCGAGCCGAACAGCCCGATGCCCAGCACCACGCCGAGGATGGTCCCGACCCACATCTGACGGTGGCGGAGCACCCGGAAGTCGATCGCCGGCTCCCTGGCCGTGAACTCGCGCCACACCAGCAGCAGGCTGCCGCCGATGCCGATCACCGCCAGGGCGGTGATCAGCGGCGAGGCGAACCAGTCGTCGCGCTGCCCCTGCTCGAGCAGGTACTGGAGGGCGCCGGCGCTCACCGCGAGCAGCGCGATCCCCGCGTAGTCCACGCGGTTGGTGCGCGGCTGGCCGCGATCATGGACGTAGGCCACGACCATCAGCGCCGCCACGACGCCGATCGGCACGTTGATGTAGAAGATCCACGGCCAGCTCCAGTTGTCGGTCAGCCAGCCGCCTAACGTTGGGCCGAGGGTCGGCCCGACCATGATCCCCACGCCGAACAGCGCCATCGCGGTGGCGGCTTCCTCGACCGGGAACGCCTCGAGCAGCACCGCCTGCGAGGTGGACACCAGCGCGCCGCCGCCGACGCCCTGGACGACCCGCCAGAACACCAGGGTGCCGAGCGAGCCGGAGGCGCCGCACAGGAAGCTCGACACCGTGAACAGGATGATCGAGCCGACGAAGTAGCGCTTGCGCCCGAAGAACGCCGCGAGGAACCCCGTGAGCGGGATGACGATCACGCTGGCAAGCAGGTAGCCGGTCGACACCCAGGCGATCTCGTCGAGCGAGGCGCCGAGGTTCCCCATCATGTGCGGGATCGCGACGTTGACGATCGAGGTGTCGATGACCTGCATCATCGACGCCAGCACCACCGCCACGGCGATGAGGTACTTGTGGGCATCGCCGCCGTGCGGCGGCGCGGGCGCCGGCGGCGCCACGGGCACGGGTCCCGCCGCGGGCGCGGCGGGGCGGATCGCAACGGTCACCTAGCGCGTGGCGACGTGAACCGTGACGCTCAACCCCGGCCGCAGCGGCTGCGCCGGCCCGCACCCGGTCACCACGCGGATCCGCACCGGCACGCGCTGCACGACCTTGGTGTAGTTGCCGGTCGCGTTGTCGGGCGGCAGCAGCGCGAACCGCGCGCCGGTAGCCGGCGAGAGGCTCTCGACCGTGCCGCCCGCCTCGCAGCCCGGATACGCGTCCACGTCGATGGTCGTCGGCTGCCCGATCCGCATCTGCGCGAGCTGCGTTTCCTTGAAGTTCGCCGTCACCCACAGCGTGGTGTCCGCGACGATGGCGAGCAGCGGCTGGCCGACCTGCACCAGCTGGCCCGGCTCGACCGACCGCTTGGCGATGACGCCGTCGGTCGGCGCGGCGATGCGCGTGTACCCGAGCATCACCTGCGCCTGCTCCCGCGCGGCCCGGGCGGCCGCCAGCCGCGCTTCGGCGGCGCGCACGCCGGCCGTGGCGCTGGTCGCCCCGCCGGCCGCCGCGCCCTCGTTGCGCATCGCCGCCTCGAGCGACGCGTTGGCCGCGTCGCTCGCGGCCTGGGCCGCGTCGAGCTGCTGCCGCGACACCAGCTGGTGTTGCGCCAGCTGCTGCGCGCGCGCCAGGTCGTTGCGCGCCTTCTCCGCCGCCGCGCGCGCCGCCTGGATCTGCGCCGACGCCGCCTCCCGCTCCTCCGAGCCCACCTGCTGGCCCGCCTGCGCCTGGGCCACCGCCGCCACCGCCGCCGCGTAGTCCGCGTCGGCCTGCGCGAGGCGCACCGCCGGCTCGGTGCTGTCGATCGTCGCGAGCAGCTGCCCGGCCTTCACCGAGTCGTTGTCGTCGACCAGCACGGTCGAGATGTAGCCGCCGACCCGCGCGAGCACCGGCACGATGTGGCCGTCGATCTGCGCGTCGTCGGTGGATTCGTGGCCGCGCGCGTAGTGGATGGCGCGCGCGGCCCAGATCAGGACCGCCACCGCGGCGAGCCCGAATACGACCGTCAGGATGATCCGGCGCGGACTGCTCCGCACCGGCAGCGGGACGACGTCGTGGTCGCCTGGTTGCGTGTGAGGCTGACTCATGGCAGTGAGCGAATCGCTCCTTCGGCGCGCGCCAGCTCGACCCGCGCGGTGTGATAGGCGGCGAGCGCGTCCACCAGTCCGGTGCGCGCCCGATTCAGCGACGACGCGGCCAGCACCACGTCGGTGTTGCCGGCCACGCCGGTCGTGAAGCGCTCGCGGGCCTCGGACAACTCCCGCTCGCCCAACCGCAGTTGCTCACGCGCGGCGTCGACCCCTTCCCGGCTCGACGCCAGGTCGAGCAGGGCGCCGCGCACCTCCTCGGCCGCCTCCGTCCGCACGTCCGCCTCGCGCACCTGCGCCTCGTGCACCAGCGCGGCATCCTCGCTGGTGTGCGCGGTGCGGAGGAAACCGTCGAACACCGGCCAGCTGAGCTCGATGCCCCAGTCGTAGGTGCGCAGCAGGTAGTTGTAGCTCTTGCCGGTGTAGCCCTCGTCGCCGAACACCGACAGCGTGGGCAGGACCTCGGCGCGCGCCGCGCCGAGCCGCACCCGCGAGGCCGTCGCCGCCGCGCGCGCCGCGGCCACGTCGCTGCGCGCCGCCAGCGCCATCGCCACGGCAGAGTCGACCGGCGGCCCGCCGGCCAGCTGAGGCACGTCGAGCCGGTCGGTCAGCTTGATGGCGGCGTCGAGCGACACGCCGAGCCGGCGGCGCAGCACCAGCTGCGCCAGGTCGCGGTCACGCCGCGCGCTCACCAGCTCCGCCCGCGCGTCGGCGAGCTGCGCTTCGGCGCGCGTCACGTCGAGCGCGATGGACACACCCGCGTCGAGCTGCTGCCGCGCGATGCCGAGCAGCTCGGCGGCCAGCGAGGAGTCCGCGGTGCGCGCCTCGACCAGGGCGTCGGCGCGCTGCGCCGTCACGTAGGCCAGCGCGGCGCTCGCCGCCGCGGCATCCGTCGCGACCGCGGCATTGGCGTTCTCCGCCTCCGCCGCGGCCTGCGCGCTTCCCACCCGCCGCCGCGCCGCAACGTCGACCAGCGTCAGCGAGGCGGCCAGCCGGAAATCCGGCGTCGGCACCGGCCCGATGATCTGGCCGTTCGGATCGAACAGCGGCGGCTGCCCCGGCTGGGCCGGGAAGTCGATGCCGAACGACGAGCTGTTCAGGGTGTGCGAGCCTTCGAACCCGGTCGCCTTGATCGACGGGTAGAGGTCGGCGCGCGAGGCCCGCACCCGGGCCGCTGCCGCGTCGGCGCTGAGGCGCGCCACCGCCGACTGCGGCGACTGCGCCGCGGCCAGGCGCGCCGCGTCGCCGAGGCTCAGGCTGAGCGTGTCGCCCGCGGCGGCCTGCTGTGCGGCGAGCGGCGCGGCGGCCACCAGCCACACCAGCGCGGCGAGGCCGAGCCGGGGCGCGCGGCTCACGCGATCCGCCTGCCGCGCGCCGCGACCCGGGCGCGCCAATCGTCCAGCGACTTGGCCAGCGCCGCCGAGATCTGCGTGAACGCCACGTCGAAATCCTCCAGCCGGCGCTGCACCTCGGCCGGCCGGCTTCGGAGCCGGCGCCGGCCGGAGCACACCGCCTCGTGAAACGCCCGCCACCGGGCGAGGCGCAGCTCCATGGTCCGCACGAACAGGTCGTCGACGATTCGGTAGAAGTCGCGCCGGTCGCCGCTCCGGCCCACCCGCTCGATCATGCCGCGCTGCGCGAGGCGCCGCGCGTCCTGGCTGACGCTCGCCTTGCTCGCGCCGAGCGCGCAGGCCAGATCGTCCAGCGACAGCGGCTCGGCGGACACCAGCAGCAGGCCGAAGATCCGTCCCGCGATGCGGGCGAACCCTTCGGCTTCGGTGACCAGGGCGATCCGTTCGACGAACGCGGCGGTCGCGGCGTTGAGGTGCTTCTTCACGCGAGGGGCTTCTCGTTCATTCTGTATTGAACGTACTGAATACTGGCCGATTTCGCAACCGGGCGGGCCCGCCCGCCGACTGGCGCCCACCGTGCCCCCGGGCTAGCCTTCCCCTCCATGTCGCGCGCCTCCCGCGTCGCCCTCGGATGCCTCGCGCTGACCCTGGCGGGCTGCGTCGGCCGGCCGTCCAGCCACATCCCGCGCGGCTGGCGCTACGCGACCGTGCGCGCGCCGGTGACCGGCCGCCACGCGATGGTCGTGGCCGAACAGCCGCTCGCCAGCGAGGTCGGCGCCGACATCCTGCGCCAGGGCGGCAACGCCATCGACGCCGCCGTCGCCGTCGGGTTCGCCGAGCAGGTGGTCAATCCGCGCGCCGGCAACATCGGCGGCGGCGGGTTCCTGGTGTACCGCGACACCCAGGGTCAGGTGTACACGCTCGACTACCGGGAAACGGCGCCCGCCGCCGCGCGCCGCGACATGTACCTCGATTCCACCGGCCACATGACCGAGAACTCCCTCATCGGCGCGCTGTCCGCCGGCGTGCCGGGTTCGGTCGCCGGGATGTGGGAGATGCACCGCCGCTTCGGCAAGCTGCCCTGGCGCGCGGTGGTCGAGCCCGCGATCCGCCTCGCGCGCGACGGCCACGTGGTGGACTCCGCGCGCGCCGCCGTCCTCCGGTTCAGCCGCGACCGGCTGGAGCGGTTTCCGTCCACCGCCGCGCTGTTCCTGCCCGGCGGCGCCCCCATCGCGGCCGGCACGCTGTGGCGCCAGCCGGAGCTGGCCGAGACCCTGGAGCGCATCGCGGACTCGGGCGCGGCCGGCTTTTACCGCGGCCGCACCGCCGACCTGATCGTCGCGCAGATGCGGCGCAGCGGCGGCATCATCACGCACGCCGACCTCGAGCACTACCAGGCGCTGTGGCGCGCGCCGATCCAGACCAGCTATCGCGGCTGGACCATCTACTCCATGCCGCCTTCCTCGAGCGGCGGCGTGACACTGGCCGAGATTTTCAACATCCTCGAGGGCTACCCGAAGCTTCCCGCGTTCGGCACGGCCGAGCTCGATCATCTCGAAATCGAAGCGATGCGTCGCGCGTTCGCCGACCGCAACCGCTACCTCGGCGACCCGGCGTTCGTCCAGATGCCGCTGGAGCGCCTGCTGTCCAAGTCGTACGCCGCCGAGCTGCGCTCCCAGATCGCGCGCGATCGCGCCACGCCGAGCCTGCCCGCGCCCGGCATCGCCGAAGGGAACCAGACCACCCACTACTGCATCGTCGACTCGGCGGGGAACGCGGTGTCGATCACCACCACGCTGAACGACAACTTCGGCAGCGCGCTGGCCGTGGACAGCGCGGGCTTCCTGCTGAACGACGAGATGGACGACTTCGCGTCCAAGCCCGGCGCGCCGAACATGTACGGCCTGGTGCAGGGCGAGGCGAACGCCATCGCCCCCGGCAAGCGCATGCTCTCGGCTATGACGCCGACCATCGTGGTGGACCCCGGCGGCAAGCTCGCCATGGTGGTGGGCGCGCCCGGCGGACCGCGGATCATCACGGCGGTGATGCAGGTGATCTCCAACGTGATCGACCACGACATGACGATGGCGCAGGCCGTGTACGCGCCGCGCATCCATCACCAGTCGTTGCCCGACTCCATCCGCTGGGAGGAGGGCGGTGTCGCCCCGGCGACCCGCGCCGGCCTGCTGCGCATGGGATACCACTTCGACGCCCGGCCGGGCAGCAACGCGGTCGTCGAGGCCATCCGCGTCACGCCGCACGGCCTCGAGGGCGTGAGCGACCCCCGCATTCCGAGCCGCGCCGCCGGATGGTGACGGCTCCCGACGACCCGACCTGAGGAACGACATCCCATGAAGCGCACTCTGACGATCCTCGCGACGGCTCTGGTGGCCGCCGCGCCGCACGCGCGCGCCCAGGCGCGCCACCCGCTCACCGTCGAGGAGTTCGTGCAGCTCGACCGCCCCGCCGAGCCGGCCATCTCGCCCGACGGCCGGTGGGTGGCCTACACCGTCACGGCCACCGACCTGGCCGCCAACAGGGGGCGCAGCGACGTGTGGCTGGTCGCGGCGGACGGGAGCGGCGCGCCGCGCCGGGTCAGCACGGATTCGTTAGGCGGCCACAGCGCGAAGTTCAGCCCCGACGGCCGCCGGATCGCGTACATCAGCGCGCGCGGCGGCACCCCCGAGGTGTGGATCTACGACGTCGCCGCCGGGACGCGCCGCCAGCTGACCACGTTGTCCACCGGCGCCGACGGCGTCCTCTGGTCGCCGACCGGGCGCGACCTCGCGTTCGTCTCGTCGGTGTATCCGGCCTGCGCCGACGACGCCTGCAACCAGCGCCACGCCGCGGCCGTCGAGGCCCGGCCCAGCAAGGCCCGCAGCTACGACGCCCTGTTGTACCGCCACTGGAACGTGTGGGACGACAGCACCCGCAGCCACCTGTTCGTGGTGAGCGCCGACGGCGGCACCCCGCGCGACCTGCTGGCCGGCAAGGACTGGGAGACGCCGGTCGCGCCGTTCGGCGGCTCGGAGCAGTACGCGTTCAGCCCCGACGGCCGCGAGATCGCCTTCACCACCAAGCTGTTCACGCACGACGCCGCGTGGACGACCAACCTCGACGTCTACACCGTGCCCACCGCCGGCGGCGAGCCTACGCTGGTCACCGTGAACATGCCCGGCGCGGACCAGAACCCCGCCTACTCGGCCGATGGCCGCTACCTCGCGTTTCTCTCGCAGGAGCGCGCGGGCTACGAGTCCGACCGCGTTCGGCTCATGGTCAAGGACCGGCAGAGCGGCGCCATCCGCGAGGTGCCGCACGACTGGGACGACAACATCGACGAGTACGCGTTCCTGCCCGGCGGCGACGACATCGTGGCGCTGTCCGACCACCACCAGCGCAACGTCGGGCTGCATATCGTCTTCGCCACCGGCGACGTCCACCAGATCCTCACGACCATGGATCCGAGCCAGCTCGCGGTGGCGAGCGGCAGCGCCGCGCCGACCATGACGGTCGTGAGCGACGCCCTCGACCGGCCGGCGCAGGTGTTCCTGTGGACCATCAACCACGAGCACCCGACGCCGCCGCTCCAGCTCACCCATCTCAACGAGGGGGCGCTGGCGCACGTGGCCATGAACCCCGGCCGGCCCTTCGCCTGGGTCGGCGCCGACGGCGACTCGGTGCACGGCCTGCTGCTGATGCCGCCGAACTTCGACTCCACCCGCCGCTACCCCGCCGTCATCCTGATCCACGGCGGCCCGCAGGGCGACTGGAGCGACGACTTCCACCCGCGCTGGAACGCGCAGATGTTCGCCGCGCCCGGTTATGTCGTGGCCATGCTCAACCCGCGCGGCTCGACCGGCTACGGCCACCGCTTCGAGGCGCAGATCTCGCGCGACTGGGGCGGCCGCGTGTACGAAGACATCATGAAGGGCGTGGACGTGGTCGCGGCGCTGCCCTACGTGGATTCGACGCGCATGGCCGCGGCCGGCGGCAGTTACGGCGGCTACATGATCAACTGGCTCGAGGGGCACACCACCCGCTTCAAGGCGCTGATCTGCCACGACGGCGTGTTCGACCTCGAGGGCATGTGGGGCGGCACCGAGGAGCTGTGGTTCCCCAACTGGGAGTACGGCGGCCCGCCCTGGCTGGACCGCACCGACTACGAGCGCTGGTCGCCGAGCCGGTTCGTGCAGAACTTCCATACGCCCGAGCTGGTGATTCACGGCGGGCTCGACTACCGCATCCCCGACAGCCAGGCGTTCGAGGCGTTCAGCGCGCTCCAGTACAACAACATTCCCTCGCGCCTGCTCTACTTCCCCGACGAGGGGCACTGGGTGCAGAAGCCCGCGAACCGCGTGGTGTGGTGGAACTCAGTGCAGGCGTGGTTGGCGCAGTGGATCGGGCGGCCGGCGAACTAGGAGCTACAGCCGACCCTTGAGGAACGCCGGCGTCAGCTGCTGGAACCACTGCGACATGCGCGCGAACTGTCCGGTGAGCAGCAGCAGCCCGAAGAAGATCAGCAGCGCGCCGGCGACGCGCTCGACCCACATGATGTAGCGGCGGAACGCCTTGGACCACAGCAGGAACCGCTCCAGAGCGAACGCCGCGAGGATGAACGGGATCGCCAGGCCCAGCGAGTAGGCCAGGACCAGCGGCACGCCGCGCGCCAGGTCGTGGTGCGGATCGGCGGAGATGTACAGGAGGATGGAGCCGAGGATGGGCCCGATGCACGGGGTCCACCCGGCGCCGAACGCCATGCCCGCGAGCACGGAGCCGAGGTAGCCGAGCGGTTTGTCGGCCATCTGGACCCGCGCCTCGCGCATCAGCCACGGCAGCTTGATCACGCCCATCGTGAACAGCCCGAACAGCACGATCAGCGCCCCACCCACGCGGGCCAGCGCGTCCTGGTAGTAGTTGAGCAACCGCCCGAGGGCCGTGGCGGTCATGCCCAGCAGCACGAAGATGAGCGTGAAGCCGATCACGAACAGCACCGCGTGGAGCACGGCGAGGTGGCGGCGCCGCTCCATCTCGGCCGGCGCGCTCATCCCGGTGATGAACGAGAGGTAGCTCGGAACGACCGGCAGGACGCACGGCGACAGGAAGCTCAGCAGCCCGGCCAGAAGAGCGACGCCCATGCGTCAGGCCGTCCGCTTTCCCGCGCCCGCGCTACTCGTGGTATTCCACGTACACGCACGCGGCGACGACCGTCGTCCACAGCCCGTCGGGGCCGCACTCGGCCGTCTGCGTGGTGTTGCGCGTCTTCACGATGTCGCCCGACATGAGGTAGGCCTCGCGCCGCTCGTCCCACGCCTGGTTCGGATCGAACGGGACGCCCAGCGTCGTGGCGAGCATCGAGGCGGCCAGGTCTTCCGAGTAGTCGCCGGCCACCTGCTCCTTCATGCCGTACGCGTGGTGCTCGGAGATGTAGCCGTAGTGATTGGGGTCGGACGGGATCGCCAGCCCGATGCTGGCCGCGACCATCCGCGAGGGCTCGTTGGTCGCGCTCTCCGCGAGCACGGCGAACACCACCTGCCCCGGGCGCAGCAGCTGCACGCCGTCCTGCCGCGAGATCAGCTTGCAGTGCGGCGGGAAGATCGAGCTGACGCGCACCAGGTTGTACTTCTCGATGTCCGCGTCGCGCAGTGCCATCTCGAAGCTGGTGAGCTTCTCTTTGTGACGGCCAACACCGCGGGTCAGGAACCCCTTGGTGGGCACGAACCGCATCGGGTCGAACACGGCGCTGCCTCGGACTATGGTGAACCGCGCTGGCACTCCGGGCAGGTCCCGAAGATTTCGAGCCGGTGATGGTGATGCCGAAATCCGTACTCTTCGGCGATGAGCGCCTTCATCCGCTCCAGGCGCTCGTTCGTGAATTCGATCACTTTGCCGCACCGGATGCAAATCAGGTGCTCGTGGTGCTGCACCCCGCCGCCGCGCATCCGCTCGTAGCGCTTGAAGCCCTCGCCGAAATCCCGCTCGACGATCATCCCGCTTTCGGTGAGCAGGTCGAGCGTACGATACACCGTCGCGGTCCCGACGTGCGCGCCTCGCTCCCGGAGCCGCGCCACGATGTCATCCACCGAGAGGTGGCCGCCGGCGGCGAAGACCACTTCCGCCACCCGCTCCCGCTGCGCCGTCACCGGCAGGTTCCGCTCGCGCAGGTAGCGGCGGAACGCGTCGAGCAGCGGCGCGAGCGAGCCCGCCGCGGTCACCCCGGCATCACTCGTCGCCGTCGCCGGCATCGTCGGCCTTCCACGTCGTGAGGTCCACCAGCTCCGCCTCGCCCGCGTCGTCGGCGCGGCGCGCCACCCCGTCGATCACCCGCGCCAGCAGCGCCTCGGGCGCCTCCGCCGCCTCCTCCAGCTCCAGCGTCGCGGTCCCGCGCTTCTCGCCCTTGAGCTCGACCATGTACCGCGCGCGGTACAGCCGGCGCCGCTCGTCCGCGCCCGGCTCGCGGCGGCTGATCACCGCCACGCCGTACTCGCGGGCATCGCGCCGGACGCCGGGGAACGCCCACACCTGGTCCACTTCGGCCCGCGGCATCTGCGCGGCGATCAGCCGCAGCAGCCGCGCGACCCCGTCGGGATACGACCCGTCCGCGCGCGCGGCGCCCGGACCGTCCACAACGACAATCCGGCCGGGGGGCAGAGCCCCATCGGCCGGAGCTTCCGCGCGCACCGCGTCAGGTGTGGTCAGTTTGGGTGCCGCCGCGAGGGCGGGGAGACAGGCGGCCAATCAAGCATGGCGGCGAAGAAAATACCGCGCACGATGGGAAAGTAGAAGGGCGTCAGAGCAGCGTCGCGGGGTCGCGGTCCACCACCACCCGGACGGCGCCCGAGCCCGGCGCGTGGCGCGCCACATAGCCCGCCAGGCGCGTCAGCCGGCGCGCGTCGGCCGACCGCAGCAGCAGGTGCCAGCGCCACCGGTCGCGCACCTTCTCGATCGGGCACGGCGCGGGGCCCAGGACCTCCACGCGCGAAGACGGCTTGGCCGCGAACAGCCGCTCCAGCCATCCGCGCACGGCGACCGCCGCCTCCGCCACGCGCCGCTGGTCGGTGCCGCTCAGCACGCAATTGGCGAGCCCCACCAGCGGCGGGTACGGCGGGTCGGCCCGCTCGGCCAGCTCTTCCGCCGCGAAGGCGGCCACATCGTGCCGCGCGGCCCAGCTCACGGCCGGGTGCGCCGGCTGCCTGGTCTGGACGATCACCTTCCCGCCCCTGGGCCCTCGGCCGGCGCGGCCGGCCACCTGCGTCAGCAGCTGAAACGTCCGCTCGCCTGCACGGAAATCCGGCAGATTGAGCGCGACGTCCGCGTCCACCACGCCGACCGCCGTGACGTTCGGGAAGTCGAGCCCCTTGGCGATCATCTGGGTGCCGACCAGGATGTCCACGTCACCCGCCGCGACGGCGTTCAGGATGCGGTGATGGGACCACTTCCCTCCCGTTGTGTCCACGTCCATCCGCGCCAGCCGGGCGGTGGGGAAGCGCGCCGCCACGAACTCGGCCACCTGTTGGGTTCCCACGCCGCGGAAGCGCTGCGTCGCTTCGCCGCACACCCGGCAGGCGTCGGGGACCGGCTCGTGATGGTCGCAGTGATGGCACCGCAGCACCGGCGGCGCGCGGTGATAGGTCAGCGCGATGGAGCAGCGCGGGCATTCCCACACCTCGCCGCACGCGGGGCATTGGACGAACGCGCTGAAGCCGCGCCGGTTGAGCAGGATCATCGCCTGCTCCCCGCGCGCCAGCGCGCCGGCCACCACCGCGTCGAGCGCGTCGCTCCACGGCACCGCGCCGCTCTCGCGCGAGCGCGGCGCCGCGCGCAGGTCCACGATCTCGACCGGCGGCAGCGGCCGCGCGCCCACCCGCTCGGGCAGCTCGATCATCGCGAGTCGGGGCGCCGCGAGCCCGCTTGCCGCACCGGCCCCGGACGCTGGTTCGTGCGCCGCCGCCCAGCTTTCAAGCGAGGGGGTGGCGCTGCCCAGCACGACTCGCGCCCCGGCGAGCGATGCCCGGAGCAGCGCCACGTCGCGCGCGTGGTAGCGCGGCGTCTCGTTCTGCTTGTAGGACGCGTCGTGCTCCTCGTCCACCACGATCGCGCCCAGCGCGGCCACGGGCGCGAACACCGCCGAGCGCGCGCCGACCGCCACGCGCTTGCGGCCGTCCCGCAGCGCGCGCCACGCGTCGAACCGCTCGCCCGGCGAGAGCTGGCTGTGCAGCACCGCGACCAGGTCGCCGAACACGCCGCGAAACCGCGCCACGGTCTGCGGCGTCAGCGCGATCTCGGGCACCAGCACGATCGCGCCCTTGCCCTGCGCCACCAGCGCCCGCAGGTACTCGAGATAGACGAGCGTCTTGCCGCTGCCGGTGACGCCGAACAGCAGCGCGGCCGCGCCGGGCGCCAGCGCGTGCAGCCGCGCGACCGCCGCGCGCTGCGCGGGCGTCATCTCGCCGGGCGGCGGCGAAGCGGCCAGGCCCGCGAACGGATCGCGCTCCCGCCGCTCACGACAGACGCGGACGGTGCCGGCCGCGATCATGGCGCGTAGCGCCGCCGCCGACACCCCGAGCGACGCCAGCCGCGACGCCGCTGCGCGACCGCCGAGGCGCTCCAGGGCGTCGTACGCGGCGCGCTGCCGCGGCGCCCGCGCGAACCGCGCGTCACGATCGAGCAGATGATCCAGCCGCTCGGCCAGCTCGAGCACCCGCTCGGTGCGCTCCGGCTCCCTGGTGTCCGGCGGCGGCGTGACCACCCGCGCCGCGCCGGCGGCCGCCAGCTTCTGGATCGCCCGCAGCCCGGCCGCCCCGGCCGCGCGCCGCACCGTGGCCAGCGGCACGACCCGCCACAATTCGGCTCCCGGGAGCCTGCGTCCCCGCGCCACCACTCTCCGCAGCGGCCCCTCCGGGACCGCGCCGGCATCGATTTCCACGACCGGCCGGCCGACCGAGAACAGCGAGGCCGGCAGCATGGCGCGCAGCACCAGTCCCGGCGGCGCCGCGTAATAGGCGGCGAGCCGCGTCGCGAGGCGTACCAGCGAGCGGTCGAGCACCGGCGCCGCGTCGGGCGCGGCGATCACCTCGCGGGCGCGCTGGACGGGCGCGGGCCGGCCGGTCGCCGTGACCACGCCGACCATCTCGCGCTCCTGGACGGGGACGACCACGCGCGCGCCGGGCACGGCGCGCCCCGCCAGGTCGGCGGGCACGGCGTACGTGAGGGCAGCGTCCAGCGCCAGCGGCAGCGCCACGTCGACGAACACTGCCTAACGCCTCGTGACGCCGAGCCCCGGAGTGGTCGGAAGCGTGAGGGTCCCGCTCGCGATGCCGGCGCCCGCGAACGGGTCGTGCTTGAGGAGTGCCGCGCCGTCGAGGTCCACTACGTCGAGCAGCGGCGCGACGTGCGCCGCGGCGGTGATGCCCAGCGACGTCTCGATCATGCAGCCCACCATCACCCGAAGGTGGTGCGCGCGCGCGACCGCGACCATCCGCACCGCCTCGCGCAGCGAGCCGCACTTGGCCAGCTTGATGTTGATGCCGTCCACCGCGCCGGCCGCGACCAGGGCCGGAATGTCCGCCGCCGTCCGGACCGACTCGTCCGCGAACACGGGGATGCGCGACGCGCTGCGCACCAGGGCGAGCCCGTCGAGATCGTCGGCCTCGACCGGCTGCTCGATCAACTCGACGCCCATCTCCTCCAGCAGCGGCAGCCGGGCGATCGCCTGCTTCGCCGTCCACCCGCAGTTGGCATCCACGCGGAGCGGCTTGTCGGTGGCCGATCGCACCGCCTCGAGCACCGCCCGGTCGTCCGGCGTGCCGACTTTGACTTTCAGAATGGGATACTCGGCCGCGGCGCGGATCTTCTCCCGCATGACGTCCGGCGCATCGAGCCCGATGGTGAACGAGGAGCGCGGCGCCTTCGCGGGGTCGAGACCCCACAGCTTCCACAACGGCACGCCGAGCCGCTTGCCGACCAGGTCATGCAACGCCGCCGACAGCGCCGAGCGCGCCGCCGCGTTGTGCCGCAGCTTCTGGCGCAACCGCTCTTCCACGGTCTCGAGGTCGAACGGGTCGGCGCTCGCCACGACGGGGCCCAACCGCTCGAGCGCGGTGACGACCGTCTCCGCCGTCTCCCCGTAGTAACTCGACGGGTCGGCCTCGCCCCACCCCTCGACGCCGTCCGCGTCGGTGAGCCGGACCCAGACGACCCGGTACGCGCTCTGCACGCCGCGGGCGATGCCGAACGGGTGGGCGGTCTCGAGTTGCAGGATCTCGTGCGCGAGGCGCAGGGCCATCAGCTCCAGCCAGGTGAACGGAAGCCTGTAAACATGGCGTGCCCGCGGCGCCCGTTCAACGCCGATCCTTCATGGCGCGAGCGCCGCCGCGTGGCGCGCGGCCGCCTCGGCGAGCCGCGGCGGGTCGTAGCCACCCTCGAGCACCGCCAGCGCCGGCGGGTGACCCGCGCGCGACGCGATCTCCTGCGTGATCTGCTCGTAGTGCTCCGGCTCCAGCGTGAAGCCGCCCAGCGGGTCGCCGCGCAGCGCGTCGAAGCCCGCCGAGTGGATGAGCAGCGCCGGAGCGAAGCCGTCCACCGCGCGGTCCACCGCCTCGAGCAGATCGCGCACGTAGCGCTCCGGCGGGAGCCCCGGCGGACGCGGCACGTGAAACAGGTTGCCGCACCCGACGTCGTCGGCGAGACCGGAGCCGGGATAGTACGGCCACTGGTGGAGCGAGACGTAGCGCACGTCGGGCTCGCGGCGCACCGCGTCGGCCGTCCCGTTGCCGTGGTGGACGTCCCAGTCGACGACGAGCACGCGCGGCGCGCCGCGGCGCAGCGCCGCCATGGCGGCGATCGCCGCCGTGCTGTAGAGGCAGAACCCCATCGCTCGCGTCGGCGTCGCGTGGTGACCCGGCGGGCGGATCGCGCAGAACGACGGACCCTCGCCGGCCAGGGCGCGCTCCACCGCGAGCAGCGCGGCGCCCACCGCGAGCCGGGCGGCACGCAGCGAACCGGGGCCGAGCGACGTGTCGGGGTCGAGGTGCCCTCCGCCGGCCGCCGCGACGCGCTCGAGCCGCTCCAGGTAGTCGGGCGCGTGCACCAGCGACAGCGCCTCGACTCCGGCTTCCGGCGCCTCGAGCCACGACGCGCGCCCGTGGGCGACCAGGTCCGCGTCGAGTCGCGCGCGGACCGCCGCCAGGCGAGCCGGCGATTCGGGATGGCCGGGACCGTTGTCGTGCCGCAGGCAATCCGGATGCGAGATGAGCGCGAGACTAGCTCGGCCGGGAGCCGCCGGCACGCGCGTCCTCCGCCGCGCGCCTGAGCGCGCCAAGCTCTTCCTGGAGATCACGCCGGGCCGCGATCACGGCGGCCAGGGCCTTCAGCCACTGGCGGTACAGCAAGCCGACGCACGCGGCCACGCCCATCAGGACGACACCGGCGATCACCAGGCCGGCATGGCCTGTGATCTGGCCGAGCCATACGGCCGCGACGCCGTCGAAGAGCAGGACGACGAACGCCACGCCGAAGGCCGTGCGCCCCGCCCGGAGGGAAATCACCGCACCGGACGCCGGTGCCGCGACAGGAGCACCAGGCTCGAGAGGTCCTTCACGCCGGCCGCCGCCAGCGTCCGGGTTTCGTCGCGAATCACGCCGCCGCCCAGCTTGACCTCGTAACTCGCCGCGCGCTGCGCCGCGATGCCCTGCGAGCCGAGCGCGCGGAGCTTCAGCGCGGCGACCGGCTCATCCGGCGACGCCGCCAGAACCACCGGCGTCCAGGTATCGGCCACCGTCACCCGGACGGTCACAGCGCCGCCACGGCCGCGTCGCACGGCGAGAGCGTCGAGAAAAACCGCTTGACCTGCTGGCTGAACAGCAGCGAGGAGCCCCGCACCCGCGTGCCGCCTTCGCCGACCGCGCACGCGATCACGACCTCTTCCCCACCCTGGCCGCGCAGCACCACGTGGTGCGCGGATTCCGTCTCGAGAAAAGCCGACGTCGCGGGGATCCGCGTCGCGAAGAACGTCTTCGCCCGCGCGACCACGTCCTCCGGTGCGAGCGCCGTCGTCGTTTCGAACGTCATGAGCGAGCTCCCTGTCGGTCTGACCGAGTGATGCGCCTGGCTGACCGCCGCATGTGCCGCATTGGCAAACGCGCACCGGCACGGTGGTTGCCTGTGTCGGACGGCGGCACCCGGCACGGAGGCCGGGCACGCAAACTCAAAGGTACAGCACCAACAGGAGGGACACTATGTACGTGCTCACGCGGCCCACCAACCGCAGCGCCGAGCTGCAGAACACGTTCGGCCGGCTCAACCGTCTCATGGACGAGGCCCTCGGGGGATGGGTCCGCACCGAGGACGACGACTCGCTGGTCGGCGCCTGGATGCCGCCGGTGGATGTGACGGAGAACCACGACATGGTCCGGGTCGACGCGGAGTTGCCGGGCATCCGTCCCGAGGACGTGAATATCCAGCTCGAGAACAACGTCCTGACCATTCGCGGCGAGAAGACGCAGGAGCATCGGGCCGAGGGGGATCGCTCGCAGCGCTACGAGCGGGTGTACGGCAGCTTCGAGCGCAGCTTCCTGCTGCCCAGCACGGTGGACGCCGACAAGATCGCGGCGACCTACGAGAACGGCGTGCTGCGGGTCACCCTGCCGAAGGTGGAGCGCGCCAAGCCGCGCGCCATCAGCGTGCAGGTCACGCGCGGCGGCGAGGTCGCGCAGGGCGGCGGCAAGCGCCTCACGAAGTAGCATCGCCGGCGGGCCGGGCGCAGGCGCGCGCCCGGCCCGCCAATGCCCTCACCGGCACACCGCTCAGCCCAGCGCGGCCTCCAGGCCGCTCACCAGCGGCCCGAAGGTCAGGGCTCGGCCGGTGGCATCGCGCGCCACCACATCGGCCGGCGCCTGCTGCCCGCGCGCGAACAACTCCAGCAGCGCCGGCCCGGTGCGCGGGTTCCGGAACCAGTCCACGTCGAACCGTTCGCGCAGCGTGTCGCTGAGCATGGCTTCCAGCTGCCAGGCGCGCAGGTATCGCGCGGCGTAGAAGGCGTCGTCGAGGTCGAGCAGCGCGTCCTCGGGGTCGTACCGGAACCCGGTGGCGTCGGTGAGGAGCTCGACATACAGCCGCGGCGCGCCGTCGAGCGACGGCAGCCGGTGCAGCGCCAGTTCGTAGCGCAGCTTGGCGGCATAGCGACGCACGATGGCCAGCAGGCTGAACGCCTGTTCCCGCACGAAGGTCGCCAGGCGCTCCCCGCGCAGCGCGGTGTAGCGTCGCAGCCACGGCGGCGCCGCCAGCAGGTGCTCGAACAGCATCGCGTAGCTCTCGGTCACCGAGTTATCGCCGAGCCAGCGGTGCTCGAACGGCAACGCGGCGGCCGTGTTGCCGAAGTGCAGCGCGTGACCCAGCTCGTGCCAGAACGCGCGATAGTCCACGTACCCGCCGAACGGCCGGATGACCAGATACACCTCGTCGGGCACCCGCACCGGAGCGCAGAACGCCCGTGGCCGCTTGTGCTCGCGCTCGTCGGTGTCGAAGCGGACCCGCCCCGCGGCCTCCGCGTCGAGTCCCATCTCGCCGACCTGCCCGCGCGCCGTGGTCACCAGGGCCCCGGCCGGGAACACGTCGTCGTACGCGGCGCCGCGGAACAGCCACGACGCGTCGCTCCGCAGGGCGTCGGCCGGCGCGATGCCCAGCTCGGCCAATCGCTCGCGCAGCACCTCACGGTACAGCTCCGCCGTGTCGCGCAGGAAGGCGTCGCTCGCGGCGCCTAACGCGTCGAGATCGATGCCGGACAGCGCGCTCCGCGCCGCCACGGCGTCGCCGCCCACCGCGCCGTCCAGGACCTCCCGTTCGGCGTCCAGCTTCTGCCGCCTGAGGCCGGCCGGTTCGGCCAGCACCGCGCGCCGCGCCCGGTCGAGCGCGGTACGGCGCGCCCGGTCCGCCTCGTTCGCGATCAGCACTGTCACGCGCTGGTAGGGAATCGTCTCGCCGGACTCGAGCCGCACCTGCGCCGCCGCCTCGAAGGCCTGCAGGCGGTCGTCGAGGGCCGCGGTCGCCCGGCCGACCCGGTTGTCCACCACCCACTCGCGCAGCGCGGGGTGGCCGCGCGCGGCCTCGAGCGCCTCCGCGGACGCGAGGTCCGCGTAGCGGCGGAACAGGCCGTCGAAATCGGTGGTGAGGACCAGGCCGGCGCCGGCGCGGTAGCTCTCGCGCGACAACTCCTGGGTGAACGCCTCGCCGCGCGCCCGGAGCGCTTCGGGCGTCACGCCACCCGCTCGCTCACGAAGGCCGCCGCGGCCTCCGCGGCGATCCGCTCCTGCTGCAGGGAATCGCGGTGGCGGACCGTGACGGTCCCGTCGTCCTTGGTCTGCCCGTCCACCGTGAAGCAGAACGGCGTGCCGGCCTCGTCCTGGCGGCGGTAGCGGCGGCCGATCGACCCGCCGTCGTCGTAGAAGGCGTTGAACCGCCCCTTGAGGTCGCGGTAGATCCGTTCGGCGATCTCCGGCAGGCCGTCCTTCTTGACCAGCGGCAGCACCGCGGCCTTGATGGGCGCGAGGGCCGGCGCGAGCCGCAGCACCACGCGCGACTCGCCCTCCACCTGCTCCTCGTGGTACGCGTCACACAGCAGCGCGAGCGCCGTGCGGTCCGCGCCCACCGACGTTTCCACCACATACGGGAGATACCGCTCGTTCCGCTCCTGATCGAAGTACTCGAGCTTCTTGCCGGAGTACTCCTGGTGCCGCGACAGGTCGAAATCGGTGCGGTTGTGGATGCCCTCGAATTCCGCCCAGCCGAACGGAAACTCGTACTCGATGTCGAACGCCGCCTTCGCGTAGTGCGCCAGCTCATCCGGGCCGTGCTGGTGCCAGCGCAGCTTCTCGGCGCGGATGCCTAACGACTTGTGCCAGGCCATCCGCTCGCCGCGCCACAGCTCGAACCACTCCTCGTCGGTCCCCGGGCGCACGAAGAACTGCATCTCCATCTGCTCGAACTCGCGGGTGCGGAAGATGAAGTTCCCCGGCGTGATCTCGTTGCGGAACGCCTTGCCGATCTGCGCGATGCCGAAGGGCACCTTCTGCCGCGAGGCCTGGAGCACGTTGAGGTAGTTGACGTAGATGCCCTGGGCCGTCTCGGGGCGCAGATACACCAGCGCCGCCTGGTCCTCCACCGGGCCCATGAACGTCTTGAACATCAGGTTGAACAGCCGCGGCGCGGTGAGCGTGCCTTTCATCCCGCACGCCGGGCACTGCGAGTCCGGCTGGCCCGGCGTGCCCTTGAGCCGCGGGTCGTCGGCGCGAAACCGCTGCTTGCAGTGCTTGCAGTCCACCAGCGGATCGGTGAACCCGGCGACGTGGCCCGAGGCCTCCCAGACCTTCGGGTGCATGAGGATGCCGGCGTCGAGGCCCTCGATGTCGTCGCGCGCGTGCACCATGGCGCGCCACCACCGCTCCTTCACGTTGCGCTTGAGCTCGACGCCTAACGGCCCGTAGTCCCACACCGAGCCCAGGCCGCCGTACAGCTCGGACGACTGAAATACGAAGCCGCGCCGCTTGCACAGCGACACGAGCTTGTCCATGAGATCGTTGGCCACGTCAGGGATCCCGCGCGAAGGGCTGGAGGATGATGAGGCGGCGCAAGTTAGCCGCGCCGCCCAAGCCCAAGCAAGCGACGGACACCATGGCGACACCAAATCGACCGCGATGGCTTCCGAACCGGGGCGCGCCGCCGGCTCACCAAGGCGTAACCATCGGCCCATGCGATACTTGCGTGACTCCCGCGAAATCCCTACCTTAGCGGCCCATGGTTTCACAGGTTGACCAGCACCTGCCCATGGCTCGCCCGGACATCACGCTGCGCCGCGTGGCGAACGAATGGGTGCTGTTTGACGCGACGCACGGTCGCGCCCACGTCCTGAACCTCACCGCCGCCGTCATCTGGACGTACTGCGACGGCGCCCACGGATCCACCGCGATCGCGGACGCCATCGCGCGCGCCGTCCCCGACGCCGTGCCGGATCGGTTGCACACGGACATCGACACGGCGCTGAGGCGATTTGCCGACGAGGGGCTGCTGCAATAAGTACGGTGCGCCGGGTCCGTCGCGACGGCGCACGGTAGCCGGAAGTGGCCGAGTACGCCGTGCGTCGCGCCGTGGCTCCGCAGGTGCTGGAGTTGGCGACCGACGTTCCGGATGCGGCGCGTGTCGTCGAGTGTTTCTATCATGCGGCACCCGCCACCGACCGGCCGGCAACCCTGCGGTACCGGATCGAGCGCACCGCCGCCGGCCAGGCGCTGGGATTGGCGCCCGGGAAACCGCCCTACGGTCCCGCGAACCTCGCCGAGGTCTTCGCGTTCCTCGAATGGAGGGCCACTGACGATCTGCTCCGCCGCGACCATCAACCGGCTTTCCTGCACGCGGCGGGCGTGGAAACCGCCGGCGGCGTCATCCTGCTGCTCGGCACCCCAGGCTCTGGAAAGTCCACACTGGCGGCCCACCTCCTCGCCGCCGGCCATCGGGTATGGGGCGATGACTTGGTGCGCTTTGCAGCGGACGAGATGATGTACTCCGCCGTCCCTCGGTCATTCAAACTCGACGATAAGTCGCTATCCAGTATTGACTTAATACGGACTATCTGCAATACTGACACACCCGGAACGCTTCTTGCTCCTGGAGCATGGTATGTGAGCCCTGCGGCAATTCGCTCCGCATGGGAAGCTCCACCAGGGACGCCCAGAGGGGTTGTCCTGCTCGACCCGGCGGCCCACGATGGGCCGGCGCAACTGGAGCGGACGAGCGCGGCCGAAGCCGTGATCGCCGCCACCCAGACGCTGATCGGACCCGGTACTACCAGGCCTCAGCTGACCGAGGAACGCGTGCTCGAAAGCCTGACCGACATCGTCGCATGGCGTGGACGCGGCGCCGACCCTGCGGGGCTCGCCGCTGCCGTGGCGGGCGCGCTGTGAACAACCTGAAGCTGCTCACCGGCGTGTCGCGGCGCGAGCTGCTTGGCAGCGTGGCCCGGTGGTCGGTGCCGACGGTCCTCAGCTTGACGCTCGGCGCCCGCGCGCTCGAGGCTGCGCCATCGTGCCCGCCATGCACGCGGCGGAGCGGCGGCAAGTGCAAGGCCTGCTCCGTCAGCCAGATTCTGAACTGCCAGTGCGAGCCGTGTCTCGGCGCGCCGTATTGCTCCAGCCCCGCCGCCGCGGCGCCGGCGTTCGGGCAGTCCAGTCCGTTGCCGGGCGTGAGCGCGCCGGGCCAGGCGTCGCCGAGCGGCCAGAACGGCCAGAACGGCCCGCCCGGTTTCGGCGGGCTCGGCTCGGGCGGCTACGATAACGGCGGCGGATACAACCGATCGCCCGCCACGGGCTTGCGCGGCCCGACGTCCGCGAATCCCCTGGGCAGCTCTACGTTTGGCACGCCGTTCCAGACAGACTCCCGCTACCGGCCCATCGGCGGCAACCCGTTCGACAATGGCCTGTACGGTCGGCTGCGCGGTGACACGATCAACCAAGGGAGACGGCCCTGAGCCTGGTTCCCCATAGCAAGTACGCGACCACCGGCACCGAGCGCCAGTTGCACCTGCGCGACCTTCTGCGGGTGCTGCTCCTGCACTGGAAGGCGATCGCGGCGGCAACCCTGCTGGTGGTCTTCGCCACGTACAGCGCGAGCCGCCGGGCCATTCCTCGCTACCAGTCGGACGCCAGCGTCCAGGTCAACTCGAAGAAGAACTACCTGGAGCGGCTCGACGACATCCGCGTCGAGGAGATGTCGCTGCGGACCGACCCGGTGCTGTCGGAGGCCCTGGTGCTCTCGACCCAGGCTCTGGCGCTCACGGTGACCGACAATCTCGGCCTGCGCATCCAGTTCGACGACCCCGAGATACTCCGCAACGCCGTGATCTACGACGTGCAGGTCGACACGCTGACGCGGCCCGACAGCTTCGAGCTGGACATCAAGGGGCCGCGCGGATACGACGTCCGGGATTCCCACGGCCAGGTCATCGCGACGGGCTCCTACGACGTGCCGGCCGTCGGTCCCGGCTGGACGTTCAAGGTGCGGCAGGACGACGGCCAGCCCTACAAGGCGCGCTTCACGGTGCTGCCGAGGGTAGAGGCGGCCGATCTCGTGCGCGGCGGCATCGCGTTCAGCGTCGAGCCCAACACCAACATCGTCAACGTGTCGTACACCGGCACCGATCCGTCGCAGGTGCCCGACATCCTCAACGCGTCGCTCGACGCCCTGCGCAACTACGGCGCCGACCAGATCCGGCAGGTGGCGGCCAACCGCCTCGAGTTCATCCAGAGCCGGGTGGACGAGGCGCGCACCCGCTACATGACGAGCCTGGCGCAGGTGCAGGCCTACCAGGAGAGCCAGCACACCACCGACCTCTCGGCCGAGGAAGTGTCGCTCATCAACACGATTCAGGACCTCGACCGCGACAAGCAGGGCAAGACGCTGGACCTGGAGACCCTCCAGGGCATCCTCCGGCCCAACGGCGACGTCACGATCGAGACCCTCAACGGGCTGGCGGCCGTCCCCGGCATCTCCGCCAACCCGGCGCTGACCTTTCAGATCCAGACGCTCCTCAAGCTCTACGACGACCGCCGCACCCTGGTCGCGGGCAGCCAGGGCCTGCGCGAGGCCAACCCGCAGATCGAAGCCATCGACCAGCGGATCCAGTCGTCCTCGCACGCGCTGAGCGACGCCGCCTCGGCCACGCTGCAGGGCCTGCGGCAGCAGATCACCGCGATCGATTCGAACGTCGCGCAGCTGCGCGCGCGCCTGGCGACGTATCCCGGCAAGCAGACCCAGTTCGCGCAGCTCAATCTCGAAACGGAACTCGAGAACGATACCTACAAGTATCTGCTCTCGCAGCTCGAGGCGGCGCGCATTTCGGCCGGCACCATCGCGCCCTACATCGACGTCGTCGAGTCGGCGACCGTCGCGGGCAGGCTCGGCATGGGCACCCGTCACAAGGTGATGCTGGGCGGGCTGGTCGGCCTGTTCCTCGGGATCCTGACGGCGTTCTTCCTCGAGTATCTCGATCAGACGATCAAGACCGCCGCCGATGTGGAGCGCGTGCTGGAGGTGCCGGTCCTGGGGTTGATCCCGCTCGAGGCGCGCGCCATTGCGACGTCGCCGACCGGCCCCCAGGGGCGCCGCCGCCACGCGATCCCGCTGGTGTCGCTGGTCAGCCCGGACGATCCCTCGAGCGAGGCGTACCGCGCGCTCCGCACCAACGTGACGTTCGTGAACGCCGAGCAGCGGCAGCTTCAGGTGCTGTGCATCACCAGCCCCGGGCCCGGCGAGGGCAAGAGCACGACCGCGGCCAACCTCGCGATCACGCTCGCCCAGCAGGGCTCATCCACCTTGCTGGTGGACGCGGACCTGCGCCGGCCGCTGGTGCACAAGGCGTTCAACCTGGTCCAGGAGCCCGGCCTCACCGACGTCCTGGTGGGCGGGGCGCAGCTGCGCGAGGCCGTCCGCCCGAACGTCATTCCGAAGCTCGACGTGCTGCCGGCCGGCGCGCTGCCGCCCAATCCGTCGGAGCTGCTCGGCTCCGACGCCATGCGCCGACTCGTCGAGCAGCTGCGCGGCCAGTATGACCTCATCCTGTTCGACTCGCCGCCGACCCTGGCGGTGACCGACGCGACCGTGCTCGGCGCGTCGGCCGATGCCGTGATCCTCGTCCTGCGCTCGGGCGACACCGAAGAGATCGCGGCACAACGCTCGCTCGAGCAGCTGCGACGCGTGCAGGCGCGGGTGGCGGGCGTGGTGCTCAACGGCGTGGAGAAGGACCGCAACCGCTACTACAACTACTACTACTACCGGCAGGGCGACGGCGATCGCCGCCGGGGGCCGCTCGCGAACCTCAAGAAGCGGCTGCTCGGCGCGGCCTGACGGGCCGCCCCGCGTTTGCGCGTCGAGGGCCGCGGCGCGACCTTCTGCATCATGCGCGCAATCGGTTGCATTCCGGCGCCGGCCAACGGCTGGCGCCGGTCCCCGCCCCGGAACCGCAGGGCAATACCGTTCAACGACTTAGGCGGTCGACACGCTCCGCATCGAGCTGGCATCCCCATTGCATTGATGGGCGGTGCGGCCACGTGGCCGCCATCCGAGGAGACCATGACGCACGCATCACTGCGCCGACAGGGCTTCACCCTGATCGAGATCCTGATGGTCGTGGTCCTGATCGGCCTGATGGCCGCGTTCGCGATCCCCAAGATCGACTTCCGCGACTTCCGGGTGAACGGGTCGGTGCGGTCGATGTGCAATCTGCTCGATCAGGCGGAGCGCGAGGCGATCAAGAACCAGGCGAACGTCAACGTGCTGTTCGACCAGACGCACAACGCGCTCATCGTGCACGATGACGACAACAACAACAACGTCGAAGACGCGGGGGAGCGGGTCCGCAGCTATCCGCTCGGCGAGCAGGTCGTGTTCGGGAACTCCGGCGCCCCGTTGCACACCTACGCCGCGCCGATCTCGTTCACCCGCCGGATGAACAGCATGCCCGAGCTGATCTACCGGCGCGACGGCAGCGCCTCGGAAAACGGCGGCTTCTACCTCACCGCGCAGGGCACGGCGGTCGCGAAGGACGCGCGGGCCATCGAGGTCCAGAAGGCGGATGGGCGGGCATCGTGGTACCAGTATACGGGGAGCGCATGGGTCAAAAAGTTCTGACCGGCGCCGCGGTCCGGCGTTCGGAGCGGGGGGTCACCCTCATCGAAGTGATCGTCGCGATGACGATCCTGACGGGTGTCCTCCTCTCATTGGCGGTGTTCGCGGCCGACTTCACCAAGGCGGTGTCGCAGGCCGACTCGCGCACCGTCGCCGTGAACCTCGCCGAGCAACGGATCGCCGAGATCCGCGCCTCGCCCAACTATTCGGGGCTCGAGGCGAACTACAACGGCACCGAGGCCACCATCGACGGCTTCCCGGGCTACAGCCGCGTGACGACCATCACCCACACGGGCGGGGCACGGCCGACGTACACGAACGACTACAAGACGGTCACCGTGACCGTGTCGGGGCCGACGCTGTCGGCGCCGATCAAGAAAACCATCATCGTGGCGGCGCCATGAGACGCACGCGGGGGTTCACGCTGATCGAGATGCTGGTGTCGCTCGTCCTGCTCGGCATCATCATGGGCGCGACGGTCCGCATGTTCCGCGCGATCTCGCAGAGCGTGAACAGCGCCGTGGACCGGATGGACGCGATGCAGAACCTGCGCTTCGGCGTGGAATCGCTGGACCGGGAGCTGCGCGCGGCCGGCGACGGCACCGTGGACATCCAGCCGACGCTGGTCTACCTGGACTCGAGCATCGTGGTTTTCAACGCCGACCTGGTGAGCCTGATCCCGAACTCGCCGACGGCCGTGTACTACAACCCGGACACGGACTCCAACGCCACGGACGCGCCGACCATCGCGCAGAAGTTCACGATCCCGGGAACCGCGATCCTGTACCCCGACTCGACCTACCACAGCGGCGGCGCCATTTCGCCGGCCGAGACGGTCATCTACTATCTGACGCCGGACACCTCCACCACGCGCACCGACGACTACGTCATGATGCGCCAGGTGAACAACTCAGCGCCCGACGTCGTCGCCCGTGACCTGCTGGCCTTCCCTGGCCGGCCGTTCTTCCAGTGGATGCGCACCGACTCGGCCGGCAATCTGGTGGTCGTGCCCGGCTCGTCCCTGCCGCTGCGCCACACCAACCCGGTGCACGGCGCGCTGTCGGACACGTCGATGGATGCCGCCGGCGGCGGGAAGAAGGTCAACATCGACTCCATCCGCGCCGTGCGGGTCAACCTCTACGCCACCAACGGCAAGACCGGCCCGGCCGAGGTCAAGCGCGCGCTGGTCACCACCATTCTCATTCCGAACGCGGGCCTGACGAAACAGCGCTCCTGCGGCGACGCTCCGATCTTCAGCAAGACCGTCACCGCGTCGTTCACCGGCACCGCGTCGGCGCCGGCGGTCACCGTCGCGTGGCCTCGCGCGGTGGACGAGGGAGGCGGCGAGAACGACATCGAGCGCTACCTCATCTACCGGCGCACCGCTGGAGGCACGTTCGACGACGCCTTGCAGGTCGTGCCGGCCGGCCAGGCCAACTACACGTACGTCGACGCGACGGTCCAGAACGACAGCTCGTACGTGTACGGCGTGTCGGCGCTGGACTGCACGCCGCTCGAATCTCCGATGTCCACGACGTCCGCCATTCTCATTCCGTCCGCACCATGAGCGCGGAGAGTCATGCCATGCCCACTGCCCCTCGGTCCGACGAGCGCGGGATCGCGCTGATCACGGTCATGCTGATGACGGTCGCCATCGCGGCCGTCGCGGCGAGCGCCATCTTCCTCACCAGCAGCGCCACCCTGATCTCCAAGGGCCACGAGCGCGACGAGGACATGCGCAACGCCGCCGATGCCGGCATCGAGCTCGGGCGATCGGCGCTCAACGGCAATCCCGCGCTGTTTCCCGACACGGGCTACAAGTCGCTCGCGGTGAACCAGCAGGTGACGGACGCCAACGGCAACCCGATCACCGGGGTGACGCGCAGCATCTACTACGGGCCCACCGGCTCGTCCACGGGCCAGTACGGGATTTTCGGCTCGGTGGTCTCGGTGATCCAGGACAATTCGGGCGCGCTCGTGGTGCGGCGCGGCGAACTGGCGCAGGAGTCGTTCGCGCGGTTCGCCTACTTCACCGACAGCGAGGGCAGCGGCATCTGCTTCGCCAGCGGCGACCAGATCTTCGGCCCGCTCCACACCAACGACAACATGTGCATCTACAGTCCCGTCGGCGCCCGGTTCCACAGCGACGTCGAGGTGGCCGGCACCATCACGGGCGCGCAGTACGGCATCTTCGACCAGGGCTACACGCAGCACGGGGCGATCGTGCCGCTGCCGAGCATCGCCGATCTCGCCAAGCTCAACACCTACGCCACCCAGGGCGGCATGTCGTTCACGGCGCCGACCGGCGTCGACATGTTCCACTCGCGGATGCGCATCGAGTTCGTGTCGGTGGACCTGGACGGCGACGGCCGCGTGACCGGCTCGAACGAAGGCTTCTTCCGGGTCTACATCGACACCGGCACCGCCCACACGCCCGACATCGCGTACGTGACGGCGGACGCGCCGTCCGGTATCACGACGGCCATCAACTGCGGCGACTTCCACCAGACCACCGTCGCGAACGGCGGGTACAGCACGCCGGGCGTGTTCTACAGTGCGGCCTACCACTACAAGGTCGGCACCCCGAGCGGCAACCCGACCGGCCACAGCTCGAACGCCACGACCCGCGCGACCCAGGCGCTGCAGTCGAGCTGGAGCACCAACATCAAGCGCTGCTACCTGGGCGGCGACGATCATCTGAACCTGACCAGCGCGGCCGGCGGGCCGACGCCCCGCAACACGTTCTTCGCGGCCGACTCCATCGGGCGCTGGATGCAGTACACCGCCACTCCCGACGCAAGCGTGATCGCGGGCCTCAAGAACCCGGCGTCCGGCACCGTGGACACCTCGCTCGTCTCGCGGACGCTGGAGGCCCAGTACCTCTGGCCGCTGTCGCGCCAGTTCAACCCGAACACCAAGGGCGTGATCTACGTCAACGGCAACGTGGCGGTGAGCGGTGTCCTCAACGGCCGCGTCACCCTCGCGGCCTCCGGGACCATCATGATCGCCGACGATCTCAAGTACGCGATCGCGCCCGGGGCGGCGCCGTGCACCGGCGCCAACATGCTCGGGCTGCTCTCGCCCGACTCGGTGGTGATGCTGGAGAACACGCTGCTCGCGCCGTGGAACGGCAGCGGATCGTACACGAACTACAAGGCCAACAACGACGACTATCTCCAGGGCGTGATCCTGACGCTCAAGTCCTTCGGCGTCGAAGACTACGACGGCGGGGCGACCAGCGGCCAGAACTGCCAGAGCACCACCGCCGGCCGCGGCTGCCTCTACCTGACCGGCGGGATCATCCAGGACACGCGCGGCGCGGTGGGCACATCCTCAGGCAGTGGTTACATCAAGCGGTACGCGTACGACCAATGCGCCTTCCAGACGCCGCCGCCGTACTTCCCGACGACCGGCCGCTTCACGCGGAACCGCTACTACGAGATTGATCCGGTGGGCTTCAACGTCGGCAGCTTCTTCGCGAGCCTCACGCCGAAC
>Ga0335085_10002758_pt1 | contig 32025 bp, 27 predicted proteins | sample Lox_Sample_45_FD_206712 | JGI IMG/M metagenome (GOLD analysis project Ga0335085, IMG submission 206712) | Soil microbial communities from Loxahatchee National Wildlife Refuge, Florida, United States - Lox_Sample_4.5 | ecosystem: Environmental > Terrestrial > Soil > Wetlands | place: USA... | reverse complement strand
CCCGGACCCGCGGCAAAGCCGCCAGGGTACCCGCATCGCGCGCGGCGGCGCAGCCGATCACGATCGTCTCCGGACCGGTGCGCGCGAGGTGGCGCACCAGCCGGCGCAGCTTGGCCTCGCTCTCGGCCGTGACGGTGCAGGAGTTGACGACCGCGAGGTCGGCGTCCGCGGCGGACGCGACGACGGTAGCCCCCTGGTCCGCGAACGCCTGGCGCACCCGCTCCGTGTCGTATTGGTTGGTCCGGCAGCCGAACGTATGGAAGTACACGTTCACGGGCGGACCGTGAGCCCCGCGAAGGTGGTCCACACGGTTTCCCGCAACGGTCCGCTCGTGCGCTGCAGGTACTCGAGGCCGAGGTCGAGCCGGCCGTGCCCTTTGGCGAAGCTGAAACCGGTGCCGGCCGCCCCCCCGATCTGCTTGGGCGCCTGCCCGGGACCGAAGGGCAGCTGTCCGCCGCGGACGCCGAACCGCAACGGGAGCTTGGCGCTGCCCACCTCGGCGCCGAACGACCAGTCGAGCGTATTGAAGGCGTTCGAGTCGGAGGACACGCTCCAGTTCCGGTAGGTGGCGCCCCCGGCGATGGTGAGCCCGGGGCTGAGGCGCATCCGCGCGGCGCCTCCCACGGTGTACGGCAGGTCGCGGGAGCCCTGGGTGCTGGCATCCAGCGTCCCCTTGAGCTGTCCGTCGTTGCGGCCGTACAGGGCGATCATCAGCCGGTCGAACGCCACGATGACGCTCACGGACCCGCCCAGGCCCTGCCACTGGATCTCACCCTGTTGCGAGTAGCTCGAGTAGGTCGAGGTGTCGGCGAACGTGCGGCCCGCCAGCACCCGCGTCGAGCCGACGAGCCCGTGGATCCCGGCGCCCACGTACAGGTGTTCACCCAACGGGGTGGCGACCGCGATACGGATGTCGCTGACGCCGCCGTCGCCGCGCAGCTGGTCGGTGACGACCTGCGAGTCCCCGCGAATCACGATCGTATCGCGATTGAGCACCCGGTACGTCTGGTCGAGATAGTCGCTGTAACCGCCGCCGACCACGACCCGCCGGTACACTGGCCCGGCCACCTGGAACAGCGGGAACCGGGTTTCGGTCACGGTGGCGTTCCCCGCCCCGGCGTTGAGGCTGCGGCGGGAGGTGGCGGAGTTGGCCGAAGCGGTCAGCTTGGTCTGAAACGCGAGCGACGCGTCCGTGAGCGCCGACAGTTCATCGAACGCCGCGAACGCCCCGGCGGTCATCCGTGAGGCCGCGCTCTCCCAGTGTCCCGGCGACCCGAGACCGCGGATGCCGAACTCGGTGTCCTGCGCGCGCGCCGCGGTGGCGCTGAGGAGCATCAGCCCGATGAAGGGGACCGCGAGGCGCCGGGTCATGGGATGCTGAAGCGGATGCGGGGGACGTAGGTGAGGTGCAGGGTCGGTTTGAGGGGCCCCGTCGCCGTCGAGTAGAACCGCATCGCGGTGAAGGTCGCGCCTTCCGTGCCGTTCAGGCGACCGGTGAAGACCTGGCCGGTCACGATCATCTGGCGGATGTACATGGCCATCTGGGCCGCCGTGTCCACCTGCCAGACGCGCAGCATCCCCGTGAGCTCGAGGCGCACCGTGTCGGCGTTCCCCGGGTGAATCGGCGCGGAATTGAACACCGCCGTGTCGATCGCGAGCGGGGATTTTCGGCCCAGGTCCGCCGCGAGGCGACCCGCGGTGAGGAAGAAGCTGTCCGCCTGAAAGCCGGTCACGGGCGTGACGGGCACGAGGTACAGCGTCGCCCGGATGATCTGGGTCGAGTCCCGCAGCCAGCGCGGCAGGGAGACCCGCAGCAGCGCGCGACTCGAGGGCATCCCGCCGATCGTGAGGTTGGAGTCGAGCGGCGCGGGCGGTGGGTCGAACACGTAGGTGTCGAAGACCGCCAACCGGCGTTGCGCGGTCCGGCTCACGAGCACCCCCGCCGAGTCGACGCTGTTGTACCAGGTAATCACCGTCCCGAGCCCGCCATCCGCGGCCCCCACCGCGATGTGCGCCGCCGAGTCTGCCGACACCCGGATGCCCAGCGCCACTTTCCCGCTGTCCGCCGCGACGTAGGGCAGCTCGAGGGTATCGAAGCGCAACGACACCACGACCTCGCCCAGCGTGTCATTGGTCGAAACGACGCTGTCGCCCCTGATCGTGTCCTTCTGCCCCGACTGCGCCAGCAGGCTGTCCAGGTTGAACGACCGGATTTCCGGGGCCGCGAAGTCCGGGGCGACGTCGGCGAAGGTCGTGTTCGTGTCGATCGTCAGCGGCAGACGGAAAAAGTGCAGCGTCAGGTTGTGGGCTCCCGCGTCGCGGAACTGCAAGGTGATCGACATCCGGATCGAGTCGACGTGGATCGGGGCGGTGGTGGTGTCGGTGGAGAGCGGCGGGAGGCCAGGCGCAATAGCGCCGGTCCGGAAGATCGGGCGGCTGTCGATCACCCCGGGAACGTCCTCGGCCAGCAGCACCGGAGCGTCGATGGGGTTGATGTACCCCGTGAACGACGAATCCCGCTCGATCCCCGCCGGGAGAACGGTGTCGACCAGTCCGAACTGTGCCTGGGGACAGAACTCCGGACAGTGCGCGGGCGCGTCGGGTGTCTCACTGCAGGCCGCGACCGCGACGGCGGACGCGACGACGCCCGCTCCGTACACCATGTGCCTGATCGCGCGTCGCGTCATGAGGCGAGGGAGTCCCGGGTGAAGGCTTCCGGCAGGAGTGCCCGCAGCGCGAAGCGTCGCTCCGATTTCGGTCCCACGGCGATGATTTCCATGTCGAGGCCGAACTCGGCCAGGAGCTGACGGCAGGCGCCGCACGGCGTCGCCGGTGGGTCGACCTGTGAGGCGACCGCGACCCGCACCAGGCGGCGCTGCCCCGCAGCGATCGCGGCGCCGACCGCCATCCGCTCGGCGCAGATGGTCAGGCCGTAGGACGCGTTCTCCACGTTGGTCCCGACATGGACCGAGCCGTCTTCGGCCTGCACCGCCGCTCCCACCGGAAAGTGGCTGTAGGGGGCGTAGGCGTTGGCCATCACCGCGCGGGCGCGCCGCACCAGCTCGGCCGTCACGCCCCGACCTCGCCGAGGAAGGACGCCCCGGCCGGCAGGGGGGGCAAACCGAAGTACTCCGCGACCGTCGCGCCGAGATCGGCGAAACTCCCCCGCACTCCGAGAGCGACGGGACGGACGCGGGCGCCGAGCACCAGCACGGGCACCGCTTCCCGGGCGTGATCCGTCGATGGCGTGGTGGGATCGTTCCCGTGATCGGCGGTGATGATCATGCAATCGTCCTCCCGCAACCGCGCCGAGAACCGCGGCAGCCAGGCGTCGAGCTCCAGCAATCCGTTGTAGAACCCCGGTACATCGTTACGGTGCCCCCACGTCTGGTCGAATTCGATCACATTCGCGAACAGGAACCCCTCCGGAATCTGCTCCAGCGCCTGCTCGATCAGGCGAAACGCCTCGGCATTCGTCGCCGCGTGCGTACTCGTGATGTGCCGGCCGGCGAACAAGTCATCCACCTTGCCGATCCCGACGCGCGCGATCCCGGCGTCCGCCAGGCGATCGAGCAGCGTTCCCGCCGGAGGCGGGATCGAGAAATCCCGCCGGCGCGGCGTGCGGACGTACGCGCCCGGAGACCCCGTAAACGGCCGTGCGATCACCCGGCTCACCGCGTCCTCGCCGACCAGGAGCGTCCGGGCCGTCTCGCAGGCGCGATACAGCTCCTCGAGCGGGACCGTCGCCTCGTGGGCCGCCACCTGGAAAACCGAATCGGCCGAGGTGTAGACGATCCATTTCCCGCTGCGCTGGTGCTCGGCCCCGAGCGCCGCGATGATCGCCGTCCCGGAGGCGGCGGTGTTCCCGAGCCACCCCCGCCCCGTGCGGCGCGCGAACTCGTCGAGCAACGCCGCCGGAAACCCCGCGGGATAGGTGCGGAACGGCCGCTCCAGAACCACCCCGCAGAGTTCCCAATGTCCCGTCGTCGAGTCTTTCCCTGCCGAAACGGGCAGGGCCACGCCGTGCGCCGCCAGCGGCCGATCGGGACAGGCCACCCCGAGCAGCGAACGGCAACAGCCAAGCCCCAGTCGCTCCAGGTTCGGCAGCCTGAGCCCCCCGACCGCACGGGCGACGTTGCCCAGGGTATCCGATCCGTCGTCGCCGTACGCCGCCGTATCCGGCGCCGCCCCGATGCCCAATCCGTCGAGGACGATGATCCCCGCGCGCTTCACCCGTACGTCCGTGGCAGCCGCGGACCCAGGTTGGTCAGGGCCTGGTACTGCACCAATCCTGACCAGGCCGCGAACTCCGCCAGCGTGATCCGCGGCCCGCTTCCGGAGCCCGCTTCGGCCCCCAGTAGCGTCGCGACATCCCCCTCCGCGACCGGATCGTCACCGACGTCTAGCATGGTCAAGTCCATGGTCACGACGCTCACCACGGGGACCGATCGTCCCCGCAACAGCACGCGCCCACCATTAGCCCCGAACGCGCGGGCCAGTCCGTCGGCGTACCCGATCGCCAGCGTGGCGATCGTGGTCGGCCGGGATGCGGTCCAGGCGGCGCCGTACCCTACGGTGTCGCCCGCGGCGATTCGCCGCACGGCGCATACCCGTGCCCGCACCGAGACCACCGGACGCGGGAGCGGAAGCCAGTCGGCGGGCTGTCCGCCCCAGAGAAACACCCCCGGCCGGATCAGATCCGCCGAGAAGGCGGCTCCGCGCAATGCGGCCACACTGTTCGCCACATGCAGCAGCGCCGGTCGCCGCCGCAGGCGGCCCACGGCTTCGCGAAACCGCTCGAGCTGTATCTCGGCGCTGCCGTCGCGCCGCTCCGACGAGTGCAGCTGGGTAAAGCACCCCTGCAGCTCCCCCGTGTCCAACAGGTCCACGAGCGGCTGCACGGCGTCCCACCGCAGGCCCGTCCGGCTCATCCCGGTGTCGATCTCGAGGTGGTACGGGGCACCACTTCCCCGCCAGGCCCGGATGGCGGCCCCGTCCCCCAGCGTGGCCGTCAGCCGGGCCCCACGATATTCGTCGAGCCATTCGGGACGGGCCGGGAGAAACACCAGAATGGGCCGTGAGATCCCGGCGGTTCGCAGGGCACCCGCCTCCTCGACGGTCGCCACGGCGAACCCCCAGGGGTCGACCGCCTCCAGCGCCCTGGATACGGCCACGGCTCCCATCCCGTAGGCGTCGGCCTTGACGACCGGAAGGAGCCGCACGCCGGAGATCCGCGCCAACGTGCGGGCATTCTCGACCACCGCGGCGAGATCCACTTCCACCCAGGCGCGGCCCTGGTGCCGGTTCGAAGACGCGTTCACAGGCGGCGGTATCATAACCCGGCCGTCACGCTAAATGCAAGACGGCAAAGCGGTTGGACCACATGATCTCGAGCCGTTCTTGCCCCGGGAGGTAGCTTCCCGCGTCCGTTCACCACTCACTTCGATGAGGTCCGTTTCGTGAGTACCGACGCCGCACTGGGCCGCGCTCTCGCCATGGTCCGCGATCTCCGGGCGCGCTGCCCCTGGGACGCCGCGCAGACTCCGCAGACCCTTCGGCCCTACCTGGTGGAAGAAGTGCTGGAGCTCGATCAGGCCATCGCGCGCGAGGAGACGGCGGGGTTGGCCGAGGAGCTGGGCGACGTCTTGCTCCATCTCGCCTTTCAGATCGTCATCGCGCAGGAAGCGGGGCGGCTCGATGCCGAGGCCGTGACCCGCTCACTCGAGGACAAGATGAAGCGCCGGCACCCCCACCTTTTCGACCTGGGAGCGAAGCCGCGATCCTGGGAGCACGGCAAGCGTAGCGCCGCGAGCGCGTCCCATGGCGTGCTCGCCGGGCTCCCGCCCACGCTTCCGGCGCTCCTCACCGCCTATCGCCTCCAGGAACGGGCCGCGGGTGTCGGCTTCGACTGGCCCGATGCCGAGGGTCCCCTGGCGAAGGTCCGGGAGGAAACGGAAGAGCTGGAGCGGGAAACGCGAGCGTCGGGCGACGTGAACCCCGAAGCCGTCCAAGACGAAGTCGGCGATCTGCTGTTCGCGGTCGTGAATCTGGCGCGCAAGCTCGGGGTGCATCCCGGCGCGGCGCTGGAGCGCGCCAACCGGAAGTTCACGCGGCGCTTCGAGGGAGTGGAACGCCTCGCCGCGGAGCGCGGCGTGGAGCTCGGCCGGGCCAGCCTCGCGGAGCTCGACCGGTTGTGGGAAGAGGTGAAGCGCTCCGGGGACGCCGCCTAGGGCCAGAGCTTGTACAGCGTGCGCGGGAAGGCGATCGCCTCGCGGATGTGGGGAATCCCGCAGATCCAAGCCACGGTGCGCTCGACTCCCAGACCGAAGCCCGAGTGCACGAAGGTGCCGTACTTCCGGAGGTCCAGGTACCACCCGTATGCCTCGACCGGGAGGTGTTCCGCCTGGATGCGGGCGAGCAGCTTGTCGTAGTCGTCCTCGCGCTGGCTCCCGCCGATGATCTCCCCATACCCCTCGGGGGCCAGCATGTCGTTGTTGAGTACCGTGCGCGGGTCCTCGGGGTTTTCCTTCATATAGAAAGCCTTCACCGCCCGCGGGTAGTTGAACACCATCACCGGGCGGTCGTACTGCCGGGCCAGCAGCGTCTCCTCGTCGCCGCCCAGGTCCCGCCCCCACTCCATGGACGCCCCCAACGCCTTGAGCTTTTCGACGGCCTGGGTGTAGGAGATTCTGGGAAAGGGCGGTCGCACCTGTTCCAACGGCCGGAGGTCCCGCTCGAGCTCGGTGAGCTCGGCCCGGCGCCGCTCGAGGCAGCGCGCGACGATGTAGCAGACGAAGTCTTCCTGGAGCTGCATATTGTCGTTGGAGTCGTTCCAGGCGACCTCGGGCTCGACCATCCAGAACTCGGTCAGATGGCGGCGGGTCTTGGATTTCTCGGCGCGGAAGGTGGGGCCGAAGCAATACACCTTCCCCAGAGCGGCGGCGGCGGCCTCGACGTACAGCTGACCGGTCTGCGCGAGAAAGGCTTTGCCCAGGTCGAAGTAGTCGGTGGCGAAGAGCGTACCGGCATGCTCGCCGATCGAGCCCGTGAGAATGGGCGTATCGACCAGCACGAACCCGCGGCTGTAGAAGAAATCCCGGATCGCCTGGATCACTTCGTGACGCACCCGCGCGATGGCGACCTGCCGGCGGCTGCGGAGCCACAGGTGGCGATGCTCGAACAGAAACGCGGTACCGTGTTCCTTCGGAGTGATCGGGAACTCGTGACTTTCCCCGAGAACGCGCACGTCGGTGGCGGACAGCTCGACGCCGGCCCCGCCGGGCGCCCGGGCGTCGGCCCGGACGACGCCGGTCACCTCGATCGAGGCTTCCTGCGTGAGCGCGCTCAACGCCGCCCACGTGGCGTCGGGCACGTCCTTTCGGGACACGACCGCCTGCAGATAGCCGGTCCCGTCCCGGAGCATGACGAACGCGATCTTGCCGCTCGAGCGCGTGGTCATCACCCATCCGCGCACCGTCACCGTTTGGCCCGCCAGCGCCGCCAGCGCGTCGATTCGAGTCACCTGAGACATAGGCGCGGCATACTAGTGGCCGTGTTTTTCGCTGTCAACGCGACGGCCTGCACTCCGGCGCCCCGACTCGCCCCCGAGCGCCAGACCCCCGATTGGCCGTATTCCCTCGGCAACCCCGCGCACGACATCTCGGCCCGGGAGTCCCTCCCGGCTGCGCCGCAGCGCGCTTGGCGCCACGGCACGGGGCGGGCCGTTCTCGGTCCCCCGGCGATCGGACCGAATGTCGTGGCCGTCGCGACGACCGATCGCTACCTCACCCTGCTCGACCGGACCGATGGCTCGATCATCTGGCGGACGCACCTGAGCGGTACCCTCAGCGCCGGCCCCCTGCTCCGCGAAGACCGGATCTTCGTCGCGACCGAGGCGAGCCCCGACCCCCGTGCCTACGCGCTGCGCCTCACCAACGGGAAGCCGATCTGGAAGGTCGACATCAAGGGCGGCGCCGCCGCCCCGCTCCTGCTCGACGGCGGGGAGGTGCTGGTCGGCACGGAGCCCGGGACCGTCTGGGCGCTGGACGCCGCCACCGGCGACGTCCGCTGGCGCAGCAAGGTGAACGGCGCCGTCCGCGCCCAGCCCCTCGTCATCCCTTTGGGGGTCCTCGTCTTCACGACCGACGACAGCATGTACTTGCTCCGCCGCGACAACGGCGAGATTCTGCGCCGCGAAGCCGCCCCCGGGACGGGCACCGTGCTCGCCACGCCGGCCCTCGATTCCAACACCGCCTACCTCGCTACGACTGCCGGTCAGGTCGTGGCCCTGGACCTCGCCTCGCTCGCGCCCCGCTGGACCGTCCCGGCGGGCGACGTCGTGTACGGGGCCCCCGCGCTCGCCCGCGACACCCTGTTCGTCCTGCCGCGCGACGGCGTCCTGCTCTCGATCCCGATCCATGACCCTCAGGCAGCGCGACGGGATTCCCTGCACCTCGCCGCCAGCGCCGGTCCGACCCCGCTCGCGCATGGCGTCCTCGTGGCCGGGGTGGACGGGACGGTTCTCCTCACCGCCAGGGGCGCCGCCGTGTGGCAGCTGCACTTCCCCGGCCCGATCGAGTCGCCCCCCCTGGTGCAGGGCGGCGCCCTTTTCGTCATGGGCGGAGATGGCGACGTGTTCCTGTTCCGATGAAACGTTGCCTCGTCACTCTCGCCGCCGCTCTCACCTGCGCCGCTGCTCCGCTCGCGGCGCAGGATTCGACGCTCACCGCGGCTGCGCCGAAATCGTTCGGGGCGCAGGTGGTGCATTGGGGCAAGTGGGTCGCGCTCGGTGCCGCGCTCGGGTTTACGGTGGCCGCGGTCGTGCAGCACAACCATGCCCAGGACAGCTGGGATCAGCTGCTCGCGCTGTGCGGCAAGGACAATCAGCAGTGCATGCTCACGCCGAGCGGAACCTACCAGTCATACGACGCGGAGTACCTCTACCAGCAGACGGTCTATTTTGACCACCTGGCGCGGCACCGGATCGTGCTGGGCCAGGTCAGCCTGCTCGCCTCGGTCGGGATGTTCGTGGTGGAGCTGAAGCGCCGCCAGCTCGCCCCGCCCAACATCCCGCTGCACGGCCTGCAGGTTCTGATCGAGCCCGCCTCCGGTAGCGGGGCGCGGCTCGGGCTCAGTCTCCCTTTCTAGCCTCACCCCACCCGGAACAGCTCGAACCCCCGCTCGTAACGCGCGAGGATGCTCGCGCGATACGCCTCATGTCGCGGACTGGTGAGTGCCGGATCGGATTCGATGACCCGGCGCGCCGCTTCCCGCGCCGCTTCGATGAGCGGGAGGTCGGTCTCGAAACGTACGTAGCGGTACGGCGCGCGGCCCGACTGCTGCGCCCCCGCCAGCTCCCCCATCCCGCGCTGTTTCAGGTCCAGCTCGGCGATCGCGAATCCGTCCGCGGTCTCGCAAAACGCCTCCAGCCGCTCGCGGGCTTCCGGAGCGTCCGACAGCAGAATGCAGTGACTCGCGGCGCTGCCGCGGCCCACCCGGCCACGCAGCTGATGCAGCTGGGCCAGGCCGAAGCGTTCTGCGTGCTCGATCAACATCACGGTGGCGTTCGGCACGTCGATGCCGACCTCGATGACGCTCGTCGCCACGAGGATGCGGATCGCGCCGTCCCGGAACGCGCGCATCGTCGTGTCCCGTACCTCCGGCTTCAGTCGACCGTGGACGAGGCCGACCTGGAATTCCGGGAATTCCTCGCTCAGCGCCTCGTGCATCGTGGTCGCGGCCTTCAAATCGGCCTTCTCGGACTCTTCGATCACGGGGTAGAGCACGTAGGCCTGGCGCCCCGCCGCGGCCTCCGAGCGGATGAAGGCGTAGATCCGATCGCGCGCGGACTCGGTCCGCAAGGCCGTCTTCACGGTGCCGCGCCCCGGAGGCCGGTGCACCAGCCGCGAAACGTCGAGATCGCCGTAGTAGGTGAGGGCGAGGGAGCGCGGGATCGGCGTGGCGGTGAGCAGTAGGACGTCGGGGGCATCGCCTTTCTCGACCAGCGCGGAGCGCTGTTCGACCCCGAAGCGGTGCTGCTCGTCGATGACCGCGAGGCCGAGCCGGTGGAACACCACCGACTCCTGGATCAGGGCGTGGGTCCCCACGACGATCCGGGCGCTGCCCGAGGCGATCCGCTCGCGCGCCGCTCCTTTCTCGGCGGCGCTCTGTCGGCCGATCAGGAGCTCGGGCCGCAGCTCGAGTGGCGCGAGCAGGCGTGTCAGCGTCGCCTGGTGCTGCTCGGCGAGCAGCTCGGTCGGCGCCATGATCGTCGCCTGATAGCCGTTCTCGACGGCCAGCAGCATGGCGAACAGCGCCACGACCGTCTTGCCCGTCCCCACGTCGCCCATGAGCAGTCGGTGCATCCGGTCGGGGGCGGTCATGTCGGCGGTGATCTCCCGCAGCGCCTGCACCTGGTCGTCGGTGAGGGCGAACGGCAGGTGCGCCTTCAAGCTGGTGGTCAGCTCCCGCTTGAGACTGAACCGGATCCCCGAGCGGGCCCGCTTGGCGAGAAACCGTGCGCGCGCCTGCACCAGTTGATGATCGAAGATCTCGTCGAACGCGAGTCGCCGGCGACCGGCTTCGGCCTCCTCGATCGTGCCTGGGCGATGCACCGCCGCGAGGGCGAGTCGCAGCTCCGGCACGCGCACCTGCGCGCGCAGCGCCGGAGGATGGGGGTCGCGGACCAGCGGCAGCAGCTCGTCCAGATGGCGCTGGACCAGGGCGCGGATCTGCTTGTGAGAGAGCCCTTCGGTCGCCGGATAGATGGGGAGCACCATCCCCCGCTCCGGCGCCGCTTCGCCCGCGTCGGCCAGGACCACGAACTCGCGCGGCGCGATCTGCCGGCCGTGGTAGTAGCGCACCGGCCCGGTCACGAGCAGCAGCTGACCGGGCTTGATCTGACGCTCGAGGAACGGCTGGCCGGGCCAGGCGCATTCCAGCAACCCGCTGTCGTCCCGCAGCACCGCGTGAAAGACACGCAGCCCGCGGCGCGTGGGGAGGACGCCGGTGGAGACGACCGTCCCGACCCCGGTGACCTCGGTGCCCACGCGCGCCCGGGCCAGCGGCGTCACGGTCGTGGCGTCGAGGTAGCGATGCGGGGCATGATAAAGGAGGTCGGCGACGGTCCGGATGCCGAGCCGGGCGAGCGCCTCCGCACGCTTGGGCCCGACGCCCTTCAGGAACTTGACCGACGTCTTGAACTCGAGCGCCATGAGATCAGACCTCGACCAGCCGCCGCGCGTAGGAGACGGGATCGAACGCCTCTAGGTCGTCCGGCCCTTCGCCGGTGCCGAGGAAGCGAATCGGCACCTCCACGGCGCGCCGGACCGCGACGACGCTGCCGCCGCGCGCCGTTCCGTCGAGCTTCGTCACAATCAGACCGGTGAGCGGGACGGCTGCCGCGAACTCGCGCGCCTGCTGCACCGCGTTCTGACCGGCTGTGCCGTCGAGCACGAGCAGGGACTCGTGCGGGGCCCCCGGCACGCGCTTGCCGACGACGCGGACCACCTTCTTGAGCTCCTCGAGCAACCGGGCCTCGGTGTGCATGCGCCCGGCCGTATCCACGAGGACGGCATCGCAGCCCCGTGCAACGGCGGCATCGATGGCCTCGAACGCCACCGCGGCGGGATCGCCGGTGCGGTCTTCCCGGGGACCTACGCACGGAATCTCCAGGCGTTCCGCCCAGCGCCGCAGCTGCGTCGCGGCCCCCGCGCGGAAGGTGTCCGCCGCGGCGAGCAGGACGCGACGGCCTTCGCCACCCAGGCGCCAGGCCAGCTTGGCCACAGTCGTCGTCTTGCCGACCCCGTTGACGCCGAAAACGAGCATCACCGTCGGCCCAACCGCCGCCACAGCGAGGCGGTCGGGTGCGCCGCCTGCAGGGTCGGGTGAGTGCAGCGCAAGGGTGATCGCCCGCTCGAGCTCCCCCTGTCGCGCCGCCTCCGGGACCGCGCGCAGACGGTCGATCAGCTCGGTCGTTGTGTCGACGCCGAAATCCGCTTCGAGCAGGACGCGTTCGGCGGCGTCGAGCGACGTCTGATCCCCCGCCCCGACGCCCAGCGCCTGCACCAGTCTGCGCCACAGCCCAACCGGTCCCTGCATCAGGGCAACCCCTGCCGCCGGCGCCACGCCCATTCCCCCGCGAACGCCGCGAGCGCCACCACAAAGACCCACCACCGCTCCCGCCATCCCGTCCGGTTCGCGCGCTCAGCCCCTCCCCCGGGCTGCGACGCGAACGCCGCCGGCGCTGGACGCCACTCGTCCGAATAGACCTCGACCACGACCACTCCGCGTCCGAGGCCGCCGGCCACGTCGTAGCGGTAGGTGCCCGGGGCAAGCCACTCGAGCGCTCGACCGCCAGCGTCGAATCGCAGCGTGTCTCGACGGACGCCGCCACGATCATCCGTGAGCGTCACGGTGAGGCCCGTCCGCGGCGGCCCCCCAACGGCGGACCAGCGCCAGGTCAGCGGGAGACCGTTCTCTACCTCCCGTCGCACCGGGACGACCGGCTCCGAGTTGCCGGCCGCCGGCGCGAGCAGCCAATTCGCGACCGCGGCGATGAGCGCCCGGTACGCCTGTTCCGGCATCCCGCCCCGGAACGCCCAGCGATACAACCCCACCGCTCCCACGGTGACGCGTCGCCCCTGCCGCCCTTCCTCGAGCACCACAATCGGCGCCGTGGGGCCGCGCCGCGAGAGTTGCGCCGAGAGGACGACGGTCCGGCCGCTGTCCCCGCTCTCCCCCTGGGAGCCCGCCAGAGCCGCCACGGGCGGCAAGGAATCCCAGGGGATCGCGGCCAGGTCGCCCTGAAGGGGCGAGGGCGGCGGGGGGGTCACGTACCACTCGCCGGTCAGGGGAGTGGTCGTGTTCCACACGAGCGTCGCCGTTCCGGGGTGGCGATGCATCGCGCCGGTGCGATGGGGGTCGCCGAGCAGCGCCACGAGACGGGCGGCCTGGAGATCACGCGCGATGTTCGCCGGCGCGGCGGGCAAGAGCGAGCGTCCTTCGCGCCAGTGTCCCGGTTCCGTCTCGTCGTACAGGCGTACCGGGACGCGCGCGACATCTTCCAGCACCCGGGCCAGAAACCGGGAGTCCCAGTCCGGAGGGGCGGCGAGCACCACGGCGCTCGGCTGCGCGCTGACCTCGATCACCAGCTGACGCGCGTCGTCCCGCGGCTCGACATCGGGAACGTCGTCGAGCCGGATCGTCAGGACGTGATACCCGGGCGGCGCAAGGCGGGCCGCTGGGAGCGCGATCGTCGTCGTCACGACCCCTGAGTCGGGGAGCACCACCGGCACCGCGGCGAGTCGGCGGTTGGCCGACTCAACCACGAGCTGCCCGCGCTCCCCGCCGGCGCGGCCGGCCCGCGGGCCCGCCGTGCCGTAACCCACCATGAGCTGGAGGGTGTCTCCCGCCCCGACCCGTTCCGGCGCCGTGATGCTCGCAATGAAGGCGTCGCGGAACGGCGGGCGCGGCAACGCGATCACCCGCGCTCGCCGCCGCAGGTCGGGCGGCACGTCCGCCAGGTCGTCCACCGCGCCATCGGTGACGATCACCACGGCGCCGCCGCGCGTCGCCGCGGCGGCCAGCGCCGGCGCGATGTGGCTCGCCCCGTCCGCGGGTGGACTCGTATCGAACGCGGTCACCCGGTCGCCGAACCGCCAGATGACGCCTCCCCGACCGACCGACCGTGCGCTGTCGAGCGCCGCGCGCCAGGTCCCGGGACGGCCGGCCATGGACAGCGAAGCGTCGAGCAGGACGATCGGCGGCTCGGCAGGGGGCGACCCGAAGCGGCCTACCGAAGGGTTCACGAGCAGGAGGAGAAGCATCCCGATCCCGAGTGCCCGCAACGCCGCAAGACCCCAGGTCAGGCGTCGAGACACGCCAGCGCCTCGCTCAAGGTGAACCGCCCTGCGTGCAACGCCCGGCCCACGATCGCTCCGGCGAGCCCCGCGGCCCGGACTCGTGCGAGATCGTCGAGCGTCCCGATTCCGCCGCCGACGATGACGGCTCCACCGCCTGACGCCAGCCGGCGGGCCCCGTCCAGGTCGGGGCCGGCGAGCGTGCCGTCCCGCGTGACGTCGGTATGAACGAAGAACCGGACCGGCTGCCGCCGCACCCGGGCGAGGTACTCCATCAGACCGATCTCCGGCGCGGCGGCGGCGCCACGCGAGGCGAGGCGATCGCCGTTGACTTCGACCGCGACGGCCAGGCGCTCCGCCCCGTGGCGGGCGACGAGCGTCTCGAGCACGTCCCCGCGCGCCACGAGCGCCGTCCCCGCCACCACGCGGGCCGCTCCCCAGCCGATGACCTCCGTGACCTCATCCGTGCTCGTGAGCCCTCCCCCCACCTGCACCTGGATCTCCTCGCGCCGCGCCCGCTCCAGAACGCGCCGGATCAGAGTCCGGTTGTCCCCGCGGCGGTACGCCCGGTCGAGATCCACCAGGTGCACCCAGCGCACACCGGGGGCGCCGGCGCGCCAGGCCTGCAGCAGTTCCAGCGGGTCGTCGGGAAGTCCGGGGGGGACGCGTGCCACGCGCCCGCCGTGAACGTCAATGGCGGGATAGAGCTCCACGGGTCTGCTGCAAGCTAATCGACGCGCGCGAGCGCACGCGTCGCGGGCGCCGGCGGCTCGAGAGCCGCGAGCAGGGCGCTGCGCGCCGTGTCGAACGCCGCGCGGGCCGCCGTGGGCACGGGCTGCCCCTGGCCGGCGTCCTTGCGCTGCGGGTTGGTGGGCCGTCCGTTGACGAGAAACTCGTAATGCAGGTGGGGGCCGGTCGAAAGCCCGGTGGATCCGACGTAGCCGATCGTTTCGCCTTGCGTCACGCGCGACCCGACATGGAGGCCGGCAGCGTAGGCCGAGAGATGCCCGTAGCGGGTGCGGATGCCGTTGGCGTGACGCAGCTCGATCAGGTTGCCGTAGCCGCCGTCGCGACCGAGATGGGTGACCTGACCGTCCGCCGTGGCGCGCACCGGCGTCCCGTACGGGGCGGCGAAGTCGATCCCATCATGGTTCCGGTAGCGGTGCAGGATCGGATGGTAGCGGTTGCCGAAGCGACTCGAAATGCGGCGGAACTGCAACGGCGCCCGGAGGAAGGCGCGTTTCAGCGAGCGACCCTGGTCGTCGTAGAAACCGCCCTTGGTGCTGGCGTCGGGCTCGAAGTAGAAGGCGTAGCTCGGCGTGCGGCTCACATCCACCCGGGCGGCGAGGACCCGGCCGTAGCGCCGCTCGCCTTCAGGCGACTGCAGCCGCTCGAGCAGGACCGCAAAGCCATCGCCGGCGCGGATGTCGCGCGTGAAGTCGACTTCCCAGTCGTACACGTCGGCGATGCCCCAGGCCAAGGCCTGTCGCTCCCCCGCGGGGAGCACCGAGTCGGGCACGGCCTTGTCGAGGGCGTCGTAGAGCGACGTGGCGATCGTACCGGTGACCCGGATCCGCTCCACCGTCCAGGCAATCGGCTCCACCGTTTCGGACCAGCCCGCGTCGGTGCGGGCATAGTGAAGGCGCAGCGACGAACTGAGACGCACCGTCACCCGGTCGGCCACGGAGTCGCCGTGGACGCGCCGGAACGCGAACACGAGACCGGGCTTCAGGCGCCGCGATTCCAGGTGAGCGGCGGCCTCGAGAAACCGGGCGTAGGTGCGGCCGCGCACGCCCGCCCGCGCGAGCACGTCCGACAGCGTCTCGCGCCAGCCCAGGGTGTCCGCGAACGTGGTATAGGCTGTGGTCACCACGACCGGCGGCGCCACGGGGAGCCGGCGCCACGACAGGCGGACGCCGACGCCGAGCGCGCCGGCGGCCACGGTACCGACCACGAGGTAATGACTGCGACGCCAGGCCATCAGTCCATCTGCCGCCGGATGAAGGTGGGGATCTCCATCTCGTTCACCTCGGACGGATTCTGCACCGTCGGCCGCCGCGGCGGCTCGGCCGGACGGGTATACCCCGGGGGCGGCATGGGCGTCGGGCGCGCGGGGCGCTTTTCGAACGGCAGCACGCCGGCCGCGGGCGTCGCCGCGGAGGGCCGCGCCGTCGCGAGCGGGGCCTGGGCCTCGGGTTGCGCGTTGGCGCGATCGAACCCGGTCGCGATCACGGTGACCCGGATCTCGCCGTGCATCGCCGGGTCGGGGACGGCGCCGAAAATGATCTCGGCCTCGTCCCCCGCGGCATCGTGGATCGCTTCGCTGATCTGGGTCACCTCACCCAAGGTCACGTCGTCGCCGCCGGTGATGTTGATGAGCACCCCGGTGGCGCCGGAAATGGAAATGTTGTCGAGCAGCGGGGAGGCGATGGCCTGCTGGGCGGCCTCCATCGCCCGGTTCTCACCCCGGCCCATGCCGGTGCCCATCAACGCGGTGCCGCCGTTCTGCATCACCGTCCGCACGTCAGCGAAGTCCACGTTGACGAGTCCCGTGACGCAGATGATGGAGGAGATGCCCTGGGTCGCGTGCAGCAGCACCTCGTCGGCTTTCTTCAGGGCGTCCTGGAAGGGGATGCCCTTCCCCACGACCGCGAGCAACCGCTCGTTAGGCACGACGATCATGGTGTCGACGTGCTTGCGCATTTCGGCGATGCCCATCTCCGCCTGCCGCATCCGCTTCCGTCCCTCGAAGAGGAACGGCTTGGTGACGATGCCGATCGTCAGTGCGCCCAGGTCCTTGGCGACCTGCGCGATGATCGGCGCGGCGCCCGTGCCGGTGCCGCCGCCCATGCCGCAGGTCACAAAGACGAGGTCGGCGCCCTGCAGAGAGTGCAACACCTCGTCGCGGTTCTCCTCGATGGCCTGCCGGCCGATCTCGGGCCGTGCCCCGGCCCCGAGGCCGCGGGTGAGCTTCTTGCCGATCTGCACCTTCACCTCGGCCCGGTTGTTGAGCAGCGCCTGCGCGTCGGTATTCACCGCGATGAACTCCACGCCGCGTACGCCTTCGTCGATCATGCGGTTCAAGGCGTTGCCGCCGCCGCCGCCGACCCCGGCCACCCGCATCCGCGCGTTCTGCGCTACCGTCTCTTCCAGTTCGAAGATCATGGTCGTCTCGGGCCCTCGATCAGAAGAAATCCTGCAACCACCGCTTCAACGGTCCCCACACCTTGTCGACGCCGGCGCCGGCGTATGAGCTGGCCCCGCCTCCGCCCGCCGCCGCCTTGCGGGCGGCGTACAGCACCAGCCCCACCGGGACGGCGTAGCGCGGCGCCTGCACGCTGTCCACCAGTCCCGAAATGCCCGCTTCAGGAGTCCCCGCGCGAACCGGCATCGCGAACACTTCGCGCGCCAGCTCCACCAAACCCGTCAGATGCGCCGTCCCGCCCGTGAGCACCACGCCGGCCGGGAGCGTGCCCGGGCCGAAGCCCGCCTTTTCGAACTCGTTGCCCACCAGGTGGAAAATCTCGTCCATGCGCTGGTGGATGATGTGCGACAGCAGCTCCCGCGGCGCCTGGCGCGTTCCCTGTCCGGGCGTGCCGGGGAGGGGGATCAACTCCGCCGTGTTGAGCAGCGGCTCGTAGGCGACGCCGTAGCGCTCCTTGATCCGCTCCGCATCCGCCTGCGTGACGCTGAGTCCGTGCACCAGGTCGTTGGTGACGTGCGCCCCGGCGTACTTGAGCGACGCCAGATGGCGGATCTTCCCTTCGTGGAAGATCGCCACGCCGGTCGAGCCCCCGCCGACGTCCAGCAGCGCGACCCCCAGCTCCCGCTCGTCGTCGGTCAGGACGGCGTATGCGGCCGCGAGCGGCTCCAGCACCAGGTCGGCGATCTCGTAGCCGGCCCGCTGCACACTCTTGCGCAGGTTCTGCGCAGCGGTGCCCTGCACCGTCACGAGGTACATCTCCACCTCGAGCCGCATGCCGGTCATACCGACAGGGTCGGAGATCCCGTGCTGTTGATCCACGATGTATTCCTGCGGGATATCGTGCAGCAGCTCCAGGTCGCGGCCCAGCGACACGGCGCGAGCCACCTCGTTGACGCGCGCCACATCCGCTGCTGTGATCTCGTCGCCGTTCACGGCGACGACGCCGGAAGACGACCGCGCGGAGACGTGCTCCCCCGCGATGCCGCAGGTGACCGCCGGTACCTTCACGCCCGCCATCCGCTCGGCATCCCGCAGGGCAGCCTGCACCGAGCGGGTCGTCTCGTCGATGTCCCGCACGACGCCCCGCCGCACACCGGTGTTTTTCGCGATCCCCACTCCCAGGATCTTGGCGAGGGGGGCGCGCGGCAGATCGCCCACCACCTCGGCGATCACGGCGCACGTCTTGGTACTGCCGAGATCGAGCCCCGCCACGAGCCGCCGGTCCTTGCTCACGCCCCGTTAGCCCCCTGCCGGCCGTCGCGAGACGGCCCGCCGCACAACGACCTGGCTCGCGAACCGCGCATCCAGCTCGGCGTAGGAGCGGCCCCGGGCCGCCAGGTCCTCCCGCACCATGACCACCATCCGGATCACGTCCGCGCCGGCGTCCCGGGCGAACAGCACGCGGCGCGCAGGGGCGCCGAGATCCAGCTCCACATCGCTCCTTCCGAGCCGCCGGGCGGCGGTGACGTCTTGATACAAGCCTGGTTCCACCGATCGAATGAGCTCCAGCAAGGCGGCGATCGCCGAGTCCGCCGACGACACCACCGGCAGGTCGAGCGTCGAGCGGGCCGGATCGTACGGCAGGGCTCGGCCCGTGGCATCCACCACCAGCATTCCCGGGCCGGACCGGGCCACGAGGGCGACCGGTTCGACCTCCCGCACGATCACCTGCAACGCCGCCGGCAGCCGGCGCACCACCCGCGCGTCAGCGACACCCCGCAGCTCGCGGACGCGGGCGGCGAGCGGCGAGGTCGCGTCGAACACGCTCGCATCGGGCCGCAACCGCAGCGCCGTGATCACCGCGTCGGGCGAAAGGTAACGAACCCCGACCAGCTCGATCTGGCGCACCTGAAAGAACTGCACCCGCCGCAGCAGCCGGGGGGCGCCATACCCCACGGCCAAGACGGCCGCGACGATCCCGATCCCCCAGATGATTCGGCCTCGTGCCATGCGCAGCGGCACTCCGCTCACGTCCGCACCGGGCGACCATCCGCGGGCCGGCCGAGGCGCTCCAGCAGCTCCGGTCCGACCCGGGTGACGTCGCCGGCACCGAGGGTCAATACCACGTCTCCCGGCTGCACCCGCTCACGCACCGCGGCGGTGAGCGCCGCGCGTTCCGTGACCGGGACGACCACAGCCCCGGCCTGGCCGGCGGACCGCACAACGAGGTCCGCCGTTACCCCCGGCAGCGGCTGCTCGCGTGCCCCGTAGATCGGAGCGACCACCACGAGGTCCGCTGCCGCCAATGCCGTCCCCAACGCCGCTCCATGCATCGCGGTGCGGCTGTAGAGATGGGGCTGAAACACCGCGATCAATCGCCGCCCCGGAAACGCCTGCCGAGCCGCGGCCAGCGTGGCGCGGACCTCGGTCGGATGATGCGCATAGTCGTCGACCACCGTCACGCCGGCCGCTTCTCCCACTCGCTGGAACCGCCGGGCCACACCCGTGAAGCCGGCCAGCCCCACGGCCCCCCGTCGCGGATCCGCCCCGATGGCCTGTACCGCGGCCAGTGCCATTGCCGCGTTCCGGACGTTGTGCAGGCCCGGGACGCGGAGCGCGAGCGCAATCTCCGGACCGCCGGGCAGCTCTACGACCGCGCGGGACCCGTCGGGACCGAGCATCGGCTCCCGAATCCGCACCTCCGCCGCCGCGGAGGTCCCCACGCGCCAGACCGGGATCGTGAGCCGCTCCGCCACGCGCAACGCCCCTCCCGCATCGTCCGCACCGACGATCACCCGGCGGGCGCGTCCCGCGAACTGGCTGAACGCCGCTTCCAGGGCCGCCACACTCCCGCCGTAACATTCGAGGTGGTCGGCCTCGACATTGGTCACGAGGGCGACCGTGGGCGTGAGCGACAGAAATGCCTGGTCGTACTCGTCGGCCTCGACGACGTAGAGGTCGCTCGCGCCGATGCGCGCGTTGCCGTTCCAGTGCGCGACCCGACCGCCCACGAGCCCGGTCGGATCCCGCCCCGCGGCCACCAACGCCTCCGTCGTCATCACCGTGGTCGTCGTCTTGCCGTGGGTCCCGGCGACGGCCACCAACGTGGCGCCGGCCTCGGCTACCACCTCGCCCAAGGCATCGGCCCGGCGGACCACCGCCACCCCGGCCCCCCGGGCTGCTTCGAGCTCCGGGTGGTTCCTGGGAACTGCGGCGGTGACCACGATCGCTCGGGCATCCGACACATGGGTCGGATCGTGCCCCAGCCACACGGGGACACCCAAGGCTGCCAGATCGGCTGCCCCCGAAGGCTCTGTATCGCAACCAGTTACGTGCACCCCTCGACGCCTGGCCAAGAGCGCCAGTGCGCTCATCCCCGCTCCGCCAATACCCATAAAGTGGACCGGACGGGGGTCGCCGGGTGCAAATAAGGTCATCTGTGGGGGCCTAATATAGGAAAATCACCAAAGTTGCGAAAGAGCTTGCGGTTAGGCGATTTCTGTCAAAATTTTTGACACTATCTCCGCCGTTGCATTCGGGTGTCCCCGACCCCGCGCGCGGGCCGCGAGCGCCTCGCGTCGCGATGGGTCGTCGAGCAGCGTCCCGATGAGCGCCGCCAGTGCGCCCGTCGCGAGCTCCGATTCCGGGAGCAGCACCGCTGCTCCGGCCAGGGAGAGCGCCCGCGCGTTCGCGGTCTGATGATCCGCGGCCGCCGTCGGCAGCGGCACGAGCACGCTCGCCTTTCCCCACGCGCACAGCTCCGCCGTGGTCATCGCCCCGGCCCGACAGATCACGAGATCGGCGAGGCTATAGGCCTCACTCATCGGATCGAAGAACCCGCGCACCACCACGCGCCCGGGAGTGGCGCAGGCCTCCCACCGCGGCAGGTGACTGGGGCCCACGCCCCAGAGCAGGTTCGCTCGCCCCAGGCCGCCGCCATCCGCCCCGAGCATCTTCCCGACCGCCTCGTTGATCGCGTGCGCGCCCTGACTCCCGCCGAATACCAGGACGGTGGGACGCCCCGGGTCCAGGCCGAATGCCCGCGCCGCCGCCGCGCGGTCGCTCCCCTCGGGCGGCGGGATCGGATTGCCAAACGCAAATACCTGGGTGGTGGGCCCCGGCGTGAGCCGGCCGCGCGCCTCGGGGAATCCGAGGTGGATCTGCCGGGCCGAGCGAGTCAGCCAGCGGGTCGTGAGACCTGGGAAGGCGTTCTGTTCCTGGAGCACCGTCGGCACACCGCGCCGCTGCGCGCGCCAGACGACCGGTCCCGCGGCGTAGCCGCCCGTCCCGATGACGATCGCCGGCCGCTCCCGGTCGAGCACCTGTCCCACGGACCGCCAGACCCGTCCCGCGATCAGCGGCCAGCGCAGATTGCGCCACCAGGAGTGCCGGTAGATCGGCTCGAAGGGCAGGAGGTGGTAGCGATAGGGATACCTGGGGAGCACTTGGGCTTCGAGACCACGCTCTGCCCCGACCAGCACCGGATCCAGATCGGGCCGCGCCCGGGTCAGCTCGCGGGCCAGGGCAAGGGCCGGGATCAGGTGGCCGCCGGTCCCACCACCGGCCAGCAGGACATTCACGCGGCCACTCGAGCGGTTTTCGCGCCTGTTTCGCCGCGTCCCGTGCCAATCGAGGCGAGCACCCCGGTGGCGAGCAACGCGACCAGCAGGCTGGAGCGCCCGTAGGACACGAACGGCAGGGTGATGCCGGTGGCGGGAAGCACGGCGAGATTGACCCCGATGTGCAGCACGGCGCCGGCGCCGACCACGGCCGTCACGCCTGCGGCCAGCAGCTGACCGAAGGAATCCGGAGCGCTGCGGGCGATCCGGAATCCCGCCCAGATGAACGCGGCGAACAGCAGGATGATCGCGAGGACGCCCAGGAACCCCCACTCTTCGGCGATCGTCGAGAAGATGAAATCTGAGTACGCGTACGGCAGGTAGCCGAGCTTCTGCTGCCCCTGGCCGATACCGACGCCGAGTAACTGGCCCGTGCCGATCCCGACGAGCGACTGGTGCACCTGCCAGCTCGCTTCCGACGGCGCCGAGCCGGAATTGAGGAAGGTGAGCAAGCGCGCGAGCCGGTACTGCGCCGTGGCGACGGCCCCGAAGAGGAGGGGGGCGGCGCTGATCCCGAGCGCCAGAAAGTGCCCGATTCGAGCCCCGGCGGCGAACAGCACCGTCCCGACGAGCACCGTGAGGAGCAGGGCCATCGAGAGGTTCGGCTCGAGAAACACGAGGCCGACCACCGGGATCGCGACGACCAGTACCGGCACGAGGCCGCGCTTGAAGGTCCGGATCTCCTCACCCTTCTTGGCGGCGAGCATCGCGGTCCAGACGACAAGCGCGAGCTTGGCCAGCTCGGAGGGCTGGATCGTGATGAGGCCGAGGTTGACCCAGCGGCGTGCGCCGTTGATGACCGGCGCGATCCGGTAGGTGAACGGCAGGAGCGGGATGATGAGCAACACCACGGCGGCGCCGAGCATCGGCCACGCCCAGCGGCGCCACACGTGGTAATCCACTCGCGCGACGATCGTGGCGAGAACACCTCCCGTCACGAACCCGATTCCCTGGCGCAGCGCGAACGCCGCGCCGACCTCTTCGCCGCGCGCGGTGACGAGGCTCGAGGCGCCGTACACGGCCACGAGCCCGAATACCGAGAGTACCATGGCAATGACCGCGAGCAGACGCACTTCCCAGCGGCTCTCGTTCACGCGGGCTCCGGGGCGACCAGGCGGCGGAAGGCGGCACCCCGTTCCTCGTAGTTCTTGAACATGTCGTAGCTCGAGCAGGCCGGCGACAACAGCACCGCGTCTCCCGGCCGGGCCGCGGCCCGGGCGCGCGCGATCACGTCCTCAAAGGTGGTCCCCGGCTCGAGGGGCACCTGCCCGTTCAGGTCCCGCATCACGATCGGGCCCGCCTCGCCGTAGGCCACCACGAGGCGGCAGCGCTCGGCCAGCAGCGGCGCGAGCCGGGTGTACGGCTCGCCCTTGTGCCGTCCGCCGAGCAACAGCACGAAGGGCCGATCCATGGCCTCGATCGCGACGACGGTCGAGGCGATGTTCGTCGCCTTGGAATCGTTGATGTAACGGATGCCGTTCACTTCCCCCACCGGCTCCAGCCGGTGCGGTAGCGCGCGGAACGTGCCGAGGCCGCGGGCCAGGCGCGCGGCGTCGACGCCGACCTGCTGCACGGCGAGCGCCGCGGCGAGCGCGTTGGCCACATTGTGGTCGCCGAGCAGCTGCAGCGCGTCGCGCGACAACAGGGCGAACCCGCCGAGACGGAGCGTCCGCATGGCGCGGTCGTACCAGGCGTCCGCCGCCCCGGCGAGCGAGAACCGCAGTTTCGTCCCCGCCGCCCGTTCCGCCATGGCGAGCACGGCGACGTCGTCGCCGTTCAGGATCCAGGTGTCGCGGTCCGTAGCGTTGCGGAAGAGCAGCTGCTTGTCGGCGTAATAGGCGGCCACGCTCGGATAGCGGTCGAGGTGGTCTGGGGCCAGGTTGGTCAGGATGCCGATCGGCGGGGCGAAGCCCGGGCTGTCGTGGAGCTGGAACGAGGAGACTTCGACGGCGAGCCACTCGGGCCGGTCGGCGGCCAGCGCCACGTCGGAGAGCGGCCGACCGATGTTCCCCGCCGCCTCGGCCCGCAACCCGGCCTCCTGCAGGAGATGCGCGACCAGCGCCGTCGTGGTCGTCTTGCCGTTGGTCCCCGTGATCGCGATGCAGCGGGTGCCGCGCAGCTCGCGGAACCCGAGCTCCAGCTCGGAGACGATCGGCACCTGCGCGTCCCGCGCGGCGGCGAGCGCCTCGATCTCCGGCGGCACGCCGGGGGAAACGATCACCGCCGGGGCGGCGCGGATCAACGCGAGATCGTGCCGGCCGATGTCCACGCTCACCCCCGGCAGCGCGCGCAACGAGGCCAGCGCGTCGCTCGCGTAGGGGTGGGTCGAGGCGTCGCTCGCGTACACCCGCACCCCCGATCGGGCCAGCAGCCGCGTCGCCGCGACGCCGCTCTTCCCGAGGCCGATCACCGCGACGGCGCCGCGCCGCCAGCCGTCCGGGATCACCGGATCTTCAGCGTGGCGAGCGCCACCATCGCGCACAGGAAGCCGAGAATGTAAAACCGCATGACCACCTGGGGCTCCGCCCACCCCAGCTTTTCGAAGTGGTGGTGGAGCGGCGCCATGCGGAAAACCCGGTGCGCATCGGCGTATTCCTTCCCCCGGCGCCGCTTGTGCCAGCGGTAGGTCGACACCTGGATCAGGACCGAGAGCGTCTCGGCCGCGAACACGCCGCCCGCGATGAGCAGGAGGAATTCCGCCTTGAGGAGGATCGCGACCGTTCCCAGCGCTCCGCCGATCGCGAGCGAGCCCGTGTCGCCCATGAACACCTCGGCCGGATGCGCGTTGAACCAAAGGAAGCCGAGCGCCGCCCCCGCGAGCGCGGCGCAGAAGACGGCGAGCTCGCCCGCGCCGGTCAGAAAATACACCCCGAGGTAGTGCGAAGCGTCGAACCGGCCGAAGAGATACGCGAACACCGCGAACGTCCCCGCCGCGATCGCCGTCAGACCCGCCGCGAGGCCGTCGAGCCCGTCGGTCAGATTGACCGCGTTGGAGCTGGCCGTCACGACGAACGTGACGAAGACGAGATACAGCGGCGGCCAGAAGTGCAGCAGGATGTACTTGAACAGCGGCAGCTGCGTGGACGCGGCGGGCAGCGACTTTGTCAAGGGCCACAGCAGCAGCGACAACCCGAGCCCGACCCCGAAGCTCACCTGCCCCGCGAGCTTCCAGCGCGCGACCAGGCCCTGCGACTTGGCGCGGACGATCTTCAGATAGTCGTCGAGAAACCCGATCGCCCCCATCCACAGAATCGAGACGACGGCCACCACCACATAGCGGCTGTCGAGCCGGGCGAACAGCAGCGTGGGAATGACCGTCGCGAGGATCACGATGATCCCGCCCATTGTGGGCGTGCCGCGCTTCGACTGGTGACTCGCCGGCCCTTCCGCCCGCACGATCTGGCCGACGTTGAGCGCCCGCAGCCGCGCGATCAGCCGCGGTCCCATCGCGAACGCCAGAGCGATCGCCGTGACGGACGCCGCCGCCGCGCGGAAGGTGATGTAGTTGAAGAGGTTGAAGAGGATGTACTGCTTCGCGAGCGGCGCCAGCCAGTGATAAAGCACGAGGGTCCCGTTCTCTCGCTCAGGTCAGGTGGCGCAGCGCGCGCTCCAGCGCGACGCCGCGCGAGGCCTTGAACAGCACCACTTCATCCCCACGCAGCACCGCGGCCAGCTGCGGCCCGAGCTGCTCGGCGTCCGGAGCCACGAGGAGCCGGGTATCGGCTCCCAGTCGCTCCCGAAACGGCTCGAAGGCCGCGGCGAACGCCCCGACGGCCCCGATGACGGCCGGCCTCCGGGCGACGATCTCCGCGGCGGCCGCGGCGTGCAATTTGTCACTCCCGGCCCCCAACTCCAACATCGTCCCCACGACCACCGCCAGCGGCCGGGACCGGCGCCGGGCCAGCCAGTCGGCAAACTCGACGGCCCGCCGCAGCGAACCCGGGTTGGAGTTGTAGGTGTCGTCCAGTACGGTCAGCCCACCGACCTCGCGCACGGCCCCCCGCCCCCCCGGCAGACTGACCCCCGCGAGCGCCTCCAGGGCCTCCTCCGGCGCCACGCCGGCCTCCCGGGCCGCGGCGAGCGCCAACATCGCGTTGTCGATCTGATGAAACCCCACGACCGGCAGGGTCACCCGCGCGCCCCGCCAGCGGATCACCGGATGCCCGCCTTCATCCAGCTCCGCGGCGTTGGGATACACCTCCACCCCCGGTCCGGCCCCGGCCACGACCGTTCGGGTGAGCCGGCGAGCCGCCTCCGCGAGCGCGGGCGGCTCGGATCCGACGATCGCCACCGGCACGCCCTCGACGAGCGAGACCTTCTCGCGCAAGACGCCCTCAAAGGAACCGAATCCCTCGAGGTGCGCGTACCCGACGTTGGTGATCACGGCCACCGTCGGCGCGATGATGTCCCTCAGGGTGGCGATCTCGCCGGGCAATGAGGCACCGGCTTCGATGACGAGCGCTTCGGTATCGCGTGGCGCGGCCAGGATCGTCAGGGGCACGCCGACGCGATTGTTGAGGTTGCCGGATGTCGCATGCACCCGATACCGCACCGCGAGCGCGGCCCGCAGCATTTCCTTGGTGCTGGTCTTGCCGCTCGAGCCGGTGATCGCGACGACCGGACTCCCGGGCGGCAGGCGGCGACGCCGCGCGAGGCCCAGAGCGCCGAGCGCCACGAGGGGGTCGGCCACCTCGAAGAACGGCAGCCCGGCGAGTTGTGTCGTGCCGCGGCGCACCACCGCCGCCGCGGCCCCGCCCCGTTTCGCCTCATCGAGGAACGCATGGGCGTCGAAGCGCTCGCCCTGCAGCGCGACGAACAGCGCCCCGGGAGCGAGGGCCCGCGTGTCGGTCGCGACGCCCGAGAACCGCAGGTCGGGCGGACCGGGAACCCCGAGCGCCTCCGCCACCTCCGCGCTGGTCCACGCGATCCCGGGGCCCCCGACGTGCTCCTCGCTCACCTGGCACCCAGCTCCCGGATGATCGTCCGCTCGTCGAACGGCTGCTTCTCGGTGCCGATCACCTGATAGGTCTCGTGTCCCTTGCCGGCGAGGAGGATCGTGTCCCCCTCCCGGGCCACGGCCAGGGCCCGGGAGAGCGCCCGGCGCCGGTCGACTTCACGCTCGTGGGGCCGCCCCTGCATCCCCTGCTCCACATCGTCGAGGATGCGCTCGGGATCCTCGGTGCGGGGGTTGTCGGAAGTCGCGATCGCGATGTCGGCCAGCCGAACAGCGATCTCCCCCATGGGCGCGCGCTTGCCGCGATCGCGATCTCCCCCGGCGCCGAAGACAATGATCACGCGGCCCTGCCTCGACGCGCCACCGGGATGTCGCGTGAGGGGCCGCACCGCTTCGAGGGCGCGCTCGAGGGCATCCGGCGTGTGGGCATAGTCCCGCAGCACCGTGCAGGGATAGGTCGCGATTCGTTCCATGCGGCCCGGCACCTGGGGTGCGGAGGCGAGGCGGCCGGCGATCTGCTCCGCGTCCAGGCCCATCCCCCAGGCCGTGGCCGCCACGCCGAGTGCGTTAGCGACGTTGAACCGCCCGAGCAGGGGCAGACGCACCGGCGCCGATCCGGTCGGGGTCACGAGCTCGAATCGCGCCCCCGTCGCATCGGTGGTCACGCCGCGGGCGGCGACATCGCCTCCCGATTCCCCGAACGTGACCCGCCGGTGCGTGCGCCGCAGCCGCCCCCAGGCCGGCTCGTCGGCGTTGACGACCTCGAGGCCGTCGGGGCGCAGGTACGTGAGGAGTCTGGCCTTGGCGCGGAAGTACTCCTCGAACGTCTTGTGGTAGTCCAGGTGATCGCGGGTCAGGTTGGTGAATACGGCGGCACGAAACACGAGTCGATCGACCCGTCCCTGGTCGAGGCTGTGCGAGGACACCTCCATCGCCACTCCGCGCGCCCCCGCCGACACGAGCGCCGCGAGCGTGGCCTGCAGGTCGATCGGGCCCGGCGTGGTGAGGTTTCCGGCCTCGCTTTCCAGCACCTCACCACCCGGGCCGATCGCCCCCAGGGTGCCGATCGATCCCATCGGGAGGAGCGGCATCAGGACGTGACGCGCGAGGGTGACCGTCGTGCTTTTTCCGTTGGTTCCGGTGACGCCGATCAGGCTGAGCTTCGCTGCGGGGCGGCCGAACCAGGTCTCCGCGGCGACGGCGGCGGCGCGACGGCCATCCTTCACGACGAGTTGCGGCAGGCCGGCCGGTTGCGGCGATTCGACCAGCGCCGCCACGGCCCCCCGCCGGGCGGCGTCCGGGAGATAGCGATGCCCGTCTTCGACGCTGCCGCGCACCGCGCAGTACAGCATCCCGGGCGCGAGGCGCCGGGTATCGGCGGTGAGACCCGATATCGGAACGGCGAGCTCCGCCGGCGCCGAGACCAGCTCCCCGGCCGAGCGCAGCGCTTCGGCGATCGGTGCGAGGGTTTTCATGGCCGCTCCTCGGCGAAGAGGGTGACGAGCGTTCCCGCCGGAGCCACGACACCCGCCGCGGGCCAGGTGTGGTCCGCGGCTCCCCACCCCTTCAGCGCCACGCGAAACCCCCGGCGATGCAGCACCCGTACCGCGTCCCGCAGGTCGCGGCCGGCGACATCGGGAACGGCCCGTCGCAGCGTGTCCGCCGCCGTGTCCGGCCGGAACGGCCAGGCGACGACATAGGGCACGAGCCCGCCGTCGTCTTCCACCCGTTGCGCCGGCGCCGCCGCTGAGGCGTTGGAAAACCGCGCGCGGTCGAGCGCCACCGTGCGGGCGGCGAGCGCCTGCTCGAGCATCGAGCGCGTGACGGGTGCCGCGGTCTGCGCCGCGAAATAGCTCCCCTTGTGCGGGTTGTCGATCTTGACCACGACGACGAGTTGGGGCGCCTCGGCGGGAAACAGCGCCGCGAAGGACGCCGTGTACTCCCCCGGCGCATAGCGCCCGCCCACGACCCGCCGGGCGGTTCCCGTCTTCGCCGCGAGCTGGAAGTTCGTGAGGTTCGCCTCCGCCCCGGTCCCGCCCGCGGTCACCACGCCGCTCAACAACTCGCGCAGCTCCCGGGCGACCGCCGCGGCCACGACCCGGCGCACCGGTTCCGGCCGATGGCGGTAGAGCGGCTCACCCTCGGGCGTGCGCACCTCGCGGATCAGCGTGGGATGCAGCAGCACGCCGTCGTTGGCGATCGCGGCATACGCCGCCGCGATCTGCAGCGGGGTGACCGCCACCTCGTACCCGATTGCGAGGCTCACGGCGCTCGTGCCGGACCACTCGACCGGCAGCCGCAGGCGGCCCGAGGCCTCCGCCGGAAACTCGATTCCGGTCGGCGTCCCCAGGCCGAAATCGCGCAGCATGCGGTACTGCTCGGGGGCGGTGAGGCGCCCGGCGAACTTGGCCACCGCGATGTTGGAGGAGACGCGGATCGCGTCCGCCAGCGTGAGCGATCCCATCGGGTGGTCGTCGACGAGGATGCGCCCGTAGGGCAAGCGGTAGCGCCCCCGCTCGCCGGACACGTGATCCGTCGGCGCCACGCGATGGTGCGCGAGCAACGCGGCCGCCGCGAAGATCTTGGCGAGGGATCCCGGCTCGAAGGTTTCGACCAGGGCCGACGGCGGCGTCGACCCGTCGCGGCGCAGCGAGGCCACGGCCAGGACCTCCCCCGTCGCCGGGTCGAGCATCAGCACGTCGCCCCCGTCCGCGTCCATCTGCCGCAGCGCCTGCGACAGCGCGCGCTGGGCGATCTCCTGGAGCTCGGCGTCGAGCGTCAGCACGATGTCGCGCCCGGCAACGGGAGCCTCGATCAGCCGGGAGGGGGATTCGTAGGAGCGGCCGGCCCGGTCCTTCAGAACGACCGCCGCGCCGGGCGTCCCGGCGAGCAGGCTGTCGAGCCCCTTCTCGAGGCCGGCCGCGCCGTGCCCGTCGGTGCCGACGCTGCCGATCACCGCGCGGGCAAAACCGGGTTCGGGATAGTACCGCCGCAGCACCGGCTCCAGATGCACCCCTCGGAGCGCGCGGATGCTCTGGATCTCGACCGCGCTGTACGGGCCGGAGAAATAGGCGTAGCGCTTGCGCAGCCCGGCGCGCACCGTGACCGGGGGTAGCCGCAGCGCGCGGGCGATCGCCACGGCGTCCCGCTCCGGGTCGCGGAGCTCGTTCCCGGCGACGCCGACGTGATAGGTCTCCTGCGTCAGCGCGAGTGGCGTGCCGTGCCGGTCGAACAACGTCCCCCGGCGGGCCTCGAGCACCACGCGCTCGGTGCGCTGCTGCCGGGCTTCGGCCGCCCAGCGTCGGCCTTGCAGCAGCTGGACCTGCGCCGAGCGCGTGAGGACCGCGAGCAACCCCAGCAGCATCACGACCTGCACGACCTGGAGGCGGACCGCGGGCTTCGCCATCGGTCAGTGGGCTCCCGAATCGGGCGCCGGCAGGGACAGGAAAATGATCTCGCTGTCGGCGGCCTGGCGGAGCCCGAGGCGGGACTGCACCCGCGGGACGAGGGCCTCCCGGCTCTCGGCGGCCCGGATGCGGCGCACGAAGTCGGCACGCTTGCCTTCGAGCTCGGCGCGTTCGGCGCGGGCCGCGGTGAGCGTTCGCGCCGTGCGGATCGCATCCGTCTGACGCCACACCACGAGCGACAGCGCCCCGAGGACGGCCAGCAGCCACAGCGTGAGCCAGTGTCGTCCCTTAAGCGCCATGAGGCGCCTCCTCCATCGCCGTCGCAAATGAGCGGAAGTGGGCCGACCGGGCCCGTGGGTTGTCGGCCACTTCGGCGGCATCCGGCGTGAGCGCCCGGCGCGTGAGCACCGTGCCCAGCGCGCGGCCGCGGCACGTGCAGACGGGCTGGCCCGGCGGGCAGACGCACTCCCGGCTCCACTCCCGGAACTCGTGCTTGACGATGCGGTCTTCGCCCGAGTGGTAGGTGATCACGGCGAGCCGGCCCCCCGGTGCCAGCGCGTCGCGCAGCGCCGGGAGGGCGGTGCGCAGCTGCTCGAGCTCGGCGTTGACGGCGATCCGCACCGCCTGGAACAGCCGGGCGAATTGCGACGGTCCCGATTGCGGACCGAGGACCTCCCGGATCGCGTTGACCAGATCGTCGCTCTCGGCGAACGGGGCCCGCAGCCGGCGGCGCACGATGGATCGGGCGAGCCGACGGGCGCGTACCGGCGGCTCGTCGCCGTCTTCCGCGAAGATCCGGCCGAGCGCGTGTTCCGGGAGGGTGTTCAACAGGTCGGCGGCGCATGGACCGGCCCCGGGAGTCATCCGCATGTCGAGCGGCGCGCCGGGTCGGAACGTGAACCCGCGATCGGCGGCGTCGAGCTGATGGGACGACACGCCGAGATCGAGCAGGATGCGGTCGGGGCGGAAGTCCCTGATGGCGGCGAGCGCGGCGGGCGAGCCGAACGCGTCGGGCCGGTACCGGATGCCGTCATCGCCGAGGCGAGTCCGCGCGGCGGCGAGCGCGGCGGGGTCACGATCGAGCGCCAGCACCTCCGCCCCCGCCGCGCGCAGCAGCTCGGCGTGTCCGCCCCCGCCTACCGTGGCGTCGACGGCGCGCCGGCCGCCCTCGGCCCAGGCACGCACCGCGGCTGCCATGACGGGCTGGTGAAACGTTGCGGCCACTGTCGCGTTCGCGCTCCCCAAAAGACGACGGCCCCGCCTGCCGAAGCAGGCGGAGCCGGCAAGACTTGCCCGCGGGGCGGGTTCAGGCGGGGCTGACGGGGCTCGAACCCGCGACCTCCGGTGTGACAGACCGGCACTCTAACCAGCTGAGCTACAGCCCCCTGCAACGGAGCGTCGCAATATAGACCGGGCGGAGGCCCGAATTCAATGGCGCGCGCCTAGAAGCCCGTGCACTTGAACGCCTGTTTGACCTTGGGCATTTGGCCTTCGTACTGGCCCAGGATGCCCAGCATCTGGTCGGCGATCTTGGGCGCGAGGCGGCCGCCCAGGAACAGCGCCTGCTTGCTGCGCTGCAGCCGCTCGTTGATCGCCTTGGCCCGATCGCAGCTCTTCTCTTTCACCATGACGCCGTACTCGGGGCCGAGGGACAACGTCGACGCGACCCCGAACCAGAAACTCGTCTGCGTCCGCAGCGCCTGGCGCGGACCGGATGTGTCCGCCGGGCTGCGCGGCGCGAGCTGCGTCATCGCCTGATCGAGCCAGACGTAGCCGCGGTCGTACACCCCGGCCTGGGCGAGCTTGGATCCGCCGCTGTAGGTGGTCAGCGTCGCGGCGAGGCGCACCAGCGTGTCGCTCGCGGCGAAACCGGGCGTAAGGTAGGGCCACGCGCCATCCACCTTGTCGGCGAACGGCCGGCGCAGGCGACCGAGACAGCTGGTATCGCCTTTGCACGCGCTCGCCGCGCTCGTGTCCCAGGCGGCGTGATCGACGATCGTCCTTGCCACGAGCAAGCTCGTGTTCACGTCCGACGGGTTCA
>Ga0335085_10002757_pt1 | contig 32037 bp, 30 predicted proteins | sample Lox_Sample_45_FD_206712 | JGI IMG/M metagenome (GOLD analysis project Ga0335085, IMG submission 206712) | Soil microbial communities from Loxahatchee National Wildlife Refuge, Florida, United States - Lox_Sample_4.5 | ecosystem: Environmental > Terrestrial > Soil > Wetlands | place: USA... | reverse complement strand
ACGCCACCGTTGCACTGCTGAAGCAACAGAAGCCGTTGATAAAGAAGTACTGGAACCTCGCGTCCGAGGAGATCTCGTTGTTCCAGAATCACGAGGTCGTCGTAGGCGCGGCGTGGCCGTACCAGACGGGAACGCTCAAGAGTGCCGGATTTGCCGCCGCCGACGAGATCCCGAAGGAGGGCGCGACCGGTTGGGCCGACAGCTACCTGCTCGCGACCAAGGCGCCGCATCCGAACTGTGCCTACATGTGGATGAAGTACATCAGCGAGCCGAAGCCGCAGGCCGAGCAGGCCAACTCCTTCGGTGAGACTCCCGCCAACTCGCTGGCCTGCCCGATCATGGACCAGCTCGTCAAGGGCGGTTGCGCGGCCGAGCATGCAGACAAGCCGGACGCGTACTTCAACACGATCAAGTTCTGGAAGACGCCGCTCGCACAGTGCGACGACGGCAAGAACGACTGCGTGCCCTTCCAGCAGTGGGTCAACGCTTGGACGCAGATCACCGGCTGACCGAACGGAACAGAACGTGAGCACGCCCGTCTCGACGGAAGCGTCGTCCGGCGCGGCTCGGGCATCGGCGACGCTCTGGCGTCGTCCGTGGCTTCGGGCCGCGCTCACGATCTCGCCCCCGCTGGCGTGGTTCCTCGTGATCTACCTCGCGTCACTCGTCGTGATGCTCGTCACGGCCTTCTGGAGCGTCAATCCGTTCACGAACAACCTCCAGCACCAGTTCACGACCGCGAACTTTCGCCAGGTCTTCACGGCGACCTACCTGCACATCATCTGGCGCACGATCGTGCTGGCAGGCCTCGTAACCGTGACCGACGCGGTCATCGCGTTGCCGTTCGCGTTCTACATGGCGCGGGTCGCGACGAATCGTGTTCGGAGCCTGCTGTTCATGGCTGTGCTTCTGCCGCTGTGGGCGAGTTACCTCGCTCGTATCTACGCGTGGATCGTCATCCTCACCAAGGACGGCACGCTCAATTGGGCCTTCAGGCACCTCGGTCTACCGCAGCCGAACATCGGTTACACGAACACCGCGATGTGGTTGGTCTTTTCCTACATCTGGCTGCCGTTCATGATCATCCCGGTGTACACGGCGCTCGAACGCATTCCGGATTCGCTGGTCGAGGCGGCCGGCGATCTCGGCGCGCATGATCTCCGCGCTGTGCGCGACGTCGTCATGCCGCTCGCGCTGCCGGGCATCATCGCCGGATCCATATTCACATTCTCGCTGACGCTCGGCGACTTCATCACGCCGCTGCTCATAGGCGGCACCAATTCGAACCTGATCGGAAACGTGATCTACGACAACATCGGGACCGCGAACAATCTCCCATTCGCGGCCGCGCTCGCGATCGTTCCCATAGTCATCATGACCGCGTATCTTCTCGGTGCGCGGGCGCTCGGCGCGTTCGAGGCGATGTAGTGCACGGGCGCTTCCTGCGATGGGTGCTCGTCGTGTGGGTTTTCGCCGTCCTACTGTTCCTGTTCGTTCCCATTCTGACGATCGTCGTCTTCGCGTTCGATCGGTCGAATGTGCAGAGCTGGCCCATCCACCACTTCACCACCAAGTGGTTCACGGTCGCCTGGCACGACGAACAGGTGCGCGCCGCCCTGACGCTCTCGCTGAAAGCCGCGTTGCAAGCGACGGTCCTCGCGCTGCTGCTGGGCTCGGCGGCGGCCTTCGCCGTTCATCGATTCAGGTTCTTCGGCCGCGAGGCGGTTTCGCTGCTGCTCGTACTGCCGCTCGCCTTGCCCGGGATCATCACGGGCATCGCGTTGCAGTCGTTCTTCTCCTTCAACCATGTCAACTTCTCGCTGACGACCATCGTCATCGGCCATACGACGTTCTGTATCGTGGTGATCTACAACAACGTGCTCGCGCGGCTCCGGCGAACTTCAGGTTCGCTGAGCGAGGCGTCGGCCGATCTCGGCGCGTACGGCTGGCAGACCTTCCGCCTGGTGACGTTGCCGATGCTCTCGACCGCGATCATCTCCGGCGCGCTCCTCGCGTTCGCACTCTCGTTCGACGAGGTGATCGTCACGACGTTCACAGCGGGCGCGCAGAACACACTTCCGTTGTGGATCTTCGGTGCGATCCGCCTCGGTCAACAGTTGCCCGAGGTCAACGCCGTCGTCGTCTTCGTACTGGCGTTGACGATCATCCCCGTCGCGATCTCCGTCAAGCTGACCGGTGGAGGCGGTATCACGAGGTCTTCCGTACGGGCGGCCGAATAGCTACCGGCGGACCAAGTACGACCTCACGAGCCGCGCTTCCGCACACCCGCGCGAGCCGGTGCGACATCATCGACCGGCGCGATCGCGCCGACAGTGCCATCCGGCGGCACCCCGAACGTGTCGCGTGTCACCATTTCCGCGCTTTGGACCCGCTCGCCCCAGGTCGACATCAAATCCACCTCTGGCGGAGGAGTTCCGGGCGCGGCATGACGACGGTTGAATCGGCGATCATCGACGAGGAGCAATCGGCCACCGGCGGTTCTGCGCGGTCGCAGCTCTACGAGTTGAGTGAGCGCGCGTGGCGGCCCCGACCTGTTATGAGCGCGCTGATCGTGACGACCGCGTTCGCGGCGCCGGTGCTCGCCGGCGTGGTCGTGGTGCAGGTTGCCGCTCGGATGATCCAGCGACCCGCCAACCCGGTCACGCTCGGGGCTTGGCTCGTCGCACTCGTCGTGCTGGCTTCCGGAACCATGTGGCTCGTCGACCGCCTGTCGCGCCGGTTGTTACCCCTCGCCGCGATGCTGCGCCTCAGTCTTGTCTTTCCCGACCAGGCGCCGTCGCGGTTTGCAGTGTCCCTGAGAACCGGTTCGGGGAAGGCACTGCAACGCGCTCTCGAGCGTACGTCCACGGAAGCAGAGTTCGCAACGAGCGCGGACGCCGCCGCGATGGTGGTCGGCATGATCACGCGGGTTGGATCGCACGATCGCCTCACGCGGGGCCACAGCGAGAGGGTGCGCGCGTACGCGCAGCTCATCGGAGAAGAGCTCGAGCTCGACGCGGAGAGCCAGAACAAACTCCAATGGGCGGCGCTACTGCACGACGTCGGCAAACTCGACGTTCCGGCGTCGCTGTTGAACAAGCCGGCCCGGCTCACTCCCGATGAGTGGCAGGTCGTGCGGGGCCATCCGGCCGCCGCGGAGAGACGGCTCCAGCCTCTCGTTCCTTGGCTCGGCGACTGGGCGCGCGCCGCGAGCGAACACCATGAGCGCTACGACGGCGACGGGTATCCGCACGGGCTGCGCGGTGAGGGCATCTCGCTCGCGGGCCGGATCGTGGCAGTCGCGGACGCGTTCGACGTGATGACCGCGGCGCGGTCGTACAAGAAGCCGTACCCCGCCGCGCAGGCGCGTGTCGAGCTCGCGAACAACGCGGGAACGCAGTTCGATCCGGAGGTCGTGCGCGCGTTCCTCGCGATCTCCGTCGGGCGCCTGCGGCGCGTCATCGGTCCGCTCGCATGGCTCAGCGGCCTCTCGGGCCTCTTCTCGATGAGCAGCATCACGACGGCGACGGCCGCCGCAGTGACGGCCACGGCCGCGGCGGTGACCGGTCTGGCCGCGCCTGCCTCGGCGCACGTCAATCACCACGTCGCCCGACCCGTCGCGGTCGCCCATTCCGCCAACGCCGGTGCGGGCACAGCTGGCGCGGCGACCGGCGCGGGCGCGAGCCCCGATTCGGCGGTTCCCGGCGCGGGTTCCCCGGTCGCCGGACCCGCCCGGTCCGGCGCGCACGCGACGACGGGCGGGGTGCCGCGGCCGCGCGGCGCGACGCCGGCGTCGGCGACGCCGGTGGCGGTCGGTCGCGGCGGCAGCACCGGCAACGTTCCCACGCCCGGCGCGAGTCCGATCCCCGTGGTCGAGCCCGAGCCGAGTCCCCGGCCGACGACGACCCCGTCCACTGTCGGCAGCACTGTCCCGGTCGTCGTCCCACCGACGACTTCTCCGACCGCGACCGTTCCGGTCGCGGTCGCCCACGCGCCGGTCGCGAACGCCGACACCGTCAGCGGATTGCTCGCAAGGGAATACCTCATCGACGTCCTGGCCAACGACTCCGACGCGGACAACAACCTCGATCCGGCCACGCTCAAGGTCCTGACCCTTCCCAACAGCGCGTCCACGTCGATCAGCGTCAGCAACGGCATGATCGACGTGCAGGTCTCGGCGCTCTACACGGGAACGCTGCACTTCACGTATCAGGTCTGCGACACGACGGGCCTCTGCGCGCAAGCCGGTGTCAGCGCGACGTTCACGCTCTCGCTCCTGCCCCACGCCTGACCTCGCCTGTAGGCCGCCGCACCGACGGCGGCGACTCCGGCCGCGATTCGATCAAGGTTGCTCACGCGTGATCCCTTCGTCGTCGGACCGAGGCCGGAGCACGGTCCCTTCTTCAACGACAAGGGATACCGATCGTGTCTGAACACGTGTCGACAACGATCCGAACTCGAATCGCCGTCATCGTGAACGCGCGCCCTCGACTGCGCGTCCGTCGACGTTCTCTTCCCCACGTGTTGCGGCGCGGCGCGAGCTACCTACGTATAGATCGGAAGCCGGCGCGCCGTGCTGCGACGAGCACGATGTCGGCCCGAACGCGATCTGTTGCGCCGAGGATCCGGCGCGCGGAAGCGTCGGAGAGAATGCGTTCGGTTCGCATCGTGATGACGCTCTGCCGCAGGATCGCGAGACGTGTCGTCGTGCCCGCGACGTCGTGTCGCACGGCTGCAGTGCGGATCCCGTCGATTTGTTTCGCGAGTTGCTCGGAGACCCTGGGGCTGATCGTGGCGCCAGGACTGCCGCCGCAACCGCCAACGAGGATCGCCGTGCACGCGCACGCGACTTTGAACGCGCGCGTCATGGTCGAACCGTTTGCTCGAGCTGTTGCAGGTCCCGTGCGAGTTGCGCGGGAAGCGCCGGTACCGAGCGGGCCGGCGGAACCGAGGATGCGACCGTCGGCGCCGGACTGCCACCAACGGAGCCGCCGGTGTTCGAGCCCAGCACCAGCAGCGCGACCACGGCTACGCCGACCATCGCGACGAGCACGCCGGCCAGGCGAAGGTGGCGACGCGGACGCGCACGGGGAGCCACCGTCTCGAGGCGGCGCGTCCCGTTACCGAGCCGCGTGGCGGCGAGCGCGGCATCCTCGGCCTCGCCGGGCATCCCGGTCGAGCCCCGGCGGACGACGGGCGTGAGTAGCGTCGGTTCGCCGTCGGGCGCGAGTGGCGTCGGTTCGCCGTCGGGTTGTCGGAGGGCCGCCGTCATCTCGGCCGGCGAGGCGTAGCGATCCTCGGGGAGCCGAGCTATCGCCCGTTCGATGACCCTGGCCAAGACCTCGCCGATGCCAGAGCGCGCCGCGCCGATGGGTTGCGGCTCCGCGGTGATGATCGATTGCACGAGCGCCGGCGGTGTGTCGTCGGCGAACGGCTTGCGCCCGGTGGCACACTCGTACAGGACGACGCCGAGCGAGTACAGATCGCCGGCGTCCGTCGCCGGCCTGCCTTCGAGCCGCTCGGGCGCTGCGTACGCGATCACCCGTCCGGATGCGGTGCAATCGGTCGCGGTGAAGCTCTCGGCGATGCCGAAGTCGGCGAGCTTGATGGTTCCGTCGTCGGCGACCAGAAGATTGGACGGCTTGATGTCGCCGTGGACGACGCCGAGCTCATGCGCCGCGCCGAGACCGTTGAGTACGTCGAGAGCTATGCGCTGGACCCGGTCGGGTGGAAGCGCGCCGCGGCGGAGCTCGTCCGCCAGGGTCACGCCCGGGAGGCACTCCATGACGATGAACGGCACGGCGTCGCGTTGATTCGTGTCGAAGATCGCGACCACGTTCCGGTTGGATATGCACGCGGTGGCGTTCGCCGCGGATTCGAAGCGACCTCGGATCAAGGGATCCGTCCGCAGCGCCGGCTCGAGCAGCTTGATCGCCACCTCTCGCCCGAGGCGCCGATCCCGGGCCCGAAAGACGGTAGCTATCGCCCCGCGCCCGATCTCGTCGCGGATCTCGTAGCGGTCCGCGAGCACTTCCGTGGCGGTCGCGTCACTCCTTTTCACCATGGCCTCGCGAGGACCTACCCATCGGGAGCCCGATCGACGCTCTGTACGTGAGGGGCCGAGATCGCGCCCGACCGGGGCCTGCCGGGTAGGCCCGGGCGGCGCTCCCTATCGCCCGCGGCCGGGCGGTCGCGCCTCTACGCGTCGCGACCGGCGAGCCGGTGCTCGAAGGCGAACGCGGTGGCTGCGGCGCGCGACGAGACGCCGATCTTCGTGAAGATGTTCGAGAGATGCCGGGAGACGGTCTTCTCGCTCAGCGCCAGCGTCGCGGCGATCTCCTTGTTGGAGTTGCCCGCGGCGACCAGCCTCAGCACCTCGGCTTCGCGCGCGGTGAGGCCGGCCGGGAGTGTCGTCGGTTCGACGAGTGCGCGGGCCACCCGGGTATCGAGGGTCGCGCCGAGGCGCTCGAAGATCGACCGGGCAGCCGTGAACGACGCGGCCGCGCCGTCCTCGTCGGCCGCCAGGCGACAGGCCTGGCCGAGCAGGAGCCGCGCCGTGCCGACCTCGTAGGGAACGTCGAGCTCCTGCCAGTGGTCGAGCGCCTCGCGCAGCGCGACGCACGCGGCCGCGCCGTCACCCTCGCTCAGGAGCAGCCGGCCGCGCGCGGACGAACTGGCCGCCCGGAGCGCGAGACCGTCGAAGTCGGACGCGATGCCCTCGAACTCGGCGACCGCGCGCCGTGCCGAATCGACGTCGCCACAGGCGAGAGCGATCTGCACGCGGGCCGGCAACAGCTTGGCGCGCGTGAGGCGACTCCAGGTCTCGTCATCGAGCGCGCTCGTGATGATCGCGGTCGCGGCTTCGAGGCGTCCCTGCGCCAGGCGCACCATCGCCAGGCCCGCTTGCGGCCGGCCGCTGAGGTCTTCGGCTTGGCGAAATGCGGCCTCGGCGCCGTCGAGGTCGCCGAGCCGGCGGCGGACCTCGCCCAGTTCGACGAATCCCGCTGCGGCGTGCGCGCGGCTGACGCCGACGAGCTCACTACAGGCCCGGCTCACCTCTTCTTCGGCTTCCACCCACTTGCCGCGGCACTGGAGCGTCCACCCGCGGTGCACGCGGCAAAGACCGGGGAACACCGCGAACGGATGGCTTTCGGACCAGCGTAGCGTCGCGTCGGTCCATTCCGCGGCGCGGCGTGAGTCGCCGAGCTCCTCGCACGCGCTGATCAGGCTGCAGTACACCTTGCCGGTCGAGTACGGGCCCAGCCGTCCCTCGACTGCGAAGAGCATCGCTTCGTCGAGGTGCGCGAGACCTTCGTTCGCCCGGCCGCGATCGATCAGGACCCGACCGAGTGCCTGCAACGCCTCGGCTTCGAGGTCGACCGAGCGCAAGCGCCGGCCGAGCTCGATCATCGCCTGCGCCTGCTCGGCCGCGGCCTCGAGCTCGCCGGCACCGTGGGCGAGCTCGACCTCCCGCAGCACCAGGTTCCCGTACTCCGTGCACTCGGGGTCGCCGTCGAGCCGGTGCCGGGCTCGGCGCAACCAGGCGCCGCCGATGCTCGACTGGGCCCGGAACGAGTAGTGCTCGTACAGCCACACCGCGCACTGGCCGGCCGGACGCGAGGCCCCGCACTCGTCGAAGATCGCGTAGGCCCCCTCGCGCGCTTCGATGCACTCGTCCATCCGACCGAGCCACCAGGAAGCTTCGGCGCGCAGATCGAGGCGAGTCGCCTCGAGCAGGAGCTCCTCGCGGGCACTCGCGGCGGTTGCGGTGGTCGTCGCGGTCGCGGTGGTCGTCGCGGTCGCGGTGGTCGTCGCGGTCGCCTCGTAGGCGGCCTGCCAGTCGTGGCGAGCCAGGGCGGCGCGGGCCACGGCGAACGCGTCGACCTGCTCGTCTTCGCGCGGTCTCCCCGTGACGCTCACGCAGGAGACGCTACCGGCGCATGGGGCGTACACCCCACGCCGTTCCCAGGCGGCGATGGGGCGGACGGCCGATGCGGCCAAGTCGCCGGGGCCCGACAATCGAGCCATGCCTGAAGACGCCCATCGCACCGAATCGCTCATCGCTCGCGGTCGCGACCGCGAAGCGGCCGAGCTTGCGGTGCGCTTGGGTCGGGCGCTCGATACACGATCAGAGGAGACGAACATGGCCACGAGCACGACCACTACCCCCGACTTCGATCGGATCAAGGACCAGCAGCAGATCACGTGGTCGTCCGGTGACTACGCGGTCATCGGTACCACGCTGCAGATCACGGGCGAGCAGATCTGCGAAGCCGTCGACGTCGCAGCCGGCGAGCGTGTGCTGGATGTCGCAGCGGGCAACGGCAACGCGTCGCTCGCGGCCGCGCGGCGTGGTGGCATCGTCACCGCCTCCGACTACGTGCCGGCCCTCCTTGAGGGCACGAGCGCCCGCGCTGCCAGCGAAGGCCTGATGATCGGCGTGCGCGAGGCCGACGCCGAGGCGCTGCCGTTCCCTGACGGCGCCTTCGACGTCGTCCTGTCGACCTTCGGCGCGATGTTCACTCCGAACCAAGAGCGCACGGCGAACGAACTAATGCGTGTGTGCCGCCCGGGCGGACGCATCGGGCTCACGAACTGGACACCGGAAGGATTCATCGGCCAGATGTTCAAGATCGTCGGAAGCTACGCACCGCCGCCGGCGGGCATACGGTCGCCGCTCGAGTGGGGCCGCGAGGCGCGGCTCGCGGAGCTCTTCCCCGTCGCGGGCTCGATCGCCGCGCATCGGCGCGAGTTCGTGTTCCGCTACCCGTCCACTCAGGAGTGGCTGAACACCTTCCGCACCTACTACGGCCCGACCTACAAGGCGTTCGGCCGCCTCGCCGAGCCGGAGCAGGCGGCATTCGAGCGCGACCTGCTTGCGCTCGGAGACGAGCACAACACGTCCGCCACGGCATTTCGCGTCCCGAGCGAGTACCTCGAGATCGTCGTCGTCAAGGCCGAGTAATCGTGATCGGAGCCAGTCGTGAGTGAGATCATCATCGTTGATCGCAAGGAACTCGTCGTGAGACCGATCCGCGTGAGCGACGTCGAGCGACTGGCTCGGATGTTCGGACGGCTGTCGCCCGAGAGCATCCGCTACAGATTCTTCTCGCCCCTCCCGCGCCTGTCGGCGCCCGCACTGAGACGGCTCGCCGAAGTCGACGGTCGCCACCGCGACGCGCTCGTTGCCCTCGATGGTGACGAGATCGTCGCGGTGGCGAGGTACAGCGAGATCCCGGAGTCGACCTCGACGACGCGGGAAGAGGCCGAGATCGCGGTCACGGTCGAGGATGCGTGGCAGCGACGCGGGCTCGGCCGCCGGCTCGCCCGCCGGCTCGCGGTTCGCGCCCGGGGGCGCGGCTACAAGACGTTCATCGCGCGGATGCTCGCCGACAACCGTGCCGCGTTGGGCCTCGTTCGCGATCTCGTGCCCGATGCGAGCGTGGTGTTCGCAGGTGGTGATTACGAGGCGCGCCTACCGCTCGCAACCATGGCGAGCGAGGGGCGGTCGGACGATCAGCTCGGAGCCACCGACACGCCGTGATCGCTGGCCAGCGCCGCGTCGAGCGCGGTCTGGAAAACCGGTGTGAGCCACTTCACGTAGGTGGTGGTGAGGTGATTGTCGTCGCGATACATGAGCAGGTTGCCGACGATCACGCCGCACGTCTGTGACGTGCACACCCAGGGCTGGACGTCGATGTAGCTCCCCCCCGCGCCCAAGACCGCGGATTGCTCCGCGGCCATGCCGAACTCGTTGACGGCGATCTTCGTCGGGGTCGTGCATGCGGTCGCGTCCGAGAGATGCGCCGAGAGGCAGTCGGGGACGTCGGGGAGGTTCGGCTTCGGTGTCGGGCCCATCACCACCACCTGCGGACCCATGGCCCGGATCTCGCGCACCATCGACGCGAGGCCCGACAGCCACTCGGGTCCGTACACGGTGAAGTGATACGCGGTGCTGTAGTGACGGGCGACGCCGAGAATCACGACCTTCGGCCGTTCGACGCGAATGCGGTCGAGAGCCGACTGCCGGAATTCCGTGCACTCGGTGTAGGTACGGCCGAGGACCGGACTGAACAATGTGAGATCGAGCGGCGGGCAGGTGCTCTTGTCGAGGACGATGAGGCGCCAGTTGCGCTGTTTCGCGATCGAGTCGACCGCGGGGAACCACTGCGAAGCATGCGAGTCGCCGAACAGCACCACCTTGGTGTTCGAGGTCGTGGCGGCGTAAGTGCACGACTGCGGGGTCGTCACGCTGTATGTCGCGTTGCAGCCGTCGTAGAACGGAGGCGCTTCGTCGCCGTGCGCGTCACCGAGCGAGGGCTCGAGGTTCGACGGCACACCGCGAGTACCGGTTCCGGCCGCGACCGCGGCGAGCAGGGGCGCATCTGCCGCCGCGATTCGTTGTGACAGCGTCGGTCCGGTTTGTTCCGACGCGGCCGGATCGGCCGGGTGCGCCCCGGGCGACAGCGAAGCGGGCGCTGCCGCCGGCTCGGCGCCGTGCAGGGGTGCGAGGTTGGCGGAGACGACGACGATGGTTGTCACCATCGCCACGGTGATGCCGCCGCCGAGCAGCAGCGACTGCCGCGGCTTGCGCGTCAGCCGGGGTGCGAAACGTATCGGGTTCTCGACGACGGCAACCGTCGCGGTCGCGAGCGCGGCGCTGAGCGCGACGAGTAGGAGGTTCTCGGTGAGGTTCAGGGAGTGGCCGACGATCGCGGGCACGAGCACGAGGACCGGCCAGTGCCACAGGTACCAGGAGTACGAGATGCGACCGGCCCGTTGCAGCGGAATGCTTGCGAGCGCGCGGCTGGCGCCGCGCGCGGGGGCGGCGCAGCCGGCCGATAGCAAGAGTGCTGCGCCACCGACCGGGAGTATCGCGGCCGTGCCCGGGAAGGGCGTGCCGGAGGAGTATCGAGTCACTGCCCACGCGATCGCGCCGACGCCGACCCAGCCGGCGAGTGCGGCGCCCACCTTGGGTGCGCGTGCGATCACCGGCGCCGCGAGCGCGATCGCGGCACCGGCGCACAGCTCCCACGCCCGGGTGGGCAGGGAGAAGAACGCCCACGGTTGTGAGGCGTGGGTCAGGTACACGGAGTACACGAACGATGCCGCGCCGAGCGCGGCCAACATCCCGCCGACGGACACCCGGGCGTACCCGCCCAGCTTCCGGGCGAGGATCGTCGCGCCGAATATGAGGAGCGGCCAGACGAGATAGAACTGCTCCTCGACCGCGAGCGACCAGTAGTGCTGAACCGGCGACGCGGTGTGGACGGCGAGATAGTTCGTTTGCAGAACCGCGAAGCGGTAGTTCGCCACGTACAACGCGGCCAACGCCGCGTCCTTCATCACGTCGCGCGCCTGCAGAGGCGACAGGACGATCGCCGAGACCAATACGGTGACTGCGAGCACCACCGCGGACGCGGGTAGCAATCGCCGGATCCGCCGGCCGTAGAACGCGCTGAACGACACCCGCCCGGATCGGTCGAGCTCCTCCCACAGCAATCCGGTGATGAGGAAGCCGGAGATGACGAAGAAGACGTCGACCCCGACGTACCCGCCACCGGTGAGACCGAGTCCGGCGTGGTACAGCACCACCGCGAGAACCGCGACGCCGCGGAGTCCTTCGATGTCTCCCCGGAAGCGCTTCGATGGGGAGTGGCGCTGAGTGCGCGCGGCGGCACCGCTTCGGGATGTACGTCGGTGGATCAGTGCTCGCGCGCCTCGCAGCCCATGTGACGGTCACCGCTTGTCGCAACGCGACCGGCCTGTCACGGATTCGCCGTCACCGCGGAAGTGATCCGGGCAGCGTATTCGACCGCGTCCGAGCGGAGCGGACGCGCGGGTCGCCGGAGCGTCAGGCGCCCTTCGCCGTCTCCCCGCGTCGAATCTGTAGCGTCGGAAGCAGGGCGACGGTCGGACGGCGAGCGAGGGCTTCCGGGTCGGACCGGAAATGGCGCCGCGACTCCAGCTGTCGCCGGGCGACCGGATCGAGGAGCGAGTTGTGGCCGTCGATGATGACGAGTCGCGCTTCGCGGGCGGCGTCCGGAGCCGGATCGGCCTGCGGAAGGCTCTCCTGCTTGACGACGTGGCGCGCGGCCGAGGTGCTCATCGCGGCCCGGGCCGCGGCGAACATGGTGATCGAGTCACGCGTGCTTCGCGACCGGTGATGGACGACCCCTGCGCCCGCGATCAGCACCGCCACTCCCGTCACGAGAAAACCCATGGGCATCTGCCGTCTCCAGGTCGGTTCCCGCACCCGAAACTGCCTGCGTCTCGTGCGCGCCCGTCCCGTCGTGCACAGCCGCGCGCCTCGACGTACCGCCACCGGCGGCATCGCTAAACCCCTGAGCTGGCCCAACCCACTCTCGACGGACGGGTTGTCCGGCGCTCGCGCGGAGTCGCGGAGCGCTCCAGGATTACGCGGCCGAGCGCTCCAGGATGTGGACCCCGCACGCGGAGCCGAGACCGATGACGTGGGCGAGCCCGACGCGCGCGTTCTCGATCTGGCGGTCGCCGGCCTCCCCGCGCAGGTGGTGACAGATCTCCCAGATGTTCGCGATGCCCGTCGCCGCGATCGGATGACCCTTCGACTCGAGGCCGCCCGAGACGTTGACCGGCATCCTGCCGTCGCGCCAGGTCGCGCCGGACCGGAAGTAGTCGGCCGCGCCGCCTTCTTCACAGAGCCCGAGGTTGTCGTAGTGGACGAGCTCGGCGGTTGCGAAGCAGTCGTGGAGCTCGACCAGGTCGAGGTCGTCGGGGCCGACGCCCGCGCTCTCGTACGCCTGCTTCGCGGCGTTGCGCGTGAGCGTATTCACGTTCGGGAGGATCTGGCATGCCTCTTCCCACGGGTCGGTCGTGAGCACCGATGCCGAGATCTTCACCGCGCGCTTCTGCTGCGCGAGGGGCATCGACTTGAGCTTTGCGTTGCTCACGACGACCGCGGCGGCCGCGCCGTCGCAGTTCGCCGAGCACATCGGCCGGGTGTTGGGGTAGGCGATCATGACGTCGTTCATGATCTCTTCGAGCGTGAAGCGTTTCTGGTAGCTCGCGAGCGGGTTGAGCGTGGAATGCGCGTGGTTCTTCTCGGAGATCTTGGCGAAGAGCTCGAAGTCGACGCCGCCGTACTTGTGCCCGTACTCCATCCCGATTTGCGCGAAGACTCCCGGCATCGTCTCGGTGCCGATGCGCCCGTCGACGGGCGCAACCGCGCCGTAACGACCACGGGGCGTCCACTCGTCGGAGTCCTTGCCACGCGCACCGCCGGCGAGAAGCCCGGCTCCGGCGAGCTTCTCCACGCCGACCGCGAGACCCGCGTCGCACTCGCCGGCCTTTACCGCCATGATCGCGGTGCGCAGCGCGGTCGCGCCGGTCGCGCACGCGTTGGCCACGTTGTACACGGGGATGCCGGTTTGGCCCATCTGCTTCTGGATCATCTGGCCGATGCTCCCGGGGCCGCCCATGAGATTTCCGGCCGCGAGGATGCCCATGTCGCGCATCGTCACCCCGCCGTCGGCGAGCGCACCCATTCCGGCTTCGCATGCGAGGTCGACGGTGTCCTTGTCGGGGTGCTTGCCGAATTTCGTCATGTGGATCCCGAGGATCCAGACGTCGTCAGCCATTGCGCGCTCCTTTAGTGATCGGTCGAGTCCGGCTTGCGTCGCTCACCGTTCGGCTACCCCCGGGTCTCGTTCCAGCGGCTCGAAGCCGAACCCGATGGCCTCGGTGCCCGCGGCATCGACCCCAACCGGCTGTGTCGCGAGCCGGACTTTCATCCCGACGTGGACGTGGTCGGCGTCGGGCTCGATGTTGACGACATTGGCGCGCACGCTCGTCCCGCCGCAGTCGATCACGCCGGCGACGAACGGCACCGGGATGCCGGGCGCGGCGAGGGACACGATGGTGAAGGCGCGCAGCTCGCCCGTGGTCGCGACGCTCGCGTCGCGGAACTCGGTGGCGAAGCAATTCGCGCACGCGTTGCGGTGGTCGAAATAGCGGGCGCCGCAGGCTGTGCATTCGTGGGCGACGAGGTGCGGCTCCGGCGAAAGGGCCAGGTAGTCGACCAACGGGATCTGTTGCGGCATCTGATTGCCCCCAAGACGACGAGTACGGGTCACTGCTTACCAGCCACGACTCGGTTCACGACAACCCGACCGGCCGGTTGACGGCGGGCCGCCGGCGTGGTCGTGATCGCCCCTTCGGGTGATGCCGCCGGCCCAGCCGCCACGCCGTCGTCATGCGATCGTTACCCGCGCGTTGTTTCATCCCGAGGCGGGTGGTGCTGGGCTTGCGCGGCCGCGGGTCGTCGCATGAGGAGATCGGAAGCGACTTCCGAGGCCGCGCGCGTCACGAGCACAGAGGGTGTGCCATGGCACCGATGCAGAAGCGGGTTGTTCCAACCCCCGTCGCTTCCGGCGTGGTCCAGGGCTGGCGGCCCGACCCGTTCGGCCGGTACGAGGAGCGCTACTTCTCCGCGGGCAATCCGACGGCGCTCGTGCGGTCCGGCCGCGTCGAGACCCGCGACGAGCCGACGGTTTCCGCGCGCCCGACGTCGCCGGCGCCGCCGATCGTCCCGAAGCGTCCGGTCAGCAGGCGTCCGCGCATCTATGTCCGGCGCGTCCACCGCACTCGCGCGGCCATGGTGCTCGTCGCCACTCTGGTCACGTTGGTACTCGGGTGGGAGCTGTTCGTCTCCTCGGCGCGCGCCGGTCTGTTCGGCATCGTCGACTTCATGTTCATCGGCGCATTGTTGACGGTGCTGGTCCGCATGTCGCGCGGCTCGCCGCGCCGGGGCCCCCCTCCCGGCCTTCGCGCGAACAGCACCTCGACGACGCGCCCCTAGTTGTAACGCGGCGCCGCTACCCGTAGGTGCGAGCCGGACGCATGATCGCGCCGATCAGCCAGAGGAACGGCAGGAAGATGCCGAAGATGAACAACAGGACGTGCCCGTTCCTGATCGTGAGCACGCCCAGCGTGACGAGGAGCACGAGGTAGAGCACTCCGCCGCCGAAGATCCATCCCATCTGTGCTCCTCGGTGAAACTTCGCCGCGTCCGGCCCGTGCGGTGCGCGGACCTACTTGAGCTCCTTGGCCGTTTGCTTCACGGCATCGTCGATGTCTTTGACGTCGACGTCGAGTTGCTTCACGACGCTCTTTTCGGCCTTCAGGTTGGCCTTGCGCACCGCGTCCTCGACCTTGGATTCACCGATCACGAGGAGGCACGCCTCGCCTTCGTCGATGAACTCGCCGAGGTCTTTGACATCCGACCTCGACATTCCCTTCCAGAGGTGCCCGCCGACTCCGCCGACCGCCGCGCCGATTGCCGCAGAACCGAGTAGCGAGGGTGGGAACAACAGACCGACGACTGCACCGACCGCGACACCGCCCCACGCGCCCTTGCGCGTCGACGTCTCGTCCTTGTTCACGTGCACCTTGCCGTTGTCGTCCTTGGTGATGACCGCGGCGTCATAGCCGCCGATCATTCCCTCCCAGTGCAGATCCTTCACGAGGTCGTAGTCGCCTTGTGCGACGTCCTCGTTCGGGTACCGACCCATGTATATGAACACTGACTCCGGCTTGGCCACGCCGGCCCCCTCTCGTCGAGCCGGACTCCGGCTCATCGCGATTTCCCTTTCCCGACAGGTTGGCAGGGACCGATCACCCGCGGCTTCACTCGCCGCGGGTGATCGGGGTGGCCGGCGGCGCGAGCTTTGGCAACCGTGCGCGTCCGTCGGGCGGAGCTTCGGGTGCGGACCGGGTGCAACTACCGTCGAGGCGGGGAGCGAGCTCACGGAGCAGCGCTGTCGCGCCCGCCGGCCCCGGCCGGTCGCTACTCCCGATGTGCAACTCCCGATGTGCAACTCCCGAGGTGAGCATGAGGATCGAAGCGATCCGTGGCGACATCACCGTCGAACCGGTCGATGCACTGGTCAATGCCGCGAACAACGCCCTCGCGCGCGGCGCCGGCGTGTGCGGCGCCATATTCGCCGCCGCCGGGCCCGAGCTCGACCGCGCGTGCGCGGAGATCGGCGGCTGTGCGACGGGCGACGCGGTGTTGACCTCCGGCTTCGGGCTGCGCGCCCGGTGGATCGTGCACACGGTCGGCCCGGTCTGGCACGGCGGCGATCGCGGCGAACCGGAGCTGCTCGCCTCGTGCTACCGGCGATCGATCGAGGTTGCACGGGCGGCCGGCGCGGCATCGATCGCGTTCCCCGCGATATCGACGGGTATCTACGGGTATCCATCCCGTGACGCGGCGCGGATCGCGGTCGCCACGGTGCGGGCGGCCGGCGCCGGCGCATTCGACCTGGTTCGGCTGGTGGCTTTCGACGAGGCGACCTTGCAGATCTACCGGGAGCTTCTCGCCGAGCCCGGATGCGACTGAGCGCGTAGGTACCCCCGCAGGCAGGACGGCGCGATAGGTATTGCCGCGCGCGCATCTAAGGCGAATTCCGGATGTGGCGGACTGTCATCGGGTGCATCGTCACGGTCGAGGTCGAGCGGCCTCGATGAACCACCTCGGGGCTCACCTCGTACGCAGGAAGCCCCATACGCAAGAAGAAGGAGGAATGATGACAGCGACTTCTGCTTTGCCGTCGACGATCGTCACCCGTTCGCGGTGGACCGTGCAGCACCTCGTGGTGCTGGCCGTCGCGGTCATTGCACTTTCGGTGGCGACCTTTGCGGCCGGACGAGCGAGCGTGGACGTGCACCACGCGCCCGCCGTGACCCCGGCTCCCGCGGTCGCCGCACATCCGTTGGACCCGTCGGCATTCCGCTGCCGCATCGGTCGTCCCTGCTGAAAGGGGAATTGCGTGCCGTTGTTCATGGACGTCCACGAGAAGGTCGAGGGCTTGACCGCAGAAGCGGTCGCCGGCGCCCACAGTCGTGATCTCGAAGTGCAGGAGGCGTACAACGTCCGGTACCTGCGCTACTGGTTCGATTCGTCGACCGGGCGTGTGTTCTGCCTGGTCGAGGCGCCCGACGCCGAAGCCGCCTGCGCAGTGCACCGGGAGGCGCACGGCCTGGTCGCGGACTCGATCACCGAGGTGCAGGAGGGCGAGTGAGCGCCCCGTTGTGGGACACTTCAGCGGTGCGCGAGGAGTCGCCGACCGAGACCTTCGCCGGGCGGGAGGCCGAACTCGACGCGCTGTGCGGTGCGGTCGACTCCCTCGATGTCACCGGGGCGCGGACGATCCTGATCGGCGGCGAGGCCGGAATCGGCAAGACGCGACTGGTCGAGGAGCTACGGGTTCGGGCCCGCGCCGCCGGAGCGACCGTCGCTTTCGGCGTGTGCAGTCCCGCCGAGGGCGGCGGCCTTCCGTATGCCCCGATCGTGGGTGTCCTGCGCGACCTCGCTCGCCAGATCGACGAACCGGCCGGGATAGCCGTGCTCGCGCCGGCGCGGCGCCGGCTCGGCCTCTTCGATTCGCCGGTCGCCGAAGGCGGCCTCGACGATCCGGCTGTGTCGACCAAGACACAGTTGTTCGAAACCCTGTTGACGTGTTTCAACGCGCTCGCCGAGCGCTCGCGACTGGTGATCATGCTCGAGGACCTGCACTGGGCCGACTCGACGAGCATCGAGGCGATCGACTTCATGGCGCGCAATCTTGGTGAGAGCCCGATGCTGCTCATTGCGACCTACCGCCAAGAGGAGCTCGGTCGAGACGAGAAGTTGCGGCGCACCGTTGCCGAGCTCGGGCGGCATCGAGCGGTCTCGCAGCTCGAGCTCACGGGACTCGATCGAGAGGCCACGGCAGTGGTGATGGCCGGCGTGCTCGGCCGCCGGCCGGAGTGGGCCTTGCTGGACGCAGTCTTCGCGCGTTGCGAGGGCAACCCGTTCTTCGCCGAAGAGCTGACCGCGGCGCGCGACGCGGCTGCGCTCCCGATCGTGCTGCGCAACGTGATCATGCTGCGCCTCGACCGCCTCTTGCCCGCAGCGCGACACGCCGCGGCGGTCGTCGCAGCCGCCGGAGGGTCCATCGATCATCGCCTGCTCGCCGCGACGTGCGATCTCGACGACGACACGCTCGAGGTCGCAATTGCCGAAGCCGTCGAGCTGCGGGTCCTCGCCGTCGAGGAGCGATCCCGCTACCGGTTCCGGCACGCGTTGCAACGCGACGCGGTCGACGACGCGCTCCTCCCGGGTGAACGGGCCCGCTTGCATCGCAAGCTGGCCGTTGGGCTCACGAACAACCCCGAGTACGGCGCGGCCGGACCGGGATACTTCGCGCTCGAGCTGGCGGAGCACTGGTGGGAAGCCAACGAGTGGGCCCAGGCGCTGACGGCCTCGATCCGCGCCGGCGACGCGATGGCCGCGCTACTGGCGATGCCGGAGGCCTTCGCGAACTACGAGCGCGCCATCTCGGCGCACGAACGACTCGACGAAGCCGAGAGGCTGTCCACGAACGATGCGGTCGAGCTGTGGTTGAAGGCGGCGGACGCGGCGTTCATCATCGGCGAGCCCGACCGATCGGTCGAGCTCGCAAATCGCGCGCTCGCGGAGATCGACGAGAGGAATTCACCGACTCGGGCCGCGGTTGCCTACCGGTTGCTCGGTCGCAGTTGCTGGGCCACGGGCGACCCCGATGCCGCTTTCGACGCGTTCCGGCGCGCGCGCGAGCTCCTGCCCTCCGATCCGCCGTCGATCGAGCTTGCCGGAGTGCTCGCGGAGGAGGCTCGCAGCTTCTTGCTCATCGCGCACTCCCGTGAGGCCGCGGCGCGCAGCCGCGAGGCGATCACCGTCGCGCGAACCCTGGGCGCGCGGGCCGAGGAGAGTCACGCGTTGACGACCCTCGGCGCGTGCCTGGCCGAGCAGGGCGATCCCGACGGAGGCATCGCGCTGATCCGTGAAGCGCTCGCGATCGCGGAGGAGCTGGGTCTCCCGGACATCCTCGACCTCGCCTACAAGTTGCTCACCCATGTGCTAATGGAGGCCGCCCGGCTCGACGAAGCCGCGCAGGTGGTTTTCGACGGGATAGCGCTCGACGGAAGATCCGTGGGCGTTCGGCTGGCGAGCGCCGGCGGGAACAGCGCGGAATCCCTGATCCGGAGTGGTCGCTGGGACGAGGCGGACGACCTGCTCGCGCGCATGGACGACCGTGGTATCGGAACCTGCGTCTTCGGTCCGCAGGCGGTGCGCTCGCTTCTGGCGACCCGCCGTGGCCGCTTCGACGAAGCGAGCAGCCGGCTCGACCGGGCCGCGGAGCTCTCCGCCGATCTCGGCACCGTGCAGGTCCGCGGCTGGTTCCACATATTGCGCGCCGAGCTGGCGCTCGAACAGGGCCGGCCCGCCGAGGCGTACGAGGAGATCGAGCACGGCCTGATGGTCGCGGCCGGTACCGACGACACCTCGTATCGCCCGGAGATGTGTGCGCTCGGCGTGCGCGCGCTCGCCGACGAGTACGAAGCCGCGCCGGTGAAGAGCCGCCGGATCGACGTCGACAAGTTTCGCCGGCTCGGAGCCGCGCTCGTCGAAGAGGCCGGCCGGCTCGTCGTGCCGGTGCCGGGGAGCGTTCGGCTGCCGCCGCGCTCGATCGCATTCGTCGCGCTGTGTCGGGCGGAGGAGACGCGGCTGCGCACTTCCGATCCCGATTCCTGGTATGTCGCGGCCCAAGGGTGGTCGGAAGCCTCCGAGCCATATTTTGTCGCGTACTGTCGCTGGCGCGAGGCGGAGGCGACGCTCGCAGGTCGAAGTGGGCGGCGGCGCGCGGGGGCGGCGCTACGGGATGCGTGGCGGATCTGTCGTGAGATCGGCGCTCCACCACTTCAGGCGCGTGTGGAGAGCCTCGCGCGGCGCGCGCGGGTCACGCTCGACGACGTCGACGCGGGGTCGGAGGAATCCGCCCGGCGAACCGTCGCCGAGGACCTCGGACTCACCGCGCGCGAGACCGAGGTGCTCGCCGCCGTGGCGCGCGGTCGGACCGATCGCCAGATAGCCGATGAGCTGTACATCAGTAAGAAGACGGTGAGCGTTCACGTCTCGAACATCCTGCGCAAGCTCGATGTGGCGAACCGCGGCGAAGCCGCGGAGGTCGCGCAGCGGGCGGGGATGAGCCGGCTGTCCGCAGTTGCGGACTGACCGCGCCATCTCGACGCGACACACACGGCCGCCGCGTTACGGTGGAGCGTGCTGACGGGGGTCTCGCGGTCTGTGCTCGCGGGCAGTGTCGTTGCGGTGCTCACGCTCGGATTGCCGGCGTGCTCGGGCGGATCCGCGCCGTCGAAGCCGGCCGGCGCCGCGCCGGGCGAACCGACGGCTCTCACCGTCGACGATCTCGTCGCACCCGTCGGGCTCGATCCGTCCGACGTCTCGTTCGCGTGGCACGTGAACGACGCGCGCCGCGGCGCGGTGCAGAGCGCATACGACATCATCGTGTCGCGCGTCACCGTCGGCGGCACCGACGCGGGCAGGACCACCCCGGTCTGGCACTCGGGTCGCGTTCGCTCGCGCGCGCAGGCATTCGTGCCCTATGCCGGGCCGGCGCTCGCATCGGACGCGGTCTACCGGTGGACAGTGCAGACGTGGGACGGATCGGGCGACGCCGGCGCCCCGTCGGCACCGGCCACCTTCGAGACGGGTCTCACCGACAAGGACTGGAACGCGGATTGGATCCGGCGACCCGCGAGCACAACCGCGGAACCCGACCAGTTCACGTACGCGCGCAAGGACTTCACGCTCGACAGCTCGCCGATCATCCGTGCGCGGGCGTACGTGTCCGGCGACCAGCAATACGAGATGTACCTGAACGGGACCCGCGTCGGGAAAGGGGAGGCGTACAGCTTCCCCGACTCGCAGTACTACGAGACGCTCGACGTCACCCACGCGTTGCACGCGGGCTCCAACGCGGTCGGTTTGCTGTACAACTGGCAGGGTCCCACCAAGGGCCATCCGGCCGGCGCACCGGGTGTGATCGCGGAGATCCGGGTGACGCACCGCGACGGCAAGATCGAGTCGATCCGCACCGACGGTTCGTGGCGCGTGCGCAAGGGCGCGTGGTTCGAGCCGACCCAACGCGACCTCGAAGGGGACCTCGTCGACTACACCGAGAACATCAACGGGCCCGACGAGCCCGTCGGCTGGGACGAGCCGGGATTCGACGCCTCGAGCTGGAAGGCGGCGACGGTGATCGGCCCCGCGGGCACCGCGCCGTGGACACATCTCGTGTCGGTGCGGACGCGGATCGTGTATGCGCCCGTGCACGCCGTCTCGGTGAAGCGCTTGCCCACCGGATCGCTCGTAGCCGATTTCGGCAAGGTCTACGCCGCGATTCCGACGGTCGCGTTCCACCATGGTGTGCGAGGGCATCTCGTCCCGATGCACGCCGGCTACCTGCTCGACCACTGCCCGGATCCCACGATCCCGACGGGTTGTGTGACCGGCGAGGTATCGAAGGAACACGGCACGCAGCACACGGACATGAGCTACTCGTACGTCGAGCGGGGCGGGCCGGAGACCTTCGAGCCGTTCGACTACCTCGGCTTTCGCTACCTGCAGATCGACGACCCGGGAGAGACGCTCGCGCCCGCCGATATCGTGGCGCTCGCGCGCCACACCGCGCTTCCCGACAACGCGCCGGCCACCTTCGTGTCGTCGAGTGCGACGATCGACGCCGTGTTCGCGCTCGGCGCGCGTTCGGCCTTGTACACCGCGCAGGAGCAATACATCGACACGCCGACGCGTGAGAAGGGCTCGTGGCTGTGGGACGGGTTCAACGAGTCGGAAACGGCAATGTCCGCGTTCGGCGAAGAGAACCTCTCGCGCAAGTCGCTGGTCGAGTTCGCCCAGTCGCAGGCTCGGTACTGGCCGAACGGCGCGGTGAACAAGATCTATCCCACGGGACTGGGCGCCCTCGACATCAACGAGTTCACCGAGATCTATCCCGAATGGGTGTGGCAGTACTGGATGCATACGGGCGATCGCGCGCTCCTTGCCGAGGTGTACCCCGTGCTGGAGCGACTCTCGGGCTATGTCGAGCACTCGGTTGAACCCGCGACCGGGCTCGTCACGAACCTGCCGTCGACGAGCATCTACTACGACTTCCCGACGGTCACGCGCATCAACGTGCTCGGTGTGAACGTGTTCCGGGTCGTAGCGGAGGTTGCGACGATTCTCGGTCGACCTCCCGCGGAGATCGCGCTCCAGCGCACACGGCAGTCGGCGTTGACGGCGGCGATCAACCACAAGCTCACACGCGGCGACGGCATATACGTGGACGGGCTCCAAGCGAACGGCGCCCAGGTCGCGACCGCTGCGCAGGAGACCGACGCGTGCGCTCTCTACTACGGGATCGTGCCGGCCGCGAACGTCGGCACGGTCGGGCGATACATCGCGAGCCTCGGTCTCACCGCGCCGCCGCGTACCGCGAGCGAGGTGATCGGAGCGCTGGCCCGCGCCGGACTCGACCGCGACGTCGTCACGCGTCTCACCGATACCGCGTCCGACGGCTGGGCGAACGTCCTCGCGCGCGGGGGAACGTTCACGTGGGAGGTGTGGCAGCCGTCCGACGTCATCGGCGACAGCATGTCGCACGGTTGGGGCGCGAACGTCCTTGTCGAGGTTCAGCGCGCGCTCCTCGGGGTGACCGCCGACGGCCCCGGATACTCCGCGTTCACCGTTGCGCCACCCGCGATCGGGCTCGACCGCGCGCGCGGAACGGTCCCGACCCCGGCCGGGACCATCGTCGTTTCGTGGCGGCGGGGGACGGCCGGCGCGGGTTTCTCCCTCGACCTCACCGTTCCCGCGAACACGTCGGCCACTGTACGAATCCCGGCCTCCGCGCGGTCGACACTCACCGAAGGGGGGCGCGCAGTCACGCCGGCGGACGGCATTGTTGTCGTCAACCGCGCGAACGGCGCGGCGGTCTTGCGCGTCGGTGCCGGGTCGTACCACTTCGCCCTGGCTTCCTGACCTTCTCGTCAACCGCCGAGGGGCTCGAGGCTACGCTACGAAGGGATCGGAGCGATTGCCGGGAGGGACGTCGCCGCATGCATGTCGTCCTCGTGATCGCGGCGGCGTTTGCTGCGTCGACGGTCGAGATGGTCGAGGCACTCACCATCGTGCTTGCGGTCGGGACCACCCGGGGCTGGCGTTCCGCGGGTTGGGGAGTCGCGGCCGCGCTCGCCGCGCTCACGGTCATCATCGCGGCGCTCGGCCCCGCGCTCTCCACGATTCCGATCGACGCGCTGCGCCTGTTCGTCGGCACGCTGCTCCTGATCTTCGGTCTGCAATGGCTGCGCAAGGCGGTGCTGCGCGCGAGCGGCTTGAAGGACAAACACGACGAGGAGGCGATCTACGCGGCGGAGGTGGCGCTGCTGCAGTCGCACGTACCGCGGCCCGCGCACGACTGGTACGCCTTCACCGTCGCGTTCAAGGGGGTCTTCCTGGAGGGTCTCGAGGTCGCGTTCATCGTCGTGACCATCGGCGGAACGCAGCACAGTGTCGGGCTCGCCGCGCTCGGCGCCGCGCTTGCCCTTTTCGTCGTGCTGGTCGCGGGCATCATCGTGCACCAACCCCTGGCTCGGGTGCCTGAGAACACGTTGAAATTCGGGGTCGGTGTCATGCTCACGGCCTTCGGCACGTTCTGGAGCGCCGAAGGCGCCGGCGTGTCCTGGCCCGGATCCGATGCCGCGCTCCTCTGTGTCGTCGTGTTTGTCCTGCTCCTGTCCTTCGGGCTCGTGGAGTTGCTGCGCCGTTCGGGCGTCCGGGGATCGCTCGCCGGTTCGCAATGAGCAAACTCCGGAGGTTCGGACGCTTCTGGTACGACTTCATCGTCGGTGACGACTGGATCGTCGCGGCCGCGGTCGTCGCCGCGGTCGTCGCAACCACCTTGCTCGCGCATCACGGCCGGAATCCGTGGATACTCATGCCCCTCGCCGTCACCGCGACGCTCGGTTTGTCGGTGCGCCGGGTCGCGATCCGCGCGAGGCGTGAGCGCCGGTCCGGCGGGTCTTGATCGCGTCGCTCGGGTCGGCGCGCCACGAAAGCGATGGGCCGTCGCGGTTCTGCGTGACCGGGGCGTCGCCGCGCCGCGCGCTCGCGTAGATTCGGGCGATGGATGTTCGCAACGCCGACCACCGGGTCGTCGCGGTCGACCCGGCGGGTGAGCACGCCTACAACCAGGTCAACGTCCGCCGACTGAGGTCGGGACGGCTGGTCGCGGTCTTCAACGAAGAGCGGTTTGCGTTTCACCACGACAGTGGGCAGACCGTCCTGATCATCTCCGACGACGACGGTCAGACCTGGTCCGAGCCGTCCGTCGTCCTGCCCTTCACGGATACGACGGGAAACTGGGACTGCGGCATCTGCGAGCTGGCCGACGGCACGCTGCTCGTGAACTTCACGATGGCTGGTTACTTCAAGCGGGGGATACGACCGGAGCAACCGTCGTGGGCCACCGGGCCGATGACCGAGGCGCACGGTGACTGGACGTGGAGTTACCGCACCATGAGTTGGCTCGGTGCGTACACGGTGCGTTCCGGCGACGGCGGCGCGACCTGGGGCGATCCGATTCCGGTCAACGCGCGGCCGCTGAAGCACGCGGGATGCCGTCTCGGCGCATGGCTCACGCCGGAGGGCTCGCTGTTGCTCGGCGTGTACGGCCGAATTCGCGGTTACGGCGAGGAGGGCGAGAACGAGTCCACTCGGTCGGCGCTCCTACGATCCGACGACGACGGCTTCAACTGGGAGTACTACTCGACGATGGCGTTCGATGCTGCGAGCATCGTCGACTTCGAGGAGCCGGCGATCGTCCGCGTCGCCGACGGCCGGTGGGTCGGGATGCTTCGCACGCACGTGAACCCGTCCGGCGACGCGAAGAACATGGCGATCGTCATTTCCGACGACGACGGCTTCTCGTGGTCGGTGCCGAGGTTCACGAATATCTGGGGATACCCGGCCGAATTCGCGACGCTGCCCGACGGTCGGGTGCTGATGGTCTACGGGTATCGTCGGCCGCCCTACGGCGTGCGCGGGATCGTCTCGGACGACGGCGTCACGTGGGATCGCGCCGACGAGTTCGTCGTGCGAGCGGGTGGAGTCCCGGAACGGTTCGCCGCGAATCCCGGCATCTTTCAGCACATCGGCTACCCGAGTGTGACCGTCCTCGGAGACGGCGGCATCCTCGCGATGTATCACGAATACGGCGAAGGTCCCGATCGCTTCATCCAACAGATCGTGCAGACTCGATTCGAGCTGCCGGACTGACGACCCGGCGTGCGGAACCGGTTTCAGCGGACCGTTGCCCTCAGCGAACAGTCGTAAGGTGCTGCCTGATGATCGCGTCGGATACCGCGTCTGCGATCACGTGCATGTGCGCGACCGCGTCGGTGAGCAGCCGGTGCGCTTCGGACGGGTTACCGGAAGTGTCGGCGTCGATGTACGCCGTGAGGTCCTCGACGTGCTGGTGGAGCAGCTTGACCACGACTGACAGGGATGCGCCGCCGGAAGTCGCGGTCGTGACGAAGCTCGCGAAGTCGTTCTGATAGTCGAGGAGATCGTGTTCCACTGACTCTTTGGCTCTGTCGTCGTGCTTTCGGTCCGCGTAGGCGTAGTCGACGAAGAACTGCGTGTGCTGCTCCCACAGCTGAGTGAATGCGCGCGCGCCGTCGGCGCCGTACACGACGTCGATCGCCCGGGTGAGCGAGCGGGTGTTCGCGTCGAGGCCCGCGATCGCGGCGGCGGGATCGTCGTTACCGGCGCCGACCTGGTGCATCAGCTCCGCAACGAGGACGGCATGGTTGACGAGTAGCGAGTCGAGCGTCGAGCGGAGCTGCGCGGCCGTCAACACGACGCGATGGCCCGTCGCCGGTCCCATATCCGCGCTCGGGTCGGCGGAGACGTTGAAGACGGTGACTGGTGTCGCCGTCTCGTCGCTCTCCGAGCCGGAGCCGCACGCCGCGACGACCCCGGCGAAGACGAGGACCGTTGCGCATGCCGCTGCGCGTCGCCAGGTCATCTCGCGACCGCCGACGCGTTCCGTTCGTGTATCCACTCACCGCAATCAGCGGCCGGCATCGGGCGAGCGAAGAGGAAGCCCTGCGCCTCATCGCAACCCAGCTGCTCGAGCAACTCTCGGGTCGCTTCGTCCTCGACGCCTTCGGCGACCGTCCGGAGGTGGAGCGTTTGCGCGAGCTGGATGGAATAGCGCGTGACCGCGAGGTTCTCCGGCACGCTGAGATCCCCGATGAACGATTTGTCGACCTTCAACGCGCTGATGGGTAGTCCGGTGAGATACGCGATCGACGCGTAGCCCGTACCGAAGTCGTCGACACTGATGCGCAGACCGAGCTCCGACAGGGCTTCGAGGACGGTCTTGGCGCGCGTCGGATCGTCGAGCACCGCCGTCTCGGTCAGCTCGATCTCCAGCAGCCCCGGATCGAGGTGGTGACGTTCGAGGACTTCGGCGATCTGGCCGGGGAGGCGGGTGTCTCCCGCGCACGCGGCAGCCAGGTTGACCGCGATCGCCACCGGATCGGCGCTGCGGGCCCAGTCGCTCGCCTGTCGCGCCGCTTCGTCGAGTACGTACAAGGTGAGGGGCTTGATGAGGTGGGTCGATTCGACGACGGGGAGGAATTCGTTGGGACCGAGCAGGCCCCGCCGCGGGTGTTGCCACCGAACGAGTGCCTCGACGCCTTCGACCCGGCCCGTGCGCAGATCCAACTTGGGCTGGTAGTGGACGATGAGCTCGCGCTGCTCGATCGCGCGCCTGACCTCGGAGGCGAGGGCGAGGCGCTCGGGGCTGAAGAGATCGTGATCCTTGGTGTAGATCTCGATACCGGAGCGGGAACGCTTCGCCACGTACATCGCGATGTCGGCGTGCCTCAGCATCGTCGCGGCGTCATCGCTGTCGTCGGAGCTGGCGATGCCGACACTCGCGCGCACGTCGATCTCTAGATCGTCGATCGCGATCGTCTCCTCGAGCACCCCGGCCAGGTCTTCGGCCACGCCGACAGCGTCGCGTGGGTGTGCGAGGCCCGAGAGCACGACGCCGAACTCGTCGCCACCCAGACGCGCCACGGTGTCTTGCGCGCGGAGGCGGGACGAGATCCTCTTGCCGACCTGTTGCAACAGCTGGTCGCCCGAGTCATGGCCGAGCGTGTCGTTGACCTCTTTGAACCGGTCCAGGTCGAACAGTACGACCGCGGCGACGGCGCCGTCGCGTCGGGATCGCGTCACGGCCTGCTCGAGGCGGTCGGTGAAGAGCGCGCGGTTCGGAAGACCCGTGAGGCTGTCGTGCAGCGACTGGTGGCGATTGGCGGCCGACTGGCGGCGGAGGTCGCGTGATGCCCGCGCGACGAGCCTGAACACACCCAGATACAGCAACGCGAGGCCGATCGCCAGCATCAGATTGAGGCGGCGCGTGTCCTTGGCGATCGCGGCGGCTATCGGCTGGTACGGGAGGTAGATCTCGAAGGCTCCGACGACCTGCCCGCTCGCGGCTTCGGTGAAATGGCCGTCGTCGCCGACGCGCAACGGCACGTACACCGAGAGCAGTCGTTGATGCGACCGGTCATCGAGCTCTTCGGGCGCCTGCAGATCGGAGATCTCGGCGACGACACGTCCGGTGAAGCTCTCCTCCAGCTCGTCGTCACCGGGAAACCAGCGCTGCAAGAGGCGTTGGTTGTCCGACCACACGACGAAGTGCTCTCGGTTCCAGATCTTGACTCGGACGATGTTGTTGCGTGACAGATTCGTGAGGAGCGCGTCGTCGAGCTGTGCGCGGCGCGCGGGCGGAAGCGGGAGGTAGTCGTGCTCGAGGTCGCGCGGCTGTAGCAGCGGTACGACTCCGATATTCGCGGCGACTTCGGCGGTCTGTACGGCGTCGTTGACTGTGCGCTGCCGCAACGAACGCTGCAGCAGTGAGCCGAGAGCTACTCCCATCGCGACGATCAACAAGAGGCTGACAATGCCGAAGCGGGTAAGCAGGCTGAAGCGACGTCCCAGTCTTCTCACGCCCTCGCTCCTCGAGACTCTCCCAGGGGGAGCATCGGGCGAAAGGTGCACCACTTGAGACTCGCGGGCGGCCTGACGTGGCCCGAGCGGCCGTGTTTCTCAGCTGTTTCTTCGGCAACCACGAGGCGTGACGTTTGTCGTCGACCGGCAGCGTTCATGCGACGTAGCGTGAGCGCCGTGCAACCAACAGGAATGACGCGTGCGATGACGTGGGGAGTCGGCCCCAGGCGGATGCAGCGCGTGCCCGAAGGGTGGCCCGACGGAGATTACGAGCGGCTGACACTCCGACCTTGCAGTGAGGTGATCGGCGCCGAGGTGTCGGGCGTCGACTTACGTGACGCGCTCGACGACGAATCGAGAAGCGAGATCCGCCGCGCCTTGCTCGAGTGGAAGGTGCTCTTCTTCCGCGATCAGGACATCACGTCGGCGCAGCAGGTCGCGTTCGCGCGCGAATTCGGAGAACTGGAACAGCACCCGTTTCTCCGCCAGGGCGACACCGCCGAGGTCGTCCGCTTCGAAAAGGGAGCGGACTCTGCCGATCCGTACAACGCGGGCTACGAGAACGGCTGGCACGCCGACGTCACCTGGCGGACGGAGCCCGCGCTGGGCGCGATCCTGCGCGCGATCGAGGTCCCCCCGACCGGCGGCGACACGTTGTGGGCCGACATGGCGTGCGCCTACGACAACCTGCCCGACGACCTCCGGGAAAGAATCGACGGACTGCACGCGCGGCACTCGTTCCTCCACGTGTTCGGTCTGGGAATGCCCGCCGAGCAACGTGAGCGGATGCTCGAGCAGTACCCACCGGCCGAGCATCCGGTGGTCCGCACGCATCCCGAGACCGGCCGGAAGACGCTGTACGTCAACTCCTTTTTCACTGAGCGGATCCTCGGCTGCGACGACGCCGAGAGCGAGTGGTTGCTCGACCGGCTCGCACAGCAGGCGATGCACCCCGAATGGCAGGTACGGCTGCGCTGGGCCCCGGGTACCGTCGCGATGTGGGACAACCGGGCGACGCAGCACTATGCGGTGTCCGACTACTTCCCGCAGCGGCGCGTCATGGAGCGGGTCGCGATCAAGGGCGATCGGCCCTATTGAGTGGCCGCGAGTCCTCAGTGCGCGGAGAGGAACGGGACGATCGCGCTGACGAAGATGTACGCGGCGGCGAGCGCCGCGGCCATGCACGTGAGCGCCAACAGGCCGACTAACTGCACTCCGCTCGTCATGCGTGATTTGCCGACGGACCGGCGAGTGCCCCTGGGGTCCATGACGTGGCTCATGGCGGTTCCTTGTCACGCGAGTTCTGTCGTCGGGGCGCTTTTCCCCGGTTCGCGTGACGCTCAAACGCGAGGAGCGCAGTCTTTGCCTCCGCCGGTTTGCGATAGTCGCTACGGCCGGTCGAGCGCTCGTTCCAGTGACTCCTTCACGCGATCGGAAACGGAGAGAGCCGGCCCGAGCGCGAGGATCACCGGCGAGGCTCCGGGAGCGTCCGAGTGGGGACGCATCGTGGCCGCTCGATCGGCGAGCTCGAAGATGCCTCCGAGATCGTCGAGGTGTTCGGGCGATTCGGCCGCGGCAACGAGGGGATGCTCGTCGGACTCCTCTTGCCGAGCGTGGGACAGCACGTCACCGCGGAGCCGCATGTACCGGCGCTCGAAGTCGTCGGAGGTGACGTCGATCCCGTCGAGCTCGGACAGGCTTCGCTTGACCTCGTGCTCCTGCTCCAGCATCTCGTCGGCGACGGGTTCGGCGTCGGTGTGCTGCAGGAGCGGGTGCACGAGCAGTTCCTCGGCGGTCTCGTGCACGACGAGCTTGCGCGCGAGCTCCTCGAACGCGTCTCTCCGCTCGGTGCCGGTCGTGCGGTCGACCCGTTCGAGCATCCGTTCGATCTCGCGGTGGTCACGCTGGACTTCGGCAACCAGGCCCCCGCCCTCGGACTCGACTGTCGCCATCGGTTCCTCCCCGGACGTTGGCCGGCGTCCCTTCGGATCGGTATCTGTGCACGGCACAGAGGCGGCGAGTGTCGCACGTAGACCCCGGGCGTGCCGCGAGACACTCGCCGAAGTTAGCGGTGCGGCGCAACGTCGTGCCCCTGCAACGCCGAGGGCGAGTGTGTGCACTGTCAGCGCGCGGTCGCGGCCGGTGAACACGTGACGCGCGCGAGTGGGTGAACTCACCCGCGCGTCTGATCACCTCGCGGGTTACGGCCACGACGACGTCCCCCCGCAAGCGAGGTGTGATCGAGTGACCCACCGCGAACATCCCGCCGCGCTTTGTCGCGAAGGTGTCGGGAACTGGACGGCGTTTGTCCTTCAACTGCGACGGACGTTCTGGTTGGTTGAGCGAGCGCTCGTACTGACGGGCGTCGCCGATCGCGATCGATTGATCGGCGCTGTCCGGACTCGCGAACCTCCTGGGAGCCAATCGTGGTACGAACGAGAAACAAGATCAGGGTGTGTTCCATTGTGATCGCCGGCGCCTCCGCGTTGTCGATCGGAGCCGCCGGCGCAACAATGCATGGTGGTGACCTCGGCACGCTGGACGTGACCGCCAGCTTCGCTCACATCAACCAGTGGGCGAAGGTTCATACCGACCAAGAATCAACGGCCAACTCCGGCGACAACAGTGCGGATTCGACCGTTACCGGAGAGAACCACAGCCACCAGTGGGCCGACGGGTCCGCGAGCGGTGGCAGCATCGGCGGCAAGCACTCCGACGGTGACTCGTCCGGCAATTCCACCGGAAACACCGGTGGCAGCGCCACAAACATGAACTCCGGCACGAACACCGGAACCTCGACGGCATCCTCCGGATCGGGCGACGCGACATCGACCAACACCAACTCGGCGAGCGTCTCGCAAGACAACTCCGGTGGCGTGACGGCGATGTCGGACTCGTCCGGAACCACGTTCAACGGCGACCCCGTCGACCTGACGATCGCCGCACCCAGCATCAGCCAAGGTGCAAAGGTGTCGACCGACCAGTCGTCGGAAGCGAACTCCGGTTACAACTCCGCTTCTTCCACCGTTTCCGGCTCGAACTCCAACCACCAAGGTGCGGATGCATCGTCCAGCGGTGGCTACATCGGCGGCGGAGGTGACTCGAGCGGCAACACGACCGGTAACACCGGCGGCACTGCGTCGAACACCAACTCCGGATCCAACACCGGTACGTCGAGTGCCACCGTCACGAGCGGTTCGGCATCGTCTTCGAACTCCAACACGGTGACCGTTACGCAGTCGAACAGTGGATCGGTCTCCGCGACGTCGAACAGCAGCAACACGACGTTCAACCACTGATCGTCGAGTCGGCACATGGGGAGGGGCCGATCGGGCTCCTCCCCAACGACCGGGGAGCGTTGATGCTCGGAACCGCATCGAGGATGCTTGCGCGCGCGCTCTTCGTCTGCGCCTTCGTGTTGTGTGGGCTGCTGCTTCTCGCCGGCCGCGCGCACGCGCTGACCGGCGACCCTCCGACGGCTGACGCGACCGGAACATCGAGCGATGCGCCGGCGACGCCACCAACGACGATCGAGTCGCAGCCGCCGCCGGCGGTCCCGCAGAGCGAGCCGACGCCGACGACGCCGGCCGGTGCAGGCGGACCGGATGATCCCGGCGCGCCGGCGAACTCGAATACCCAGGACGCCACCGTCACCACGACGGGAACGAGCGTCGGCAACACCGGCTCGAACACCGCGGTCGCCGGTGAGGGCGGATCGAGCGACACGGACCCCACGTCGCTCACGCCCACGTCGCCGACACCGACGTCGCCCACAGCGAATTCGACGTCCGCGTCGTCGGGCATGCCCACGTCGTCGGGCACGCCCACGTCCACGTCGTCGGGCAATCAGCCGGCTTCGGCGGGCGCCGGCGCGACAACCGGCCCGTCGGCCGCCGTCGGCGACCTGAGCACCAGCACCGTGGCACAGCAAGTCAGCGCGCAAGCCACCGACTCCGCCACTGTCGACGTCGTTCAGATCGCGCTGATCGTCAACGTCGGCATCGCGCAGTCGGTGAGCGGTCAGAACGTCGCGGCCGCCGGCTCGACGGTCCCGCCGACGGCGGGCACGACGTCGGCTACCGATCACA
>Ga0335085_10002756_pt1 | contig 32041 bp, 18 predicted proteins | sample Lox_Sample_45_FD_206712 | JGI IMG/M metagenome (GOLD analysis project Ga0335085, IMG submission 206712) | Soil microbial communities from Loxahatchee National Wildlife Refuge, Florida, United States - Lox_Sample_4.5 | ecosystem: Environmental > Terrestrial > Soil > Wetlands | place: USA... | reverse complement strand
AGCCTTGAACCCGGCCGACCGATACTTGCTCGAGAAGCGATATCCATATCCGGTTAACCCGCCGCTGCCCCACGTGCTAGGGCGGGACGGGATAGGAACAGTCATTCAGGTGGGCAAGAGCGCTAAAGATGTTCGCGTGGGCGACCGGCGCGCTATTCTGCGCGGTCCTGTTGGCGTTTTACGTTGGGGCAGTTTCGCCGAGCGCGTGTCTGTGCCGGCAGCCAACTTAATAGAGATCCCTACCGGTTGGAGCGAAGAGGAGTCCGCAGGCGCAACTCTCGTTTACATGGCCGCGTACCACGCGCTCACAATGTGGGGGACGCTTAAGCCGGGCGCGGTCGTGCTGGTCACCGGCGCTTCGGGCGGTGTCGGCGTCGCCACTGTGCAGGTGGCAACCGCCATGGGCTACACCGTCGTAGCGCTCTCGCGGAGCGTGGAAAAGCAAAGGCGCCTGAAGGAACTTGGGGCAACGCTCACGTTCAATCCCGAGGACTCCCGGTGGTCAACGGAGGCCAAGGCGGCTTTGGCTCCACGTGGGGTGGATCTGGCAGTCGACAACGTCGGCGGCAAACTGCTGCCGGAGGTGATCGATACCTTGGGCGAGTTGGGCAAGGTCAGTCTGGTGGGAGAACTCGCAGGCCCAGTACCCAATTTCAACACGGGCACGCTCTTCTCTCGTCGCGTGCGGATTGGCGCAATGGCGTTGGGCTACTACACACCGGAGGAAACACACGCCGCCTGGCAGGAGGTCCTGCTCCAACTGGCACGGTCGGGAGCACGGCCGTTAGTGGATCGCGTATTTCCGTTCGATCAATTGCCGCAAGCCCTTCAGCATTTGGCGGAGGGGCCGATGGGCAAAGTACTGCTCAATACAAAGCTCTGAAACGGCGAAATCATCCCCGCTCGAAACGCTAGCGATGCAAGCCTTAGCTCACAGTGCGCGTTGTCGCCGCACCGATTCGCACCCGTGCCCTCGTCAAGGTGGAAACAGTGTTCTTCCGAAGAACGCTCCTGGCAAGAGAAATCCGGGGCTCACCCGAGACCGTAAGATAATAAGGAGAACTGCCATGTAATCCTTTTCGATCGACTCCGGCAACGTGCGAGGAATTTGGTTTCTTGCCTGTTAACCGAAGGGCTTGGCGAGTTCAACTGTGCACAAACTGTGCAAGAATTCAACGTTTTCATTCCATTCGGGTTACTTTTGAGCGAAAAGCAGAGTCCCCGATTTGTTGGAAACGTTAGTATTTAGGAGATATGGATGGAGTCGTTGGAGTCGGATCGTCCGCGCCCAAGGCAGACGTACTGCATGGAATTCTAGGTACTGTATGGAATGCATGGAAGGGAACCGCCTGCCTCATAAGCAGGTGCTCTGGAACAGGCCATTTTAATGTACCGGCGAGTGTAGCATTCCTCCTAGTTTTGCCTAGTCGGCACGTGCCTACTTTTTCTTTGAGTTTTGAAGAACCGCTTGCAGGCGGGAAGCGAGCTTGGCGCGCTGGGCGGAGCTGAGCTTGTCGAGATTGTCCTGCCTCCAGCGGACTGCGGGCAGGCCAGCGGCGCCCGGCAAGGCGAGCAGAGGCCAATTGGGCTTTCCCTGTTCGAAGGAGAGCAGAAAACGCCGGTGCGGGTCGGGCATTTGGCGAACGGCAACAGCGATCAGAGCTTCCCGCGCATCGATGAGAGCCTTGAGGGGCACGGGTTCGGGAGTCATTCCGAGAAAGCCTCGTCGAAACTCGGCCTGTAAGGACTTTATCCGTGGTGAGAGCACTTCGAATAGAGGCCGGTTGTGGCTAAGCAGGTACACGAGGAAGGCGCGGCGCAAGGGTTCACTGATTCCTTCGTTGGCCAGAAGGCCACGGATGTCGAAAAAGTCGCGGGGGTGCTGCCGGTCAAGACCGGCCCCCATTTTTCCGGCATAAAGGTCCGCGAGCGAAACGACGCGCGCTTCGGCGAATCCAAACGCTTCCTCGACGGAGGGCGAAACCGCGCGTAATTCTGGGTCGTACACGCAGCCGCGAAGGACGGGGGTAACTTCAATCTTGACCTGGACTCCGCCGGCGCGAGCTAGCAATTTGTACACCGCGTTTTCGGGCAGGAGGGCAGTTTGCGCCACCTGTGCGCCGGGGATGCTCGTGCGGATGCGGTCGGCGATTCTCCTCAAAGCCGCATCGATGGCCGCGAGGGATTCGGCACGCGGGTGAACCGGGAGGTAGCTGAGATCGATGTCGACCGACAACCGCGGCATGTCGCGGACGAACAGATTGATGGCCGTCCCGCCTTTCAGTGCGAAGCAGGCTTCCTCCGCGATGGACGGGAGAACACGGATCAGCAGTTGGACCTGTCTTCGATAGATCTCACGGAAGGCCAACGAGATCCTCCGGAACGGTAATCTGATAGGTGGGATCGAGCTTGCCGCCTTTCGCAAGCATCCTTTTTCCTTTCCCCAAGTCGATGTTTTCTTTTCGTGTGCGCTTGGCCCATGCATGGCGTTGCAAGACAGCTTCCGGAATCCGTCGGCCGCCCTGCTCGTGGAATAGGCGGTTCGATAGGAGTGAGAGATTTCGTTGCGGAATCATTTAGGTGTTCGCGACGGCGCGAAGCTCCTCGGGCGAAACGTTGACGCGGACTCACCAGCGCGCCTGATACGGCCCTTCAGGCGGCAAGCTATTGTCGAGCGGTTCGTAGGTAGATGTGAGGCGGGACTGGAGCGCGCTAACGCTTTCAGGTGTTTCGAGGCTGCACGTTTCGAGCAGGAAGCCTAGCCTGCTGATTACGGCACCGATGTTGAGTCTAAGGGCATAGTCGACCATGTGCTTGACGTCCAAATCCTTGCGGCGCAGAAAGACCGCGCGCGCGATTTCGGTGACTCCGCCGACGCACTGCGGGTGCCGCAAGCCGTCGACAATAGTGCGCTCGGGATCGCTCACGACCACTGACTGTTGCTTATCGATCTAGTGGGTGGTTAGTCCGAAGAAAAATTTCGGGCGGACGACGAGGAAGCGATATTCATACCCGTGGATGGTGCGCGGGCGCATGGATTTGGCGCAGCTGACCATGATCGTTAGCTGCGGCTGCGTAACCATATGATGGAGTTCCATCGCGGAACGGTGTGAAAGAAAGTAGTCGTCGCCGTGCATGAGGCTTTTGGCGATGAGGTAGGGATCGACGACATACTCCCGGGTGTTGCCGAGTTCAAAGGGGATGAGAGTGTAGAGGCCCGGCTGAAGCCGGGTCAGCAGGCCGCGTTTTGCAGCTTTGTGAACGAGCGTGCGGGCAGACGTACCCCTCAGCCCGGTGATGGCTTCGACATCGGCAAGCGTGAACGTTGTTTTGCTCTGTTCATAGAGATGAGTGAACAGAAGCGCCGTTTTCGGCCCTAAGGTCTTCGGAATCGCGTTATGGACCATTGGCAATGTGTTCCCTATGGGGGAACGTTTGACTACGGAACAATCATCCCAATTGTAGCCATTCACTCGAGGCGTCCAGCGCTTCCTTCGTGGAAAGAGAGAGAACGATGGCCATCGCCCAACACTGCGTTTTCTACGCCGCCACTACTTTGTAGACAAATTGAACTACCATGGAGCCGTTGAAGCTCATGGAAGGGAAGCGCCTGCGTCGTCGGTAGTCGGTGTAGTGGAATCTAAACCCGCACCCTTCGCGACGGCGAAGGGTGCGAGTGAGAATTCATATGGCGGCGCGCGAACAAGTGCGAGCTTTGTTATTTTTCGGTGTCCATGTCCAGTTCTTCACCGGGGAAGGCTGGGGGCAGCGCTGCCCACTTTTGAATTTGGCCGAAGGCTTGTTGCATGAAGAGTGGCGGCTGGCCCTGCGCGAAGAGTTCCTGGGTGCGGGCCTGAAGCTTGGCGACGATGTCGGGATGCTGCGCGGCTAGATTGTCTTTTTCGCCTGGGTCTGCGGCGATGTTGAAGAGCTCGACCTTGTTGGGCAGAGCGATTTTCCAGACGAGCTTCCAATCGCCCTGACGAACGGCGGCACGATAGGGCTCGATGTTGTAAACGACTTCGGTGCGGGGAGAAGTTTTTCCGGAGCTGACGGTCTCCCACATGTTCATGCCGTCGAGCGGCTTGCTCTTAGCGGTTGAGCCGCCGGCGAGGCTGACGAGTGTTGTGTACCAATCCACGGCGTGCATGACCTCATTGTTCACGCCGGGCTTGACATGACCAGGCCAACTGGCGAACGCAACGACCCGCGTACCGCCTTCGTAATTCATTCCTTTGCCCTCACGATACGGGCCGTTGTCGCAAGGAATTTTCACTTTGGAGACGTCGGCGATGGCGCCGGAGAACATCGGGTTGCGGGTGCCGCCGTTGTCGCTCATGAAAACGATGAGCGTGTTATCGAGCATTTTCTTTTTGGAGAGGGCATCGACGACGCGGCCGATCTGGTCGTCCATGGCCGTGATGCTGGCGGCGTAGGCGCGGCGCGAAGGATCGGCGATGTTCTTATACCTATCGAGATATTCCTGCGGTGCTTGATAAGGAGTGTGCGGCGCGTTGAAGGTGAGGTAGAGATACATCGGCTGAGCGACGTTGTGCAGACCGATGTATTTCACGGCGTCATTGCCGAGGAGCGTGGTGGAGTAGCCCTCTTCCTTGACGACTTCGTTGTCGCGGTACCAGTCGACGACGCCTTCGGCTTCGTGCGTGAAGTAGTCGATCTCGCCAATCAGAGGGCCGTACTGATAGTCAAAGCCGCGCTGACGAGGCCAATATTTCTGGTCGGCGTGGCCGAGATGCCATTTGCCGATGATGGCAGTGGAGTAGCCGGCGTCTTTCAGGGCTTGTGGCGCGGTGTATTCGTCGGTGGCCATTCCGTAGGTTCCGGCGGCCGGGATGACCATGGTTTGCAGGCCGTAGCGGAAGGGATAGCGGCCGGTCATGAGCGCGGCGCGGGTGGGCGTGCACATCGGGAGAGAATAGAACTGCTCCATGCGAGCGCCTTGCGAGGCGAGGTGATCGATGTTCGGAGTTTTGATGTCCGAGCCGTGATAGCCGACGTCTTTCCAGCCGAGGTCATCGGCGACAATGAAGAGAATGTTTGGCTTTTGATTTGGTGATGGTGCGGGAGCTGCGGGGAGCGGGGAAGCAAAGGAAACGAGAGATAAACACAGAACGGCAATAAGGCCGAGGATTTTCAAGGGCGGGATCTCCTGGAACTTAGTCTTGGACATTTCCATGGGGGAACTGCTCAGCAATCGCATCAGGCTTCAAACGCGCCGGGAACCGCGTGCGCAAGTTTGCAATTGCTCAGTAAGGATGGAAAAGCCTTCAAACAAAATTACTGGCGTTCGAATCGACTGTCAACTGATAGGCACGCGGGACTATATACTGCGGAGCGGGAGTTGCAGCGATGACAAGGTACTTTGGAATTCTGTCGGTGGCGGGAGTTTGCGGGGTGTGGATGATGAAGAGTGTAAAGGGAGGCAGACGTACTGTATGGAATTCATGGAAGGGAAGCGCCTGAGTCGTGAGCCAGTGTTGTAGGTGTGCAATCAGGTGCCTTTGCTTATTTACTTAAGGTCACCATCGGTGGAAAACAATTCATGGCAATTCTCACACCAGACCGCTCCTACTTCCCAGGCCTGCCGAAGTACCTCTCGTTCGTCGACGATCCGGGCACTCCCGCGACCCAATGGACACACTAGGTTAGCCGTGTGCGGCGTTGGGCTCGATTCCCACCGCCCCTACCAACTATCTTTCTGATAGAGGGACATTTAACAAAAACACGCGGGGGCAAAAAGGGGCAGATTAGGCCAATGATCCGGTTCCGTGTATCTTTCAGCGGCACGGGTGACAACCCGACACGTCGACTTCGACCGTCAATCGATATTTCCTCGAATCCCATTTTTCGGGCAACTCTTGAGCACACATGCAGCCTTCAGGTACCGTAGCGCTGGGCAGCACGTATTTGTGGCAGCACAAGTTGCAGATTTACTTACAAAGGATTAATGACACTTACCAAACCAAACTGCGGCGGCAACTGTTTTTACGACAGCGAGCCCGTTGTGTTCGTAAGGATGCTCGAACAGACGTTCTCATCGATCCGGTGAATACCTGGAGTCCAGCAAACGTGACCCATCCGTGTTGTCGTCGGTCTGCGAATGCGCTGCGCCTTTCAAAAGTGAACCATGGGTGGCTCCCGGGATCAGAGCGTCATGCTCGAATTCACCGTTTTGGGCGTCCGTCAGGAAAATGTGATTTTCTTCCAGTGTGCGTCCGATGGCTCGAGCGAAGTTCGCTTTGGCTTCGGCCAAGTCGGCGAGAGCACGGAGCTCCGTCCCTTGGGCGGCGACCAAATCGCGCTGCGTCAGGATCACGTTGTAAACCGTCGATGCGCCGAGCCGATACTTTTTTTGCTCAGCGTTGAAGGTTTCCGTCTGCAACTCGCGCGCCTTGGTTGCAGCCTCCAAGCTGGCCCGGCCCTGTTGCAGTGCGATATAGGCGTTCCGCACCTCGAGCAACGCGGTGTTCTGAAGCTGCTGCAATTGGGCGTCGATCTGGCGTTGCTGGAGCACGGCGCGCTGGTTTGTCGCTTGGGCCGAGCGGTTGCGGATGGGGATACTAATGTTCAGCGAAAGAGAATAGTCAGGAAATTGATTGTGAAAGATTTGGTCCTGTGCAGTGCCGAACCCTTGATAGATCGTTGCGCCACTGCTATTCAACGAGTTGCCTGCGAGTCCTTGGCTGCCATACTGCGCAGTGAAGCTTGCGGTGGGTCGCAAGGCAATTGCAGTTGCTCGCGCCTCGATGTCAGCGTTTTTCACATTGTATTCCATTTCTTGCAGGTCGGGCCGGCTGATCATTGCGACCTTCACTGCCTCTTCGAAAGGGGGTTCCTCTGCCGTATTCGGGAGGCCAGGATGATCGGTGGGGATAATCTCGACGCCGACGAAGTTCCCTGCGCGAGCGTTTTTGCTGATGGCGTTCTTCAGAGTTTGTTCATTCTGGAGCTCGGTCGTTCGAGCCACGATCAGGCTCTGCCGGTTGGTCGCCAATTGGGAGGCCGCGCGGGTTACGTCGAGCGGTGCCATCGTGCCGATTTCCAGTTGCTTTTTGTTGTCGCTATAGAGTTTCTCCGAAACGGCTACTGCCTGCTCCTGAACCTTGACATTTTCGCGGGCATAGGAAAGCTCCCAGTAAGCATTGATTGCGCTGGTAATCGCGTTTATGGCTTGCTGGAGAAACGCAAGGTCGGCGATTTTCTTGTTGTTGTTCGCGATCAAAATCTGCCTGCGATTTGCGAACCGACCGAAACCATTGAGAAGTTGCTGGGTGAAGGATGCTGTCAGGCCCGACTGCACGTAGGGGTTAAAGAAATTTGACGGCGAGGTGGAAGAAGCCCGCGTGTTGCTCCAGGAGACGTTAAATGTCGCACCGGTCGCGAAGCCTTGGGAGTATTGCGTGAAGTACTGCGCGGAATGGCTGGTTAGGCTCGAGGTGGTAACCGTCGACCCGGTGCCCGAGGTGAACGGGTTATTCACCGGACTGGTGAGGTCATCAAACGCCACCGATGCAGTGACGGTCGGATCAAAGTTCACTGATGGAATGTTGGCCGAAGAGCCGCCAATCAGCGCCCCGGAGGTGCCTTGGGGGTGTCCTCCGGATTTTGCTTGCAAGATATCCGTCTCAGCCATCCACACGTTGTAGCGTTGAACGGTGATGTCCATGTTGTTTTCGAGGGCAAGCTCGACGGCTTCCTCGAGACTCAGTTCAAGTTTTCCATCATGAATCAATTGGTCGAGTCGAGGAGAATTGGTCAGGGTTGGCCTAGGGATGAAAATGGACCTGTAGGGCACGGCCAAATTTGGAACTGCCCTCGGCGCTCTCGAGTAATCGTAACTGCTGATGATAAGCGAGGTTGGCGGAGGAGTGCTCGGGACGGAAGATGGTTCCGGCGGCCTCTGTGCCGCGATGGCTGAACCGCAAGCGAGAACACAGAGCAGGACCCACCCCAGGTGTAAGTGTTTCCTGAAGGCTGTGAAGCGTGGCGTTTGTTTCATGGGAGTTCATTCGCCTCTGCGAAGTGGATTGATGTTGCTGACTCAGATGACGAAACTGCTCCGTGCCTTTGCGTTTAGATTGGTGAGTAATTGTCAAGGTACGGATGAGGGGATCGTTCGCGGGGCGGCCAGAGTGCTGGAGTTCACTGCGGAACAGGGGAGACGTAATTGCCACGCTCAATGCGGCGGCGGAGATCTGGAGAACGTGCTTATGAAACGGAAGGAGAACCTTCGAGCCCACGCTTCAGAGCTCGGAAGTAAATCCGGGTTCCACATTGGACGTTGCTACCCCGGTAGTTGATAACAAATCCTTACGAATTTATTCCAATTGTCACCGGGTTCGGCTGCATAAGGGTGGTGTGTCTGTAGAAACGGTTTTGTGACAACCGCTTCGACATCCGTGTGCGTTCAACGTCCCTAATGGTGAGGTTGCAGATGAGAGTCGCTCTCGCGAGAGTGGTGCGAGGAAATAGCGGGGAAGAAGATTTTGGAGAGAGGAGCGTGGCGCACTGGATTGGTGTCATGGCTCGCAGGACTGCGGGAGACGCCCGGAGGCTTTTCGGTGTGATTGTGACGGTTGCGTGGATTGCCGGATGCTTCGGCGGGAGTTCGTCGAAATCGGCGGTGACCGTTGTTGTTTCGCCGTCAAGCGCACAGGTTTACGTCGGGCTTACAGCTCGATTCACGGCCACCGTGACGGGCGCCTCGGACACATCCGTGACATGGGAAGTAAACGGCAAGGAGGGAGGCAATTCGACAAATGGCACGATTACGACCACCGGTGTGTATACAGCGCCAAGTGCTGTTCCGAGCGGCAGCGTCACCATCACCGCTGTATCCGAAGCCGACAGCAAAGCCTCGGGCAGTGCAGCGATAACGGTGCTGCCTACTGCCGTCGTTACTGTTTCTCCTGCGGCGACAAGCGTAGCCACAGGCGCGTCTCAACAATTCTCTGCGACAGTCAACGGTGCGTCGAGCGACTTGGTGGATTGGTCGGTGAACGGAATATCGGGAGGAAACGGCACGTTAGGTACGATTGACTCGAACGGTCTGTATACTGCGCCATTCAGCCCTCCCCCGTCCGGCACGGTCACGATTACGGTCACCTCGACGTCCGATCCGAGCCAGTCGGCTACCGCAACTGTTGCTATTCCGTTTGGCGTCGGCGCTTTAAAAGGGCAATACGCGTTTCTCACTCGCGGAAAGTTGTCCGGGGGTTTGATCGGGCGTGCCGGTTCCATTATTGCAGATGGTGAAGGGAACATAACGGGGGGCATTGAAGACGTAAATTCGAGCACTGGGGCGACGACGGCGGTACTGAACAGCGGAACTTACACGATCACCGCGGATGGACGGGGTTCGCTGACGCTCACAAACAATACAACCGGGAGCATCACATTCTATTTCGTCATGGTTTCTCACGACTTGGCCAATCTTGTGGAGTCGGACAGCAGCGTTACTTCCGCGGGCGGGTTCATGCGCATTCAGGACTCGAGCAAGTTTTCGGCTTCCTCTTTAGCGGGGGGTTACGTGTTTGATGTCGCTGGTGTTGACGTGAAGGGATACCCGATTTCCATGATTGGTCGGGTAACGAGCGATGGTAGCGGGCATTTGACAAACGGCCTGATCGACACCAATGACAATTCGACTTCATCCGGAGCAACGTCCTTCAGTGGCTCGTCGTACCAGATCGACTCCACTTACGGAGTCACCTATGGCCGAGGCGTCGCGAGCATCGATGGTCTGAGTTTCGTATTTTACATCGTGAACGGCAATCGGTGGGAACTCCTCGAAAGCGACAACTCTCTGGTGGCAACCGGCGAAGCGATTTATCAGGTCTCACCGCCCACTGATGTTTCGCAGTTGAATGGTTCCTTTTGTTTCGTGGGATCCGGCAACGCCAAGTCTTCCAGTTCTTCGAGCGGTAAGCCAGTCGTGCGAGGTGGGCGTTTCACTACGGACGGGAAAGGAAACGTGAGTAGTGCGCTGTTGATTCACAACAGCGACGGAACCGCGGCTCAGATTCCTTCGAGCGGAACTGATTCAGGCACGTACACCATCGATTCGGTCGGCAGTGGCCGCGGAACGGCCACTTTTAGCGGCTCGAGCGGAGGCGCCATCGAATTGGTGTTTTATTTCGCCTCCGGAACGCAGGCTGTGTTTCAAGATCTGACCGGGAGTCTAATTGTCGATGGAGAGATGGACGCCCAGACGACGACTGCCACCACCGGCGCAGAGCTGGCTGGCAGCCACGCATTTTTTTGGAGTGGGGACAACAACGGCAGAATGGATTACTCGGGACAATTCACCGTCACTTCGGCCAGCTCGAGCAACGTGAGTGGCACGATCGACTACAACCAAGCCGGGAACGCGGGATCCAACGATACCTTCAGCGGCACCTTCACGCTAAACGGAGATGGCACGAGCCGGAATAAGCTTTCTCTGAATGCCACGAACCCGTCCGGGTCTTTCAATTTTGCCGCCTTTATCGTCGACGCAGACAACGTTTTTCTCGTGAGCACCGATTCGAATGACGTCGTGGCAGGTAAAACTTCCCGGCAATACTGATGGGTGCATCGATATGACCTTGTAAGGTCTCGTCAAGAATTGAAGCTGCAGCAATCTTCGCAAGATTCGTATACGTCGAATGATGCATGCAGATAAATCTCAAGTGTTGGGCAGCTTCGACAGCAAAGCGGCTTTGGACCTCTGGTGTCATCTTGTGTATCGCGATGTTGCAGTGGGGATGTCCCAAAAGAGAGAATCCCGTCGCGTCGGCGACGATGGCAGAAACGGTGCAGGATTTTGATCTGGCCGTCAACTACTACGAGCAAGCCTTGGAACTCCGTCCCAATGATTCACATATTCGGTTGCGGCTGATCAACACGCGCTTTGAAGCAAGCAGCGCTCACCTTCGGTCTGGCAGACTCCTGTTGGAACACCATCAACTGGAAAGCGCCATAGGCGAGTTTCGGAGAGCGGTTGCGCTCGATCCATCAAACGAATCGGCCATGCAGTCTCTAACTGCGGCACTCGAATTACTGTCGCAATCTTCAGGAGCGAAGGTTCCGGCGACAAAAGAAAGCCCGGACTACGCCGACCGCCCACCAGAGCTGAAGTTCATGCAGATTTCACCCATCAACTTAAAGATGGTCAACGATTCCCGCATCATCTACGAAACAATCGCGAAATTGGCGGGTGTAAACGCGATCTTCGATCCGGACTATTCTTCGAGAAGAATCTCGGTCGAGTTGACCGATGTTTCGTTGAGCGAAGCGCTCGATACGGTGGGGATTCAGAGTAAATCGTTCTGGAAGCCTCTTTCGGCAAACACGTTCGCGGTGTTCCCGGACCAGCAGCAAAAACATCGCGATTTCGACGACCAGATGATCCAGACATTCTACCTGGCGAACACGGCGCAGCCGCAGGATTTGACGGAAATCGCCACCGGACTTCGTCAGATGTTGGATCTCAAGAGGGTTCAGCAATTGAACGCGCAAAACGCCTTGGTGATTCGAGACACGCCAGCGAAATTGGCGGCGGCGAAGAAAGTCATTGAAGACGCAGATCGCGGCAAGCCCGAGGTGATCGTACAAGTGGAGGTGCTACAGGCACGCACCGATCTTGTTCGAAAGCTCGGAATTACGCCCAGTACGTCGGCGTCGATTGCATTCAACGATTGCGCGAGTTCCACAAGTAGCGATTGCTCGTCGAGTAGCTCCAGTTCGAGTTCTAGTTCGTCGAGTAGTAACGCCGTGACGCTGAAAAATCTGTCTCATTTGAATTCTAACGATGTCACTGTGACTCTGCCGGGCGCCACAGCGACCGCGCTGCTCACTGACTCGAAGACACAGTTGATTCAGAACCCCGAATTGCGGTCGGTCGATGGCCAGGCCGCCAAGTTGCGGGTAGGAGACCGCGTGCCTGTGGCGACAGGCAGCTATCAGACGGGCGCGACGGCCACAACGAGTTCCGTGAATGCTCTGGTCAGCACCCAGTATCAATACATCGACGTGGGCGTGAACGTTGACATTACGCCGCACGTGCATCCGAATCGCGATGTCAGCATGAAGCTGGCGATCGAAGTCTCTTCGGTCTCTGGCTATTCCACCATCGGTAGCTTACAGGAGCCGATCATCAGTCAACGCAAAATCGAGCATGAGATCCGCCTCAAAGAAGGCGAGGTCAGCATTTTGGGCGGCCTGTTTGAGCGCTCGAACACAAAATCAAAATCAGGTTGGCCCGGAATTTCCCGCATTCCGTTTCTAGGGTATTTTACTTCCGAGAACGATTCGGAGGTGCAGAACAACGAAATCTTAATCGTTTTGATTCCTCGCGTTGTCCGCTATCCTCAATTCACACCGGGGAACCAAAGGGCTTTGTACACGGGCTCAGAAACGAATTTCCAATTGAAGCTTGAGGCAGGCAAGGACGACAAATCCGCATCGGGGGCCGTGGCTGTCTCACGGCCGGCTGAAACGGTGAAAAGAGAAACTGCTCCGGCACCAGCTTCCCCGATCCCGGGCTCGCAGACCACCCTCGTATTTGAGCCCCGCGATTTGACGCTGCACGCGGGGCAATCGGGGACCTTGCTCGTGACCGTTCGACAAGCCTCCGATCTTGCGTCTTTGGCGGCACTTGTTGAGTACGATCCGAAGGTCGTGAACATCGAAGAAGTACACCACGGAACGTTCTTTTCCGAACCAGGACGGGAGATGGCCGTGGTTCAACAGATCAACAACGAACAGGGTGTAGCGGTGATATCCGTGCAGCGCCCCGTCAACTCTCGGGGCATTAACGGTGACGGGCCGATACTGGAGATCAAATTGCGAGGAGCGACCCAAGGCGCAGGGCAAATCCGGATTCGAAATATCGTAGGTAGGGATTCGCAGGGACAGAAGATCGCACTCATGACAACCGACGTCACCGTACGAGTCGCAGACTGAAGAAGTGAAACGACGATTTCAAGACTGAACACGCTCGAGAGTTGTCGCAGGGACTCGAGGATAAAGAGGAAGGCGGATCTCCACATCCAGCCCACCTTCTGGCCGGTTCTGTGCGTGAATTACGCCGCCGCTGAATCGGACAGCGCGCGCGGCAATCGCCAGACCCAGTCCAACTCCACCGCTCTCGCGGTCCCGCGCGAGATGTACACGATAGAAGGGCTCGAAGATTTTCTCCAAATGGGTCGAGGGAACTCCTGGGCCTTGGTCTTTCACGTGAATGATGGCAAATCGCTGCCATGCCGCTCGGTCAAACTCAAACATACATTCTAGTGCCACGGTCGAAGACTCGGGTGTGTATCGCAATGCATTTCGGATGACATTTTCAATAGCGCTGCGCAATAGGTTGAAATTTGTTTCCACGTAAAACGGTTCAACGGAAGGAAACACAACTTGACATTTCTTGGCTTCAGCTTCAAAGGCCGCGTCGGCGCTGAGGTCGGCGAGGAGTGCGGCAACGTCAATGGGTTCCCGCTCGAACTGATTCGCTCCTGCGTCGAGGCGAGCGAGTATCAACAGTTGCGTCAGCATCTGATCGATTCGGGCGGCCTCTGCGTCAACGCGATCTAACAGGGGGTCGGTAGAGGGGGAGATCGTCTCTTTCGCAAGATTGGAGGCAATGGACAGGCGCGAAAGAGGTGACCGGATTTCGTGGGAAATCGCGTGCAGCAATTGGCGCTGTGATTCTAGCAGGGATTGAATTTGGCCAGCCATGGAATTGAAATCGCTGGCCAGATCGGCAAACTCATCGTCTCGATGGCCGAACTGAGGAACGACTCGGGCTTCGAGATCCCCACTTGCGATTCGGCGGGCGGCGTTCTGCAAGTGCAGAATCGGCGCGGTCAGATAATGCGTCAGCACCCAGCAGACCAGCGCGACCGAAAGTACCACCGCGGAGACCCGAAGCACCTGGGCTTTGAGATCAGCGTCTATGAACTGAAAATACGGCGGTGGGCCGTGCTGGACTAACAAAAAGTATTGGTTTCCACTCGGGCCCTCCATCGAGCGAACAAGGACACCGCGTCCGAGGTCTTTAGCCTCATAAACTGTGCCGTCCTGGGCAGACAGGAGTACCGAGGGCGGGAGATCAGGTGGCAGCGAGTTTCCTAGGAGATTGACACCCTTTGCATCGTAGATTGTCGAATGCGTTCGGTCATCGATTCCGAGGTCAGCCAAGTAGTGCGCCGCTCCAGCAGGTCCCTGGTGCTCATACACCTCGGCGGAGTATCTCGCCAGCAGCGCCATAAAGCTTTTTTCGACTCTGCGAAAGCGTTCTTCGTCATTCTGAGAACGTGTCGCGAGTATGGAAGCGATGATCGCGAAGTCGACCACGACCATTGCGAGCCAAAACCACAGGAAGATTCGCCAGAAGAGCTTGGGCATGTGAATCAATTAGCGACAAGATCTGCCGCAGTGCGCGCAAAGAGATAGCCAACGCTACGGACGGCGCGAATCCTCTCTGTGCCATCAGGTGAGCACCCCAGTTTTCTGCGCAGGTTGCTCACGTGGACATCGATACTGCGATCGAAGGGCGACCACCGGCGACCGAGAATGCTTTTCAGCAGTTCTTTCCGGTGAATGATCCGCCCACTTCGGCGCATGAAGTAGGCCAGGAGGTCGAACTCAGCGGTAGTCAGTTCGAGAATCTGGCCCTCTCGGCGGCAGATTCGTGTTCCCTCGTCCAATTCCAGATCGCCGAACTCGAGACGTTGCGGCTGACGAAAATATTCGGACTCATCGCTGGGATTGAGTCGACGGACGAGAGCGCGAACGCGAGCCATAAGTTCCCGCGGAGTGCACGGCTTTGTCAGGTAATCGTCTGCGCCGTAGTCCAAGCCGACAATTCGATCGATCTCTTCTCCGCGGGCGGTTAACATGAGCACGCCCATCGAAGAAGTGGCTCTGAGTTCTTTGAGAACCTGCAGTCCCGTCAGTTCGGGAAGCATGACATCCAGAATGGCCAAATCGTAATCGCCAGACAGCGCCATATTCAAACCGGTTCGCCCGTCGTGAGCAACCTCAACATTGAGTCCTTCGCGAACAAAGCAGGTTGTCAATAACGAGCAGAGTTCCCGGTCGTCATCGACCAAAAGGATGCTAGGCATGGGTACACGTCCTCCAAGGGTCTTGTCTCTTCTCTCCTGTTTTTTGGCTTTGTAGGTTCGATGCCGGCCCCGTCGCGACTGTCGCCTATCGATTGTTAGCCAATGCAAAGATTTGTAAGGACGGCTGTGTGTGTTTACAGACCCTTACGGGCCCTAACGTATCTAAAAATCATGAGCATGCGCCGACCTGTACCTTGGGGGTTCGTAGTTTGCGAGTTCCAAAGGAATGGTGAGGGGCATTTCAGCGAATTGCGGTGTTCTGCATAACCAGCACTTACGAATTGCTTCCTCCATTCGCGGAAGAGGCGGCCAGAACATCGGGCGTGCTCTTCGGGCCGCACTGGTCGCGTTCCTTTTGGGATTGCATCCGTCTTCAAGTCGGAGCGCAGACGGCGGGGCTCCGGAGCAGTCGGTTTCTGAGCCGGTCATCGTCAGAATTGACTTTCATGGAAACCGCCGGATCCGAACCGACACTCTGACCGCTCGCATTTTTAGCAGGCCCGGTGACACGTATTCGGAAGAGACCCTCCGGCGAGACTTCCAGGCACTGTGGAATACCCAGTTTTTTGAGGACGTGAAGCTCGAAGTGGAAGATGCAGCGGAAAACAAGAATGGCAGAATTGTGATTTTCATCGTCAAAGAAAGGCCTGTGATCCGGCGCATTCGTTATGAAGGAATTCATTCGATAACAGACTCCGACATTCTCGACCGGTTCAAGGAAAAGAAGGTTGGCATAACCGTCGAAAGCTTGTTCGATCCGACTCGCATTAAGAAGGCTGAAATCGTTTTGAAGGGATTGCTGGCTGAACACGGCCGTCAATTTGCCACCGTCACGCCCTTGTACGAAAACATCGTTTCGAGCAATGCGGTGATCTTGATCTTCAGAGTCGACGAAGGTCCCAAGGTCAAGGTGGGCAAGATCACCTTCACGGGCAATCACACTTTCAGCGATCGGAAGTTGATTCGCGCGATGCGGAATGACCGGCCTTACTCGATCCCACTGTATTTCACTGATCTCGACGTTCTGTCGAAGACTTACGACGAGGAGAAGTTGGTCGAAGACATTGAGGTGGGGATCCGGGGCCTCTATCAGGATAACGGATACTTCCGTGTCATTGTGAAAGATCCAGTCCGGACAAACGTTGACACCGAGACGTGGCGGTACGGAATTCCGATGGCGGGTAAGATTCCCGGAAAAGCAGTGGACATCACCATTCCCATCGAAGAAGGCGAGAAGTACTCGATGGGTTCGCTCAAAATTGTGAGTTCCGACCCAGATAAAGCCCTTTCTCTAAAAGTCGAGGCGCTGAAAAGCGTTTTCCCTTTGAAACAGGGTGACGTGTTTGCGGCTTCGAAGATCCGTAAGGCGATGGAGGAGTACACGAAGATTTACGGACAGTATGGCTTCATCGATTTTGTTCCGGAACCGACAACGGACATCGACGATCAAGCCAAGCGCATTGACGTCACGATGAAATTCGATGAGGGTAAGCAATATTTCGTCCGCCGCATCGAATTCCAGGGAAATACAAAAACGCGGGACAAGGTCATCCGTCGAGAACTTCTCATCGACGAAGGCCAGCTGTTCAATAAACGAGCCTGGGAAGTCAGCATCCTGCGACTTAACCAGCTTGACTATTTCGAGCGCATTGAGCCAGACAAGGCAGCCGAGCTCAAACGGAACACGAGAGAGGGAACAGTTGACATTCTCCTGAAGCTCAAAGAGAAGGGCAAACAATCGATCGGCCTGCAAGGCGGCGTAAGCGGCTTGGCAGGTGGATTCCTCGGGCTCACATACCAAACAAACAACTTCCTGGGAGTCGGCGAGACGCTTACGCTGAGCGCGCAGTTCGGTGAACGGCAACGGAATTTCTTGTTCGGATTGACCGAGCCCTATCTGTTTGACCGCCCCATTTCGAGCGGATTCACGGTCTTTTTGAACCAGTATCGTTACAACCAGCAACAAGAGTTATCGATTCTCTACAACCAGAATGTAAGCCTGAATCCTGCCACGGAGCAAAATTACGTTCAGAATACCGCCGGCTTCACGTTGTTTGGCAGTTATCCCCTTCGCCGCTGGTCCTTTGCGCGCCTGGGTCTCACTTACGGTTACACCGTCACGAACATCGACGCCCAGACGGAGACATCACAGATTCTGTTCGAGACTCTGCAATACCGGAGCATCTCCGGGCCAGACGCACTAAAAGGAATTCGTTCGAGCAGAATCACTCCGACTTTCACCTACAACACGATCGACAACCCCATGAGCCCGACAAAAGGAAAGAGTCTGTCCTACTCGTTTTCGTTCGAGGGGCTCGGCGGAAATACGAAGTCGCTCACGTCGATATTTGAGGCAAAGTACTTTCGCCCCGTGCACCACAACCGAAACGTTCTCGGACTGCGCCTGTTGACTGCTTCCACGACGGGGTATGGCGGCCAGTCCCCACCACCAAATCAACGCTTCTTCACGGGCGGCGAGGACAGCATCCGCGGCTTCGACATTCGCAGTATTTCGCCTATCGCGTTCATTCCCGTAAGTACGGCCACAACCGCTTCCTACTCGGTGCCCAATACTTTCCCGGTCACGAAGAACACCATTCCGGTTCCGGTTCTCACTTATTCCATCGTGTATCCGGGTGGAGACACGCAGGTAATCGCCAATGCCGAGTACAGAATCCCAATCGCGGGCCCTGTTTCGATGTCGCTCTTCTTCGATGCGGGCGTCAACGGCATACTGCGCCAGGATCAACTCAGACTCAGTGACGATGGCTTGGCACAGCTCCGGAAGGAGTTCTCTGGCACCACGATTAGCAACTCTCTGCAACTTGCTCCGGGTTCGAATTTTGCTCCTCGTACCTCGACAGGAGTGGAGTTTGTTATCCACCTACCCATAGTCCAGGCGCCTTTCCGTCTGTACTGGGCTTTCAATCCAACGACGTACTCGCACACGGTGGTGGCGTCGCCGAGCTATTTCCAACTTCCGGATGCCGTGAAGAACGCGCTTCCGCCTCTCGTCTACGATCAGTACATCGTTCCGTATATGGATGATTTGTTGAAGACGCCGCAGACAATTTACTTCCATGAACGGCGAACCACATTCCGTTTCACGGCAAGCCGGACATTTTAAGAGGTTGACTCTTGCATCAGAAAAACGACAAACCATTCTCGCAAGAAAGGACAGCAAGCCTCATGTTTGGGAGAACCGTTTCAGAATCAGCTGCGGGACGCCGTAAGGGTCTGTTTGTGCTTCCCGCCTTATTCCTGGCCGTCGGTGCAATCGTCGGCTGCAGCAGCGGAACGAAGACGATCACAGTTACGATCAGTCCCAAGACAGCTTCCGTGAAATTACAGGCATGCCAGCAGTTCGCCTACTCGATCACGCCGAGCTCCGACACAGGTGGGGTCAAGTGGTACGTTAATGACACAAATGGCGGCAACGCCACGATCGGCACGATCGACACGACCGGCAAGTACTGCGCTCCAAACAGCAGCAGTACATCGTTCACGGGGACAGTCAAGGCGATCAGCAACACGGACACCAGCAAATTTGATACGGCGACGGTCACCGTTACAACGGGCGCCACGGTTACAGTCTACCCGACGATTACTGTCACGATCGCCACCGGAGAAACGTATCAATTCAGCGACACCGTCACCAATTTACCGAACGCCAATAGTCCAACGGCTGTTGACTGGTATGTCGACAGCACATTGGGCGGGTCCAACGCCATCGGTACGATCGATTCGACTGGCCTCTACACAGCGCCGCCATCAGCAGGTTCTCATGTCATCAAGGCGCAACTGCAATCGGATAGTAATAGTTATGGGAGCGCGGATGTTACGGTGGTGGCTGCAGGAGCTGCCACCCTCTCCGACGTGTATCCGTGTGATGCTACGTTCAACCAGACGTACGGCTGCTTCTATCCTCAAAACGCTCTTTTCGAGGACATCTTTCTCTACGGAAGCAACTTCCGCTCGTCGAGCGTCGCGCGAGCCAATGGCAGCGCGCTCATGACGAGCTTCGTTTCCACCAACGTGTTGCGAGCGCGTTTAATGGCTTCGGATCTGACCAAGGCGGATACATCCTCGGGGACCGGCACACTCTACGTCGATGTGGTCCAGAACGACGCTTCTGGAATCAGCTCCTCCTCCAGCGCCATCAGCATTCCGGTGCAGCGGGTTCCACCCACATTGATTAGTTCCTCTCCCGACAACGTCACCCTTCCCGGCGGAACGCTCAGCGTGCAGTTCAACGGCGGCTACTTTGGCGACGACAGTTCCGCTGCATTCAACGGGATTGCGCAGTCCTCGACGACCCAGAATGCTCGACAATTATTGGTCACCATCGATTCTTCGAACTTCTCGAACGCTGGCCTTTACCCGATCACCGCTCGGAACAGCGGCCAGTCGCAGATTGCCAGCGCGAACCTCGCTGTGCGCCCCAACATTACCCAAACTACCTCGCCTACACCGCTGACCACGCAACCCACGAAAGGCACAACCCCGAGCGCCGTGGCCGTCAACTTAGCGAACGGCCTTGCCGTGGTAACGAATGCCGGGTCGAATTCCATCACGCTGTTCGATCTCACCGCGTCCATTCCAACCGCCATCGGCCCCTACTCGGTGGGCAAAACTCCCAACGGTGTAGCGGTCGATGATCTTGCCAATCTCGCCTTCGTCGTGAATACAAATGACAATTCGATCCAATTCATTGACCTGGCTCCGGCACCTGCCCAACCACCAACGATCCTGGGTACCGTTGCGTATTCGGCGTCGAATGACACGAGCGTCAATGCTCCCCACGCCGTGCAACCCTACTCCGTTGCCGTCAACTCATTGACGCAAAAGGGGCTGATTGTTTACCAGGGCTCTTCTTATATCGATGTGTTTGACTACTCTGCGGCATTCAATTCCTCCACGAGAACGTTGGACACCACCAAGATCGTGTTTCGCCGGGGACAGATTCCGACGTCCGGCACGTACCCACACGTCGATATTGAGCCGCGTTTCAATTGGGCGATTGTTACGCCGGGCGGCAATGCTACGGCTTCGATTGTGAATCTCGGATCGGACGGACAAGAGATCGCCGCAACCATCGCCGCACCTTCCTCAGACGGCGTGAAGCGCAGCAGCGGCACGGTCACTGTTACCACAACCAGCGGTCACAACTTGGTCTCCGATCAGTACGTGACCATCGCCGGCGTCGATGACTCTGCCTTCGACGGCTACTTCCAGATAACGGTCACTTCGTCAACTCAGTTCACTTACACCCAGAGTGGCAGCGATACCACAAGTGGAAACGGTACAGTGAGCGCAGCCGCTCCCCTGGCGACTATCAACGTCAATAAGGACGTTCGCGGTGTCTCCATCAACACGGAAACCGATGTCGCCCTCATGTGCGATCCCACCTCCGTGTCTTTGACTCTTTTCAGTCTCCTCGATCAGACGACCAGCACGATTGCGGGCACGAATTCGATGCCCGCCACGGGATCAGCCTGCGCGGTAAATCCGCTTACCGATACGGCCGCGGTTGTGAACGGAACTGCGAATTCCTTTTCCGTCGTAGACCTTGGAAACAAAAAGGTTCTCAGCTATTTCACCATTGGCCGCAACCCTTCGGCGGTCGCCATCGACCCGGTGCAAAACCTGGCGATCGCCGTGAATTCCACGGATGCCACTGTGACGATAATCCCCTTGGGAGCCGTGCGCTCGTCGATTGCCCGTTCACAGCCGCAGGTGACGCTGTTGAGTGCCTACCAGTCGATGACGAGCACCTCGGACGAGACTTTAACAGTAGTCGGAGGTGGCTTTGTTTCCGGCGCGGTGGTGCGGATTAATGAAAAGTCCTTGGTCACGAATTTTGTCAGCGGCCGGGAACTCGCCGCCAATCTCCCCGCCTCGCAGTTGTCGTCACCGGCACACTACGTCGTAGACGTCCAGAACCCCGACGGAAACGTGTCGAATGTCAGCGATTTCTATGTGATGAAGTCGATCTCAGTTGGCAGTTCCCCGCGAGCGGTCGCCATTGACCGCCAGCGAAACCTGGCCGTAATTACCAACACGGGTGCAGCCGTCAACAATTCACTCGGCACGGTGTCGGTCGTAGATTTGAAATCGTACAGCGAGCGCTACCGGATCACGGTCGGAAAATCACCGCAGGGCGTAGCGGTCTCTTCGCTAGCGGGAAGGGCTGCCGTATCGAACAACGGCGATGACACCGTTTCGATCATCGGACTCGACACCGGAACCCTGGCCAGCACCGTATCCGTCGCGCCGAGCTCCGGAACCTCCAGCCCCTTGGGTATTGCAATTCATCCTGCCACAGGTCAGGTGGTTGTTGCAGACAGCACTGCGTCTCAGCTGAGCTTTTTTAATATTTCGTCGCCGGCCACTCCGACAACGCTCACGGTGGACGTGGGGCCAAACACGCCGGCCATCGACCCAACGCGAAATATTGTTGCCGTGGCCGAAAGCGGTTCGGACAAGGTTGTCGTTGTGGATTTAGGGTCGAAGCAGGTGATGAGCCGAATTACGGGCACAGCATTTCCGACCGGGGCACTTTACGATCCGGATTCGGATCAATTCATCGTGCCTTCCAGCACGACAAACAATGTCTATGCCTTCCGCGTCGATCCAGCTTCGAATACTTACGGTCCTCCGACTGGGTATTCGGTGGGATTCAACCCGACCTCACTTGATTACAACTATCGAACACGCACGCTCGTGACCTGCAACGTCCTGAGCCAGACCCTTTCGATCATGGATTTCCTGAGCGGGAAGGTAAAGGCAGTCATTCCTATTGCGATGTCCCAGCAGTATTCCATCGCCATCATTCCCGAATCGAATCAGGCGATCGTGGTCGATCAGAACAACGACCGCATCGTGATCGTGCCGCTGCCGAAGTAGGCAAGGGAAAGGTCACCGATGAAAAGCGCGCAGATCAGCTTGGTTTCGCTTTCCCTGAGCCTGTTTTTGACTGGCTGCAACAGTGGCAGTAGTTGCTCCAGCCAATCCAATTCGGCAACGAATTGTTCGACGACGACGAACGCCGTCACGATCAACCTGCATCCCAACATCACCACGACGGTCACGTTGGGAAGTACCCTTCAAATCACCGCCGATGTGTCGGGCACGTCAAACTTCGCCCTGACCTGGGAAGTGAACGGCACCAAAGGGGGAAGCTCCGCCGTGGGCACGATTACGCAAGACGGTCTCTATACGCCACCTTCGACCGTGCCCAATCCGAATACCGTTACCGTCACAGCTATCTCTCAAGCGAATACCGATTACGAGGCGAATCTCGGGATCGTTCTGATCTCCGGTGCGTCGATCACCGTTTCGCCCACGAACGTGGACCTGATCGTCGGAAAGACACAACAGTTCAGTGCCCGCGTCTCAGGGAATTCCAATACCGCCGTGTCTTGGCAAGTCGCAGGTATAGCAGGAGGAAATTCCACCGTCGGCACGATTAATTCTAGCGGCCTCTACACTGCACCCGCGAGTTTGACGAACGCTCCCTTCTCCCTTGCCGTCACTGCGACAGCCGCCGTGGACGCGACGAAAGCAGCCCAGGCGAGTGTCACACTCCACAACGATCTCTCCGTCACCCTCTCGCCCTCCGCCACTGTCGTCGAAACGTTTGGCCAGCAGCAATTCGCAGTTTCCGTGCCTGGAGTAACCGGCGCGGCTTTCAGTTGGCGGGTAAATGGAATTACGGGCGGCAATTCGACCTACGGCACGATTACCGACTCGGTGAATCCCTCGGGCGCTCATATTGGCAATTACATCGCCCCCAATCACGTACCGACGGTCTCTGCGGGATCGGGTACGAATCTGGCAAGTGGCGGGTCCAAGACCGCTCCGGTGAGCGTGACTGCCATTTATCAAGGCGATTCCTATTTTTCAGCTTCCGGAACGATTAGCGTCACCTCCGCGAATCAAAAACAGCAGAACCTACCCACACCTTTGGGAGTGTCGGGAGGTAATGGCAACGACGCTGGCTCAGGTGTATGTTGTGGCGGAACGCTTGGCGCACTCGTTTCTCGCGGTGGCCAGCAATTCATCCTTTCGAACAGCCACGTTTTGGCAAAGACCGATCTGGGTGCGATCGGCGATGCGATTATCCAGCCGGGTCTTTTTGACAACAGTTGCTCCACCTCTGGAGTGAACCAGGTGGCCACTTTGTCCCAATTTGTAAATCTGGAATCCTCCAACTTCTCTGCGCCCGTTGATGCGGCACTAGCGCTCGTGGAATCGGGCAAGGTCGATTCTGCTGGCACGATCCTGCAGCTAGGAGACTCTATCGCCAGTGATGGGCAGCCAACCGATGGCCCACCACACGCTGGATCCGGCGTCGCACCTTCGCTTTCTGCTCCTGACGGGGTGACACCCCTGAAGGTCGCAAAGAGCGGCCGATCCACAGGACTCACGTGCTCCACGGTCAGCGCGATCAACTTCACCGCCAGCGTGACGTATGAGAAAGGTTGCGGCACTGGTGATACATTCCAGAGGACGTATGACGATCTCGTTGTAATCAGTGGTAGTGATTTCAGCGCCGAGGGAGATTCCGGTGCCTTGATCGTCACGCAGGACACCGCCGACCCCTTGGCTTTGCTCTTTGCCAGTTCTGACTCCGATTCTCTTGGCGTGCCGGTCGGTGATGTCCTCGCGGCCTTAGCTGATCCTGGCACTGGCGAGAAACCTATTTTCGTCGGCACTTCAAGCACGCACGCTCTCGCGGGTTGCAGCCTAACGGGGGCCCGGCTTGCTTCCAGTTCGTCGGCGAAGGCTCTTGTGACTCACGCCGCGCCTTCGTTGGACTCTGCCACGCTTGCTGAGGAAGCGAATGCATCGAGCCTACTTAACCGGGTGGGAGTTCTCGGTGTTGGCGTGGGTGCGAGTCTGGATGACCGCTCGCAAGGCGCCGTCATCGTCTTTCTAGCCGAAGGGACATCGACCAGTGGTTTGCCTCAACAAATCGAGGGTGTGCGCGTCCGATATGTCGAGGAGAAAAACAGCACGTTGCGGCATGCCACGTTCTCGGCAGCCGAAACTCAAACGATGCTCGATTCGATCACCAGTAGCAGAAAAGTGATCGGCTCCAGTGAATTAACTCGCGTTCGCCAGGTTCACAGCGCAAAAGTCCAAGAGTTGATGCACCTATCCGGCATTCAGGGAGTGGGAATCACGGCCAGCCAGGACGCACCCGGCGAAGCTGCCCTTCTCATCTACACAACGACCGGGGTACAGCACGACTCCATTCCGAACCTCATCAATGGAGCCCGGACCATGGTACGTGTAGCGAGCCCATTTCGAGCGGGCTCGAAAAGGAGAGGCCTACTTAGTACGTGCGGCTCTACGAAACCGGCAACTCATTAATGGTTGGCAGCTTCGCAGTTCCCAGGCTCGTACGGGGCAGCGTCCGTGTGTGGCTAAAAGTGCAGGATGATGCCAGTGGATGCGCGAAGACCGTTTTGCGCTTGCGACCCAGTCTTAATCTCCGCGAAATTGGTTCGGAGGAAGTCCACTTCTCCGGCGCGAATAGAGATGATGCTATTCAGCCGGATATCGATTCCACCGCCAGCCTGCCAAGCGAAGGACGTTTGGGAACTCGATGTGTCATAAAGTCCGTTAGCAGCATGCGCCAGTCCGAACAATGCCTGCCCGAACGGCGTAAGCTTGCGCCAACGAAATGGCGTCACGCGCGGTCCGAATAGATACGTTTTCTGCGTTCCGTCCAGTCGAATGCCTATGATATTGCTGTCCACGTGCCCTGCCGTCGTGGCGATATTGAAGTCCGCGACGCCTGTGATCCAACGCGTGAACGGATACGATAGGGCGACGTCGCCACCGTACAAGGGAACCATACCAAGCCCTGAGTCATTCGAAGTGGCGATCCGGTTATAGGAAAATCCCAAAAACAGGTCTACGGTCTTTCGGTCTTGCGCCCGCGCAGATTGGCACAAAACTGCAACGGCAAGAACGATGCAAACTGTCGTCCTCTTCACATTTCCTCCCTGGGTCTGCGAAATGGAATGGCAGGAGCGGCTCCCGCCGAAGTCCCGCTTTTGGTATCGCGAACACTGAGATAGAGATGCGTCTCTGTGCCTGCTTTGTTAGCTGAGACTCTGTATGAATTTGTAAAGACTTCATTCGGGCAAGATGTTCACGCGAGAAGAGGAACCTCAACACAGCACACGAAGCTTTACAAAACTAATAACTACGAACATCGTGCTCATATAGCATGGGGTCGTTCGTGAGATTGCGGGCACGCGCGGTTCGGGTCACCTGGCACTCCACAATTGCTTGCTGCATTGTTTTCATCCCTTTGTAGCACGCGGTCTGGAACCTGCTAGCCAGGGATCACCCTCGAGTTCGTCCGCCCCGCGCGAGCCATCCAATCCACCGGACGCGGCGAAGGTCCCCCAGACCCATAGCCGCCCAATGCCGTCGAGAATGCGCGTTCTCGACGGCATTTCCCCTTTTTAAGGCCAGCGGCAGAATCGTTGAGACTACCCGGAAGTTATGTCTCTAGAGCTTACTGGACGCGGGGAATACTGATCGTGACGCGGAGGCCGGGGTGAGCGTTCTCTGCCACAACGGATCCATGATGAAGCAACACAGCGCGCCGAGCGATGGACAGTCCCAGCCCCACGCTATCTCCTGTGCGTTCTCGGGATTCATCAACGCGAAAGAAAGGATCGAAGATTCGCAGAAGGAACTCGTCCGGAACGCCGGGGCCTTGATCTCCCACTCGGATCACCGAGAGATCCCGCGTTTCACTGATCACGACGGAAACCTGTGAGTCGTTGGGCGTGAATCGAATGGCGTTTCTGAGCACATTTTCTATGGCGCGGCGCAGAAGCTCCGGGTCACCTACTATATGTAACGAAAATGGCGCGTCCACTTGGATTGCGACGCTGCGTGCTTCGGCTTCAATTGCGCAATCCTCAATGATCTCCCGGGCCAACGCGACAAGGTCAAGGCGCTCAGTTTTTCGAGACGCAGGGTCTCCTTCTGCACTTGTCATCTCGACGAGAGTTGATATCAAACGGTTCAGTCGCTCGACTTCTCGCCGAACGCGATTCGCGGCAACCACTCGATCAGGCGCGGTTCTCGTAAGCTCGACCGCGAAACTCAAGCGGGCCAAAGGCGACCGCAGTTCGTGTGAAACATCTTGCAACAGACGGCGCTCAGCGGTAAGGAGAGTCTCGATTCGCTGAGCCATACTGTTAAACGCCCGGGCAACATCTCCGATTTCGTCCTGACGGGTCATCTGGATCCGGGCTGAAAGGTCGCCTTTACCGAACTGCTCCACAGTCCCGGCGACTTTCAGAAGGGGAACGACGATCCCCGCTGACAGCCCCCAAGCCAAGACTCCGGTCAGCCCTATAATGATGACGAAGTAGGGAGTGAATTGAGACAGCGCGATGGGCGGGGGCGCGCTCACAATCAGGTAGAACCGGCCATCCGCTGATCGTTTGGCAATCGTGACCTGTCCGTTCACGGATTTCGGCAAGCCTAGAAAGTTGAATTGAGGAAATCGCACGGCCGAGCGATCTGCCCCAGAGACAAGGTCCCGGCCATCGGCATCAGTGAGGGATCTCGTTCCCTTCAGAGCGGAATCCACCATGTCGAGGTAGCTTTTGAGTTCGGAGGGTCCACCCTTCTCATACGCTCCCCGTGCCTCTTGGAGTTGGAGTTTCAGCGAGCCTTCGAAATACTCTTTGGTCGAACGTCCCAAGAGTTCAGCCGTAACTACCAGCATCGCGATGAACGAGAACACGAATGCGAGCGCAAACGTGGCTGCAATTCTCAGATAGAGAGTGCGCACGAGTCATTCCTGGCCGGACGTGATGACATAACCTGCACCACGTACGGTTCGAATTACAGGCATACTTTGGGCCTCGATCTTCTTTCGTAGGTGGCTTATGTGAACGTCTAAAGAACGCTCGAATGGGTTCGTCTCGCGTTGGTACAAAACCGCACTGATTTCTTCGCGAGTTACTACACGCCCCGGCGAACGCATCAGAAGTTCCAGGATTTGGAACTCGATCTCCGTCAGATTCAAAAGCCGATCACCTCGGCGCACTACTCTGGTGTCAGGGTTGAGTTCGATCGCTCCGACAACGAGCACTTCTGAAACCAGCGGCCGCATTCGATAGCGGCGCAGAACCGCCCGTATCCGCGCTAGTAGTTCGTCGGGTTCGAATGGTTTGGGGAGGTAATCGTCGGCACCGATTTCGAGTCCGGCAATGCGATCCCGTTCCCGGGTACGTGCCGTCAGCATAATGACTGGCACGGAACTGCGCTTCCGAAGTTGGCGCAAAACTTCAAAACCGTCGAGGATGGGCAGCATTCCGTCAAGGATTACCAATTCGTGCTTCTGTTCGAGCGCTCGGGCTAAGCCTTCTCGTCCGTTGCTGCAGGATTCCAACGCGAAGCCTTTGAAGGCGAAATACTCCCGCATCAGGGCGCACAATTCTGCATCGTCATCAATCAGAAGCAATAACTCCCGTTGAGATGACTTGGAGTCTGGTTGTGCGTCCGTTCTCGTCATGGGACGTCTAAGTATCTACTAAATCGGAAAGACCGTCGTAGATTTCCTCCTCATCTTTACGAATCTTAAGATGCAAACAGCCGCCCTCCTTTTACAAATCTTAGGGCACGTTTTGCCCTCAGCTGTCGTCTACTGAATTAAGAAAGAGTGAGTGGAAGTTACATGAGAAAAATCGCGTTGCACATGCTGATGGGCGACACCGGGAAATATCTCGGTATCGTTGCCGGAGTCATGTTCGCATCCTTCCTGATCATTCAACAACTCTCGATGTTCTTCGGCATTCTCCGGCAAACGTATTCGGGCATTACGGCCGTGCAAGCGGACATCTGGGTCATGGATCCGAAGGTGAAGAGCATCGATGATTCGAAGCCGATGACCGATGGCGAATTGGGGCGTGTCCGGAGCATCGAGGGTGTTGCGTGGGCGGTCGCACTCTACAAGGGAACGACGTCTGCCCGGCTGGACAATGGCGACACCGCCGGCGTATCGCTCTATGGCCTGGACGATACGACGTTCATTGGTGGTCCGTCTGAAATGGTGTCGGGGACGTTGAGCGACCTTCGCATCAGCGATGCTGTGATCGTTGACGCCACAAGTGCAAGTGACAAGCTGGCCCACATCGCCGCGAATGGTGAACGAGTGCCGTTGAAGATTGGCGATACCCTGGAGCTGAACGATCATCGAGTTCGAGTCGTTGGCCTCTGCAGGGTCTCGCGAGGGTTTCAATCGCAGGCGGTGGTGTATACCACCTACAACCGCGCCCTTAGCATTGCACCGACTCAGCGAAAGAATCTGTCCTTCATTCTGGCTGCCGCACAGTCCGGCAAGTCTCCGGAGGAAGTGGCGGCGAAAATCGGGAGAGTCACCGGCCTCGGTGCGTATACATCTCAGCAGTTCATCGACAAGACCCTTCATTACTTCATTACGGAAACGAGCATTGTTCTCAATTTTGGGATGTCGGTTATGGTCGCTTTCTTGATCGGTACCTTGATCGCCGGACAGACCTTCTACAACTTCACCCTCGATAACCTGAGACATTTTGGCGCTCTGAAGGCCATGGGCACGAGCAATCGAACAGTTCTCTCCATGATCCTTTTGCAGGCCGCGCTGGTTGGATTTGTAGGCTATGGTGTTGGAACCGGGATGGCCTGTCTGATGGGCGTGGTGACGCAAGACACGGTAATGACGTTCACTCTCCCCTGGTACGTGCTTCTGATCACTGGGCTTGCGGTCGTCGGCATATCGGGCATTTCCGCGCTGTTGAGTCTACGCAAGGTGGTAAAGCTCGAACCAGGGATCGTATTTAGAGGTTAGTGATGCTCGAAACAGCGATACCGGCGGTTGAGTGTAGCAACGTCAAAAAGACATTTGGCACCGGGAACAGCGAAGTGCAAGCCCTTCGCGGAATCAACCTCGAGGTCCGCGAAGGAGAGCTGATGATGCTGGTTGGCCCGTCGGGATGTGGCAAGACAACGCTGATCTCGGTGATTACTGGAGTTCTGGACGCGACTGAGGGCGACTGCAAGGTATTTGGTCGCTCCATGCAGCACATGGAAGACTCTCAGCGCACCCGTTACCGCGGGCAAAGCATCGGTTTCGTGTTTCAGCAGTTCAACCTGATTTCGTCCCTGACTCTGGATGAGAACGTTGCGATACCGCTTCTGATCAATGGAATAGATTACGACGAGGCGCTCAAAGCTGCCACGGCAGCGCTCGAACGCGTAGGGCTGAACGGCAGGGAAAAGGATCGGCCGGCGCAGCTTTCGGGCGGCCAGCAGCAACGCGTAGCAATCGCGAGGGCGATTGTGCATTCGCCGAAACTCGTGGTTTGCGACGAGCCAACCAGCGCTCTGGACCACGTGACGGGCGAACACATCGTCAAATTACTTCGGGAGGTCGCCGCAGGTGAGGGACGAGCACTCATTATTGTCACGCACGATAGCCGAATCTTCGCGTATGCCGACCGGATTGCCCGAATGGACGACGGAAGGATCCAGAACGTTTATGGCTCTTACCGGGAGATGACCGAAGCAGAGAGGACAGTACAATGACACGAAAATGGATTCTGCCGGCCGCGGCCGTTGGTGGCGTATTCTTGGGGATCTTCATGGTGGTATCCACCACCAGACCCGCGCCGAAGGCGAAACTTGTCGTGGAGCCTTCCAAAGCACCCTTCAGCTCCTATGTCTCGGGAGCAGGCATCATTGAAGCCTCGACCGAAAACGTGAAAGTCGGCTCACCCTCTGCTGGCCTCGTGGTTCGGGTATTTGTCAAAGTGGGCGACCGCGTCAAGAAGGGCCAACCTCTGTGGCAGGTCGACGACGGCCCGAAACGCGCTGAGCTAGCGCGCTATGAAGCCGCGCTGCAGTCGGCGGAAGCCACCCTTCAGAAGCTGCGCCAAGGTAATCGGCCGGAAGAGATCGCAAAGCAAGAAGCCCAGGTCAATCAAGCGGCTGCGCAGCTGCAGGATGCACAACAACAGCTGCAGCTCCGAGAATCGGCTGCTTCCGACGACGGGCGTGCCGTGAGTCAGGACGATCTGAATCAAGCCCGGAACACGGTACAACTCCGCGAGGCCGCTCTTGCCTATCAGCAACGCCAGCTAGATCAGTTGAAAGCGGGGACTTGGGAACCGGAAATTCGTGTCCAGCAAGCGCAGGTCGCTTCCGCGAAGGCCCAGGTTGACCAGACCCGCGCCGATCTTGAGCGCTATACGGTTCGCTCTCCTCTCGACGGTGAAGTATTGCAGGTGAAGATTCACGTTGGCGAATACGCGCCCGCATCGCAGACGGACGACGCGCTGATGATGGTCGGCAACAACGACGTCTTGAGTGTCCGCGTCGACGTCGACGAACAGGACGCCTGGCGAGTACAAACCAATCAAGCTGCGGTGGCGTACGCGCGCGGGCGCAGCGACGTGCAAGTTCCGCTGACATTTGCTCGGCTGGAGCCTTACGTCACTCCGAAGAAATCGTTGACAGGCAGCTCGACGGAACGGGTCGATACGCGGGTGTTGCAAGTCATCTATACGTTAAAACAGCCGATCGGTTTCCGCCTTTACGTTGGGCAGCAAATGGATGTTTACATTCAGGCGCCGCCATTGCCCGACCCAGGGGTTCGCTCCACCAAGTCTGGGCGCCAAGGAAGTTAAGCCATGCTTGCTTTCAGAAGGAAATGTGTCGTGATCCTGTTTGCCCTGTCGCTGACAGGCCATAACTCGTTCGCTGATAAAAAGAAGCGGCTCGACGTAAAAGTTCCGAACCAATACGCGGAATCGCCCGCGAAAGGGGCGGCCAAGGATATGTCCTCCCTGGTGGATTGGTGGAGCAACTTTCACGATCCTGGGCTGCAATCTCTTGTGAAGCGGGCCATCGCCGGCAATGTGGATCTACAGGTCGCTCGCGCCAAACTGCGCGAGGCTCGGGCAACGCTGAGCAACGCGCAGTTGAGCAATCAAGTCCCCACCATCGAGATGACAGCTTCCTATTCGTATTCCAAAACCAGTACGGACAGCCCGTTGACGCCGACGCTGTCGGGTGGGAGCAGCAGCGTTCCGCTCATTCCATCCACATATGGTCTTTATGAAACCTACTTCGATGCGAGCTATGAAGTGGATATCTTCGGTGGTGTAAGGAATAAGGTCAAAGCGGCGCGCGCGGACGCTGCTGCGAGCGAAGAAGATCTCCGCAATACGTTGGTGAGCACGGTGGCCGAAGTTGCCCGTGATTACATTCGGCTCCGGCAATACCAGGAGCAGTTGCGCGTGACGAAGCAAAATGTGGCCTCGCAACAAGATACCTTGACGATCACCAAAGTGCGCAATAAGGCTGGACTGGTTAGCGATCTCGACGTGGCCAATGCAACGGCTAGCCTCGCGTCGACTGAGTCCTCAATTCCGACGCTTGAAAGGCAGATCCGACAGGAAATTCACGCGATTGCCGTCTTGCTGGGAGTAGCTCCTACGGAAGTTGATAACGAGCTCTTTTCGGCCGGTGGTCTGCCAGCTGCGCCCGTAGAAATTCCGGTGGGTCTGCCTTCGGAACTATTGCGGCGACGCCCGGACATACGGGAAGCGGAAAGGAATGTGGAGGCGGCTGCGGCTCGGGTCGGTGTGCAAAAGGCGAAGATGTTTCCAACCCTTACACTCACTGCTCAGTCGGGAGGGCAAAGCGCGAATCTCGTCAATCTATTGAATGCTGCGGCTCGCTTTTATAGCGTTGGGCCGACGATCGAATGGGGCTTACTGAACTATCCTGCACTCAAGGCCAACATACACACGTATCAGGCGAAAGAGGACGAACAGATTCTGAGTTATCGGAAGACCGTCCTCACGGCTCTTCAGGATGTGGAGGAT
>Ga0335085_10002755_pt1 | contig 32043 bp, 27 predicted proteins | sample Lox_Sample_45_FD_206712 | JGI IMG/M metagenome (GOLD analysis project Ga0335085, IMG submission 206712) | Soil microbial communities from Loxahatchee National Wildlife Refuge, Florida, United States - Lox_Sample_4.5 | ecosystem: Environmental > Terrestrial > Soil > Wetlands | place: USA... | reverse complement strand
GTGCAGCCGGAGAGTCCGCTGCCGATGCTGATGACGAACGTGGTGTTGGAAGGTGCCAGAACGACCGTAAACGTTCCATTCGGGCTGCCGCCAGAGCATCCGTTCACTCCGGCAATCGTCACGCTCATGCCCGTCCAGACGCCGTGCGCCGAAGAGGTGGTGACGAGCGCCCAGTTGCCGCCACCGCCGGTATAGCCGTTCGCCGCCGAGGCCACCACCGACGAAATGTTCACCGACAAAACTTGCTGCTGCTGCAAATAGTAGGGGCCGCCGTTTGATGTGCCGCAGTAGGCTCGAAAACCGTAGGCGCCGGTGGTCCAGTTGCGATCGCCCTGCTGCACGGTGACGCGGTTGGTGTTGGTGCCGGCGGGAATCGCCAGAGAGGTTTGCGGGCTTTGCGTGGTCGTCCCGTTGCGGTTCTCATACACGTCCACGCAGTAGATGGTCTGGCCGCCTGCGATTGTTCCGCCCGTAGTGCTCTCGTTCGTCAGAGTTGGCCCGCTCGTTGGCGGGGTCACCAAGCCGCTCTGCGTCCCCTGATACCAATGCGGCCCGATTTGCACCGGGCCGGTTGCACCGGTTTGCGGCGCGCTGACGGAGGTGGGCGAACTGACGGCTCCGATGACGCTGAGATTTCCGGTGAGGTTCAGGCTGGCCGCGGAAATATTTTGGGTGACGGTGAGCGATTGATAGCTGGGCGCGGTGGGATCGGCGGCCAGCAGCACGTCGGGGATGGTGGTGACCGCGGCGCCCGCGCCCGAAATCTGCACCATGTAGCGTCCGGGCGAGGCGTAGAAATGGTAGTTGCCCTGGCCATCGCTGGTCATGGGATTTGCGAGCGGCTGGGTGAGCGCGACGTCGGAAAAAATCGCGGCCAGCGGCGAGCACGGCGCTCCGGTGGCGCCGGAGGTGCACACTCTTACCGTGGCTCCGGCCACCGGCTGGCCCTGGCGGCTGAGCACAATGTCGTCTTTCCGTGAGCCCTGGGCGCTCACGGGGCCGGGAAGCGCGAGCACGAGGGTCAGCAGAACGAATCGTCGAAGGAGCATGGCGGATGCCTCCGCATGGAGCGATGAGCTGCGATGAGGAGAAGAATTTAACACGGAGTCCGTGCAGCCACAGGGCGCAGGGAAAGTTCGGAGGGGCGCTGCTTGCTGCGCCCGGGCTGCCGCCCAGAGAAGACAGAAGAAGGAGGGCGCGGCAAGCAGCGCCCCTACGGCGTGCTGGAGGATGCGGCCAGCGACGGGCGCAGCGGGAGGCCGAAACGCGCGGCCTTCGCTTCGTCCAGCACCGCACCGCAATGCCGGCACACGGCCACGCCGGCTTTCACCGGCTCGCCGCAGGCGGGACACTCCTGCATGGGGGCCAGCTTGACCAGCCAGGGGCGGTCCAGGCCCAACTGCCGGGCGGCGCGCCGCTGCACATCGGAAATCAGCTCCGGGCGATTGGGGGCGCGCGCGTAGAGCGCATCCGCCGTTTCCACCTGCTCGCGGAAAAACGCATCGCGGCGCGCGGCGGCATCGCGCAACTCTTCGGCGAGCGGGGCGTCTGCAGCGCACAGGAAGACGCCGTAGCGCCGCAGGTCCGCGTCTGGATTGTGCTCCGCGAGCACGGATTTGGCGATCAAGCGCGCGGACCAGTAACGCTCGCCTTTGCGGTCGTCGCCCATGTCGTACATCTCGGTGCGACCGTAGACGCTGGTGAGGGAGCAGGAATCTCCCGCCGGGCATGCGGGGATCGTGTACAGCCCCAGGCCGGCCTGGTCGGAGTAAAAGGCCTGGTCGGAGATGTTGGCAATCACCGCCCAGTCATCGCGATTCACATAGGTTTTTTGTTCGTTCACCTGGGTGACTCCTCTTCCGGTGGGCAGACTTTGCGCCCGTCCGGTTCCGGCCATGGCTTTACAACCTGGTGACAAAGGGCTGGGCGTGGAAGGCGGGGACGGCGTCATCGAGCATCTCCCACGCCCATTGTTCGTAATCGCGCCCTTGTTTTTCTTCGCGGGCGGCCAGGGCACGACGCTTCTGGGCCGGCGGAAGGCGGCGCGAATATTCGATGGCGCGCACCAGCCACTCGACCACGGAAACGGAGAGCGGAAGAAATTCTCCGCGGGGTCCTTCCAGCGCCAGGCAGTGTTCGTACTCGCCTTGGTGCGGAAATGGCCCCAGCGCGGGAATGCCCGCGGCGGCCGTGGGATCTTCCCGCTCCATGGTCTGCGCGTACCAGCGTTCCGGGGGGCCGTAGAGTTCCGGAGGCATCCAGCGCTCGAGATGCCAGCGATCATGCGGGAGATATTTCGGGACGCGGCGCAGCTCCACGGCTTCGCGGAGCACATTGCCGCTCGCGTCCCGGTCGGTCCATTTCCCGCCGATCCAGGTGAGGCGGGACCAGCCCCACACCACGCGAAAATTGGCGCGGCCGTAGCGGTTCAGGCCGCCCACGCGCGCGAGGCGTTCAGCAATCTCGAGCGGGGCGTGCTTGGCTTCGCGCAGGACTTTGATCATGGGATGTGGGACGGGAATTCTTGCCTGTCGGCCACTTGCTCGGTAACGAAAAGGAGACAGGCAAGAATGCCTGTTCCACCCGCGCCAGCCGCTCGGCGATCTCGCGCGTGTTGTTGGACTACCGAAAAGAGGACAGGCTGAAAGCCTGTCCTGCCTGCCGGCGGCGCCGTAGGGACGCCTGCGCCCGATGCCTCGGGCCGCGGGCCGTCCCTACGAACGCGCCAGCCAACCTGCCGGAGCCCGCACCGGTTGGGTGCGGGCAGCGGCCGGTGATTTGCGATCGGTTTGTGGCCACCTGTGAATCAGTAGCCGCTGGGAACCGCCAGACCATCCACGTAGGCGCCGTAGCGCGGGCCGTCCATGAAGATCTGGAAGCCGGTGTTGAAGTAGAAGAGATAGGAAGCGGCCAGGCCGCCGGAGGCCCCGTAGACGGGGAATACGGTCTGCCCGCCCACTTCGTAGAAATCAATTTCCTTCATGACCGCGCGGCCCCAGCGATTGAGGGCGATGAAGTCAATGCGGGTGGGATCGGCGTGGATGCTGGATTTGATGGGCACGCCGGCCATGCGCTTTTCGGTCTGTTGATTGAAGAGCAGGTCCGGCATGGGGGACTGGTCGGACACCTGGTTGCGCACGATCTCGGAAATGGTGACGCCGAGTTGCTCCCAGGCGTGCTCCTGCTCCGGGGACATGTAGGCGATCAATTTCTCGCGCGAGAGGATATCCGTGCCCAGCACCTTGCGGAGTTTGTTGACCGCGAGGCGGATGTTGGCGGGGACCAGGGCGGCGTTGCCGGCGGCGAAGTGCGGGGTCTTGAGCGCTTCCGGGTAGGTGGCGCGGGAAAGACCCAGCCAGGTTCCGGTGGAGGCATCCAGGTGATGGTATTTCACGCCGAAGATGCTGACCGGCTGCGCGCCGGAGAGGCCGGCGGGGACAATGAGGTCTCCGTTGGTGAGGCCGCCGGGATTGGCGCTGACGGTGATCTGTTTGTTGAGCGGGTCCACGCTCTGGATGGTGGCGGTGCCGCGATTGGTGGTGAGCGTGGAGTCGTACACCTGCACGTCCTGGTTGTAATAGAAGAGCTGGGCGCCCGGGGGCACGGCCAGGGTCCAGGTGGTGCTGGCAAAACTGGCGATGCTGCCGATCACGCCGTTGCCGTTGGTTTGCAGCAGGGTGTCCAGGAACCAGCGGAACTGCTTCATGCCGCTGGCCACTTCGCGCTTGGTGGCGTTTTCGACGGCGCGTTCGTTGCCGGTGGTGGCGTACTCGACCAGCTTGTTGATCTGCACGGCGAAGGACTGAAAGACCGGGGTGAGCGTGGCCACGTCGTACACGGACCCGCTGCCCAGGCCCAGGTCGTCGCCGTCCATGGTGTGCTGGCTGGCTTTGCCTCCCGGGCGGATTTGCAGCGGGACGCGCATGGAGCGGCTGCTCACTTTTTCCACGTCGCCGCGTTTCTGGATGAGCGTCAGCAGGATGTCGTCGCGCTCAAAGAGCACGGGCACCTTGGGACGCACTTTTTCGAGTTGCAGAGCAACGCTCTGCGCATTGGCTAATGCGGGCATTCGTTTTCCTCCGTGGGTTCAGGTTGCACCGGCATGCTTGCCGGTGCGTTGTGTGGTGGTTGCTATGGGTGATGCACAGGAGGGAATGCCTGTGCTGCTTCCAGTCATCACTCCATGTTCAAGATTTCTTCGTCGCTCATGCGCTGGTAATCCACCCGGCGGGGGCGGGCGGGCACCGGCGCGGGCGTTCCCCCGCGGCCGATTTCGGTGCGGCTGGCGGCCTCCGACTGGCGGGCGCGCCGGGACTGATTGGAACGCAGCACCGTTTCCGTCCAATCGGCGACCACGCGTTTGGCCACGGAGGGCAGCGCCGCCCTGGCCCGCCGGGCAATCAACCGGGCCACGATTTCGCGCTGGGGAGCGGCGGGTGAATCCGCGTCACGCCAGGCGGCATGTGCCGCGGGCGCCTGGTGGATTCCCTGCAGGGCGTTGTGCACGGATTCGCGCACCTGCTCCTGCAGCTCCGGATCCGCGCGCAGGGCGAGATCCAACTCGCGGAAGATTTCGCCGCCCATGTTCTGCCGCGCGCCTTCCGGCGCGTCCGGCATCAACTCGGCTACTTTTTGCGCCACCGTCTCGCGCAGGACGTTTTCAACCTGGTGGTTCACGACCCGCAGGAATTCCTGGGCGGCCTGCGCTCGCTGGAAGGGAGCCGCCTGGAGCTGCGCGGCCGGTGAACGTCCATCCGGTTGGTCTGTCCGCCGCGGCTCTTCCCTTGCGGGGGCGGCTTCAACGGCCGGCGCGGCTGCCGGCTGCTGCGGAACCCGTGCGGCGAGCAACTGCATGACTTGGCGGGAGGCCTCCACGTCCATTGCTGGAAGTTGCGCGGCAAACGCCAGCGCGAGCGAGCGGATGGATTCCGGCGCCAAACGCTGCAAGCCGGCGAGCAGCTCCGCATGCGCGCGCGGATCGCGCGATTCCACCAGCGCGTCCAGGCGCCCGAGTTCGGTTTGAGCCTGGGCGGGCGGCCAGCCACAGGCGAAAAGGCGCGCGGGGCGCGCGGCGCACGAAAACTGCTGGCCAACTGGCTTTCGTTCCAGGGCCCGGTTGAGGCGGACGCTCCGGCAGCCGCTTGCGCCGGCCAGGAGGCGAGCTCGACCGAGCCGGCCCCCGGTGGCGCAAATCTTTCCAAGGCCGGTGAGGAGGATTCTTTCTCCGCCGTGGCCCAGAGACCGAATTCCGCTGCTCCGGGCGCGGCACGATCCGAAAAGCGGCCGGAGCGGAAGGGCGGCCGCGGGGCGCGCGCCGCATGGTCCCGGGTTTCCGGGCCGCGCTTGTCCGAAGAAATGAACGGCGGTGAATGATGTGTCATCGCGGGGTGCGAGGCGCGGGGCCCTGCCTGTGGGAATCCTGCTTTCCAACTTCGCTCGGCGCGTCACCCGGCCCTCCGCAATTATGTTTACGCGCCAGAGTAGGTGTTATCAGAAGGCGAAGACGGGGGGCACAGGGGGGACGGGGGGAGGGGGGAACGGCGCCGAGCCGCGCTCAGGCTGAGGCGGGCTTCTTTTGGGGATGTTCCAGCAACTGCTCCTTGCGATGGATCAGGGAGTTGATGTCGTAGGTGGCCAATTCAAATCCGTGGCCGTGGGTAATGGCGTCTGTGGGGCAGGCTTCGACGCAATAGCCGCAGAAAATGCACCGCGAGTAGTCGATGTTATAGACCTTGGCGTAGCGCTCCCCGGCGGAGATGCGCTGGGCATCGGTATTTTCGGCGGCCTCGATGTAGATGCAGTTGGCGGGACAGGCCGCGGCGCACAGGAAACAGCCCACGCACTTCTCCAGGCCGTTTTCATCGCAGTGCAGCACATGGATGCCGCGGTAGCGGGCCATGAAGCGCACGGGTTCGTCGGGATAGCCTTCGGTGGTGGTTTTGCCGAACATGGTGCGGAAGGTGACGCTGAAGCCTTTGGCCAGCGCGGTCACCGTGCCCACCACGTCGCTCACGAGATTGGCCATAACGCCCCTAGGCTAGCAGAGCGCGGGCCGGAAACCAACCGGGAGGAGGAGCGCAGGGCCACGAGGCGCGGCGCCGCGGCTAGTGGAGAGAAGCGATGATCTGTTTGCCATGGAAGCGGCCGTTTTCGATGAAGATCTCGCTGGTGTGCTGTCCGCCCACGACCACTCCGGCCACGTAAAGTCCCGGCACATTTGTCTCGAGGGTTTCGGGATTGACCGCCGGCTTCTGCGTCTGGGGGTCGAGTTCGATGCCCTGGGCACGGAGAAAGGCGAAGTCCGGATTGTAGCCGGTGAGCGCAAACACGAAATTCGCGGGGAGCAGGCGCTCGCCCGCCGCGGCGCCATTGGTGGAGCGCAGCACCACTTGTCCGGGCTCGATGCGGGTGACCAGGGTGTTGAATTCCGCCTTGACTTCGCCGGCGGCGATGCGATTTTCGATGTCCGGCAGGACCCAGTATTTGACGGTGCGCTTCACGCGCTCTCCGCGATGCACCAGGGTGACGCAGGCGCCGGCACGGAAGAGTTCGAGGGCGGCTTCCGCAGCGGAATTCCCCGCCCCGATGACCACCACCTGGCGCCGCCAGAACGGATGAGCCTCGGTGAAGTAGTGCGAGACGTGGGGCAGGGATTCTCCGGGCACGCCGAGGGGCCTGGGGAGGTCGTAGTAGCCGGAGGCGATGATCACGCGGGTGGCGTGGTGCTCTTCCCGCGCGCCATTTTCGCGGCGGGTGCGGACACGGAAGGCGCCATTGGCGCGTTCCAGGCCTTCGACGGTCTCGAACAGGCGCAGGTCGAGATCGTAGTGTTCGGTGGCCTTGCGGTAGTACTTCAGCGCTTCGACGCGCGTGGGTTTATCCGCGCTGATGGCCATGGGCAGGCCGCCGATCTCCATCTTTTCGGCGGTGGTGAAGAACAGCATGTTGGCGGGATAGTGGAAGAGCGAATTACAGAGGCAGCCTTTGTCCACCACCAGGGGGCGCAGGCCGGCGCGCTTCGCCTCCATGGCGCAAGCCAGGCCGGTGGGCCCGGCGCCGACGCAGATCAGGTCGTAAGTCATGCCGCGCTCGCGGATTTAGGATGCAGGGGATGCGGGCGCGTTGCAACGGTTTGTTGCGCGGGCACGCGCGTGGCGCGGGAAATGTAAAAGCGGCAGGCGCCCGGGGACGAGCGCCTGCCGCCGTGGTGGTTGGATTCGCTGCGTGGAAGGCGGCTTAGAGAGAGCCGCGTACCCGAGCGTGGTACGCCCCTGGCCGGGCCATCAGAGAGACCGCAGGAAATTCAGCAGGTCCTGCTTCTGGCTTTCGGAGAGGCGATTAAAGCGCTGGATGACGGCGTTGGCTTCGGAGCCGCGGCCGGCATGCTGCTGGATGGCATTCAGCAGGTCCGAGGTTCTCCCGTCGTGGAGGAAGAAGACCCGCTGACCCAGGCCCCAGAGCGGAGCGCTGCGGAACTGATCGGGCCCGGCGGCGCCCTGGGAGACGTTGTCCGCCAGCCCGGTGCCCATGTGGTGCACCAGCAGGTCGGAATAGAGATTTGCGTTCTGGTAGTTGAGGGCCGCGTTCATGGACGAGGCCCCGGTTTTCAGCGTGGGGGTATGGCACAGCGCGCACTGCACCGCATTGGTGAAGAGCATGCGGCCGTTGTTGATGGAAGCGGCCCCGCCCGGCGCGTGGGTGGAGGGCGTGGGCTGGTCCAGAAAGCGCATGAAGGTGGCGAAGCCGGTGACGTCGCTCATCATCTGCGGGTTGGGCTGGTCCACATTGGTGTGATCTTCCGGCGTGCCATTGAAGATGCAGGAGTAGGGCAGGGTTTCTCCCGGGCTGGGCCGCTCGGATTCAAAGACCTCGTTGCTCACACCCTGCTCGACGTTGTAGGCCTCACCGCCGAAGATGGTGAGCGATTTGTTCTGCGCCTTCCAGCCGAAGCGGGTGATGGTGCCGTCGTTTCCATTGCGATTGGGCTGGCCACTGATGCCCAGCGCGGACTTTGCGGCGGAGTTGGCGGCCATGTTGGCGAGGATGGTCTGCTCGTCGATATTTTCGATCAGCCCGGCGCCGAACAACGGCGTGGGGATGCGGAAGATCAGATTTCCCATCTGGTGCATCTGGGCGAAGTTGGGTTGCGCGAGCGTGCAGGTCTGCGGGGTTCCGTTCGGACCGGGGGCCGCGGTGGCGTCCACCCGGCCGGTGATGGTGAACAGATCATGCACGCCGCCATCGGGCACATTGGTGAGGCCGCCGGAGGAACTGACCACAAAGGGAAAGCGCGCCTCGCGCACCGGCCCGTCGGGGGTCACGAAAAACGGGAGGTGATTCTGGGCGCCGTCCAGGGTAGCCACGGCGACCTGCGGGTTGGGTCCCACGAACGGGAATTGGGAGGCCGAAGGGCTGGAGCCGCCCAGGGTGGGCTGCGCATGGCAACTGGCGCAACTGTTGGAATTGAATCGCGGGCCCAAGCCGGCTCCCGCTTCTCCGGGCAGCGACCCGCTGACCGAATCCACTTCGGTAAAGCGGCTGAGCGCCTCGGTGAACGCTACGCTCTGATCCGCGGTGAGTGGAGTGATGGTCTTTCCGGCGCCCACGGTTCCTCCGCGGACGCCGGGATCGTGGGCCGTGAACTGGCCCTGGGTCTCCGCGGCGCCCAGCGTAAAGATGAGGATGGCGGCGCACCTTCCCGCCCCGCGCGCCGTGGCGCGAAGCCGTGACTTGAACTCCATTCTCCTTCCCCCTTGCGCAAACATGTGGCTCCCTCTTTCCTGTTCCGTGGTGCAGCGGCCGGAGCGCGCGGGCTGGGGGAGGGCCGCGGGCGGAATACACCCGTAGCGCGTGCCGCGGCGCGGCAGTTCGGAACATTCCTCTTTTGAATTTCGCTCGTCTCGGAAGCGTAAGCCGGGCGCGACCGGATGCCGATCCGCAGCGATCGGCTGGGATGCGAACGTTTATTTCACCGTGCGCGGGGCGCGTCAATAGTTCCGTGGGACAGGGTCCAAAGAATTAGGCGGAGCTGTGGAAAAGCGGGGAGTGGCCAGGGCCTAGGGAGTGAGGCGCGCGCGCAGCGCCCGGCACAGCGCGAGCGCGTCCGCGGGCCAGGTGCGCGCCGTTTCTACGCGCGCCAGGGCACGGTTCAGTTGGGCCGCTTCCTGTTCGGTGAGCTCCAGGGAGATGGAGGAATCCGCCGAGCCCTGGGAGAGAACGCCGTAGATGCGCAGCACGAGGCGCTCGTTCTCATTCAAATCCTGTTGGGCGAGCAGCGGGGAGACGTCCACGTCAAAGCCGTCGCCCGCGGGGGTGAGCAGCGAGGGCCGGGTGACCTGAATCATGGTGACCAGGGCCAGGAAGAGTTCGTCGCCGCTGCACTCGATGCGCATCGTCCCGGACATCTTAACTTGAACCGCCGGGTATCGGGACTGCCTGGTGCGTTGCGGCTGCCCGGGGAGCCTTGTGCCGCACGCCCGGGGTTGCGTGATGCAGCAACTTGGGGTGCCGGGGGGGGCGCGCTCCGGGCGATTTGGTTCTATGATACTGGCCGGCGCGGGGAGCGCCGGGGGGCGGGTCCGGTCGGGAGTACGCGTCTCGGGGGGAATTATGAAGAAGAATCGCCTGGTGGGGATTGCCGCGGCCCTGGTGCTGTCGCTGGCGGCGGCTGCCACGTCCTGCGTGACCAATTCACCCGCAATCGTCAGCAGCGCCATCGCCAGATTCGTATACGTGGGCAATCAGAACGACGGGACCATCTCCGCCTATTCCATCGACAATACCAGCGGCAACCTGGGCTCGATCTCCGGCTCTCCATTCTCCGGGACCACCGGACCGCGCAACGTGGTGACCTGCCGTTCGGGCCAGCTTCTCTACGCGGCCAACGGCGATACCAACGGCGTCTCCGGGTACAAGATTAATCTGGCGACGGGCGCGCTCACGCCCGTTCCCGGCTCGCCATTCGCGGGCGGCAACGCACCGCGCGGAATCGCGGTGGATCCCGCCGGAACGTACCTGTACGTTGCCAACAGCGGCGACAACACGGTTTCCGCCTATCGCATCACCGGCTCCAACGGAACGCTCACTCCGGTGACCGGGTCTCCTTTCGCCGCCGGCACCGGGCCTTTCGGGATCACCGTTGATCCCACGGGCCGCTTCGTTTACGTGGCCAATCACAAATCAAGCGACATCTCCGGCTACGGGATCAATCCCTCAACCGGCGCGTTGACGGAGATTGAGGGCTCGCCCTTTCCCGACGCGGAAGACGATGAAGAGAGCACCGGCCCCTTTGAGATCGCCATTACGCCCTCCGGCACGTTCGCCTACGTGACCAATCATTTCACCGGCGACATTTCCGGCTTCAGCCTCGATCCCACTTCCGGCGCGCTTTCTCCGCTGGACAGCGGGCCCTACGAGGCCGGCAACGAGCCCTTCGGAATCGAAGTCGCGCCCTCCGGCGCTTTTGTGTACGTGGTGAACCGCGAGGATGGGGACGTCAACGTTTACAGCCTGGATCCGAGCTCGGGTGCCCTCTCGCTGACCCAGAATTCTCCCTTCAACCTCGGGGACCTGGGCGATTGTTTTGCCAGCCCGTATGAACTGGCCCTGGACGGCACCGGGCGGTTTCTCTACGTGCCCAGCAACGGTTGCGGAGCGATCTCCGCTTTCACGGTGGACGCCACGACCGGCGATTTGACGCTTCTCGATTCCTCGCCCTTCCCCGCCGGAAACGGCCCCTACGGGATCGCCATCGCGCGGCTGCGCCTGCAATAGCCGCGGCGGGTCGCCGGGGCTTACTGGGTGACCGGGTTGGAGGCGCGGCTTCTTCTTCGTCCACGGAACGGGCGCGGATTTTTTCCGGCTTCGTCTGTCCACTGAACTCCGCAGGGTAAATGGGCGAGCGTAGCAGCCCGCTGCATATTCCGAGACAAGAAACACTCAGACAGCTACGTACATCTCTTGACTATCGCCCCGGCGTGGAGTAAGTAACTCGCAGGATTTCCGCGCCTTAGAATCCGGCAGGAAGCGTGGAGCCCGGTGCGGGCCGGCGCACGCCCGGGAGGCAGGGATGAAGAGCGCGATGGCCAGGCGCGCCTGGCTTGCGGTTGCGTTGGTCCTGCTGTGCGCGGGCCGAAGCTACGGCCAGGCCTGCAAGCCGGGGATGACGCTGCTGCAGATTGTGAACGCGGCCGCGGACGTGGTGAAAGATGGAAGTCCGCGCTCGGCGATTGATGTTTGCTACACCCTGGGACGCGACTCCCAGGCCTTTGACGACGGCGACCCGGCGACGGAGGAACGTTTCCTGTTCGAGTATCTCGACGCCACGGTTCAAGCGGCCAATGCGGTGACCCCGGAGAACGCGAAGCAGTTCTGGACAGAGGGAATCGACGTCGCCAACCGTTATTTGGATTGGTACCAGGATTTGAGCGCAAGCGACCGGACAGGCCTGGGGAGAGGCCACAACCGGGTGAGCAACGTGATCTTCACGCTGGGGGACATCTATGTGCGCCTGGGGGATGGCGCCTCTTTTCTCGAGAAGTACGAGGAAATTGCGGCGGACCATCAGGACTTTTTCACGCCGCGGTGCGTTGACCAATGGGAAAAATCGCTGCGCAGCTTTCCGAACTTCGCACGGCTGCTGGCCGAGGATGAGATCAGCAAGCAACTGACCGCAAGCCAGGAATACGCCGAACACTGGCGGACGTTCGTTCAATTTCTGCAAGCGTTCGAGGGGGTGAAGGACATGGCGCGGTACGCGCGGGAAAAGATACGCACGGTCGCAAAGTTTGCGACGGCCTAGGCCCTGGAAGGGAGATCGGAGACGCCATGAGAACACTCGCGCTGTTGCTGGCCTTTGTGCCCCTGCCGGTGTTTGGCCAGGCAAAGTTCGTGGGCCTCAAGGTGGAGACGACGGGCCTGGACGTGATTACGCAGCCCCTGCACGTGAAATTACTGATCGCGAATTCTTCGGAATCTCTGATCAACATTCACAGCACCCGGTTGATCCTTCCGGACGAGGTAGCGCTCTATCCGCGCACAGCGGAGGTGAACTTTCCGAACGGCACGCTGGATCTGGACGCCCACGGGTTTCGGGATCTGGAACTGACGGTGCCGGCCATGGCGCTCACCCCGCTGAAGGATTCCTGGCGGGTGCTGTTTTTCCGGGCGAAGACCTACCGCTTCACGGTGCAAGCGGAGTATGTGGTTCAGGGCAGCCCAACAAAGCACATGGCGACGCAGGAGTTCACGCTGATGCCGCTGGCGCCGTGGTGGACGGTGCTGCTGGGCGGCCTGGTGGGCGTTCCGGTGGTGCTGGTGTTTTTGTATTTATACGATCGGGTGAGAGGAACGCCGGCGGGGAGCAGGCCCGCGAGGCAGGTGTCCAATGTGCTGCTGGGCTGGATGGCCATACTTCTGGCCACCATTGTGTTCCGCTTCACTTCGACGAACATTCCCGACCTGCCGCTGGCGGTGAATGTGAACGACATTCTGGGGGGCTTTTTGATCGGGCTGCTTTACAATTACTTCGCGGATTTTTTCTTCAAGAGCCTAACTCCGGGGGCTAAGGAATCGAACCACTGAACGAGGATTGATCCTCTGGCGGGCGACATCTCCGATCCGCAGTCGCCGAACCGTTACGGCTATGTGCGCAACATGCCGGTCTTGGCCAGCGATCCCAGCGGGGCGGCCTGGCCGATTTTCGCCGCGTTCCCCTCAAAATCCCCTACCGTCGGATTGATGTGGGCCAGTGCGACTTTCATCGATACCCATAGAATAGGGGTATGGGTGTTCCGAGGCAATCTCTGAAGAAATGGCGAGTCCCCAAGATTCGGTACGAGCAGCGGCAGCGGATGCAATATCTCAGTGGCGGGGGGCAAACCGTGGCAACCTGCAACGCTCACTTCCCTTCCAGGAAGGCGATCAATTCTTCGCGCGCGAAACCCGCTTCACGAAGCAAGGAAAGCAGGGTGCCCTTCGGCATGTCGCGGTTATGTCTGGGCACGACAGCGCGGCGCTTTGAGCCTGGATGATAAAAAACAAAGTGGCTTCCCGAGGTGTGATCCAGAACAAATCCATTGCGTTGGAGAAACTGGATGACTTCGCGCGGCCTAACGGCGGGCAGTTTCGGCATACTCAAGATCTAAAGATGCAACCAGTGTTTCGTTGTCGCTGGGAACCGGCTCGCCGTGCTTTCTCAGGCTCGCGATGTACCCGGCGATGGCATCCCTGGCCATTTTCTTGGCCTCGGCCAAAGTGTGACCGTAGGTCACGCAACCGGGGAGAGCAGGCACCATGGCCGTGAATCCGCCCTCGGGTTCAGGCCGCAGTACGATATTGAAATGCAAGTGCGCCTTTTTCATGTCGTTGATTGAATCTTATCTGACGCCCTCTCTCCGGTCAATCGCGCGTGTGGGGAAGCTTTCCCTGGTGTCGCTCCAGGACCGGAACAGTCCCCACCCCTCCCTGGCGGGAGGGACGGGGCACCCTCGTCTCTATACTCCACAGTGGCGTCCACGCTCTGGTATCGTGGCGCGTGGGCAGCGATGATTGCCGCTCCGCAAACAAAGAATCCAAAAAGAACGGCGGAGCTACCCGGCCGCTATAATTCTCTGGTATTCCTGCTTCAGTCTTCGCACCGAAATGAGAAATTCTCTTGGATATGCTGATCCAAAGACCTGCCGGATACTTCGACAAGATGGACCTGAGCTTTCGATGTGACAGTCACCGTGAGCGGCATCTCAGGCCGCCAAGGCTGTTGTGAAAACATTCCGCCTATTGAAGTCACCGTTATCCCGATCGCGTTTTGCCAATCGTTGGGCCTTTTATCATGTGGCGGGTGGCCATGTGCGTATCCAAACGGTTTAGGGTCTGCGTCGGCAGTAACGTCGAGGACTGGGCCATCGAATAAAAACCACCAAGTTGGCTCTGAAATGGGAGAATCGGTTCTCATTTTAAAGACGTTGTTATATTGCTGTCCAATGAGGACATTTGATTTCAGAAAGCAAATCGAAATGTTTGGGACGACCCCCGGGGGTGGAAATTGACCGTAACTATTGCTGACTGTCGGATTTGTTACGATTCCTCCGCTGATGGCTATACCATTGGGCGCACTGATTGTCTGCTGCGGCGGCTGAATTGGGGCCGTTTCCCTCGGTGGAGTTTTGCCCGTCTTCGGTGGAGACTTTGAGTGTCCCGAGTCTTCGTCCGGGGCGACTGGAGTTTCTTGCTGGCTTGTCAGGTCTCGCTTAGGCTGGGTGCTCGTTTGTTGTGGAATATTAGATTGATGAGGGTAGACAACTTTAATCGCTCCCACCACAATCAGGATAATGCCCAACCCCAGTAGCATATGGCCGATCTTCTTTTTTCGCTTCCGAGGCATTAAAGTATCCGCAGCCACGAGGAGCACTCCGATCCCTACAGCAACAAACCACGAAGGATTGAATCCACCCATAAGCGAACTCTAACACGATCATCCGGGATCGGGATCGGTGCCCCAATTAAGGCTCTATCCTGGAGCGCAGTTTCTTGCCTGGTTTTGAGCGCTCTGGTAGGCTGGGAATATTATAGACTTATTGGACAGTGCTCTGCGCCCCGGTGCACGCCTTGCATGAGTTCACCCAGCGCTGAGCCCCCAAGTTTCGCCTCAGAGACGAGGAGAGACGTTCAGTGTTTCAAGTGGTTCCCCAGGTCGTGTCAATTCTGGCCCGCTCGATGTTGGGACGGTTCTCCCCGGACCTTCCGCCAAAGCCCGTAAAGATTCGCGTTGGTGTGGGATATACCTGCACATCTGAAAGTATCCAGGTAAGCTGGGTTGAGCACACTGTGGAACTGTGGACGATGAAAGATGGGCGCCTTCAGTGGTTCTGGGAGAAAGTCCTCAGGCATCAGCGCATGGTAGCGATCCAAGCAGGCTCGAAGCAGTTTACTCAGCTTCCTTCCTCCACCATGCAGTTCCTAGCACTTTCCGTCGATGGGCGGACTGGCTTAATTGAGTGTGCAATTAGCACAACGGATCCGGGTTTTTTGACGTACCCTTACGCAAAATCTTTGGCGGTGTGCACCGCCGCATCGGGAGGCAGCGGAGGTGGGTGGGGCGTCGTCGACGCATCCATGCGATGGCTCTAGGGGGGCTCCGGGCCCGTGTTGGGAGAGGTTTCTTGCGGGCGACGCGCTTCGGGAGACGGCAAATAGCTCAGACAAAGGCAAGAGCCTAATGTCGGCCAGAGGGTTGAGTCTCGCTGTCACAGCGGGTGCGCTCATGATCGCGGTCGCCCATCTCTTGTGGCCCACGCTAGCCATTGATGCGGTCACATTAACCCGGCTGGACTGGACACAACGTTCGGCTTCGGTGCTGCTTATCGATCAGTTCCGTTCATTACTGGGTTTGCGCATCCCTTTTCCACGACCTCGTATACATCCATACCAGGGTCGCCCGGCGCGGTTACGCGCCGATCCCTCCTGTCCATATTTGATTATTTTCCGAGACCCTGAATTGCGCGCGTCAAGGGCCTCCCGAGGATCGACGTGGTGAGAGATTTTGGCGAATGCCCAGCTTGCGGTGCCAGCTTTAAACCGGGCCGCGTGCCGGGAGGCCTTCCACCGACCTGTCCAGCGTGCGGGCAAACGTCACGGCTTTCTTCGGGCGTTGCATGGGGTGGCGCTCTCCTCGCCGCAGCTTGCTCCGTGCTGTTTTCTGTGGCTTGGGGATTTCGTGGAGTGAAACTGTGCGTGGTTTCGTGGGCTCTGTGGTTTCCAATCCAGGCGCTGGTCATGTTTGCGCTCGGTTACATTCGACCACCGAGGTACAAGCGTTTGTCCGAGACCGACCGCTTCGAGCCTCGGGTGGGTCTATTTGGTAAACGAGGTGGCCCCGGAACCAAGTGAGGCACTGCGTCCGAGTCGCTGATTCGCCGGCGGGTGGCTGACTCTCAAAACTCTCAGCGGGTTCGGGGTGCCGAGTCCATTCGGTCCTCAGTTCCTGTTCTCTTAACGTTGTGTCTCGACCACCTGCGCCTCGGTATCGAGCGGGAATCTGGCGTACGGTCAAAACCATCTCCTAAGCCGTGTAATTCACTGAGTAAAGCGAAGATAATACCTCGCTCAATCGCACCAACCACACTCGGTTGGATGTTCAGTCTGCGTTTCACAAACTGGCTCGCCAAGAAGAACTCTATTCGTATCTGAGTGCATCCAGAGGCTCTAAACGCGATGCGCGGCGTCCCGGGAGATAACAGGCCGCGAGAGCAATCAGTGCGAGCAGAAGCGTTGCAGCGCAAAAGATCGAAGAATCCGTAGCGCGCACATCGAAGAGCAGTCTTTGCAAAAATGGCATGAGGACGAATCCTGTACAATTTCCGATGAGAATTCCGAGAAATGCCCAACGCACACTCTGATGCATAACCAGCCGCAACACATCGCGGGGTTGTGCGCCCAACGCCATCCGTAAGCCGATTTCACGTGTCCTCTGATTCACAGCATATGAAACCACTCCAAACGTTCCAATGGCGGCCATTGCCAGCGCAATTGATGCAAAGAAACCAATCATTGTCACGTTGAAACGTTGATCCGCCGTATCCTCACCCAAGATATCTTGCATGGTCGCTACATTGTAAATTGGTTGAGCTTTGTCGATCTCCAGAATTTGCTTCCTAAGCGACGGAACCAATGCATTAGAGCGCGAACCGCTTCGCAGAACCACGTACATCTTGCTGTCGGGGTGTTGAACAAAAGGCCGAAAGATCTCCGGCACAACCGCATTCGCAAGGCCAACGTTTCGAGCATCGCTGACCACACCGACAATGGAAAGGGCAGGCGGTTTGGGACCGCCGAGTCCGTACAGAATCTGCTCGCCCAGCGGATTCTCCCCGTCCGAAAAGTAACGTCGTATAAATGCTTTGTTGACTACGACCACAGCGGGGGCATTGGCATCGTCTTTGTCAGTGAGATCGCGGCCTGAAAGCAGTGAAATACCCATTGTTCTGAAATAGCCCGGGCTGACCGCCACATCTAGAATCGAAGCCGTTGGATCGTCCGTTGCTGGCAGAGGCCGGCCTGCGATGCCCATGCGCGTTCCAAACGATTGACCATCTGGGGGCAGCCGATCTGTAACTGCTGCGGATTCCACACCTGGAAGCTGCCGCACTCGCTCAAGAACCTGCTCGAAGAAATATGCCTGCTGTGCAGAGGCTGAATAGTGAGTAATCGGAAGCGAAAGTTCTGAGACCAGCAGATTTTGCGGAGTGAAACCCAGAGTCACATTGGACAGACGCACAAAACTCTTTAAAAGGAGGCCTGCAGCTGTCAACAACAAAATGGCGGCGGCAAGCTCGGCGACAACCAATACATTGCGAAAATGCTTCTCATGACGACCCCTCCCCGACTGTGGTTCGGCGCTCCTTATCGCTTCGGTGAGATTGGGGCTTAGAACCAGTGATAGTGGCATAAGCGCGGTCAGCAGGCCTGTCAGCACCGTTGCTAAAACTGAAAATAACAATACCGTATGGTCTATAGTCACATACTTTATACTGATACTCTTTGGGGCGAAGGATCGCAGGAAAGCCAGGCCGCTAAGCGCCAGGACCAGGCCAATCGTACCGCCCAACAAAGCCAAAAGCGTGCTCTCTGTGAGCAGTTGTCGCGCCAGAAGGCGCTTGCTTGCGCCGAGAACTGCTCGCAGAGCAATTTCCCGCCGCCGACTCGAGGCCCGAATAAGCTGTAAATTGCTAACATTTGCGCACGCAATGAACAAAACGAACGCTGCGGCGAAAATCAAGGCAATTAGGGCAGGCCGAACGTCGCCCACAACCCGTTCTCGGAGAGGAATGACTTCAATCTTCGTCTCCTGAGAAAATCGACGGAACCATGCCGGATACTGAGCGAGTATCCCGCGGTCAATTGATGAGAGATCCGCGGCGGCTTGTGCAATTGAGGTACCTGGCTTCAGTCGCGCAATGACATTAAGACGCCGAATTGAAGAATAGTTATTTGCTTGAAGTGCGAGAGGAACGAAGAGCTGTGCTTTCGCGCCGGAAAAAGGAAACTGAAAACTATCTGGGAGGACCCCGACAATTCTATAGGGCCGGTCATCCAAAACAAGAGATTGCGTGACGACCGTCGAACTGGAATCAAAGTATTCGGCCCACATATTGTGACTGAGGATTACTGAAGCTGCTCCTGGAGTGTCCTCTTCCGGAAGAAAGCTCCGACCGATGGTGGGTTGGATTCCGAGGACTGAAAATATATTCGCCGACACCGCGATTCCCGCAATTCTCTTGGGATCTCCAATGCCGCGAAGATTCAAATCTCGACCACTGTCATGGGCGGCTACACCTGAGAATACGTGGTTCTCGTCGCGCCAAGCCGCAAAACTTGGATGAGGAACGAAGGCAGCATGCATCTTGGGAAAGACGTCGCTAACGGAAACGAGTTGAGACGGATCGGCGTAGGGGAGCGAACGCCACAGCACGCTGTATACCACAGAAAAAATGGCAGTGTTCACCCCGATGCCCAGCGCGAATGTGAAAACGGCGGCAGTCGTAATGCCGAGGTTCCTATGATACATCCGTAGGAAGTATCGGAAATCCCGCCAACACACCTCTGCGAAAGTCAGAGTTGCCGAATCTTGGCTCTCCCGCGTTTTCACTGTTCCTTCCCCTCTGGGCGAGGACAATCGATTGTTAGTGTACGTTTGCGATATTCAGTATGCATCTGTACGGCTTTATTCGTACACTTAGCGCGGGTGGCCGGCCCTTTGGGGGGTGGCGAAGGCACGAATCTCCTGCGAGGCACTGCAGCGAGGGGTGCCCAATCCTTCCGTCCGTGGTTTGGACGGAAGGGTGGGGCACTTCGGTCCCATTCTCGGCGCTCTCTTCGTCGGTCTTGAGGGTCAATCCGCAAGTATTCATGCCCGTGGAACGGGTGCAAATTCTTGGGCATCGCAGCACCACCCAGTGCCCTACCCTTCCCGCCCCGAGGCCTGGGGGCCGCCGGGATGGATTGGGCACCCCGCTCCCATAACCGCACGGTGAACTATTGCGGTGGTATCATCTCACGGTGTGTGGGAGTCAGCAGAGAATCGGCCGGGACAGCCCAGGCCACCCGCCGGGCCCCCCACAGACGCGTTCGACGAATGGTCGGCCACCCGCCTTGCACGCGTATTCAAAGGTGAGCGTGCGGTTGATGTCGAAGTAGAGCGTCTTCATCGGCCAGTCCGGACGGCGAGATTATAAGCGCATGAGGGAGGCGATGGGGAGGTTCCTGCGCGCGCATGAGCGCTCAAGGGACCTGCGCTCCGTTGGTGGGGTGGCCTCCGAGAGGTGGCGAGTGAAGAATGGCGAGCGGGAACGGGCCAGGGAACGAACCCACGGTCAGAAGGGCACTGACCGTGGCTACCTGAGTCCGCAACGGGGGACTTCGGCGCGGCAAGCTATTGATAAGTGGCGCGTGGCGGGTGAAGTTACCGGCCGGCCGGCCCTCCACGGCCGAAGCGCCGGCGCTATAATGTGCCTGGGAAGATGTGATGGCAGAGAGCGGAGACAGCAAACGGATCGAAGAGGCCATGGAGCTTTTCCAGCGGGCGTATGAGCATCAGATGCGCGGGGAGCTGGAAGAGGCCGTGGAATTCTACACGCGGTCCATCGAGGCCTACCCCACGGCCGAGGGCTACACGTTTCGGGGATGGACCTACAGCTTTCAGGGGCGCATCGAAGAAGCCATCGCGGAATGCCAGAAGGCCATCGAGGTGGATCCTACCTTTGGAAATCCTTACAACGACATTGGCGCCTACCTGGTGGAGCAGGACCGGCTGGATGAGGCCATCCCCTGGCTGGAGAAGGCGCTGGTGGCGCCGCGCTACGAGAGCTACTGCTTTCCGCACGTGAACCTGGGGCGGGTGTATGAGAAGAAGCGGCTTTTCGCGCGGGCGCTGCACCACTACCGGGAGGCGCTGGAGGAGAATCCGCGGCATGTGGGAGCGAGGCAGGCGGTGGCGCGGCTGCAGGGGATGAACAACTGAGGGAGTGGCGAGCGACGAGAAGAGACGGAAAACGCCACGATTGAAGACAGGGAACTCCCCGGTATCAGGAAATGCGGGACGAAGAAAAGCGGCGTCAAGCCGCCGCACTCCAAAACGTCATCAACACTGATTCCCTTCCCTTGCAGGAATACGCGGAATTTGCGGCCGAGGCGGCGCGGCGTGCCGGCGAAATTGCGCTGCGCTACTACCAGAAATTGCCCGGCGTGGAATACAAGGCGGACCATTCACCCGTGACCGTGGCGGACCGGGAGAGCGAGCAACTGCTGCGCCGGCTGCTCGAAGAGCGTTATCCCGAGCACGGGATCCTGGGCGAGGAGTACGGCCTCACGCGCGGGGAGGCGGCGCTGCGCTGGTATCTGGACCCGATTGACGGCACGTTCTCGTTCGTGCGCGGCGTGCCGCTCTTCGGAGTGATGCTGGGAGTGGCGGCGAAAGAACATGCTCCGGAAAAGCAGGTCCCTGGCCCGCCGCGGCGGGCTCGGGATGAGAACGGTGTGAATGGCTTCAACCCCCTGGTGGGCGTGGTCCATCTGCCCGTGCTCGGGGAGACTGCGGTGGCGTGGCGCGGTGGGGGATGCTGGTGGAACGGCACGCGCGCGCATGTTTCCGCGACGGCGAAGCTGGAAGAGGCAGTGCTGCTCTCCTCCGATCCGATTGATTTGGCGCGCTCTCCGAAGCAGCGGGGCTACGAGCGCCTGCGCGCGCGCGTGAAGGTGCAACGCGGCTGGGGCGATTGCTATGGCCATGTGCTGGTGGCCACGGGCCGGGCGGAGATCATGCTGGACGCGGCGCTGCATGAATGGGATGCCGCGCCGCTGGTGCCGATCCTGGAGGAAGCGGGAGGGCGATTTACGGACTGGAGGGGACGAAGGACTATTTCCGGCGGGGACGGATTTGCGACGAATGGAGAGCTGTTTGAGGTGGTGCGGGGAGTTTTGGGGGGAAAACCAAAGCCGGAAAAAGCGGGAAAAGCTTAACACAGAGATCACAGAAGCACGGAGACACGGAGAACAGGGAGGAAAGGCAGGATTCAGTTGAAACCATAGGAGAGCACCGGTTGAGGAATCGAAGTTGAGTTGAAAGGACGAACGAGCACCGGCTGAAAGCCTGTGCTACTTACGGGCCAGGAGGCTGGCCAGGGCGCGGCCGGCGGTCCATTCGCGATAGAAGAGAGTTTCGAGGCCGGGAAATGCGTGGCGCAGCTCGCCGGGGCGCAAGAGGTGCTCGGGGCTGTGGGGTCCTTCGCCAAAGGCGCGCTGGGCCTCGGTAAACGTTTCGTAGAGCAGGAATCCGCCGGGAGCGATGGCGCGCTCGATGCGGGAGAAGGCGTTGCGGTCCAGATAGTGGAAGCAGATCACCAGGGCGAAGGCGGCCTCGGGGAACGCGCAGGTTTCCAGATCCGCCTTGACCAGCACGATTCCGTGGAAGGGGCGCGGGAGGCGATCCATGGGGGCGCGCACGGCTTCTATGCCCCGTGAATTTGCCAGGGCGGCGGCGCGCTGGAGCGCGGCCGGGGAGAAGTCCACGGCGACGGTGGGCCAGCCGTGGGCGGCCAGCCAGACGGCGTTCTGGCCAGCGCCGCAGGCGAGATCCAAGGCGAGGGAGGCGGGGAGCGGCTTGGGGAGCAGCGGATAGGCCTGCTTCAGCGAGGCCGAAGGGGGCGGGGGAGGGTGCGTGGCGGACTCGAGGTGGCGTGAATCCCAGCGCTGGCAGGCGTCAGTCATGGGGAGAGTAGAGTTTCTCGCAAAGGCGCGAAGAGGCAAAGCGCGCAAAGAGGACAGAGAGAAAGGCAGACAGGCACAGACAGGCAGGCAGGAAGGAAGACAGGAAGAGAGAAAGGCAAAAGGAAGGACAGAGCGAAAGACAGAAAAAAAACAGAGAGAAAGAAAAAGCAGGAACGGGACGACCCAAAACCGCCCCGCGGAAAGAAGAGGCGGAGAGGACAGGCTGAAAGCCTGTCCTACTCAGACGCTGAAGGAACTGCCGCAGCCGCAGGTGCTCTTCACGTTCGGGTTGTTGAACTTGAAGCCCGAGCCTTCGATGGTCTCGATGTAATCAATGGTGACGCCGCCCAGGTACATCAGGCTCATCTGGTCCACGAACACTTTCAAGCCGTCGAAGTCAAAGACGCGGTCGGTGCCGTTGGAGGCGTTTTCAAACGCCATGTGGTACTGGAAACCGGAGCAGCCTCCGCCGACCACGGCCACGCGCAGGCCGTTGGGGGAAGGGCTCTGCGAGCCCATGATTTCCTTGACCTTGGTAACTGCCATCGGTGTCAAGCTGACCATGTTCAAAGACCTCCGGAGAGGGTGCTCGTCCGGGAGCGCCTCCCACAACGCCATTATACCAGAACGGGCAATTTGTGCGCCCGCACTCGATTGGATGCAGGAACCTATCGGGAAATAGCGGGCGATTGCGCCGCAGAGGCAGCACCCCGGCGGAATCGCGTTGGCCGAAGGGGGAATTCTCCGTAGAATGCAGAGGCTATGGAATATACGGTCACGCTGATTCCCGGGGAAGGGATCGGCCCGGAGGTGGCCCACGCCGCGCGATTGGTGATGGACGCGAGCGGGGCGGCCATCAATTGGGAGGAAGTGTCGGCGCGCGCGGAGGTAGAGCGGCGCGGCGGAGGCTATGTGAAGGACGAGGCCATCGCCTCGGTGCGCAAGAACGGCTACGCGCTCAAGGGGCCGATGACCACGCCGATTGCGGAGGGCACGCCCTCCATCAACGTGGGGCTGAGGAAGGCGCTGGACCTTTACGCGAACCTGCGGCCGGTGAAGAACCTGCCGGGGGTGAAGTCGCGCTACGAGGGCGTGGACCTGGTGATCGTACGGGAGAACACGGAAGACCTGTATTCGGGGCTGGAGCACGAAGTGGTGCCGGGGGTGATCGAGAGCCTGAAAATCATTACCGAGCACGCTTCGACGCGCATCGCGCGCTTTGCGTTCGAGTACGCGCGGCGGAACGGGCGCGGGCGGGTGGCCGCGGTGCACAAGGCCAACATCATGAAGCAATCGGACGGGCTGTTCCTGAACTGCTGCCGGGCGGTGGCGAAGGATTTTCCGGGGATCGAATACCGGGAAGTGATTGTGGACAACTGCTGCATGCAACTGGTGCTGAATCCCGGCCAGTTTGAAGTGATGGTGATGCCCAACCTGTACGGGGACGTGGTGAGCGACCTGTGCGCGGGACTGGTGGGCGGGCTGGGGCTGGTGCCCAGCGGGAACATCGGGGAGAAGGCGGCGCTGTTTGAGGCCGTGCACGGAACGGCGCCGGACATCGCCGGGCGGGGCATCGCCAATCCCACGGCGCTGCTGCTGAGCGGGGTGATGATGCTGCGGCACATGGGAGAAACGCGGGCGGCGGAGCGGATCCAGAGGGCCATTGAGAAAACCTACCAGGAAGGCCGGTGGGTGACGGGGGACCTTGGCGGGACGGCTACGACGGCGGAGTTTACGAAGGCAGTGATCGGGGCGATGGAGGGGTAGGACAGATAGATTTGTCTGTCTGCTGGTTCGGGCGGTCCAGGCGGATGGACAGGAATGTCTGTTTTACGGCGGCACGGAGACAGACAGGAATGTCTGTCCCACGTTGACATCGCAAGAGGCATCGGCAAAAATGAAATGGCTGGACGCGATGCGGAGGAACCCTTGAGCGAGGCGAGCACGACGGGAGCCGTGTACGAGCCGGGCGAAGTGGTGAAGAACTACCCGATGTCGCACGGCAAGAAGTCTGAGCAGCGCAAGCGGAAGCCGCACATCCTGGCGGTGATCAACGAGGCGTGCACGGGCTGCTCGGGCTCTCCGGCGTGCGTGGATTATTGTCCGGTGGACCAGTGCATGTACTGGGTGCCGGACGCGGATCATCCTCCGTTCGGGCGGATCACGGTGGACCCGTTTACCTGCATCGGATGCAAGCTGTGCACCAGCAAAGGGCCCGATGGGGCGTTCCTGGAGGGCTGCCCGTGGGACGCGATTGACATGGTGCCGCTGGGTGAGTGGGAAGGCCGCTTCGGCACACTGCCGTATTGAGCAAGAATCCGTAACCTCACGTCTCGAGTGCCCCGAAAAAAGCAGATTTCTCACCCCGGCGAAGACGCCGTGGTTCGGAATGACGTGCCCTTCCGGCTCGTAACCGGCTCCCGTGGTGCTCGCCTCGCTCCTGGATTGGCCGATTGGCGGGAAGACTCCGCGATCTACTTCCTCGATTGAAGGGCTTGCAGGGTGAAGCGGGCCTGCTTGGCGACATTGGCGGGCAAATCGGGGGAATTGCGGAGAAAAGATTCGACGACGGGGGCGTCTTCGGGCTGGCCGACCAGGAAGAGGCCGCGCAGGGCTTCCCAGGCAGCCTGGGGGTCTGGCGCGAGGATGCAGATGGGCTGGCCGGGGGCGACGGCGGCACCGGCGGTTCCTACCCAGCGCTGGAGAGTGCCGGGGACGGGGGAACGGAGCTCGAGTACGGCGGGGACGGCGGGGACGTCAATGCGGGCCAGGAGGGTGCCGGGGCGGACGGCGTCGCGCTCTTTGAGGCGCGGGCGCAGCGTACCGGCGGTGAAGCCGCTGGGAGCGCTGACGGTGAAGGGCTGGAGCATGGCCAGGAGCTGCGGGCGTCCGGCAGCGTCGTGGAAGCGCACCAAGGCGAGCGCGGCATTGGCGCGGACCATGGCGTCGGGATCCGCGAGCATCTCCGCGAGGCGGTGGTGGAATTCAGGGGCGGTATTGTCGCGGCCCATCACCCAGGCGGCGGTCAGGCGAATCTGCGGGTCGGCATGCCCGGCCGCGGAAATGATTCCCGGATACCACTGGCGGGCGGAGGGATCGTTGCGGTCCATGAGCGCGGAGAGCTGCGCCAGGGCGTGCTGGGTGGCGCGCGGCTCCGCGCCGGGCGCCAAGGCCTGGGAAATTTCCGCGGGGCTCATAGGAGCGCCGAACCAGCTTGCGCGCCAGAACAGGAACGGCATGAGCACGAAGGAAACGGCGATGAGCAGGACGATGAGCGTGGCGCGCCGGCTCATGCCGCGTTTTGGCGGGACGGCAGGCGCGGGGGACAGATCGCCGGAGGGCAGAGATTCCGGGGCGGAAGTGAGATTTTGGTCCATGGGGAGATTTAGCCGGGCGCATTCACGCGCACAGGCTGAAAGCCTGTGCTACCGGGCGAACCAATGATAGAGCATGAAGTAGACCAGCACACCGGTGACGGAGACATACATCCAAATCCACCAGGTATAAGGGGCGATGCGGCGGTGCTGGGCGAAGCGTCCGCGGAGCGCGCGGGTGAGGGTGACGGCCACAAAGCCCACATTCACCACGGCGAGCGTGGTGTGCGAGAGCAGCAGGGAGAAATAGGCCGGGCGGCTCCAGCCGGTGCCGGTGAAATGCACGGAACCGACGCGCAGGTGGTAGTCCACGTAGGACCCCAGAAAGACGAGAGAGGCGGCGGTGGCCAGGAGCATGGAGAGGCGATGCGCGGGAATGTTTCCCTGGCGCACAAAGGCATATCCGGCGAGCAGGGCCACGCCGCTGGTGGCGTTCAGGCTGGCGTTCAAGCCGGCTTGATCAAAGGCTAGCATCGGGATTCAGACACGCGCGGAAGAGATGACGGACTGCACGCGGGGTCAGGTGGGAAAGTCTGTTCTGCGTGGATACGGAGACAGACAGGAATGTCTCTCCCACCGATTCGGGAGAAAGAGGGGAGACAGACAGGAATGTCTGTCCCACGGGGCGGGGCGGCACTACTTCCCTTCCGAACTTCGGCCCAGCAGGCCGGCAGCCCGCAGGGCGGAAAAGGCGAGCCAGGCAAAGAGCAGGGCCATGCCGCCACAGACCATGAGCAGGAGGAGGCCGTCCACGCCGGTCACCTCGCCGGTGGTGAAGACGGCGGCGATTCCCGCCAGAGAAAGCAAGAGAAAGAACAGGCATGCGCCCGCCATTACCAGGTCCTGGCCCTTCGCGCCCATCGTTGCCACCGCCTCCGTCATTTTCCTAGGGGGAAAGTTTGTCCACCGCGAGCAAACCGAGCAGCAGGGGGATATGCAAGACGGTGGCGTGCATCAGCCATTTGGCGCTGCGGTTGGTCTGCTCCCGCGCGGTCCACAGGCTCACCTGGAGCAGGGCCAGGCTGAGCAGCAGGGCGCCGAAGAGGTAGCGCACGCCAGCCAGGCCGGTGACCGCGGGCAGCAGGCTGGCCGGCACCAGCACCGCGGAAAATGCGGCGATCTGGCGGAAGGTGGAGCGTCCGGAGGGATCCACCACGGGAAGCATGCGGATGCCGGCACGCGCGTAATCTTCGCGGTAAATCCAGGCGATGGAAAGAAAATGGGGGAACTGCCAGACGAATAGGATGAGGAACAGGGTCCAGGCCGGTCCTTCGACGGAGCCGCGGGCGGCGGCCCAGCCGATGAGCGGGGGAACCGCGCCGGGGAACGCGCCGACAAATGTGCTCCAGGCGGTGCGCGATTTGAGCGGGGTGTAGAGACCGAGATAGGTAATGGAGCAGCAGGCGGCGAGCAGGCTGGCCAGGGGATTGACCAGGAAGAAGAGCACGAGCTCGCCGGAAAGCATCATGGACACGGAGAAAAGCAGGGCTTCGCGCGGGGCCAGAATGCCGGAGGGAAGCACACGGCCGGCGGTGCGGCGCATCTGCGCGTCCACGGCGCGCTCCAGGTACTGATTCATGGCCGCGGTGCCGGCGCTGACCAGCAGGGTGCCGGTGACCACGCGCAGGAGGGCCAGGTAGTCCACGGGCCCGCGCACTCCGGCGCAATAGCCCAGGGCGGTGGTGAGCAGCACCAGCAGGGTCACATCCGGCTTGGCCAGCGACCAGAAGGCCGCGGGACGCGACAGAGCGGGCACGAGTTCGGCTCGAACAGTTCCCATTGTTTTCTGGACCGGACCCCTTGTTTTACTCCGCGGTACGAATTGCGGAGACCTTTTTTCCGCCACACGGGCGAAAGGACTGCGCGAACCGGAGACAGGCAAGAATGCCTGTCCCACCGAATGCCTGTGCTACACGGCGGCGCCGGTATGCGAGACGCCGGAGACCACCGCGGGTTCCTGGGCCGCGGTGAGCATTCTATGGCACACCAGAGCGAAAACCACCACAGTGGCCAGCACGATGGCGCCAACGACGGTGTGGGCCACGGTGAGCCAGATCATTACCGGCTGCGGCTGGGGAGCCTCGCGCGTGGACAGGCGGGACCACCAGGCGGCTCCGCCGAGCAGAATCTGCGAGCCCACGACGGCGTTCAGTCCCTTGGCGAGGCGGCGCAATTCGAGCTGGCCCGCGAAGCGCTGGCGGACGACGCGCCCGGCGAGGATGACCAGAGCGAGCACCGCGGCTGCTCCGACCAAGTGGGGCGCGATGACCAGGGCGTTGTGGCGGTAGCCGGCGCCCAGCACCAGTTGAACGAAGGTGACGCCCGCCAGCCATAGGGAAAGGGCGCGAAGCCGCGGGCGGCCGGAGTCTTCGATGGCGGGCACGTCCTGCTGCCACCAGCGCCCGGTGAAGACCGCCACCGCTACGGTGATGCAGAAGAACGCCTGGGCCAACGCGGCGTGGGCGATGGAAACTTCCGGAGGGAGACGCAGCTTGACGGTGAGGCCGCCGAGCAGGCCCTGGGCGATGACCGCGCCCAGCGCGACCAGACCGAGGCGGCGCATCCAGGGGCGCGATTCGGAGCGCCAGAGAATGACCGCGAGACCGATGGTGACCAGACCGACGAAGGTGGCCACCATGCGGTGACCATGCTCGTAGAAAATTCCGCCGACCATGGGGGGGAAGAAAGTGCCGTAGGAAGTGGGCCAGTCGGGCACGGCCAGGCCGGCGTCGTTGCTGGTGACCAGGGCTCCGGCGACCAGGAGGAGAACGGTGCAGGCGACGGTGAAGAGCGCATAGCGGTGCACACCGGGATTGTGGAGAGACGTCATTCGATAAATCCTGGACTGCTCCAAGCTGCTGACTGCGCCCGAGGAGGACAGGCTGAAAGCCTGGCCTACCTGGCGACTGCACCCCACGCGGACAGGCTGAAAGCCTGGCCTACCTACGGACTGAACGCCACGCGGACAGGCTGAAAGCCTGTCCTACGGACTACGACGGTTTGAAGACGAAATCAATCTTCTTGGATTCCTTGGGGCCGATGGTGACTTTCTGGTCCATGGAACCGTACTTTTCCTGCCAGGCGGTGATGGTGTAATCGCCCGGGGGCAGGTTCTTCAGATCGAAGGCGCCATCGGCGCTGGTGACCTGGTAATAGGGATTCTTGAGAACGGCGATGTAAGCCTTCATCCAGCTATGCACGTTGCACTTCACGGGGATGGCCACTTCCTCGCGCGCAAACGAATCGGTAATTTTCTCCGCGCCGGGACCCTGGGACTTGTTCCAGTCGCGGTTGTTGGCCGGGGTGGGGTGGATATTGTGGGTGGTCTGGTCTGCATTGACGATGCTGATGGGCTGGTTGACCATCAGGGCCACCACGTGCGGCTTGTACTCGCAGCCGCTCTGGGTGAGGGTGACGGACTCGGTGGGCGTGGGGAACGAGCGGTTCTCGAGGCCCGCCTTCACGTAGACGACCACGTTGGCCAGCATTCCGTCTTTGCCCTCGACCACTTCTTCGGAGAGCAGCGGCGAGGAAGCGTGCATCTTGGCGCAGTAGGGGTCCGAGTCGGTCTTCAACTTGGCCACTTTCGGCGCGGGGCCATCAAGCTTCACCGTGCCGGCGACGGAGCCGGCGGTGGCGGCATCCACCGGGGCGGCGGCCGGGGCGGAAGCCGGCGCGGCGGCCTTCTCTGCCGGGGCTTCTTCCTTCTTGCTGCACGCGGCCAGTGCCAGCGCGGCCGCGACTGCCACGACAACATAGTGCGAACGAATGATCATGCTTCTATTCCTCCCTCTCTTCGCTCCACAAATCCAGGCGGGCGCGCAGGTCAGGCCGGCGAGCGCAGCGCGGGAAAAGGTATCCAGTCTGCCCCCGCAAAGACTAACAAATCCGGGTGCGCATCGTCCATGGAGGACCGGCTGAAAAGGCCGGCGCACATCACTCGCCCGCGGGCTTGGCGCTGCCCGCCGGGGTGCGTCCCACGAGCATGCGCTGCTCTTCCGGAGTCATCTGGAAGAGATAGCGCACCAGGAGATCGGCCTGGTCGCTGTTGTAGCCGCGGAAGGAGTCCGGCAGCGGGCCGTTGAAGACCCAGTGATCGCCCTGCTGGCGGAACAGGCCGGAAGGCATGGCGGTGCCCGGAGCGATGCGCGACGGATCGAGAATCCAGCGATAGGTCCAGGCGGGCTTGAGCCGCTCCGGGGCCAGTAGGAAATTCGGGGCGGTGGCGATGGCGTCGTGCGCCGGGACTCCGGTGGCGTGGCATTTCAGGCAGGGGGCGGCCGGATGGGTGAAGAGCTGGCGGGCCATTTGGCGTTCCTGGTCGGTGAGCGGCTCCATCTTCGGCGGCATGTAGGGCAGGGACTGCGAAGCCATGGCGGAGAAGAAACGCACCAGCTTCTGCACTTCCCCATCGGAGAAACTGAAGGTGGGCATGCGCACGGCGAGATAGCCGCGCACGCCGTCGCGATCGGTATTCACGGGATCGAGCGCGGGGTTCTGGAGGAAATGCTCGAGCCAGCGAGGATTCACGCGCGCGCCCTCGCCAATCAGTTGCGGCGGGAGCTTGTCCTTATTGTCGCCCTGGTATTGGGGCAGCAACATCAGGCCGCTTTTCTGGCCGACGTTGAGGACATGGCAGCCCATGCAGTTGTACTTGGAGACGATCCACCAGCCTTCCTGGATGTCGTGGCGGGCGTCTCCGGGCTTGTAGACGTATTCCTCAGGCACGGTCAGGTCCACGCTGCCGAGCAGGAAGGTGACCAGGGCGGTGCGGTCTGCGGAGGTGAGCACCGGCTGGGGCATCTTCAACTGCGGATCCAGGCGGTGCTGGTCGAAAATGTTGGTCTGCTGCAGCTTTTCCTCGAAGAAGCCCTTCTGGTCGTACCAGGTGCCGCGCGGTGACTTTTTGCCGTCGGGGAGGATGCCGCGCTTGGCATCTTCGGTAAGCAGGGCAAAATCCAGGCGCTCGATGGGCTTGCTGCCCTCGGTGGTCAGCTCGGTGCCGATGCGCGCTTCCTCTTCGAGTCCGGAGAGTTCGTGGCACCCGGCACAGCCGTAGTTCTTCACCAGAGCCAGGCCCTTGGCCTTCAGATTCGGGTCGTCCATGTACGGGGCGGCAGGGTAATTGGCGTCGGCGTGCTTCTGGGTCATCAGGTAGCTGGCGATGTTGCGCGATTCTTCCACGGAGAGGCGCAGGCTGGGCATGACGGTGGGCAATTGGACCTGCAACTCGTGCTTGCCGTCGGGGGAGCGAGTGTGGTCCAGGTCGAAGACGAAGGGCTTGTTGAATTTCGCGTACTCTTCGGGACCCAGGTCTTCGCGCGTGACGGGATCGTAAGGCCGGGTGCGCTGGCGGGGATTGTGAATCCAGCGGACCAGGTAGTCGTAGTTTTCCTTTTCGCCGACGCGGGAGAGGTTGGCGGCAAACTCCGCGCCGAGGGACTTCTCCCCTTCGCCGATGGAATGGCAGGCCAGGCAGCCGCGCGTTTCGAGCGAAAGTTTGCCTTTAACCGGGTCGCCGGCGGCCTGATGTTCCGGCAGGGGCCCGGTGAGACCATCCTGCCAGACAAAAGCGGAGATGGCTTCCACCTCGCCGGGCTTGAAGCGAAATTGCGGCATCTTGGTGGTGGGGCGGAAGGTATGGGTGTTGGCCAGCCAGTAGGGGATCCACTCCTTGCGCAGCTTCATGCGCACTTCTTTGAGGGAGGGACCGATTTTCTTCTCCTCGCGCATCAGGTTCAGGGTGCGGCGCTGGAACTGCTCGATCTCCGCGTCGAGATTGCTGGTGGTGACGCGCATATCGTTGGCCTTGGCGTAGAGCCGCTGGGCGGTGGCATTGTCGGGGGCCTGGTCGGCTTCGTGGATGACGCGGGGCACGTCCAATTCGAGTTGATGCTTCTCCTGCTCGAAGGAGCGGATGGACTGGCGCGCGGAGAGCAGCAGTTCGTCCTGATTGTCGTAGCCCTCGTATTTGTGGCAGCCGATGCAGCCCTTGCGGCGGTAGAGTTCCTTGCCCAGGTTAATGACCGGGCCGTAATCCAGCATCATGTCCGCGGCATGACAGGATTGGCAGCCGGCCTCGGCATTTTCCGGGGCGTGCATGGGCCAGAGCCAGTGCTCGTAATTGCCGTGGGCGTGCTCGACGCTGTTGGTGGCGCGGCCGTTGCCGCCGTGGCAGGGAGAGCAGCCGAATTTGGCGATGTCGTGAATCTGGAGCAGCTCCGGGCGGGGATGGGTGGTGAACGGCGCGTCGTTGCTTTTGGCCATGCCCAGATCGGCCTTGGTGAGGGTCATCGTGGTGGGGACAAACTTGGGGTCCATGGCGATGTGGCAGGACTGGCAGCGATCCACCAGTCCGGCGCTGCCCACGTTGATCTGCAGAATCTCCGGCTCCATCTTCTCCGCGCCGGTGAGCAGGCCGGAGAGCTGGCTCTCGGTGAGCCCGACCATGTGATCGCTGAAGTAATTGGTGGCCAGGGTGCGCAGGTTGCGCACGCGGTTGAGGATGGCGCCCTGCTGGTTGGCCAGGGCCGCTTTGCGGGCCTTGAGGCCGGTGAACTCCGTTTCGATCTGCGGGAATTTCCACTTGACGGTTTCGGACTTGCCGTCAGGGGTGGGCAGGATCACGGTGTGCTCGGCGGCACGGGCCTCCTCGACGTCTTTACGCGCGGAGGCGGATTGGGAGGTCTCCGCGTAATAGACCAGGGCGGCCACGCGGGCGCGTTCGGTGACAAAGGTTTCCTGGAGGGCGGCGGTGCGCCGGTCCACAAACGCGATCTCCTGGCGAATCTTGTCGAGTTGCGGCTTGGCCTCGGCCTCCGCGGCATCGGCCGCGGCTTCCAGCTTCTTGTAGTCCGCCGAACTATAAATCGCGTCTTCCTTGGCTTTTTGAAGCGGGATCTGAGCGCGC
>Ga0335085_10002754_pt1 | contig 32059 bp, 34 predicted proteins | sample Lox_Sample_45_FD_206712 | JGI IMG/M metagenome (GOLD analysis project Ga0335085, IMG submission 206712) | Soil microbial communities from Loxahatchee National Wildlife Refuge, Florida, United States - Lox_Sample_4.5 | ecosystem: Environmental > Terrestrial > Soil > Wetlands | place: USA... | reverse complement strand
GAGCGGATCGCCGCTCCACCGTGACATTGGGCATGCCCTTCTCCTGCCATTCGGACGCACACACCTGCACGCAGGAGAAGAAAGCCGAGGCGCGGAATTACCGTATCTCTATGTTGATGGATGAGCCTACATTCATTTTGGCGCGGGGCGCGGCAGTTCGCAACGGAGATGGCGCGAAAAGAGCATAAAGATTAATGAGGAGGATCGGAAGAGGCAGCGTTAGTATCCTCTAATTTCGGGTCGAGCACGCTCCCGACCGATCCCTTATGGTCGCCGGCGCGCAACTCGCCGTCGGAGCCGTAGAAAAACGATCGCAGCCCCGTCCGTCCGTACTCGCTGGGAATGGCAGCGACCTCATATTTGGCGGGGGCGCCGGAGGTGTTTGCGCCGACGATGACGTAACGATAGGAGTATCCGCCCTTCCTCCCCTTCGCGAGTTCTTCCTCCACCAGACCGGCCTTGTCGGGTTTGCGCGTACCGTCGGGAGCGGGCCCCAATGCCAGCAGCGAATCGGGAAGGTGCGTGTAGGTCTTGCGATAGGTTTCGATCGCTTCCACGAGATTGCGCAGCGTGGCGATGGCCGCTTGTTCGTTGGATTTCATTTCCGCGCGGTCCCACTCGGATTCGAGGGAAGGCAAATCCAGGAACAACAGGCCGAGCGAGAGAATTTTCCATTGGCCATTTTCGCGAACCATGCCCATGGTGACGTGGTGCGCGGAATTGCCGACGGTATCGTTGGCGTCCTTGATGGTCAGCGAAATATAGGCGAGGTTGTCACGCAGCTCGGCTTTGTCCAATTCCATCGAGGTGGTTACTTCAGGAGTGGCGCAGGAAACCAGCAAACGCCCCTGCGTATCATTGGCGGCGGTGGGTTTTCCCGGCTTGTCGAGGAGCACGAATCGCTTCAAAAGCGTTGTGCGCGCAGGCGGTGTCATGCGGGCGAACGCTTCGGCGTTACGCGCCGTCAAGGCGCGGACAAACTGTTCGGTATCCTGCGAACAGGCGGTCACCAGGGCGTCGCGCAGAGCGGCGGCTGCACCCTCCGGTGCTGGTGATTGCGCAGACGCTGTGCCGGCGGATACGGACGCGGCCAACAGAAAAATCAGACACCGCGAATAGCCGACGAGAGCAGGCGATTTTCGAATCACAAAGACGAGTCCTTTGCGCTTTGCAGGATGCCCGCCAGATTTTGCGTGAACACGGAGCGCGGCATCACTTCCGTGCAACCTGCGGCCCGAGCCTGGGCCGCGAGCTCCGTCTGCACGTGAGACAAAAACGCCACCACGCGCAGCTCTTTTTGAGTTGCCCGGATGCGCTCGATGGTTGCCACGGGCTGATTCCGCGAATTAAGGTCCACGATCACCAGGCGCGTCGGCGGCTCCAGCAGATTGATCAGCGCTTCGGGGTTGCTTGCCACTTTAAACTCGAGGCCGAGATGCTTCGCGGTTTCCGCCACCTTCATTTGAAAAAACAGATCATCCATCAGGGCTGCCACACGACCCATTTCTTTTCTCCCATCCCCGTGTGTTAACTCCAGGCTTTTGCCGCGGCCTCTTGGCGGGATACAATCAGCCTGCCCCCCAGAGGTCTGTGATGCAAGCTCTTTCGCGAGTGTCCACTTTGCAGCCGGCGATTTCGCTCCTGGAAAAAACGCCGCCCATGCTCGAACTCCTCCTGCGCGACGTTCCCGAGGACATTCTCGATTGGAAGCCCGCTGCGGAGCGCTGGTCCATCACCGAAGTCCTGGCGCACCTGCGGGTGATCGAGCAGCTGTACGCCGACCGTGCCAAACGCATGGTCGTGGATGACAATCCGCAGTTAGCCCGTTTTGTTCCACCCGATGAAGCGGAGATTCGCAAGCGCACGGCCCACCAGCATCTCCATGATTTCGTTGCCGCCCGCCGCGCGCACATTTTTTTCTGGCACTCCATTCCCGCCAGCGGCGGCTCGCGCACGGCCGTGCACCCGGAAATGGGCACGGTTACGCTGCTGCAACTCCTGAACGAACTCGCGAATCACGATCTCGGCCACCTGCGGCAAATCGCGGAGCTCTATCGCGCGAAGGCATTTTACCCGCACGCCGGGCCATTCCAGAGGTACTCGAGTCCCAAACCATGAACGAACATCCGGAAGAAGTTCGACTTGCCACCGCTCCGGCTCTCGACGTGACGCTGTACTCGCGTCCCGGATGCCATCTCTGCGAAGCCGCCAAGGCGGCGATTGATCCGCTTCTCGCGGAATTCGGCGCTGCGCTCCGCGAAGTAAACATCGACCTCGATCCCGTGCTGGTGGAACGCTACGGCTGGGACATCCCGGTGATCTTCATCGGCAGCCGGAAAGCGGCGAAGCACAAGGTAAACGTGAAACAATTCCGGCGGCAATTGCAGGAAGCAAAGAATGGCGCTGGGGAAGTGGCGCCAGCGAAGGCCCGTAAAAAGGGAGCCTAGTGGCCTGCCTCGGCCGGGTGGGCGCCGACGGTCTCGTCGGGGACGTCGCCTTTGCGGCCTTTCACGCGGTCATAAACACTTAGCGTGCTCACCGAACCGAGCGCTTCATTGTAGAAAGTCGGCACGCCGAGCGCGGTGCGAAGTTCTTCGTTGAACTTGCGCAGATTGCTCAGGTGCGTCGCCAGTGCAGGCACCTTCAAGCCTTCATCCGTCAGCAGGAATTTCTGGTAGCCGGCGTCCCATAGCCGCGTGAACTGCCCTTTCAACATGATGGTCGGCAGCACGGTCATGCGGAATCGCGCGTCAGGATCTTGCCGGAACTCGGCTCCGCAGCCGTATTTCTCGACGCGCACCACACCGCGTGTGCTGCCCACGCCAAAGCCCAGCGCTGCCAGGCTGTCCATCGCTTTTTTTTCGAATCGCTCGTTTACATTCCACATAGTTGCTTCAGAGTACGATTTCGGCAGATTTCTGTAAAGAGTGGCACCCGGGCCGTAATTGCCTCTGCCTTTCTTCCTAAAGGCATACCGCGTAAAATAGTTTCAGGGACAAAGACCATGTCAACCAAAACACAGCCGTTGACCGGCCAGGCGCCGGCAGCGAGCCTTACGAATGAAGAAATTCTCCGCTACAGCCGGCACCTTATCATGCCCGAAGTGGGCATGGAGGGGCAGCTTAAGCTGAAGGCCGCAAAGGTGCTGCTGATCGGCACGGGTGGTCTTGGTGCGCCGCTTGGTCTTTATCTCACGGCGGCGGGCATCGGAAAGATCGGGCTGGTCGATTTCGACGTGGTGGACTTCACCAACCTGCAGCGGCAGGTCACCTTTGGCACCAGCGACGTCGGCCAATCGAAAACCGCCGCGGCAAAGGCCCGCCTGAGCAATCTCAATCCAAATATCGAGATCACGACATACGAAACGAAGCTCACCAGCGAGAATGCGTTGGAGCTGTTCAAGGATTACGACGTTATCGTAGATGGAACCGATAATTTCCCCACTCGCTATTTGGTGAACGACGCCTGTGTGCTGCTTGGCAAGCCCAATGTGTACGGATCGATTTTCCGCTTTGAGGGACAAGTCACTGTATTTGGCATGCCGGATGGGCCCTGCTACCGCTGCCTGTATCCGGAGCCGCCTCCGCCGGGATTGGTGCCGTCGTGCGCCGAAGGCGGCGTGTTGGGCGTGCTGCCCGGCATTATCGGCTCGTTGCAAGCCATGGAGACGATCAAGCTCATTCTCGGCAAAGGCGAGTCGCTGGAGGGGCGGTTGGTGCTGTTCGATGCGCTGGCCATGAAGTTCCGCGAACTCAAGCTGCGCAAAAACCCGGATTGCCCCGTTTGCGGAACGAATCGCACGATTCACGAGTTGATCGACTATAACGAATTCTGCGGAATTCGCGGCGAGGAAGAGCCCGAGAGCAATTTGCAAGTCCCGGAAATCACACCGCGGGAATTGAAACAACGGCTGGACAACGGGGACGATCTCTATATCCTTGATGTGCGCGAGCCGCACGAATACCAGATCTGCAATCTGAACGGGCATCTTATTCCACTCGGCGAATTGCCGCGGCGCGTGCACGAACTGGATTCCTCGCACGAAATTGTGGCGCACTGCCGCAGCGGCAAGCGTTCGGCAGAAGCGGTAGACTTTTTGCGCAAGGCAGGGTTCCGGAAGATTCACAATTTGCGCGGAGGAATTCTGGCGTGGTCCACAGAAGTGGATCCCTCGGTTCCGCGGTATTAAGGATTTGCATCGGACTTTGGCCGGTCTGAAGTCCACTACACTGAATTCGACGGAGGATCCATTGGCAGGGACAAAAGTGACTGTTTTCTCGAATGGGCCGTTGCGGGTTGAGGGCGACTTCACGATCGTGGATCAGGAGGGCAAGGAGTTCGGCTTGGGCGGGCGCACGGCGGTCACTTTGTGCCGTTGCGGCCACTCTGCGAACAACCCGTTTTGCGATGGCACGCACAAGCGCAACAACTTTGTCGCGCCCTCGGAAGCCCGAGATTTACCCCCAAAACCCTAGGAAACACTGACTCAGAGCAAGTTGAGACTGTCTCACGATGAGACTTTGCCCACATTCGGGACTCAGTTGCCTAAACCTCTGCTAACTCTCTGGATACATTCACGATAGTGTTTCAAATCTGCATTGAGACACGCGCCCTCGCGTCTCGACTTGTGTCTCAGCTTCCCGAGTCCCTTTCAGTCTGTTTATTAATTCCATAATTTTCAACAGCTTGTAGGCCGTGTCTTGCCCGTAGAAAAGGGCATGGACGTGCTATTTCAGGATCGGACCGAGTTTCTCCGGTGTTTGGGGGATGTTTTGGGCGATTGGGCGAAAATCACGGGTTTCTTCCGGAAGGACCGCGGGCATCTGCCAGCGATCGCCTATGGCGCCTTCGGCGTTTTGTATCTGGCGGTGATCTTCTATTCGCGCCTGACGAACGTCTCGGGGAGTCCCACCACCTACATGTTCCTCGAAGTCGGCGGCTCGTTGCTTTGTTTCTGCTATGCCGCAAATGCTCTGGTGCGCTTCCGCGGGACGCATGATCGCATCGCGCTGATTCTCGCATTTGGCTTCGTGCTTTCGGGGATGATCGAGACGATCGGCTACTTTGGACTGAACGATCTGTTGCACGCCGGGACGGCTGCCCTGACGCATGTGCCCATGGGCTGGATGGTTGGCCGCACGATGCTGGCGGTTCTGCTGCTGGCCGCGCTCGCGGTGGAACGTTTTATTCCCATTGCCCGGCAGCCCAGCCGGGAAACTGCAGGCGCGTTGTTTGTTGTGGCCGCCGGCGCCTACATTACCAGCGCCGCGTTCATGGCTGCTCCCGCTACTCCCGTTGCAAAAGCCGGCGCGTTTTTCTCGCGCCCCTGGGAACTGCTCCCTGGAGGCCTATTCGCGCTTGCCGCGATTTTCTTCCATCAGCGTTACCGGAAAGAGAAGAAGAACGACAGCGATGCTTCGCTGTACGACTACTCGCTTTTCCTGGTAGCGCTCCTCAATGCGGGATGCCACGTGGCAGCTTTGTTTTCCCGTCGCTTGTTTGATGGTCCATTTTTCCTTGCGGAACTCAACAAGGTGGCCAGCTACGCAATCATGCTGGGCGCCGCGCTGATTGACCAGGCGCGCCTGTTTGATCAGGTGCGTTCGATGGCGGTCAGCGATCCGCTGACCGGGTTGGCCAACTACCGCCGGCTGATTGCGGTAATCGAATCCGAGCTGGACCGGTCGCGTCGCACGCGCCGGCCCTTCAGCATCGTGCTCCTGGATATGGATGGCTTGAAGGCCATCAACGACCGTTATGGGCACCTGGTGGGGAGCCGCGCACTGGTCCGCTTGGGGAAAACGCTGAAGCATCACTCTCGCGCGATTGATACCCCGGCGCGCTACGGTGGAGACGAATTTGCGTTGGTGTTGCCCGAGGCTCCGCGAGACATCGCATCGCGTGTGGCCGCGCGCATTCGCGAGCGCCTGGCGCTTGAGAATGAAGAGCCCGCTCTTTCGGTCAGCGCCGGGATCGCCGCGTATCCCGAAGACGGAGATTCCGCGGAAAAGCTTCTGGCGGCGGCCGATCGCGCCCTGTACCGCATGAAGCATCGCGGCAGCACTATCAATTCCATCACGCGCATTGCGGCGTGCCTCTGAGGATCGAGAACATGCCGCCGAAAAACATTTATTCCTTTCACCGCCGCGAAAACCGGATTCCGATGGAAATTCCGGTGGTTCTCGACGGTCATCGGCATCTTCCCGGCACGGAAGCGACGTTTACGGAAAACGTCAGCGCGAGAGGCGCGCGCGTAGTCAGCGTGCGGCGCTGGGAGAAAGGCGCGGCCCTGAAGTTGGCGTCGCGCACGGGAGAGTTTCGTTCGGAGGCTCGAGTGGCCTACTGCCAGCCACTGCGTGGCGACGGCTACGCCGTGGGGGTGGAGTTCCTCGAAACCTCGGGGCGATGGGTAGTTGAATCTACAAATTAGCTTGACGGATTCCGGCGAGCGGACAGGAGGGAACTGCTGAAGCATTCTTATCGGGAAAAAGTTACTAGCGCAAATTTTGTCAGTAGAAGCGCCGAGCGGGAGGTAAAGGACCTGTTCGGCGCTTTTACTTTTCTTGGGTGTTTCGGCGCTCCTTTCCCGGCCGCTCTGTTTTCCACGGTATACTCAGGGTTTGCAAATTCCAGCATCACTCCACGGAGGGGCTTCGTTGAATATTCTCGTGACCGGCGGCGCCGGCTATATTGGAAGCATCTGTGCGGAAGTCCTGTTAGCGCGAGGGCATCAGGTCATTGCCCTCGATAACCTCCTGGAAGGCCATCGAAGCGCCGTTCCGCCCGGGGCGATCTTCGTTCTGGCGGACCTGGCCGATCGTCCGCAGATTGAGAAGGTATTTTCAGCGCACAAGATTGAGGCGGTGATGCACTTCGCGGGCGAGGCGTTGGTGGGGAAGTCGGTGCGCGAGCCCAGCACGTTTTACGCGGCGAATATTGCCTGCGGCGTGAATCTACTCGATGCCATGGTACGGCACGGGGTGGACAAATTTATCTTTTCCTCCACGGCAGCTACGTACGGGGAACCAAAGGTTGTGCCGATTCCGGAAGACCACCAGCAAGCGCCCATCAATCCCTACGGGAAATCCAAATTGCGGTTCGAGCAGATCCTCGCGGATTACCGCGCCTACACGGGATTGAAGTACGTTACCGTGCGCTATTTCAACGCCGCGGGCGCCAGCAAGGAACGCGGGGAAAATCACCGCACGGAGACGCATCTGATCCCTCGCGTGCTGGACACCGCGCTGGGTAATTTGCCGGAGATGGAGATTTTCGGGTTTGATTACCCGACGCCGGACGGCACCTGCGTCCGCGACTTCATTCACGTTTTGGACATTTCGGATTCGCATGTGCTGGCGCTCGAGCAGATCGATCGCGTCGCCGGCGAGGCCTTCAACGTGGGCACCACCAGCGGCTATTCCAACCTGCAGGTGGTGCAGACAGCCGAGCGCGTCACCGGCAGAAGGGTGCTGCACAAGCTTTGTGCGCGCCGGCCGGGAGATCCCGCGACTCTGGTAGCCAGCAACGAAAAACTGAAGCGTCTGCTGGGCTGGGAGCCCAAACACTCTTCACTCGAGGAGATCATCCAGTCGGCTTGGGATTGGCGAAGAAAATATCCCCACGGCTACCCGGACTGAAATCATGTTGCATGTCTGATTGCGGAGCGCGCGACTAGCTGCCCGTTGAGGAGCTTTGTTTCTTGATTGCCGCTTGTTGGATGAGCGCACCGAGTTTTGAGTACTTCAGCCACACCGTTTGCGCGGCAAGTTTCGCGATCAGGATGCCCCGGTAACCGTCCAGAAAACCGGCGCCCAGCACGAAATACTGAATCCAGGTCCAAGGCGTGGCGAACCATTTTGCGGCGCGCCAATGCCGAATTCCTTTTTCAAACAGGCTTCGTGCAGCAAGGGTCGAATATTCCTCCCTCTTCTCGAGAAGTTCCGGGAGGTTCCGAACCGTGTAATGCAGCATATCACCATGTAACCGGCCAACTTTTCCGGGGAAGTCCAGGGATTCGTGGATCAGGCCGGTAAACTTTGTCTTGCGGCGGTCGTAGAGGCGCCGCTGCCAATCCGGGTACCAGCGCGAATGGCGGACCCAACCGCCGAGAAACCAGCCCATGCGTGCCAGTTCGTAGACGGAAAAATCGGGCTCCTTCGTTTTCCATTTCAGGAGAGAGTTGCGAAGTTCCGTGCTCAGCTCCTCATCGGGGGCTATGACAAAGACCCAGTCGTTGGCCGCTTGTTCCGCCGCGAAGTTTCGCTGGTCGGAATAGCCGGTCCATTGCCGGAACAACACGCGTGCCCCGGCGGCTTTCGCAATTTCCAGCGTACGATCCGTGCTGCCCGAATCGACCAGGACCATCTCTTCGGCAAGCCCTTCGGCGGATTTGAGCATCCGGGGAAGGTCTTGTTCTTCATTCAGGGTAATGACGCAAATGCTGAGACGATTCATTTTTTAGCGGGATCGTGCTCTGGTCCCGCTCATTATCTCACACGCGCTACACCCACCGCGCGGCGTTGGCCCAATGGTGAATGGCTGGAATTTACTTCGGGCGGAATGTCAGACGAATCAGGCTGCTGCCGATACGGAACGAGGCTCCGTCTTGCAACATAGCGGCGCGTGCGCGCTCGCCTTCAAAGAAGGTGCCGTTGGTCGAATCCAGGTCTTTCAGGTTGATGAAGCGCTCCCGCGCCTCCACGATGCAGTGGTGGCGGGAAACTTCGGCGTCTTCCAGGGCGATATCCGCTCCTTTGCGGCCGATCACGGTGCGCCCCTTGTTGAGTGTGAAGCTTTTACCCGATTCCGGGCCGCTTTCGACTGTCAGGACCACGTCCACGTCGCCGGGAAGGCACAAGCTCTCATCGTCGGGGAGAAGACGCAGCCGCTGAGTGGAAGCATCTGCGCGGGCAAAGGAGGGCATCGGCGAAATCACCATGGTTTGGTCCACGCTGCGCTTCACTTCCACAATGGTCGTCAGGCCGCATTTGGTGCAACGAAAACTGACTTTCGGGTGCTTGGCGACCACAGCGTCTTTCAGAAGATGCTGCTGCCCACAATGAATACATCCCGCTTGCATACTTCGAAAATAACACGGCCTTCTTGGTGGCCGGGCGGTGGTTATGCGGCCGTTTGCCAGAAGGGTTACTTGGCCTGACCGACCTCTCCCTTAGTACAGGTGTGCTACGATTGAGGTTTCCAATTCAGGCAGGAGAACGCTTGTGTCCGAGCATATTTCGAGAAAAGAACTCAAACACGACAAGGTCCGGGAGACCTTTGAGCACGGGGCTGAGGCGGTCCTTTCGCATACCCGAATTGCGTCCATCGTTTTGATAGTCGCGATTGTGGTTGGCGGCAGCTACCTGGGGTGGAAGTTCTATAATACGCGGCAGACGGATCAGGCGCAGGCCGCTCTTGACGACGCCATGAAGGTCTTCAATGCGCCGTTGCTGACGCCCGGGCAGCCCAGCGTTCCCGGGGAGATTTCGTACGTGGACCCCACGCAGCGGTCTCATGATGCTGAGGTGAAACTCTCCGCGGTGGCGGCGAAATATCCGAACACGAAGCCCGGCCGGCTGGCGCGCTACTATGCGGCGCTGTGCCTGATGGACCAGGACAAGCTCAACCAGGCTTCCGAGGAACTCAACAAACTGGATGCCGGCTCCGACAAGGAGCTTGCGGCACTTGCCAATTTTCAGAAGGCGTTAATCGCCGAGCGGACCGGCAAGACCGACCAGGCCATCCAGACGCTTCGGACGCTAGCTAGCTCCGGCTCGATACTGGTACCCAAGGCAGTGGTTCAACTGGAACTTGCTGGCATCCTCCGGAAAACCAACCCGAAGGAAGCGGCGGCGCTCTACGAGCAGATCAAGAAGGATAATCCGAGCTCGGCGATCGCGGACGAAGCGGACCGCGGCCTGAGCGACCTGGGCCCGCAATCCTGAGCCCTGCGGAGTTGCACTCTCCCGGAGGTTTCGGCAATCGAAACGCTTCGCCAACCCGCTCCCTGGTCGGTGGACGCGGTGGCTTCCCGCGGGCGCCGTTTCAGCGAACCCGCGCATCCCTACCGCAGTGAATATGCGCGCGACCGGGACCGCATCGTGCACTCCCGTGCGTTCCGGCGCCTGGAGGCGAAGACGCAAGTCTTCACCACGCGCTTTTCCGATCATTTCCGCAACCGGCTGACGCACACCCTGGAAGTGGCGCAGATTGCGCGGACCGTGGCTGCCGCGCTGCGCATCAACACCGAGCTCGTCGAAGCGCTCGCGCTGGTCCATGACATCGGGCATCCGCCGTTCGGCCATGCCGGAGAACGAAAACTCGATGAACTCATGCGGGCACACGGCAGCCGGTTCAACCATAATCTCCATGCGCTGCGAATCGTGGAACATTTTGAGCACCGCTATATCGGTTTCGAGGGACTCAACCTGACCTTCGAGGTTCGCGAAGGCATTGTGAAGCATTCCCGGGATTATTCCGCGGCGGAGTATCCGGAATTGTCGGAGTTTTTACTGGAGTTGCGGCCACCGCTGGAATCGCAACTCATCGATTGGGTGGATGAAATTGCCTACAATTCCGCCGATCTCGACGATGCCCTGGAAGCCAACCTGCTCGACCTGGATGGGCTGCGGAGCGAGGTGCCACTGTTCGACGAATATTATGGCCAGATCGAGGCGCACCATCCCGATGCGCGCACGAAGCTGAAATTCAACGAGGCTTTGCGGCGCGTAATCGATTATCTGGCGAGCGATTTGATCCGGAACACGGAGGCGCTGGTGCGGGAATCCTGTGCGCAATCCGCCGAGGATATCCGGCACGCCCCGGGGCGACTGGCACGATTCAGCGAGGCCGCACGGGAACAAAATGCGCAGTTAAAGGCGTTTTTGTTTCGCCACATCTACAACCATCCGCTGATTACGGGGGATTCCCAGCGCTCAGTGGCGTGCCTTGCCGAATTGTTCGAATTTTATTTGCAGCAGGGGGGGTCCATGCCCGAATCGCACGAGCATGCCGCGCAGCGCATGCCACGTCATTTTGTGGTGTGCGACTACATTGCCGGCATGACCGACCAATTCCTGCTGCGCCAGCATCAGGAGCATTTTGGAGGACTAGCGCCCGCCCCGCCTTCTCTTGCTTCCTCGGAACGGCTAGAATAGGCCGCTCTAACGGAGTCGTAATTATGCGTGTAAGCCGGCTGTTCGTAACACTCAGCGCGTTATTGTTCCTGGCCACGCCGGCTTTTGGGCAGCTCCTCGGCCTGACGACTTCGCAGACAACAACCGCGCCAGCGCCTGCCGCGCAACAGCCCGGCATTCCCCCTGACCCGTTGGGGCGCGAAACCCCGCGCGGGGCAGTGCTCGGGTTCCTCAAAGCCGCGCAAGACGAACGCTTCAATATCGCGGTGCAGTATTTCCAGCCGGTCGTAAATCGCCGGCGTCACGTCGAAGAAGACGAGGAAGAGATCGCCTCGCAGCTATTGGCCATCCTCAACCAGAAATATGGTGGCGCGCTGGACCTGCTCAGCCACGATCCCCTGGGGCGGTTGGATGACGGTTTGCCGGCAGACCAGGAAAGAGTCACGGGGGTAGTCACATCTAAGGAAAAATATCCGATCCTCCTGGTGCGCCTGGAAGACGAAGAAGGACGGAAGCTCTGGTACTTCTCGCGTACTACTCTGGAGCACGTTCCGGAAATTTATGACTCGCTGACCTTTCCCGGGCTTGAGAGGAGAATTCCGGAAAGTCTCGTAACCAACCGGGTTCTCTCTATGCCTTTGTGGCAGTGGATTGCCCTGCTACTGTTCATTCCCATTGCGCTATTGATTGGCCGCCTGTTGACGCTCCTCTGCGTATTTTTGCTGAACCGTTGGCGCAGAATGCGTGGGAAATCCTCCCTGATTCCCGAGAAATTCTTCACCGTCGACCCCATCACGCTGACGATTGCGATCGTCTTGCACTATTCGTTCGTCGGCTATATTGGCACTTCGTTGATTTACCGCCTCTACTACCGGCACATCGTGTGGATCTTCCTGGCCATTTCTTTTTACTGGATTGTGACGCGAGTGACCCGGGTAATCTCCTCGAAGATTGGGACGAGCCTGACCACACAGGGGAAGCTGGCGGAGCGCTCGATCGTGTCGCTGATGCGGCGTTTCACCGAGATCACCGTCTTTTTGATGGTGGGCCTGTTGATTCTGCGGAATCTCGGCGTCGATGTTTCCACGGCATTGGCCGGCGTGGGAATCGGCGGACTGGCGCTGGGCCTCGGCGCGCAGAAAACGTTTGAGAACATGTTTGGCGGCGTCTCCGTGCTGTTCGACAAAGTGATCCAGATTGGCGACACCTGCCGGATCAACAATCAGACCGGCGTGGTGGAAGACATCGGCCTGCGATCCACCCGGCTGAGGACGCCCGAGCGCACGCTGATTGCGATACCCAACGGCACCATGGCCACGGCGACACTGGAAAATCTAAGGTTCCGCGACAAATTTCTTTGCCAGCAGATCATCCGGCTGCGCTACGACCTTTCCCGGGACCACGTGCGCTACGTTTTGGGAAGGATTCAGGATGTACTGAAGGAAGACCCCAAAGTGGAAGATCCCACGGCGCGCGTGCGGTTCGTGCGCTTCGCCGAGTATGCGCTGGAGGTCGAGATTTACTGCTACATTCTGGAGCCGGATTACGCTACCTATCTGGCGACGCAGGAACAATTGTTTCTGAAGATCATGGATGAAATTGAAAAGGCGGGAGCGGTGGTCGCGCTGCCATCGCAAGCGACGATTGTGACGCAAGACTTCTGGAGCGACCCGCGCAAGGCGAAGGCCGCACAGGCCGCGGTGGAGAAAGCGCGCGATCCGGATGTTCCGGGGACGAGCAGGTCCGCTGATCCAAAATAAAGGCAGTAATCGATCAAAGGCTAGACCTTACAGGGCCGGCGCTACTGTTGCGCGAATGTATTGCAGGCGGCGATGGAGCCGGAGTTCAGGCCTTTGTTGAACCACTCCGTGCGCTGCTGCGAAGTTCCGTGCGTGAAGGTCTCTGGCTGGACGCGTCCGCGAGTCATCTGCTGAATGTGGTCATCGCCGACCGCCGCTGCCGCGTGCAGAGCTGTTTCGACGTCGCCCGGCTCCAGCAGTCCGCGTTGTTGCGTGGAGTGAGCCCAGATCCCCGCCAGGCAATCGGCTTGGAGTTCCATGGCAACCGAAAGCGGATTGGCCTCGCCAGGTTTGCTATTCTGCAGTTGCCGGACCTTGTTTTCCACGCCCGTCAATTTCTGTACGTGATGCCCGATCTCGTGCGCAAGGACGTAGGCTTGCGCGAACTCTCCCGGTGCGCCGAATCGCTGCTTCAGTTCGTCATAAAAACTCAAGTCAATGTAAACCTTTTCATCGGCCGGGCAATAGAAGGGGCCGGTCGCGGTCTCGGCACTGCCGCAGCCGGAATACGTTTCATCGCGGAACAGCACCAGCGTCGCATGGTGATAGGGAACTCCGGCTTGCTGCGGCAATAATTCGTCCCAAGTTTTTTGCGTGTTGTTAAGAACGAACGTGACGAACAGCACCAGCGGTTTTTCTTTTTCGTCGAGAGCGGGATTTGGCCGGCTGACCGTGGTGGTCGGCGTGGGACCGCCGCCTCCTCCCAAAAGCGCGAAGAAATTTTGTTTGAAGATCAAGCTGAGAATAAACAGGATCACCAGGCCGCCCAGGCCGATGTGCATTCCGCCGAAGCCGAATCCACCGCCACCTCCACCGCTTTCGTCGCGGCGATCTTCGACGTCGTCGGAGGAACCGCCGGGTGTCCAGCGCATGGTAGAGACTCCTGAAGAGAAGTGCTAGTCAAGATCCCGGGGCGGCGACGACCACTTGGGAATACTACCATTCCGAATTGATATTGGATTGTCCTTATGTGTCGGAAACTTTCGGTTGATCCCGATCCCTAAAACCTGTATACAAATGTGCAATTCGCACGCATTATAGACACTCTGTCCCAAGAGAAGCTGGACCGTTTGCGGGAGTGTACCATCCTGCTCATCCGGGCAGAGCACTGGGTGAATATGAGCGTCGTCTTATCCGCCGAACCGCTGAACCCAAAAGTCGAGGCGAATAGTTCCTTTACCAGACGTGACCTCTGGATCTACTTCTGCGTACTTGTGGCCTATTTTGTGGCAGGGCGTTTCAATCTCGGGCTGGTTCACATGCGGCACAGCGAAGGGATTATCTGGATCCCCGCCGGAATCGCCGTGGCGGCGATCCTGCTTATGGGTAACCGAATCGGCCCGGTCATTTTGCTTTCCTCATTCCTCGTGGAAAAAACTTCTGGCCAGCCCGCACTCGCTGCGCTGGGCATCGCTGCCGGAAACACCTTCGAGGCGGTATTGGCCGGTTACCTCGCGAATCGCTTTGCCGGCGGAGGCAAGGCATTTTCCTCTCCGGGGAATGTATTGCGCTTTTCTGTTCTGGTGGGGGCGTTGGCGACGCTCGTCAGTTCAACGGTGGGAACCTCCGTTCTTTATGCCCACCTTGCGCCGACACAAGCAGAGGTGCTGGGAACATTGGCGGCGTGGTGGGCCGGACATGCGCTGGGCGTGCTAGTTGTGACGCCATTTCTTGTCCTGCTTTTGCAAGGCACGCACCACCCGCTTCATCTGAATGAACTTGCGGAAATGCTGGTCCTGCTGGTCGGGCTAAGCGTCGTGTGCGTCATCAGCTTTGGACCGGCGGGAGTATTTTCCGACCGGATTGATACGCCACTTTTCCTGTGTGTTCCATTCCTGGTGTGGGTGGGAATCCGGTTCTGCCCGCTCGAAGCTTCGGGCACGTGTCTGGTTCTCTGCGGATTTGCCACCTGGGGTTCTTTGCATGGCTATGGACCATTTGCCAGCGTGACGGCGATGCCGCTTTCGCTTGTAGCTTATATTTGTGTGGCCACCATCATGACCTTGACCGGCACGGCCACGATTGCACGCCAGCGGGAACTTTCGGAGCAGCTATTGGAGACACTCTATCGCATGGAACAGTCGAAAGATCTGGAAATCAGCCGGCTCAATTCAGAGCTGGAATTTTTCCGCGATGAACTGATTCGCAGGGTCCACGCAAAGTCGCAGCCGGAATGGGACCACCAGCTTTTCGAGTCGCGATTGAATCCGAACGAAGTGCTCTGGTTCCTCGAAGCGGAGACGGAAAATGTTTTGTACGTGAGTCCTTCGTATGAAAGCGTGTGGGGTCGCAGCCGCCAGGAACTGAATCGCGACGCGCATTCCTGGCTGGACGCGGTAGTTCCCGAAGATCGCGCGAACGCCATTCTGTTCGTGGGCCAGGATTTTCCGGATGACCATGCGGAGACCACCTATCGCATTCGGCGCCCGGATGGTTCGATTCGCTGGATTTTTGATCGGGGATTTGTCCTTCGTGATCCCGAGGGGCGGGTAATCCACTACCTCGGCTTGGCGAGCGACATCACCGAGCTGGTAAATCAGGGTCAGGTAATTCCGATGCAACTCGAGCAGTCGTCCCCGGCTCCTATTCGCAGGGGAGCAGCCAGAACACACATAAGGAGAAGACTGGAATGATTGGAGAACGTTTGCGGGATATCCGCAGGGAAAAGAAACTCTCGCAGGGAGACCTGGAAGAGCGCACGGGCCTTTCGCGCTGCTATCTCTCCCGGATCGAGAACGGGCACACCACGCCCTCGATCGAAACGCTGGAGAAGCTGGCAGGCGCCATGCAGGTGCCTCTTTACCAGCTCTTCTATCAGGGCAGCGGGCCGGCCAAGCCCCTGGTGATTCCGCGCAAGAAGGACGGAGCGTCCGAAGAATGGGGCCTCTCCGGCAAGTGGGGCGGCTTCATTAACCGGTTGCGCGGCCTGCTGGGCCAGATGGAAGAGAACGATCGCAAGCTGCTGCTGGGCGTCGCGGCAAAGCTCGCGCGCAAGAAGTAGCCGATCAGGATCGCGTTCGCGGCGTGGCTGAGGGCCGCGGGTCGCGGAGGCTCCACTGCACGGGGAACTCGCCCCCTGTTCCCTCCTAGTGCAGCTTCTCAGCTTCGGTTCTGGCCTGCTTCAGTACCGGAATGTCGGCGTCCGCGTCTTTCCAGAGCGCGAAGAACTTCCCATAGGCTTCCTTCGCCGAGGATGCCGGACCCATCAGGGCGCGAGCGCGCGCTTCTCCCAATTTCCCCAGCGGAGCCGACCAGCAACTTCCCACCACGCCGGCGTTGGCGCTGAATTTCTGAAATTCCCCCAGGGCCGCTGGACCATTCTTGGCTCCAAGTTCCGCCTCTCCGCGAATAAACGCCGGAATCATGCAGGAGTCGCTTAAATTGCCCGTGAGTTGGCCTTTCTCGTAAGGCGTCACGCCTTCGAGGCCCTTCACGACATCTCCATATCGTTTTTTCCGGAGGTTCATCTGCGCCTGCACCACCGGCAGCCAGGCCTTTTGGATCTCCATGTTGGAAACATAGAGGGCGCGCAGATCGTCGAGAATTCTCTGCGATTTCTGGTCATCGCCGACCCGCGCGTAAACAAATGATGCCAGCGCCCGGACGTCCTTGCTCTCCGGCGCGTATTGCAATGCAGCTTCGGTGTGCTTTTTCGCTTCCTCCGGATAGCCGAACATTACTTCGCGCATACCTGCTTCCACCTCCCAGATCGCGGCCGATTCCGGAAGGTCTGCCTTCTTCGCCGATTCCACGGCGCGTTGCGTGTACTCCCGGGCCTTTTTCAGGCGGCCGTAATAAGCCTCGGTGTCCGATTGTGCAGCGAGAATGGAGTCCTCTCCGTTGGGTTTGCCCTCGGCCCAACGAAGCTGCTGTTCCATCAGCGCGGAATCTCCCCTGGCAAAAGCTACGGCGTAGAGATTTGCATGGAGGGCCGGGTCATCGAGTTTCCGGGAAAACGCCTCGTTCAGGGATTTCTCCGCCTCGTCCACCCGGGATAGCGCAAGAAGCGCGGTTGAGTAATTCTCGTACCACGCGGCGGAGTCGGCATCGATCTTCAGGGCGGATTCCGCATATTTTGCGGCATTTTCGTAATCGCCAATCACGAAATATTCGCTGGAGAGATTGCCCATGGCCACGTCGTCGCGCGGATAGGCACGGATATATTCCTTGTAGCCCCCGATGGCCTTTTCGATGTCGCCCTGCGCCAGATCGTATAGAGCGTGGCGATATTCAGATGTTCGCGATAGGTTTGCCGGTCGCCGGCTTCGTAAGCGAGCCGCACTTCCTCGCTGGCCTGCCCCATCTGGTTGAGATTGTAATAGCTGACCGCAAGGCCGGAATGGGCCATAGCGTAGCGTGAATCCAGTTCGATGGCTTGTTTGTAGAAGGGAACCGCCTCTAAATCGCCTTTTTCCTGGATCGCCTTTCTGGCGTCCGTATAGGCCTTCAACGCTGCCGGGATGGGCGTCGTGGCGCGTTCCAGAGGCACATCGTATTTCTTGATCGAGGCGATATCTTCGCCCAGTTTTTCACGCAGCTTTCTGGCGGCTTCGCCCAGATGTTGCACCACTAGATCCCCCCTTGCTGCTGCCCCTTGTGCCTTCGCCAGCCTTCGGGCATCGCCGCAACGATTGGCGTTTAGTTCGATTTGATAGCCGTCGCCGGCACGTGAAAGCCTTCCGGTTATGTAAGCTTGCGCCCCCGCCTTTTGGCAGACGGTTGCGGCGACCACCAGCATCGATTGGGGTACTTTCGGGTTTCCCCAATTCTCGCAGAGTGGCCCGAATTCTCTCGTCGGATAAAAGGTTCAAGAAGGGCGATTGCAATAGCCCAACCCGCAGGGCTTCCCGCAAAGAGCCGTCAAAATCCTTTTCGCCGCTCTCGTTCGCCAGTTCCCCAACGAGAATGGAGTCGTTTGCGCTGAGCTTCACGGGCCACTGCCACCACCAATAGGCCGCGCACAAGAGCGCCACGATGATAGCCGAAACCGCCAGGATTTTCTTTGGCATTGGCTTGACCTGAAAGCTTGTTCCAAATTTACGATGTTTTGCGCGTCCTGTGCGGAAGCTCGTGCTCGTTTGTGCTCAACCGGAAACGCGGCCTTTCTCGGGGTTCTCTCTTTCGCGCTTTCCGGCAGAACCCTTCCCCGGAACTTGCATTTGCGGGTTAGAATTTGTGCAACCAGGCCCATCATGACCGGAAGGATCGAACGCCGAACGCAGTCCCGCCAACGTCCGGTGAGCCTTGTCTACGTGGAACTTCCTCCCTCCAACGGCGGAATGATGCGCGACCTCTCGGAGCGGGGATTTTCAGTGCGCGCCATGATGCCCCTGCAGATGTCCGAAAAGGTAGCCTTTTCTTTCAATCTGGACAGCACGGCGCGGATTGACGGGGAGGCGATTGTCGTAAGGCTGGAGGATCGCGGGCAAGTGGCGGCGCTCGAATTTGCCGGCCTTTCCGCACATTCGCGAGATCAGATTCGCCGGTATCTGGAGAGATTCGATAAACCGGTCGCCACGGAAAGCGTTCCAGTCCAGGCGCCGGTTTCGGAAAATTCCACGTTTGAGGAGTTACGCACTGAAATACGGGCGACCGAACGCCGCCCTGCGACCCCACCGGTAAAGCTTCCCGTATCCATGCCTGAGGCTCCCCATCCGCCGGAGCATCGAGCGGCTTCAGCTGAAGAACCTCCTCCGCTTTTGAAGCTTTCTTCCGTACGCCCGGAGCCCGTGCAGGCAGCTCCCCGGAGAGCTATTGAGCCGGAAGAAGAGCCGGAGGCTGTCGAAGTCGAGGCGTACGCGGTCGCGCCGGTTATGGAAGAAAAGCCGGAACCTCAATCAAGAGTTCCGGCACAAGTTCCGCAACCAGTTCCGGCAGCCCCACCTAGCCCACCTCCGGTCCTTGCGGCACGCGCCGAGCCGATGCCGGAATTGCCGCCTGCGCTCGAGCCGCTATCTTCCTTTGAAACCGAATCCGACGTATCCCTGCCGGCATGGATGGACCGTTTCACGTTGACTCGCGCCATTGGCATCATGTTGCTGTTCACCCTGGTGGCCAGCTTAGTCGTTTATCACCGGGAATTTGGACACGCCTTGGTCTGGTTGGGCCAGAGAATCGCAGGCGATGAAACGTCGGAAAGTGTTCCGCATGCGTCTTCTCCAGCAGCTGCCTCCACTGAGGCGTCTCCGGCCAGTGCAAGCGACAGCACCAATCCCACGCCATCGAATCCTGTGAATTCAGCCGCAGCTTCCAACGCGTCGGCGGGGGATTTCAGTCCTGCCAAGGGTGACAACATTCCCGTTGCCGCCGAAACTGCGCCACCGCCGCAGCTCAAGGATGGAACTGCGTCTGCTCTCGTTCCACTGACGCAGGTAACCCGCACACCTGCCGCCTCTGCTCCAGCGGCAGCGCCTGGCGACACAGGTCAAGCGGAATACCAAAAAGCTCATACGATTCTTCAAACACCTGGCCGGAGGGCAGAACTTCCGGAAGCGGTGAAACTCCTATGGAGCGCGGTCGAAAAGGGAAATGTCGCCGCGGAGATCACGCTTGCGGAGCTTTATCGCGCGGGACGTGGGGTTACGCGCAATTGTGTTCAGGCAAAGATCCTGCTGAGCACGGCAGCGCGCAAAGGAAGCGCGGATGCGCAGAGGCGGTTGGAGGAGTTGCAACAGGAAGGGTGCACAGAATAGAGTAGGCTCTCCCATTTCCTGAGTTTGTTGCGAACTAGGCACAGCGGTACGGAGGAAGTTCACCGTGTATTGTTCCAAGTGTGGCGCAACTCTTTCTGCCGATGCGGCATTTTGCGGGTCGTGCGGCAATGCAGTCTTGCGCGCGGCGGCTCCGCCTGCGGCGCAGCCCATTCCACCTGTGTATCCCGGTGTGCCGGCGCGGACGCCCTACGCGGATCCTGCGGGGCTGGCGGTATCTCGAGGCTCTGTGTACGCGGGCTTCTGGCTCCGCTTCGTTGCCCATTTAATAGATAGCCTGATCATCGGCGCGGCGGCGCTGCTGCTTTTTGTTCCGTTCATTTTCCTGACAGGGCTGTCAGCGAACTTCGAAACCATGTCGCACTTGCATGGCCAACTGAACCCAGCCTTAGTTGGAGGATTCATCGCCATGATCCTGGTTTTTGCCGCAATAGCCGTGGTGGGCCAATGGCTCTATTTCGCGTATTTGGAAAGCGGGGAAAAGCAGGCCACCTGGGGCAAGCAGGTGTTGGGCATCTATGTCACCGACCTGCTGGGGAATCCCGTCACATTCGGCCGGGCTTCCGGACGTTTCTTTGCCAAGATCGTCAGCGGCATGATCCCTCTGGCCATCGGCTACATCATGGCTGGCTTCACGGAACGCAAGCAGGCGCTGCACGATATGATCGCCAGTTGCCTGGTCTTGCGAAAGTAACAGGCCATCCGGCGGGGCCAATCGATTCGTTGTTGTGAGCATCAGGTACTAGGAGACCCGGTTGACCAAAGCGCGCCCAATTCCGCCAGATTCAGCCCGCTTTCTTGACTTACCCCGAATCTGCCGAAATAATGGATAAGCATGAGCGTACGCGCCGGAGGCGCTGAAGATATGTTCCTTGATGTCAAGGATCTTGCCGTCCGCAAAGTGCATATCCGGAAGGAGTACGCTCCGGGCAGCATTGATTACGGGAGCAGTGAGGTCAAGCAGGCGGGGCCCCTCACGGTAACGGCCACCGCCGAGCTCTTGGACAGGCAGATTCGCGTCGCCGGGGACCTGGAGACCAAGATCGAGATGGTCTGCGCCCGCTGCCTGGAGCCCGTGACCGAGGAAGTGCACAAAGATTTTGACCTGTTCTATCAGCCATTGCGCAAGGGCGTGAAGCCTGAGGAAGAACGGCTGAAAGACGACGACACGGAGATAGGATTTTTTGAAGGAGAAGGCCTGTTCCTGGCCGACGTACTGAAGGAACAGGTGTTATTGTCACTGCCGATGAAGGTGATTTGCCAAAGCGACTGCCGCGGTTTGTGTCCCACCTGCGGCGCGAATCTCAATCACGAAGAGTGCCGCTGCGAGACCCACGCTTCGGACCCGCGGCTGGCCCCCCTCGCCCGGCTGAAGCAGGACTGGCTCAAGAAACAATAGATTTCCGGGCCAAAAGCCCATAGAATCCGACCTTGTTCGGACTGGCGCAGTGTGTGCCACGAGCAAGGCGAGAGACAGGAGTGAAGTAATGCCAAATCCAAAACGCCGACATTCCAAGGCACGCAAGAACAAGCGTCGCGCTCACGACCACTTGTTCGCGCCTGCGATGGCCAAGTGTCCGAATTGCCACGAAATGAAGCAGCCCCACCGGGCTTGTCCTCATTGCGGTTATTACAAGGGCCGGCCGGTTCACGACACGAAGTAACGGTTCGTTTTATGCCAGGCCCCGGATGGGCTTTGGTTAGGGTGTGTGCTTCCGTCCAGGGCTTGCCGGAGTCGCCGAAAAGAATCCCATGATCACAATCGCTGTGGATGCCATGGGGGGAGACCACGCACCCCGTCCGGAGGTGGAGGGGAGTGTTCGCGCTGCTGAAGAGTATGGCGTGAAGGTGCTTCTTGTCGGACAGCCGCAGGTGATCCGGCCAGTGCTGGCGCATTTCACCAAGCCGGCGTTACCCGTGGAGATTGTCCCCGCCACCGAGGTGATCACCATGCAGGATCACCCGGCGCAGGCCTTCCGGCGGAAAAAAGACAGCTCGGTGCACGTGGCCGCGCGGCTGGTAAAGGAAGGCCACGCGGACGCGATCGTCAGCGCTGGGAATACCGGCGCGGTGATGACCACGGCGAAGTTCATCCTGGGAACGCTCGAATCGGTGGACCGCGTGGCGTTGGCCGCGCCCTTCCCGAATGCCAGGGGCGGCGTCTCCGTCCTTCTGGACGTCGGCGCGAATGTGGACTCCCGCCCGGAGCACTTGCTGCAGTTCGGCGTGATGGGTGAGATTTATTACCGGCTCACATTTGGCAGCCGCAAGCCGCGCGTGGGTCTGCTTTCAGTCGGGGAAGAAGAAATCAAAGGCAATGAACTGACCCGGGCGGTGTACGACCGGCTCAAGGCTTTGCCCGTTCAGTTCGTTGGCAACGTCGAAGGGAACGATCTGTTTTCCGGCAAGGTGGACGTGATCGTCTGCGACGGGTTCGTGGGCAACATCGCGCTGAAGATCTGCGAGGCGCTGGCGATGGAGATCGTGAAGTACTTGCGGAAGACGTACAAGGGTTCGCTGTCTTCGCGATTGGGTTACATGTTTTCCAAGGGGGCTCTGAAGGGCATTAAACGGACCATGGACTACTCGGAATACGGCGGAGCGCCGCTCCTAGGGGTCCGAGGGGTTTGCGTGATCGGCCACGGCCGGTCCAACGCAAACGCCGTGAAGAACGCCATTCGCGTGGCAGCGGGCCTCTCGCGCTCACGGTTGAACGAGAAAATTGAAGAAGAGCTCTCCCTGACACACGCGACCGCGTGACGTCCGGAGAGAGGAGCATTTTATGGGCAAAGTCGCATTCATCTTCCCGGGGCAGGCTTCGCAATACTCCGGCATGGGCAAAGAACTTGCAGAAAAGTATCCGGCAGCTCGCGCGATTTTCGACGAAGCAGACACGGCGCTGGGCTTTTCTATTTCGAAAATCTGTTTTGAGGGCACGGAAGAAGATCTGAAACAGACCGCTTATACGCAACCGGCGATTCTGACCGTTTCCGTTGCGGCGCTCTGGGCACTTTCAGAAAAGAAGATTGGCGCGGACTTTGTGGCCGGACACAGCCTGGGAGAATACTCGGCGTTGGTGGCCGCGGGCTCGCTGAATTTTGCGGATGCGGTCAAGTTGGTGCACAACCGCGGGAAGTATATGCAGGAAGCGGTTCCTACCGGACAGGGCGCGATGGCCGCGATTCTAGGATTGTCGCCTGCGGTGGTGGCCGATGCGTGCAAGCGTGCGGCGGAGGGCGGCATTTGTGCTCCTGCAAATTTGAACTCGCCGGAACAAACCGTGATTTCTGGTGAAGCCGCTGCCGTGAAGCGTGCTGTGGAGATCGCTTCGCAACTTGGCGCTAAGCGAGCCGTAATGCTGCCGGTTTCTGCGCCATTTCATTCGGCGCTGATGATGCCGGCGCAGGAACAGCTCGAGAAGGATCTGCGCGCCACGAAGTTTGTCGATCCGCACGTGCCCGTCGTGACCAACGTGGACGCCGACACGATCACGAAGAGCGACGACGCGCGAGAGGCGCTGATTCGGCAAGTGTCCATGCCGGTGCGCTGGGAAGAATCCATGCGCCTGCTGCTCGACGAGGGCGTGAACACGTTCATCGAAGTTGGCCCGGGCAAGGTACTCACCGGCCTGATGCGCCAGATCGAGCGTTCGGTGACAACGCTCAATGTCGAAGACGAGAAGAGCTTGCAGGCCACGGTGGAAAAGATTGCCGCGGCCAAATCCGATGCCGCCTGAGGATCTACGGGAATGTTCAATCTGAAAGACAAGGTTGCTGTCGTTACAGGAGCTTCGCAAGGCATCGGGCGAGACACGGCGCATGCGCTGGTCGAAGCTGGTGCCAAGGTTGCGGTTGCCGCGCGCAACGAAGAAAAACTCAACGAACTGGTCCTGGAAATTGCCGCGAAAGGCGGAGAAGCCTTTGCCGTCAAGATGGACGTTGCGGATCTGGAGCAGATCAAAGCGGGATTTAAGGCCATCCTTGAAAAATTCGGGAAGATCGACATCCTGGTGAACAATGCCGCCATTACGCGCGATGGCCTGGCCATGCGCATGAAGCCGGACGATTGGGAAGCCGTCCTGCGCACGAATCTCACCGGCGCGCATTATTGCGTACAGCAGGTGTTGCCGCCGATGATGAAAGCGCGTTCCGGCCGCATCATCAACATTTCCTCGGTCGTCGCCGAAACCGGCAACGCGGGCCAGGCGAATTACGTCGCCGCGAAAGCGGGCCTCATCGGGCTCACCAAAGCGATTGCCATCGAGATTGCTTCGCGCAACATTACGGTGAACGCCATTGCTCCCGGATTTATCGAAACGCCGATGACCGCCGTACTCCCAGACAAGGTAAAGGAAGAGTTGAAGGTGCGCATTCCGCTGGGACGCCTCGGCTCCGGCCGAGACATCGCCACTGCCATCGTTTTCCTCGCGAGCGACGAGGCCGCGTACATCACAGGCCACGTCCTCGACGTTAACGGCGGCATGTATTTGGCGTGAGATTTGTGACTGAAAAGAGCGATTCAAGGCGCATCAGGGGTGAGATCCGAAGGGTCCTGCTGAATTTCTGGGATCCGATTGGAATAAAGAATGAACCGATGGCGCAGGACGAGTACGATTCGTATATCGGTGGTGTCTACGACCTGTTGAAGAAATCTTGTACCGACGAAGAGTTGGCCGCGCATCTTTGGAAAATCATCGAAGAACGGATCGAGATACACCCGGCAAAGGATGCGACCGAGAGGACAGTAAGCGAACTTCGGCGAATAGAATTGAATTAGGTTTGACGTTGGCCTAGCAGATGTTAGCTGATGGCTGTCGACTAACGGCTAATGGCTGGTTGCGAAGTTGACCTTACTGGGCAGGAAAAGTAGACTGGCAAGGTTACCTAGGCAAGGCGAAAGAGCTTGTGCTCCGGCCCCACGGCCGGTTCAGGGTGCAGGAAAGTACATCACACAAGTGAGCGGCCCCAGCGCCGCGGAGGAATGTGTATGGCCAGTGTGGAAGAACGCGTAAAGCAGATTATCGTCGAGCAGCTTGGCGTGGATGAAGCCGAAGTCACCCCTACGGCGTCGTTCGTGGACGACCTGGGCGCGGACTCGCTCGACCAGGTGGAATTGGTCATGGCTTTTGAAGAAGCCTTCGGCATCGAAGTGCCCGATGAGGACGCCGAGAAGATGACCACCGTTAAGGATGCCATCGAGTACATCGAAAAGCATTCCAAGGGCAAGTAGTTCGCATCAGAATTCCCGCATGAAGGAGCACGTGAGTTGACTCGCCGGGTTGTCGTTACGGGAGTAGGGTTGGTCTGCGCGCTGGGCATCGGCACGGAGGAAAGCTGGAAGAACCTCATCGCCGGCAAGAGCGGCATCGCCCGCATCACCCAGTTTGATACCGAAGGCTTCGATTGCACCATCGCTGGCGAAGTCAAGAACTTCGATCCTTTCCAATGGATCGAGAAAAAAGAACTCAAGAAGATGGGGCGGTTCATCCAGATTGCGCTGGCCGGGGCGGATTTCGCCGTGAAGATGGCCAACTGGAAGCCGGAAGATTCCGATCTCGATGAAGTTGGCGCTTATGTCGCCTCGGGCATCGGCGGGTTCGACATTATCGAACGCGAACACATCAAACTGATGCAGGGCGGCCCGGGGAAGATCTCACCCTTCTTTATTCCTTCTGCGATCATCAATCTTGCTTCCGGGCATATTTCCATCCGCTATGGCGCGCGCGGGCCGAATTCCGCGACGGCCACGGCGTGCTCGGCGTCAGCGCATTCTGTTGGCGATTCGTTCAAGATTATCGAGCGTGGTGCCGCCGAAATGATGATTTGCGGTGGCACCGAAGCCACCGTCACGCCGATGGGCATCGGTGGATTTGCTTCTATGCGCGCGCTCTCCACGCGCAACGAAGCGCCGGAAAAAGCCAGCCGTCCGTTTGACGCGGAGCGCGACGGGTTTGTCGTCGGCGAGGGCGCGGGCATTCTGGTTCTGGAATCGCTGGAACACGCGCAGAAGCGCAACGCTCCGATCCTGGCGGAAATTGTCGGCTACGGCATGAGCGGCGACGCGTATCACATCACGCAGCCCGCGGAAAATGGCGACGGCGCGTACCGCGTGATGAAAGCGGCACTAAAAGACGCCAAGCTTTCGCCCGACGACATCGGGTACGTGAACGCGCACGGCACGTCCACTCCTCTCGGCGACGCTATCGAAACCACCGCGATGAAGCGCCTTTTCGGCGAGCGCGCGACTAGCAAGAAACTTGCCGTCAGCTCGACCAAATCCATGACTGGGCATTTGCTTGGCGGCGCGGGCGGCCTGGAAGCCGGCATCAGCGTCCTGGCCCTGCGCGATCAGATTCTGCCGCCGACCATCAACCAGGAGCACCCCGACCCGGCGTGTGACCTGGATTACGTACCGAACGTGGCCCGAAAGGCTACAGTAGACTATGCACTGTCGAATTCGTTCGGCTTTGGCGGCACCAACGCGGCCTTGATTTTCAAACGCTGGACCGGGAAGTAGCCGCTCCGCGTCCCCGTTGGGGTGGCTTTTGGGCGCCCCCGCTCCTTCCAGCGGCTTTCATTTGTAGGGCCCGCTTTCCAGAGGGGGCCGCTCCGCAGTTCAAAAGGTGATCGCATGAACATTCTCGTTTGCATCAAACAGGTTCCGGCAAAAGACGCGCCGCTGGCCATCGCCGGCAACTGGATCAAGGAAGCGGACATCGGCTTCGAAATGAACGAACCGGATTCGTACGCCCTCGAAGAAGCGTTGCGCCTCAAGGAAAAGCACGGTGGCGAAGTGGTCGCGCTTTCGCTCGGACCCGAGCGCGTGAAGCAGACCATCAAGGAAGCGCTAGCCAAGGGCGCGGATCGCGCCATTCACATCGCGGACGACAATTTCGCGCAGCTCGATCCCTTCGGCGCCGCGAAGGTGCTGGCAGCGGCGATTGACAAGGAAAAGATCGACCTGGTGCTCACGGGCCTGCAGAGCGACGACCATGGCTTCGGCCAGACCGGAGTACTGCTGGCGGCGCTGCTGAATCTGCCACACGCCACCATCATCATGCAGATTGACGTGCAGGACGGAAAGATGAAGCTGAAGCGCGAGTTGGAAGCTGGGTGGTTCCAGTGGATCGAATGCCCGCTGCCCGCCGTTTTGAGCATTCAGTCCGGCATCAACAAGGTGCGCTACGCCACGCTGAAGGGCATCATGGCCGCCAAGAAAAAGGAAATCGCCACCGTGACGCGCGAAGCGCTTGGCGTCAGCATCGAGCCCACACAGAAGATCGAGAAAATCTACGTTCCCACGAAAACCAAGAAGACGGAATTCCTCACCGGCACGCCCAAGGAAGCGGCGGCCAAGCTGGTTGAGAAACTCAAATTCGAAGCCCGGGTGATCTGAAGATGAAAATCCTCGTCATAACTGAACAACGGCAGGGCAAATGGAACAACACCAGCTTCGAAACGCTGGTGGCGGCGCAGCAAATTGGCGCCGCTGCATCGGGCAGCGTCAGCGCCGCGGTGATTGGAAAAGGTGTCGCCGCTCTTGCGGACGAAGTAGCCACGAAAAATGTCGCCGAAGTTCTGAAGGTGGAGCACGATCTGCTCGACGCTTACACGCCCGACGGCTATTGCGCGGCCCTGAAGCAGGTGGTCGAATCCGCCAAGCCGGACCTTGTCCTTTTCCCACATACTTATCAAGTGCGTGATTTCGCGCCAAAACTCGCCGCTTCTCTCGGCAAAGGCATGATTGGTGACTGTGTCGGCTTCCGCAATGAAGGTGGAAAGCTGGTGTTCGTGCGCCAGATGTTTCAGGGCAAGACGGCCGCGGACGTCACCTTCACCTGCGCAGCGCCCTGGTTCGTTTCGTTTCAGTCGGGTGCTTTTCGTGCCGACCAGCTTGCACCGCATTCCGGCGGGAAAGCGCCGGTGAATGCGATCAGCGTGAATCTCAACGCTGCGGATATCCGCACGGAGCCGCTAGAGCTGTTCAAGGAAGCGAAGTCCGCTGTGGACCTCACGCAGGCGCCGCTCATCGTTTCGATCGGACGTGGCATCAAGGCTCCGGAAAACATCGCACAGGCCGAAGCGTTGGCCAAGGCCATGGGCGCGGAAATCGCCGCGTCACGTCCGATTTGCGACGAAGGCTGGCTGCCGATGGAACGCCAGATCGGCAGTTCCGGGCAGACCGTTGCGCCGAAGCTGTATTTGGCGCTCGGCATCAGCGGCGCGATCCAGCACGTGGTCGGCATGAAGGGTGCGCGCACCATCGTGGCGGTGAACAAAGACCAGAACGCTCCGATCTTTGAAATTGCCGACTACGGCATCGTCGCGGACATCTTCGAAATCATGCCCGCCCTCACCGAAGAACTGCAGAAGGCAAAATAAAATCTTCGGCAAGGACGGGCCGAGTTTGTCGGGACTCTTGTCATCTAATGGACAATTTGGCCCTTTCTCCTGCATGTGATATGGCCCGAAATAGTCAGGAAGCGGGAGGAAATAACAACCATGGCCAATGTTGAAAGCTTTCCTTACGAGACTCGGCTCAATATTCTCTACCAACCCCTGGAGATCGTCGAAGAACGCGCCCTCGCGGACGCATGCACTTTCAAGTGGTACAACCAGACGCTATGCCAGGTGAACGGCTCCGTTGTCCGCTTGGGTGTCTTTGAAGGCGAATATCATTGGCACAAGCATGATGACGATGATGAGTTCTTCTACGTCGTGGAAGGGAAGCTGCTGATCGATCTCGAAGGCCGGACCATCGAGCTGGAGCCAAGACAAGGCACCGTTGTGCCAAAGGGTGTGATGCACCGCACTCGAGCTGAACAACGGACCGTGGTCCTCATGGTCGAAAACGTCGGCATCATCCCCACCGGCAATTGATGCAAGGTAGCGTCTCCTGGCGGCAAGCATGATAGCCAGCAAGGATGCCGGTGCCACCAGGAAAGACTCACTTTGTACCAAACAGGTGTTTGGTAAAATGAGGTCATGACCATACAACAGGAACAACTGGAAGCGGATGTATTGATCGTGGGCGCGGGGCCAGCGGGGCTTAGCTGCGCGCTGCACCTGGCGAATCTCATCAAGAAGCACAACGCCAGCGATGCCAAGCCGGAACTGTCGGCCGAAAATATTTATGTCCTGGAAAAGGGGCGCGAGATTGGTGCGCACCAGCTTTCCGGCGCGATCATGAATCCGAAGGCGCTGGCGGAACTCGTTCCGGACTTTGAAAAGTCCGCACCGCTGGATACGCCGGTCACCGACTCCGCCGCTCTGTTCTTCACAGAGAGGGGTTTCTATCGGGCGCCCATCACCCCGCCGCCGTTCAACAACGCGGGCAACTATGTCATCTCTCTCAGCAGAATGGTGAAATGGCTCGGCGGCCTGGTGGAATCCGCGGGCGTCAATCTCTTCAAGGAATTCGGTGGGGCGGAACTGATTTACGAAGGCGATGGCATCGCGGGAGTCATCACGGAAGACAAGGGCCTCGACAAAAACGGGAAGCCCAAGGATAACTACACTCCTGGATACGAACTGCGCGCCAAAGTTACCGTTCTCGCCGAAGGCACACGCGGCTCGCTCACGAAAAAGCTGGTCGCGCAAAAGCATCTCGAGAACATCAATCCGCAAAGCTACGGCATCGGCATTAAGGAACTCTGGGATGTGCAGGCCGGCAAAATCAAGCCGGGCTATGTCGCCCACACACTCGGGTGGCCAGTCTCCTCGAAAATGTACGGCGGCGGCTGGATCTATGGCTTAACAAACAATCGAGTTTCCATCGGCCTGGTGATTGCGCTGGAATACGAGAACTCGCGCTTCGATCCCCACGCTGCCTTCCAGACATGGAAGACGCATCCGTTTGTCCGCAAGATCCTGGAAGGTGGGAAGCTTGTGCGGTATGGCGCAAAGTCGCTGCCTTACGGTGGCTGGTATGCCATGCCCCGCAATTACATTGACGGCGGCCTGATCGTCGGTGATTCCGGTAGCTTCCTCGATTCGCAGCGGCTCAAGGGCGTGCATCTGGCGATGAAGAGCGGCATGCTCGCCGCTGAAACGATTTTCGAGGCCCTAAAGAAGGGCGACTATTCGGCGAATACGCTGAAGCTTTACAAAGACAAGATTGATCACAGCTACATCAAAGAAGAGCTCTGGAGAGTTCGCAACTTCCACCAGTCCTTCCGCAACGGCCTTCTCGACGGCTTCTTCTACACCAGCTTGCAGGAAATCAGCGGCGGCGCTGGCTTGATCGATCCGATGCGTGCGCACGCCGGCCACGAGGCGTACAAGCCGATTTTTGGGCGTCCGGCGCCGGAGCGTTTCAAGGGCGACGGCAAGCTAACCTTCGATCGCCTGACCGATGTCTACCACTCAGGCACGCGCCATGACGAAGACCAGCCCTGCCATTTGAAAGTGCAGGACCTGAACATCTGCTCGACGAAATGCGTGGAAGAGTTTGGCAACCCTTGCCAATATTTTTGCCCAGCTGCCGTTTATGAAATGGTGAAAGAAGGAACCACGCAGAAGCTCAAAATCAACGCCGCCAACTGCGTCCATTGCAAAACCTGCGACATCGCCGACCCCTACCAGATCATCGATTGGGTTGTCCCGGAAGGCGGCGGTGGCCCCAACTACGAAGGCATGTAGACCCAACTCAATTCGGCTTGAGGCCGTAGACCGTCAACTGGCTACTGTTTCCAACGTACACTTTGCCATTGGCAACGGTAGGCACGGTAAATTTCACGTAAGTACCTGCGGCGTCGCTCCCGGACTGTGAACTGTTCCACAGTTCGGTGTTAAGATGGGTTGCATCGTAGGCGTGAAGTTTTGCCGGGGAAGTATTCTCGATGGTCCAAACGATACCGTTTGTGTTCCCCGAAGCCGAAATCGAAGGCGTGGCCCCCGGCCAACCATAGGAAGAGGGGCTCTGCGAAGAGACACTGCCAAATGGGCCCGAAACGTTGTTCAGCGGGTAGGCGATAAGATGGGAACTGGCGGTCGCGACGTACAAGCTGGACTGCCAGAATGCCGACGTCGAGAAAATACCTCCGCCTGGTTGCAATTTCTGAACGGCATTCGCGTCGCCGAAGTGGCCCATATTGTCCCGGTTAAGGACATACAGCGCCGCATCCTTGCCGCCCCCGACGGCGAGATTCGGCGTCGTACCACCGGTTGAGTCAATCAGCATGGCGGCGCCACCAGAACCAAAATCCGCGTCGCTGGATTCGTCACTGGACTGGTCGGACGGCGTGAAGTAGTCGACCAGCGAAAGGCTGCCGGACAACTTCAGGAACGAATCACCGTAGTTGGAATTGGCCGCGTTGAACGTTCCATTCCCCGTGATACAAAAAAGGTTTCCCGCGGAATCGATGGCGGGCGCGGCGCCGGCCATCCAAATGCCGCCCAGACTCCCCGAGGGCGTATCGTTAAACGCGTTCAGTTGGGCCAGAGACGTTTTGTCGTACTCGTAGATATAGCCGTGATAGGGGCCATTGTCCCCGTGAGAAGCCCAGGTGACGTACACATTGTTGCCATTCAACGCCAGACCTGGGCGTTGATTCTGGATGAGCGCGAAGGAACCGACACCACCCGTGGCGATGGTCACGGGAGAATTGGCGCGCTCCGAGAGATCGGTCAGGCTCAAGGCGTGCAGTCGCTGGATGTAGTTTGTGCCAGTCGTGCTCTTTGATTTGGCGACCAGATAGATCGTATTCGTTGCGGGATCGATGACCGGCGTGCCCACGATTCCGATGTCCGGATTGATGTCGGTCGTGTTCACATCCGTGTGACTCAACCAGGTTTCGCTGGTGCCCAGCAAGCTCTGGCTCTTCAAAGTTACGCAAGGCGAAGCGTCGGCGTCGAACGCGTAGATCGTATCGTGCTCCGTCTCGACGTACACCACGTTATGCGGGACTCCACTGATACTGACGTTGGCCACCCACAAAGGCTGAGCGTAGGCTGCCGCGTCAATCGCACAGGTGAATAATTTTCCGAAAGTGGCCGTAGTGAGCAGAGCCGGTGTCAGGGCATATTCCTGCGTGTTTGCGCCATCGCGGTTGAGGTTGTTGTGCCAAGTGAATACTCCAGCCAGATCTGTCACGCCAATCCTGAGGGAGGCGCTGACAGTCACGTCGGTCACGCTCGTTGCGGTAATGGTGTAAACGCCTGCGCTTGATGGCGCCGTGTAGGTTACGCCTACTCCGGTTAAGCTGGAACCGGAAGAGAACGTGCCGCATGCGTTTCCCGAGCAAGTCGAGCCAGAGGCCGTCCAGTTCACGCCGGCCGCATCGTTAGTCGTGGCGGTGACGGTCAAATTCTGCGTAATGGTCAAGCCCGCGCGTTTGGGGGAGATCGATACGGTGATGTTTCCACCTGTGCCGATGGTGAGAGTGAGATTGACCGATTTTGATTGTTGTGGGCTG
>Ga0335085_10002753_pt1 | contig 32064 bp, 24 predicted proteins | sample Lox_Sample_45_FD_206712 | JGI IMG/M metagenome (GOLD analysis project Ga0335085, IMG submission 206712) | Soil microbial communities from Loxahatchee National Wildlife Refuge, Florida, United States - Lox_Sample_4.5 | ecosystem: Environmental > Terrestrial > Soil > Wetlands | place: USA... | reverse complement strand
GGTCACCACCGCAAGGCGGAGGACGCGATGCGCGAGATCGTCGAGGTGGCCCGGGCCGACGCGCTCCAGGAGGTGTGATGACGCCCGCCGCCGAACCCACGCCCGCCGCCGAACCCACGCCCGCCGCCGAACCCACGCCCGCCGCCGAACTCACGCCCGCCGATGGCCTGGCAGAGGTTCACCTGGACACAGTCGCTCGAGGGGGTCGAGTCCCGGCCGCTGCGTGACCGCGCCGACGACTTCGACCTCCTGATCATCGACCATCCCGGCCTCGGCGAGGCGGTTCGTGATCATGCGGGAACCCCATCGCCGTGCTGGGCGCGATGGCGCGGGCCTCCGCCGTGCTGCGGGACGGGCCGGCGGCGAGCGCCACGATCTGCCGCTCGACCGCGTTAACGAGTTGTTCGCCCGCTCGGCGCGGGGCGTACATCCCGCTCGGCGCGGGGCATATATACGCCATGACGAGGAGGCCAGGGTGAGCATTGCAGTGGTGACCGGCGCCGGGGGCGCACTGGGCCGGGCGATCGCCCGGCGGCTGGCGGCCGACGGTCACGCGGTCGCGGTCGTCGACATCGACGCCGGCGCGGTGGAGGCGACCCGCAAGGAGGTCACGGCCCAGGGCGGCGCCGTCCGCGGCTGGACCCTGGACCTGCGCGACGCGGACGCGGTCAACGAGATGTTCGACGTCGTCGCCGTCCAGTCGGGCGGCACGGGCATCCTCGTCAACAACGCCGCGATCTACCCGACGACCCCGTTCCTGGAGGTCTCCCCGGCCGAATACGACGACGTGCACGCGGTCAACGAGCGCGGCTACTGGCTCTGCGCGCAGGCCGCGGCGCGGCAGATGACGCAGGCCGGCGGCGGCTCGATCGTCAACATCGCCTCGATCGTGACGCACGGTGGATGGTCCGGCCTGGCGTCGTACGCGGCCTCCAAGGGCGCGGCGGTGTCGCTGACCCGGGCGCTCGCCCGCGAACTGGGACCGTACGGTATCCGCGTCAACGCGGTCTCCCCCGGCGCGTTCCCGACCGCCGCAGAGGAGATCCACGAGGACCCGGCCGCCTATAACCGGTTCGTCCTGGAGCACCAGGCGCTGAAGCGGCGCGGGACGCCGGAGGAGCTGGCGGCCGTGGTGTCGTTCCTCGCCGGGCCGGACTCCTCCTTCGTCACCGGCCAGACGATCGAGGTCAACGGCGGATGGGTGATGGCGTGAGAACGGACGGGAGGGCCGCCGCGGCCCCGGGGCGCCCGCTTCGACGCGGACGGCTCGATGATCTGGCTCACCTACGGCGCCACGCGCCGCGACGAGACGGCGTTCCGCTTCCTCCGCACCTAGCTGCGGCCCCGCGCGTGGCAGCCGCCGTTCCATCACGCCGAACGGGCCTTGCTGGGACAAGCCCCATCGTGGCCGCGCGCTCCGCTCGCATCATGGTTCAGGAGCGGGGCAATTTCGCGGTGATCTCCGGGAGCGCATGGCTCTTCCTCACCCGCTGAGTTCCGCCGGCCGGGCCGGAGCGCCGTGATAGATATGCCTGCATGGCAGAGATCCTCGTTACCGCCGGGAAGACAGTGAACGCGCCCGCCGACACGGTGTTCGGCTACATCAGGGACATGCGGGAGCACCATCCGAAGTTCCTGCCGCCGGCGTTCTCGGACTTCCAGGTGGAGTCCGGCGGGGTGGGGCCGGGGACGGTCATCCGGTTCAAGGTGACGGCCGGCGGCCGGTCCCGCGACTACCGGATGACGGTCGACGAGCCGGAGCCCGGCCGGGTCATCACCGAGTCCGACACCGCCTCCAGCCTGGTCACCCGGACCACCGTCACCCCCAAGGAGGGCGGCGTATCGCACGTGGAGATCGCCACGACCTGGCAGGGCGCGGGCGGCATCGGCGGCTTCTTCGAGCGCACGTTCGCCCCCCGGGCGCTGCGCGCCATCTATGCGGACGAACTCAACCGGCTCGACGACTACGCCCGCCAGCACGGCAATTCCTGAAGCGGCGGGCTCCGGCGCCCGCCGCTAACCCCGATTCACCGGCACGCCTTGCGTGGCCAGGCGCCCGCGTTGATGATGTCCCGCCAGATCGGCTCGGCGCTTTTCATCGGCCCGCATTTTGCCCCATACTCAAGTGCATTGAGATGCCTGGGTGGGGATCTGTGGCATTGCGGGCGTCACCCTGCCCGACGGGGTCTCGCTTGATTTCTCTCCCGCCCGGCCGCCGGCCGATATGACCATCGAGATGGATCCGCCGCGGCCACTGCTCGACCTGCATGAGCTGATGACCCAGCTGAGCCCGCCCGGGACGAAGGGCGTATCGACCGCCGCACGCCAGTGCCTCGCCGACCTGGCCGTGACCAAGACGGTGGCGGCCGTCGAGGCGCTGCGGCAGCATCTGCTGTCTTCCTGAGGGGTCAGTCGCGCAGGACGAGCGCGGGCGGCACGTTGTACGGCGTGATCACCTGGACGCTGGACGGGCGCGCCACGATCGGGCCGGGCAGCGCGCGCTGCGCCTGCATGATCACCTGGCAGGCGCGGCGCAGATCGCTGCGCAGGTCGTGCTGCAGGACCACGGTCAGCCGCCGCTGCTGCAGCAGCGGGCCGTTCTCGCCGTCGAGGTCGTGGGCGATGAACGCGCCGCAGCGCCGCCCGAGCGCGCCGAAGGCGTCCAGCACGGCGGTGTTGCCGCCGGCCCCCGCGTACATCGAGTACACCGCGCGGATCGACGGGTGGGCCGCCAGCGCCGACCGCACGCTGACGGCCAGATCCCCGGCCCGGTCCTCGTCGTCGACCACGTCGATCTGGGCACGCACCGGGGTGCCGGTGCGCAGCGTGCCGCGGAAGCCCATCTCGCGCTCGTCTTCGCCGCGGAACGAGCTGCCGCCGCGGACGACCAGGATGTCGCCGGGCCGGTCCCCGAGCCACTGGCTGAGCAGGTACGCCGCGGTGGCGCCGGCGGCCCGGTTGTCGATGCCGACGTAGGCGACCCGCGCGCTGGCCGGAAGGTCGGTGACCAGGGTGACCACGGGGATGCCGGCGGCCGCCAGGCGGCTCACCGCGCCGAGCACCTCGGGCATGTCGGGGGCCTTGAGGATGACGCCGTGCGAGCCGTTGCGCGCGATCCGGCCGAGCGCGCTGACGATGGCGGTGACCGACGTGCCCTCGTGCAGGTGGAACCGGGACCGGATGACCGCCGGCCGCAGCCCGGGCAGTTCGGCCTCCAGGGCCGTCCGCACGGCCACCGAGAAGCGGGCGGGCGCCTGCACCACCACGTCGACCATGAACGTGCGGCCGGCGATGCGCAGCTGCGAGCGCTGCCGCTCCAGGTCGGCGATGGCTTGATGGACCTCCTCGATGGTGCTGGCCCGGACCCCGCCGCGCTGGTGCAGCACCCGGTCGACGGTCGCCTGGCTGAGTCCCGCCTGCGCGGCGATCTCGCGGATGCGGAACGTCCCGGTCATGGAAGCGAGCATGAGGGGGAAAATGAGGTTCTTTCAAGGGTGCCCGAGGTGCACCGCGGCCTAGTGTCGACGTCAGGAAAGTTCCGTTCGGGATGTTCCGGACGGACGGTACGAGGAAGGCCCCGACCACCATGGCTGTGCCAGCGACGTCACTGCGTACCATGTCCGCCCCTCCCGGCTCTCCCATCCCGGCCGTTCCGAGGCCGGGCTGGTTCACCCCGGCCGACTGCCGGCTGGAGGACTTCCGGCCGCTGGCCGAGCAGGACACCCGGCGGGACGACTACCCGTACGCGGACGCCGTGCGGCAGAACGTGCTCATCTACGGCGAGCGGCTCCGCGGGCACATCGGCGTGGCCGCCGAGCGGCGGGACGTGCAGGCGGAGCTGGCGCGGGCCCTGTGGCAGGGCCCGGGCATCGTGGTGTTCACGCGCGCGTTCGAGCCCGGGATCGTCGACCGGGCCACGGACGTGTTCGCCGCGCTGATCGAGGAGCAGAAGGCGGCCGGGGTGTCAGGCGGCGACCACTTCGCCGCGCCCGGGGCCAACGACCGCATCTGGGGCGCGCTGGACAAGTTCGCGCGGCGTGCGCCGGAGGTGTTCGCCGGCTACTACGCCAGCGACGTGCTGGCGCTCATCTGCGAGGCCTGGCTGGGACCCAACTACCAGATGACGTCGCAGGTGAACGTGGTCAATCCGGGCGGGCAGGCGCAGACCGTGCATCGCGACTACCACCTGGGCTTCATGGACCGCACCCACGCGCTGGCCTACCCCCCGCACGTGCACCTGCTCTCCCCCGCGCTCACCCTGCAGGGGGCGGTCGCGCACTGCGACATGCCGGCCGAGAGCGGCCCGACCATGTACCTGCCGCACTCGCAGAAGTACCCGCCCGGCTACGTCGCCTGCCACTCCCCCGAGTTCATCGAGTACTTCGGCGCGCACTACGTCCAGCTGCCGCTGGAGAAGGGCGACGCCGCGTTCTTCAACCCCGCGCTGTTCCACGCGGCCGGCACGAACCGTTCGGCGGATATCAGGCGGATGGCCAACCTGCTCCAGGTGTCGTCGGCGTTCGGCCGGGCCATGGAGACCGTGGACACCACGGCGAACTGCGTGGCGGTGTTCGGCGCGCTGAAGGCGCGGAAGGCGGCCGGCGCCGGCGACCGGGCACTGCGGAACCTGATCACCGTAGTCGCGGAGGGCTACCCGTTCCCGACCAACCTCGACCGCGACCAGCCGATCGGGGGGATGGCGCCGCAGACCCCGGCCGAGCTGCTCAGCCTGGCGGTGGCGGAGGACTGGGACGAGGCCCGGCTGCGGGCCGAGCTGGAGGCACAGCAGCAGCGCCGGAGAGTGGGTGCGGCATGAGCGCCGGGACGGGTCCGGGCGGCGCGGGGACGGGTCCAGGCGGCGCGGTCAAGATCGCGGGCGCACCGATCTCGTGGGGGGTGTGCGAGGTGCCCGGCTGGGGGTACCAGCTCAGCCCCGGCCGGGTGCTGGCCGAGATGACGCAGGTCGGCCTGGCCGCGACCGAGCTCGGGCCGACGGGATTCCTGCCGGACGAGCCTGAGCGCGCTGCGTCCGTGCTGCGGCAGCACCAGCTGGCGTCGGTCGGTGGCTTCGTGCCGGTGCTGCTGCACGCGCCGGGCTACGACCCGGTCCCGGAGATCCGGAACGTCCTGGCCGGATACGCCGACACCGGCTCCGGCACCCTGGTGCTGTCCGCCGACAGCGGCCTGACCGGGTACGACACGCGTCCCACGCTGGACGGGGACGGCTGGGTCACCCTGCTGCGCAACCTGGACCGGCTCGGCGCGCTGGCCGCCGAGCACGGGGTGCTCGCAGTCCTGCACCCGCACGTCGGCACGATGGTGGAGAACGGCTATGAGATGCAGCGGGTGCTGGACGGCTCCTCGATCTCGCTGTGCCTGGACACCGGGCACCTGCTGATCGGCGGCACCGACCCGGCCGAACTGGCCCGGCAGGTACCCGAGCGGATCGCGCACACGCACCTCAAGGACGTCAACGACCAGATCGCGGCGCGGGTCCGGTCCGGGCGGATCACGTACACCGAGGGCGTCCGGGCGGGGATGTACCGGCCGCTGGGGGCCGGGGATGTCGACATCGCGGCGATCGTCTCCACGCTCGGCCAGCATGGGTACGGCGGCTGGTACGTGCTGGAGCAGGACACGATCTTGACCGGGGAGCCAGCCGGGGAAGGGCCGCTGTCCGACGTTCGGGCGAGCGCCCAGTACGTCCGGTCAGTGCTGAGCAGGGCCGGGCACGCGTTCGGCTGAGAACTGGCCGGTCCGTCAGCCGTGACCTTCAGCCGCCCGTGCCGCCAGCGGGCGCCTCGCCCTGCCCGGCGGGGCTGCCCGAGATGGTGCGGCTGCCGCCGGACGCACGGCTGACCTCGATCCGGCGGGCCTTTGCCTTGGGTGACGCCGGAATGGTCACGTGCAGGACACCGTCGGCATAGCCGGCGGTGAGGTTCTCCGCGTCCACGCCCTCACCCAAGGACAACTGCCGGGTGAACGACCCCTGGGGCCGCTCGGCGGCAACGACCTGCTCGTTCTCGCCGTAGTGCGGGGCGCGTTCGGCTTGGATCGTCAGGGTGCCGTGCTCGACGGTCACCTCGACGCTGCCCGGGTCAACGCCGGGCAGGTCGGCCTCCACGTGGTAGCTGCCGTCCTCGGTGCGGTAGACGTCCATGGGCATAGCCAGCGGGGCGCGCGTCCCGCTCGCCGCCATGGAGAAGAGCCGCTCGAAAGGGTCCCGGAAGGGCTCGAACCGGATCACTGCCATCGCTGCCTCCTCCTCGCGCGGTGGCCGCACGGGAACCATGTGCAGCCTCGGCCCACGCGGTCCTCTCACCGACAGGGTAGGTCCCCGGCCGCTCCGTTTCACCCCCCAGCCACTTCACCCCCCCAGCCACTGCACGGTTCAGGCTGGCGCTGGCCGGGTGTCCAGCGCTGCCAGGAACTGGACGATCGCGGCCGCGATCTGGGGTGCTCCGCGGCGGGGAAGGTGGTGGCCGATCTGGTTCACCAGCTGAACACGGGCATCGGGCAGGACCGCCGCCAGCTGATGGGTCGTGCTGACCGGGATGACCGTGTCGTGCGGGTCGGCGAGCAGCAGCGCCGGCTGCGTGACGCCGACCAGGGAAGCGGTCAGGCCGCCGAGTTCGCCGGCCAGCGCGCGCTGTTCGGTCAGGAAGCTGCGCCACAGCGGCCCGTGATCGCGGTGTGCGTGGCCCCAGATATGCCAGTTGACGTGCTCGTCCGCAGCGATCGGCCGACGCCGCAGCCAGGCGATGCCCGCCAGCCGGGCCCGGGCCAGCCACGGAGTCAGCTGCCACGCCGTGAACGCGCATACTTCCCCGGCCACCGGCGCGGCCAGCAGCCGGTCCCAGCCGGTCAGGCAGCCCGGGCCGACACTGGCCAGCAGGACCAGCGCCTCGACCCGCTCCGGCGCCAGGCCGGCTGCCGCCAGCGCGACACCTCCCCCGTAGGAATGGCCCACCAGCACCGCCCGCCCGATGCCGCGTGCATCCAGTTCGGCCACCACGGCGCGAGCGTTGACCGCGAAGCCGCCGGCGGCCTGGCGGCTGGCCCCATACCCCGGCCGGTCCAGCGCCACGACGCCGAGCGTGCGCGGCAGCCGGTCAGCAACCTGCTGCCAGTCCGCGGCTGAACCCGGCTGGCCGTGCAACAGCACAACCTGGTGCCCGCCCACACAGATCAGCCTAGATCGAGTGTGGCACGGCCGACGCCGGCCGGCCGGTCGCGATCAGCTCGCTGGCGGGCCGGCCGGCGCGGGGCGACCGGTGGCGATCAGCTCGCTGGCGGGCCGGCCGGTGGCGGGCCGGCCGCCAGCGCGAGGTTGCCCCCCTCGCCGGCCAGGACGCCGCCGGCGAGCAGCCGGGCCACCAGGGTGTGCAGGCGGGCGGTGATGTCCGGGCCCCGGCGCGTCCAGCCGTAGAGGCGGGCGATCCGGGCCGTGAGCTCGTCGCGGGTGATCCCGCCCGCGTCACGGACCAGGTTGACGAGCGCCAGGGTGAGCTCCTCGTCGTGGACGTGCTCGACGTCGCGCCGGCAGCCTTCGGTCGGTATCCGTACGGTCACCAGCGCCGGGCGGGTGAGGATGATGAAGTCGCCGTCCCGGACCACGCCCGCCACCCCGATGGCGGCGTCGATGTTCGCCCTGATGCGTGCGCCGACGCGCCCGATGTCCCATGCGTCGCGCAGCCGCTGATAAAGGACCGCCAGGTGCACCGGCTCTTCCGCGGTGACCACGGCCTGCACGCCCGGGGCCATGCCGAAGGCGCTGCCCGGCTGGCCGGGATCGATCCACTGCGGCAGCGGGGGGACGTCAGCGGTGACGTAGGGGGCAGCCCACGCCGGGACCTCCTCGAAGGTGGCCGCCTCGGTCAGCACCGCGGCCCGGCTGTCCGCCTCCGCCGCCGCGCCGCTCAGCAGCCCGTGCACAGGAGCCGCGATGGCCTGCTCGATCGCGGCGCGGAGCTCGCGCTCCTCGCCGCTGCGGTCCCGGTACCAGGCGGTCCCCCATATCCGGTGCAGGTTCCAGCCAAGCCCGCGCAGGACCTTCTCCCGGAGCCGGTCGCGGTCCCGCGCCACCTTGGAGGAGTGGTACTGGTGCCCGTCGCACTCGATCCCCAGCGCGTAGACGCCCGGCTGCCCGGGGTGGCAGACGCCGATGTCGATGCGGTACCCCGCGGTTCCGACCTGCGGGACGAGCTCGTATCCCCAGGAACGGATGACGCTGATGACGGATTCTTCGAACGGGGAGTCCGCATCGCCGCCGGCGGGCGTGTCGAGGGCGAGCGCCGCCGTGCCGCGCTGGGCGTAGTCGAGATAGTGGCGCAGGTGCCGGACCCCTTCGGCGGTGACCGATTCGGGGATGTCGCCCGGCCGGATGCTGGCGACGATCTCGTTGCGGTAGCGGGCCCGGGTGATGGCGACGTTGAGCCGCCGCCACCCGCCCTGCCGGTTCAGCGGCCCGAAGTTCATGGTGATCTTCCCGTTCTCATCGGGCCCGTATCCGATCGAGAAGATCAGCACGTCCCGCTCGTCACCCTGAACGGATTCGAGGCTTTTGACGAAGAACCCGCGGAGCCGGTCGTCCTGGCCGAAGAACCGGTCCAGGTCGGGGCGGTCCTGGCGGGCCTGGCTGACGGCGGTCTCGATCGCCTCGGCCTGCGCCTCGCTGAAGGTGACCACGCCCAGGCTCAGGCCCGGCCGGGTGTCGTAGTGGTGGATCACCCGCTCGGCCACCAGGGCGGCCTCGACGGGGTTGTCCCGGCAGGTCCCGCGCCGGTACGTGCCCCGGACCGGGAAGAACTCGACCCCGACGGCGGGCCCCTCGCTGTGCCTGCTGGGGAAGGTGACGAGGTGCCCCTGGTAGAAGGTGGCGTTGGAGAACGCGATGAGCGCCTCGTGCAGGGACCGGTAGTGCCAGCGCAGCGTGAGGCTGCGGTAGGCCCCGGACGCCTTGGCCAGGTCGAGGATCGACTCGAAGTCGGCGGTGTCGTCGGAATCTTCGGACCATTCGTCCTGGTCGCTGGGGGTGCCCGCGGTGAAGAAGCTGGTCGGCGGCAGCTGTTTCTGGTCTCCGGCCAGGATGAGGGCGGACCCGCGGTAGATGCAGTTGATGGCGTCGCCGGGGCTCACCTGACTGGCCTCGTCGAAGATGACCACGTCGAAATGCAGGCCTGCGGGCAGGTACTGGCTGACCGCGAGCGGCGACATCATGAAGCAGGGCTTGATCGCCTGGGCGACATGACGGGACCGTTCCAGCAGGGTCCGCACCGGCATGTGCTTCTTCTTCTTTTCCGCCTCGCGGTGGATGATCGCGGATTCGCCGATGTCGCTGCGGGGGCGCCGCGCGTTGCAGGCCCGGATGATGGTGCCGGCCGCCGCCGAGATGAGCGCCCGGTCCAGCCGCCGGTACTCACTGACCAGCGTGTCCCGGTCGGCCGCGCGCGCGACCGACAGGTCAGGGTCGGTGCCGAGGTGATACTCGGCCCATTCGGTCAGCAGGGCCCGTTCGATCACCGCGGCCACCTGGCCGGCCGGGATGCGTTCGGCGACGCAGAAGTCGGCGGCCACCGCCAGGCCGTGCGCGGCCAGCGCGGTGCGCGCTTCGGTGTAGGCATGCCATTCGTCTTTGCCCGCGGTGTCCTCGCGCAGGGCGGCGATCAGGTCCGCGGCTTCGTCGAAGTCGTCGAGCTCGGCGGCAAGATCCTGGCGCCGGCCCGGGCCGAAGGCCGCCGCCACGGTGTCCCGGCCGCGGATCCACGCGTTCGCCGCGGCGCCGAGATGACTGGCCGGGATCGCCCCGTCCGCGGCCTTGACCTGGGCCGGGGTGAGCGGCGCATCGGTCCCGGTGATCATGACGCGTACCCGCCTCGCCCATTCCAGCGCCGATCTGACCGCTGCGACATCGGTCCGTTCACCCGCGTACATTTCACCGAACATGTCGCTGAACGAGCCCGCCAGACCGGCGAGTTGCCCGCGGGCGGCATCCGCCGCGTCACGCAGCGCCACCAGGTGACGGGCCTGGCCGCCGGTGAGCGGCCTGCCGGTCCCCTGGCTGACCGCCTGCACGTAGGCGGCCGCCGCGCCCAGCGGCCGCAGGTGGGCACGCAGCCACCCGATCGCGTCCTGGATTGGCCCGCCCAGCAGTTCCGGCGGGGCGGCCGCCGGCTGGCCGAACGCGAGGGTGGCTTTCCAGCCGTTCAGGTCGCGGCTGATGTCGTCGGCGGCTCTGGCGATGACCGGGTTGACCGCCGCATTCGGTGCGGCACAGTCCGCGAAACGGCTCAGGTCCTGCCCGCGCGCCCGGCGGACGGCGGTGGCGGCGACCTCCAGGGCGTGGTCGAGCCGGCCGAAGTCCGTACGTGTGCCGTCGTAGCGGGCGCCGAGGACCGGGGCGTGCTCCGATTCGGCGGCGGCCAGCTCGTTGGCAGCCTGTTTCCAGGTGGCGGCCAGCCCGAGGAAGCGCTGGGCGTCATCCCTGCCGATCCCGTCCCGGGTGAAGCTGGCGACGGCTTTCCTGTCCGCCCGGTACTCGCCGGACAGCCGACCCAGATGGTGGTGCCCGCTGCCGAAACGCCCCGCCAGGCCCGCCACGTCATGCTCGAGCGCGGCCGGCGTGTAGAAGGCGCTCGCCGCTTCCTCCGCAGCGGCCAGGGCCCGCTGGGCGGCCTGAAGCACGCCCGCCGCCCGCCTGGCCGCGGCCAGAGTAGCGGCCGTCAGCCAGCTACGTTCGGGACGATCGGCCTCGCCGGTGAGGCCGGCCACCGCCAGCAGGTCGTCCGCCTCACCGAACGTCACCGGCGCGCGGAAACTCAGCATGCTGGCCAGCCCGGCCAGCGCCCCGAGCCGCCTGTCCAGCATGTCCGCGTCGGCCGCGAACGTGGCCGCCAGCGCGGTGATCTGTCCGGCCAGCAGGTCACCGGTCTCGGCGGCGGGCGGGGTGAGCACGCTGAGCGGCTGGTCGCCGAGTTCGGGCAGCGCGCCGGAGCCGGGCACGGCGGACCAGGGGACGTTGGCGGCGCGGGCCACCTCGTCCTCGCGCGCTGTGATGTGCGCGAGTTCGCCGGCCAGCTGGGCGATGGCGGCCTCGGCGGCGTCGAGGGTGTGCGCCGTCAGCCATTCGGCGGGCAGCCCGGCCGGCCGCTCCCCCAGCAGCGTGAGCAGGCGGGCGAGAGCCGCCGCGTCCGAGGGGCGGGTCAGCCCGGTCGTGTCCGCCAGCGTCCGGTTGACCTGGGCGATCCCGGCCAGCATGGCCAGGGCCGATCCGGCCTGATACAGCGCTGAGTCCAGGGACCCCTTCTCGGTCACCCCGCGCCAGACGAACGACTGTCCCTGCGCGGCGGGCCGCCACGCCCCGGCCAGGGTCGCCGCGGCCGCCCTGATCTCGCCGAACTGGCCGACAGTCAGGTTCGCCGGGGCGATGCCGGCCACCAGGGCCGCGGGCACGTCCTGCAGCCGGGCGATCATCCCGACGACGTCGTGCAGGCAGTAGCCGAGGGGTTCGCGCGGCCGGTTCATGGCGTCGGCGTATCCGTTGAGCTGCTCACGCCGGATGCGGGCGGCGTCGGCATCGACCGCCGACATCGGGGCGGGCGCGACCGGCACGTGGTCGAGCGCTTCGCCGAGCGCGACCGCGACCTGCTTGCGGGTCGCGGTGTGGGAGTGCAGTTCGAGCAGATAGGCGCGCAGCCCCGCGGCGTCGAGCCGGTCCCGCACCACATCCAGGGCCGCCGCCTTCTCCGAGACGAACAGCACGGTCTTGCCCGCGTGCAGCAGGACGCCGATCATGTTGGCGATGGTCTGGCTCTTGCCCGTGCCCGGCGGCCCGTCCATGACGAACGACCGGCCGTCGAGGGCGGCGGCAACGCTGGCCCGCTGCGAGGAATCGGCATCCAGGATGACGGGCGTGCGCTCCGGCGCGGCGCGGCGGTCGACGTCCTGATCGGGAATTTCGTCGAAGTAAAAGCTCGATTCCTCCGTGCGGGCGCCGGTGGCCAGTGCTGCCACCGCGGGATGGGCGGCGATCAGATCCTCATGGTCGAGCAGATCCCGGTACATCGCCTCCTTGGCGAAGGAGAAGCAGGACAGTACGAGCGTCTCGCCGACCTGCCACGCGTCCTGTGGGTCCTGGCCGGCCTGTGCGCCCTGGACGGCCTGTGCGCCATGGGCGTCCTGGCCGGCGACCGCGGCGCGGACCGCGTCCAGGATCCCGTCCAGCGTGACGTCCTCCAGGTCGTCCACGCGGGGAAGCGTGATCCCGCGCTGGGCCAGTTCCAGCGTCAGCGCCGGGTTGAGCAGCGGGTCATCCTCCGACGCGGCCAGCACCGGAAGCTGCCGCGGTCCCCTGTGCTCGAGCTGGACGGGCACCAGAAGCAGCGGGCTCACGTTGCGGCTGTGGTCCTCGTCCGTCCAGGTCAGCGTGCCGAACGCCAGGTACAGGACGGACAGGCCCCGGTCGAGGTATTCCTGGGTTGATCGGCGGTACAGCGAGCGCAGCACGGAGGCCAGCTCGTCCGGGCCGGTGTCGGCATCGAGTATGCCCGGTGCGGGCGGGGGGATCTGCGGCTCCTGGGGCTCCTGGGGCTCCTGGGGCTCCTGGGGCTCGGCTGCCTCGGCGGCGGCCGGATCGGCGGCGGCCGGATCGGCGGTTTCCGGTCGGAGGGCACGGAACTGGAACGTCTGGCGGGCCGCCAGCCGGGCGAGCACCTCCCCCGGCGCCGGGCGGATCAGCTCGACCGACCCGCTCCTGCTCGTCTTGAAGTTGAGCAGCCGGTTCGATCCGGTGAGGTTGATCAGCCCGTCGCGCCAGGTGCGGATGGCGGCGCGGATGAGCGTCTCGCGGTCTGCGGACGGCCGAGCGGATCCGTCGTCAGGCACCTCGTGTCCTCCATTCAGGCCCGCCCCCCGGACTGCCCACGGAGAATAGACGCGACGACCGGCAAAATGGATGTCCTGTCACGGGCCGCGAGGGTGCGCCGCAGCGTGAACGATCCGTGCCGCACCGGCGGGCCCGCTTCGGCGGGCCGGCCGCGGCCAGGCTGGCGGCGGGCCGGGGCGCACCGGATCAGCCCGCGTCAGCCGGGACGTGGCCGCCGCTGACCAGGGCGGCGGTACCGCTGACGGTGCCGGCCCGCGTCATCGCCGCCAGCGCACCGGCCTGGCCGAGCACGTACCGGTCGAAGAACGCCAGGGTGACGCGGGCCACGACCCGCTCCACCGGGTTCGTTCCCTCATATGGGGTCATGTGGCTCGCACCGAGCAGGTTCAGGTAGTAGCGGGCGCCGGCCTCGTCCAAGCGGTACAGCTGGAGGCTGGCCCATGGCGGGTTGATCGGATCCGCGTTGCCCTGGACGAACAGCATCGGCGGCGCCCCGCCGGAAAAGTACTGTCCGGGCATCGCGGGCCACTCCGCCCCCGACAGCACCGCCACGGCCTTCAGCCGGTGATCCGTGCAGCAGGTGCTGGCCGCGAGGGCGGCGACCGTATCCCCGCCGTCGGACTGGCCAGCCGCGCCGATCTCAGTGCCGTTCAGCAGGCCGGAGAACAGATCGTGCGGCTGGGCGCTGAGGTCCAGCAGGCTGCTGATCACAAAGGACATGTCCGCCGGCTGGTTCACCAGGTCCGGTTCGTAGGCGGCCGTCCCGGCCTGGCAGTTCGTGCGCGGGAAGGTCACGGCCGCGACCACGTACCCGGCGCTGGCCCAGGTCTGCAACAGGTCCCCGTAGGTGTCGACGCACTCCAGGAACCCGGGGCCGAACACGAGCAGCGGCAGCGGGCCCTGGGCCGGCTGCCGGGCTGACCCCTGGGCCAGCGGATAACGGACCTCGGTCACCAGCGTGCGCGGCCCGATGGGCTGGCCGCCCGCGGCCGTGTGGGCCGGCTCGGTGAAGGTCAGCTGGCGCTCGCCGACGGAGTAGCTGCCGGCGGTGCCGGCGGGATCGGGACTGGCCGGGGCGGATGGCGCGGCACTGCTGGAGCTGGCGGCGGGCCGGCCGGACCCGCCGCCCCTGGCTGGTCCCGCCGCGTGCCCCTGCGCGGAGCCCCCGCAGGCGGCAAGCACGAGGACCGCGAGGATGACGGCGATCACCCCGCCGGCGAGGGTCCGCCGGGTCCGCCGGGCCGCCGATTCCACCGCTGAATCTTAGCCGCCCGTCCTCGCTGCCACGACGGATCAACTGCGGCAGGAGGTGGTCCGGATAAGTGTGGTCCGGGTAAGTAAGGCAGGTGCCTGCGTGGCGCCCGGCTTCTCGGTCAGGCGCAGTTCTGGAACCTACAGGCAGTCGGCACGCCGGCGCCTTGGTCAGGGACGTGGATTCTTCTGGTGGGGCCGCGCGGGTGGCGTAGCGATGACGGCACGGACGCTTTCCAGGAGAGCTTGTGCGGTGAAAGGCTTCTGGAGGAGCGCGGTGCCCTCATCGGGGGCTCGTCGGGACCAGGGGCCGTCCTGGCTGTATCCCGACATGAACAGGACGGCGACCTCGGGACGCAGCTGCTGGATATGGTGTGCCAGTTCCTGGCCGGAGGTCTGCGGCATCACCAAGTCGGTCAGGAGCAGATCAAATTCGTGATCGGCCGCCAGCGACAGCGCCTCTGCCCCGGTCGTCGCCGCCAGCACCGTATACTCGCTGCGCCGCAGGATGCGGGCCGTGACCTCCAGCACGGCCGGTTCGTCCTCGACGACCAGGATCGTCTTGCCCCGGCCCGTGATGGCGACGTCCGCGACGGGTGTCGTGGCTGTCGCGACCTGGCCCTCGGCCGCGGGGAAGAAAGCCCGGATGGTCGTCCCTATGCCTTGTTCGGAGTAGACATCTAGGCTGCCGCCGGCCTCGGTCACGATGCCATGCACGGTGGCCATCCCGAGCCCGGTTCCTTTTCCTTGCGGTTTGGTCGTGAAGAATGGCTCGAATATCTGCGCGGCAACTTCGGGGCTCATGCCTGTCCCGGTGTCGCTGACCGACAGCTCTACATAGTCGCCGGGCCTGGCACCGGGATGCAGGCGGGCGTATTCCTCGCCGAGCTGGGTCACCCCCGCCTTGATCGTCAGTGTCCCGCCGTTGGGCATCGCGTCGCGGGCATTGACCGCCAGGTTGATCAGCACCTGCTCGATTTGGCCTCGGTCCGCCCGGATCGCCGGGAGGCTGGCTGCTGGGTGCACGGCGAGCTTGACGTCCTCGCCGATGCTGCGGGTCAGCAACCCCTGGACGTCTGCCACGACGGCGTTGAGATCGAGGGCCTGGGGCTGGACTTTCTCCCGGCGCCCGAAGATCAGTAGCTGGCGGGTGAGCTGGGCGGCCCGCTCGGCGGCGGTCCGGATTTCCTCGACATCAGCTCGTACAGGGTCGTTGTCGGCGGTCGCCCCGGCAACGAAACTGGCGCAGTTGAGGATGACCGCTAGCAAGTTGTTGAAATCGTGCGCGACGCCACCAGCCAACTGGCCCAGGCTCTCCAGGCGCTGGGACTGCTGGAGGCGGTTCGCCAGGCGCTCCCTCTCCGCCTGAGCCTGCAGGCGTTCCCGGATGGCCTGGTCCTTCAGGGCTTGGCGGTGCGCCTCCTCAAGCTCGCGGGTTCGTTCGGCGACGGTTTCTTCGAGAGAGGAGTTCAGCTCTTGCAGGCGGGCTACGAGACGGCGGTTCTCCCGGCGGAGCTGGGTCCGCTCGAGGCCGGCTCTCACGCTTCGCGTCAGATCGTCGGGCGGGACCGGCTTGGTCAGATACTCGTCGACCAGGCCGACAGCCGCGATCGCGTTATCGGCGGACGCGTACCCGGTGAGCAGTATCACTGCCAGATCGGGGTCCTCGGATTTCAGACGGGTCGAAAGGGCGATCCCCGTCGTATCGGGGAGCCGCTGATCGACCACCGCCAGGTCCGGCCGGTCAGTGCCGTAGCGCGCCAGTGCAGACGCTCCGGATCCGAAACCCTCAGCTGCGAGCCCGGCCAGGGCGAGGATATCGACGACAGTCTGCCGCATGCCCGGATCGTCATCGACGACGTAGACACTGGGCGAGCCAGGCGCTGTGTCAGGGGGCGGCAGAGCGCTCATTTGCCAGCCTGGGAAGCGTCAGCTACCAGGCCCAGCATTCTGCGTGTCTCGAAGGGCTTGTGGAGGACAGCGAAGGCATTGGCCTCCACAGCGGCACGCAGTCGCTCCTCGTGCGCGTAGGCCGTCATCAAGATGACCCGGGGTGGCGGCACCCCCATCTCCTGGAGCACAGACACGCCGTCGCGTCCTGGCAGCCGGATGTCCATCACCACCACGTCAAAGGCCGTGTCCTGGACGGCGCTGAATGCGGTTTCGCCGTCAGCGGCCGACCAGACGCGGTAGCCGTGCTGCTCAAGGATCGCGACCATGGTGTCGCGCATGCCGACCTCATCGTCGACCACCAGCACAGCGGACCCGTTCATTGCGGCGCGCTCACCATCGCGGCGGCGACGGGCAAGGTCAGCGTGAACGAGGTGCCCGCCGAGGGCGTGCTGTCCACGGTGATCGCGCCGCCATGGGCGTCGACGACACGTTTCGTCACGACCAGGCCAAGGCCGATCCCCCGGGTCTTCTTGGTGAAAAATGGGGTGAAGATACTGTCGCGGGTCTCCTGGTTCATGCCGATGCCGGTGTCAGTCACCGTGATGTGCACTGATCCTGGTACCGACGTCACCGAAACGGTCAGCGTGCCACCGCCAGGCATGGAGTCGTAGCCGTTGGTGATGAGATTGAGAAGCGCCTGACGGATCTGGTCGCGGTCCGCGACGATCACAACCTCCGTCTCGCCGCACTGGACGGCCTGCACGCCCTCGGGGGGCGGCACCACGGAGAGCGCCTCGGCGACTAGCTCGGAGACTTGCACCGGGGCGAGGATTGGCCGCCGGCTGGTGGCGAAGTCGAGGAGGTCGGAGACGATGAGGGTGGCCGCTGAGATCTCTCGCTTGGCGGTGGCAAGGTGGCGGCGCATCGGCGCATTCGCATCGTCCCCTGTCCCCGACTCCATGAGGTAGAGGACGTTCATGACGACACCAAGGGGGTTGCGCAACTCGTGCCCTACCGCCGAAGCCATCTGGCCCACGGCCGCCAGCTTTTCCTGGCGGACCAGCTGGGCCTGCGCCGTCTCAAGGTCGGCGATCGCGCTCCGCAACGACGAGGTGCGCTCCTCTACCAGCGCGGAGGCGTAGTCCCGTCGCCGGCCCAGCGTCTCGACGACCGCAGTCGTCAACACCGCGGTGAGCGCGCCAATCGCCAGGATGATCCAGGGCATATCTTGGGCCAGCGGCCCGACGAGGGGATGGGAGCTGCCGGAAACGATCAGCCACGTGTCCGCGCCGACGCGGAACGGGTACCGAAGTCCCGCCAGCGGCAGGTCTTTCGTGGTCGTTACGACGAGGGCTGAGGGATCGGGGCGGTCCGACATGTAGAGCGCGATGTCCAGGTTGCGCCATGGCGACGTCGGGGTCGACCGGACGGGAGTCGCCGGGGAGACCACCGTTTCCTGCCAGACCACTGTGCCGGGTCCCGCTGCCTGCAGCATGTCCCTACAGCTTGTGCACGCACTGCTACTGAATGTTACTACACTGGGGGCGGGAGCGCACGCGGGCGGGAAGGGCTCTGCGGGTGCGCCATGAAGCCGGCGTTACGCGGGCGCAGCGGCACCCCCCGGACCCCCTCCGGGCTCCACTCGGTGCCGCTGGCGGTCGGCACCCCGAGCTTGCGCAGGTCCCGCGCGATCGAGCGTAGGCGCACCCTGGCCCCGATACCCGGGATGAGCTCCTGCCAGGTGCACCGTGGACCGGATCGGCTACGTTCCGTGACTGTACAGAGACTGTGCAGAGACTGTGACCCGGCCATTCGGTCCGGCAAGCTTGCTGATCCGTCTGGTGCGCGGGTGGGATAGGGCGGTCACAACGCCATCCTGCGGCTTTAGACGCGGGCTCACGTCACGGGAGGGTAAGGGGTCGCGAGGTGCCCAGGAGTTCTGCCTTAAGGATCGCCGCGACGCTCACGGACTCGGTAATCCCGCCTGTCATGACTGACCGCACGGCGTCGGCGAAAGGCATCCAGAGCAGCTCGATGCGCTCATCCCCCTGCGGGACAGATGCGCCGCTTTTCAGGTTGCGCGCCAAAAACATGTGTGCAACGTCCGTGGTGACGCCGTTACTATTGTCGACCGTCCCCAGGGTCATCCAGCTGTCCGCGGTGAGACCGGTCTCCTCTACCAGCTCGCGCTTCGCCGCCGCCAGTGGAGTTTCGCCCTCAGCTGAGCCGCCCGTTGGAATCTCGAGGGACAATTTTTTATGTACGTAGCGCCATTGACTAACGAGTGCGATCTGATTATCGCCGCTCATAGCCACCACGCCGCATGAGAACGGTATCTCCACGACACCATAAGTCCCCGCCGCGCCGTCAGGCCGAATTACCTTATCTTCCCGGAGAACAAGCCAGGGACTACGGTATACCACCCTGCTGCTCAAGGTGCGCCATGGATTCGCTGTCCGTTCACTCATCCGTTACCCCTGATCCAAGAATTCAAAGTCGCTTGTCATATGTCGCTGCGGTATTCGCGTAAGGCGGCACCTGCAGCTCTTGAGATGCCGTGAGATACTCTGCCCCTACGGCAATGGCCACTCTTGACGCTCTTACGATCCTCGTTGCCATAGCGGCATTATAACCAACGGCGCGGACCCTTTCCCTGCCCGGCCTGGCGCGCTCAGCGGGAACGCGCCCTGCTCCCTCTCCCCGCAGCTGCCGCTCATGCACGTGGCGATATTGCGCGGCACCAGCCTCCAACTTGAACCGCAAATGCCGTCCAAGAAAGGCGCGGAGGGAATCTGCTCATCTCGGCATGTGAGCGAGGCGCCGGGCAACGCCGCAACGGTCCTGCCGGGTAAAGGGAGATCAGATGTCCGCCGGACGGGAACCGTCAGGTCCGCCTGCAGGGATCTTGGCGTGTCCGCTGTCACCGCCAACTGGCGCCGATCTAGGGGCGCACGCCGGCGCCCGGCGGGCGCCCAGGAAACATCGGTCAGTTGACGTATATCGAACCAAGGCCGGCAAGCGGTGTGGCGATTTCTGCCACTATGGCGACCGGTAACCGGTTCGACCGTTTGCGTGACTAGCGCGCGGCGCCGGAATGAAAGGGTCGCCGTGAGCAGCTTCCCGGCACGACAGGCAACCTTTTGCGACGTGTTCGCAGTCCGCGAGTTCCGCGCCCTCTGGGCCGCCCAGATCCTGTCGGAGGGCGGGGACCGGCTCGCGCTGGTCGCGCTGACCCTCCTGATCTACGACAAAACCGGCTCACCGCTGCTGTCAGCCATGGCCTACGCGGCGGGCTACGTTCCCTGGGTGATCGGCGGCCTGATCTTCTCCGGCCTCGGCGACCGGCTGCCGCGGCGGGAGGTGATGGTCGCATGCGACGTGATCCGGGCGCTCCTGGTAGCCGCGATGCTCATCCCCGGGATACCGGTGGCCGGCCTGGTCGGCCTGCTGTACCTGCCCACGATGGCGCAGGCGCCGTTCGAAGCGGCCAGGTCCGCGATCCTGCCGGACATCCTCCAGGACGAACGCTACGCTCTGGCCGCGGCGGTCATGCAGACAAGCTTCCGCGTGGCGATCGTGGCCGGAGCGGCCGTCGGGGGAGTCGTGGTCGCCCTCATCGGAGCCCGGCCGGCCCTCGGCGTGGATGCCGCCACGTTCGCCGCTTCCGCCGTGCTGGTCCGCTTCGGGACCCGGGCTCGGCCGGCCGCAGCCGAGCCCGGCCGGGATGCGCTGAAACAGCTGGGCGAGGGCGTCCGGCTGCTCCTTGGTGACAAGACGATCCGCACGCTGATGATGCTCGGCTGGCTGATCGCGCTGTACTCGATCCCGGAAGGCATCGCGGCTCCGTACGCCGCACGGCTCAGCGGAGGACCGGTAGCCGCCGGGCTCGTCATCGCCTCCGGGCAGGCCGGCGCCGTCCTGGTCACGCCGGTCTTCACCAAGAACATCGGCCCGCTGACACGGCTGCGCTGGATGGGACCGATGGCCGTGTGCACCTGCGCCGTGCTGCTGTTGACCGTCTTCCGCCCGGGTCTTGCCGTCTCGATGGCGATCTTCGCGCTGTCGGGCGCGTTCGCGATCTACCAGATCGCCGCGAACACCGCGTTCGTCCAATGGGTGCCGAACGAGCGCCGGGCCCAGGCATTCGGCCTGGCCAACATGGGGACCGTCCTCGGCCAGGGCGCAGCCCTTCTGGTGGCGGGCGCCGCCGCCGAGGTGCTGCCTCCCTCGACCGTCATCGCTCTCGGCGGCGGGCTGGGCGCTGCCGCGGCCTGGGGCCTGGCGCTCCGCTGGCGGCACATGTCACCGGCCGTCGGCCGCCACTCCGCGCGGCATATGCGGAGTCTGGCCACGCTTACCAGACCGGAACGTTGCGAAGTTCGTCCGGCAGGGTCGTGACACCCGTAGCGGCAATTCGCGGATATCCCGCCGCTGAGCTGACAGCGATCAGCTGATCCGGGCTGCTGTATGCCTGGTCGGCGAGCTCGCCGGAGATCGGCAGGAACACCGCGCGCGTCAGCCCGCCTCGGGCGTGGGCGCCGTCTCGGCAGCGGCTTCCGGCCCGGGCGCGATCGTCTTCTGCTGCCGCTCCCGCTGCAGCCTGCGGAGCACCGGCAGCGCCGCGAAGTAGCACCCGGTCAGGGCGATGCCGCCGACGCCGATGTCGATCGAGATCCGGCCCTGCTTGGCCCAGTAGACGTCCCTCAGGTCGAGCAGCAGGGCGAACTCATCCACGATAAGCGCCAGGCCGCTGCCGTAGCTGACCGCGACTGCCGGGTGACGGCGGTGCCGCTCCTCGCCGCGGACGGCGACCGCGCCGACGCCGGACAGCAGGCCGATTCCCCACATGTAGTGATGCAGATGCTCATTGCCGATGCTGATGTTGCGGAAGGGTCCCTTGCCGGCCCGGATGCTGTAGGTGAGCCCGCGCAGCCCGGCAAAGGTGCCAGTGAACGCCAGCCAGCTGAGCAGGGCGGACCGCTGTCCCGGGCCGAGTTCCTCCAGGTAGGCGCGGCGGACCACGCCTGGCGATGGCGTGAGGGTTGTCACAGGCGCACCATACCCCACAGCTACCCGGCACGACCCGCGGTAGGGGCGGCCTGCCCGCCGCCGGCCTGCCAGACGGCCCGGACCGCGGCCGCTTCGCCCGCGGCCTGGGCCCGGCCGGCCGACGCCGCTGCCGCCCGGCGCGACACGTCAAGCACGTTGCGCCCGATGGCCCGCCGGGCCGCGCGGTCCGGCCGTACGAGCACGACCCGGGCTCCCGCCGCGGCCAGCGCGGCAGCCTGCCGCCGCGGGCTGGTCATGTGGCCGATGCCCCTGGCTACTGGCGCCACGATAACTACCCGTTCGTATCCGGCTGCCAGGTCGGCGTTGGCTAGCGAGGACACACCGCCGTCCATGAAACGGCGGTCCCCGATGGTGACCGGCGGCCAGACGCCGGGCACCGCGCAACTGGCGCCGACCGCATCCACCAGGCCGGCCTCCCCGGTGGCATCAAACACCACGAACTGGCCGGTCCGCGCGTCCACGGCGGTCACCTTGAGCAGCTGGGCGGGCCAGTCGCTGGCGGGCAGCCGGGCCTGCAATACCTTGCGCCGGTCGGCCTCGGGCATGGTAGGCGTGGCCAGCGCCCAGTGACCGATCCGCGCCCGCGCCCGCACCGGGTCCCGGCTGGTGCTCATGACCCACAGCAGCCTGCCGATGATGCCCCAGCCCATCCGGGCGGCGGGCTCGGGAGCCGGCGGCGCGAGCTGAGCCTGGTACAGCGCCCCGGGCTCCTGCCCGCCGGTGAGGTCGGCCCCGACCACCGCACCGGCCGACGTCCCGATGATCACGTCAGCCGCGGCCAGGTCGATGCCCCGTTCAGCGAGCCCGGCGATCAGGCCGATCTCCCAGCCAATGCCGGTGAGACCGCCGCCGCCGAGGACAAGCGCGCGTCTGTCCATGACCTTTTCTACACCAATCCGGTTCTCCACCAATCCCGCGGGGGCCACGTCTAGCAGCGGCTCCGTTCCGCACCGCAACGACCATATCGACTGCCCGCCGCTGCCCAGGGTGGCACTCCGGGATCCGGGGATCCGGCGAGCATCCGAGAAATGTCGGCCGGCTCCCCTAGCCTTGCCGCTGTGCAGCCTTCGGACACGGTCCCGCCGCCGGCGGACAGCTCCCGGCACGGCCTGTTCCGCTACCTGACCGCTGAGGAGTCCGCGGACTACCTGGCGATCATGGATCTGTTCTCCGCCACCCTGCTCACCGATCTGTCCGCCGCCGAGGTCACCAGCCAGCTCGCCGAACGCGGCCCGGCCATCGGCCGCGACACCGTCGAGGCGCGCTGCCGACAGCTTGTCGCCTGGGGCAACCTCGTGCCATCGCTTCGCGACGCGAAAGTGGCCACGGTCGGCGAGTACATCCGTTCCCGGTCCCGCTACCAGGTGTCCAAGCTCGGCGGGCGGCTGCACCGGGAGGCGGTCGCCATCCTGCACGCCAGCGACGGCGCGCGCGAGGTGGCCCGTGAACTGCTCGGCCAGATCGTGCAGTCCCTCGACCGCATCCTGGCCATGCTGGACCGCAGCGAGATCGACGCCGACGCCCTGGCCGGCGAGGTCACCACGGTCTTCGGCAACCAGCGCCTGTTTACCGACAGCGTCCGGGATTTCTACGCCTACCTGGCCGGCATCCTCAGCCGCTACGACCTCGGCGGCGAGGAGTACGCCCGGTTCAAGGAATTGCTGCTGGTCTACATCGACCTGATCACCGCCGACGTCAACCGGCACGCCCCCGCGGTCAGCCACCGGATCGGCCTGGTCCTGAAGCTGATCGACCCGCTGCTGGCGACGCTGGCCGGGCTGCCCGGGCTCACCCTGCCGGACGGCACACCGGTCGAGCGGGCACAGGGCCGGACCCGGGCCGACTGGGAAGAGCTCGCGTACTGGTACGACGCCCACGGCGCGTCGGGCCCGGAGCAGCTGCGCGCCGCCGCGGGGCAGGCGCTCGGCCAGCTCATCACCAACGCCAAGCGCCTGCTCGACTCCTCAGGCACGGGGTTTTCCCGGCGCGCCGACTTCCTCCGGCTCGCCCGGTGGTTCGCCGCGGCGGACGACGACGGCGCGCACCGGCTGTTTGCGGCGGCGTTCGGCGCCTACCCCTCCCGGCATCTGCTCTTCGGCCCGGAGGAACCCGATCCGCGCACCGGGCCCACGACGTCATGGTGGGGCTCCGACCCGGTGCACGTTCCGGTATCACTGCGGGAACGCGGTGACCGCGCGATGCGCGGGCGCAGTTCCCGGGTACCCGACCCGACCGCCGACCGGCTCCGGCTGACCGCCGAAGCACGGCATGAGGCCGAGCAGCGCCAGGCCGCCGCGGCCGAGCTGGCGCTCACCGGCGCCCTGCACGGCGCCACCATCTCACCCGCCGCCCGCAACCTGCTCCTCGACCTGGTGGCCGGGCTGCTGGCCCGGCACCGTGACGAGACCACCGACCACGACGTCGGCCTGCGGCTGCGCGCGATCCCTGGCCCGGACACCGTCGTGACCAGCTCCGACGGGACGACGACCTTCGTCGGTCTCAGCCTGTCGGTGTCGGGCACCGCGGATTGGACGCCGGCCGAGGAGGCGGCGATATGACTCCCCCGCGCGTCTCGACGGCAGGCCTGGACGCGGGCGAGCGGCGGATCGCCGCCCGGCACCTGCTCGCCTCCCCCATCCTCACCGCCGCCCGCCAGCCGGCCGAGCTGGAGCTGGTGCGGCGCCACGCCGCGGCGCTGAAATCCATGTTCGCGAGCCAGCTCGGGTATGCGCTGATCGTCGAGTCCGCCTTCGCCCGCCTGGTGAAGGCGCCGCTGCCGGCGTCCGCCCCGGTCCGCCCGGCGCGCCGCGCGACCGACGACAGCCCGTTCACGGCCGCCACGTACGTGCATCTCGGGCTGGCCTGCGCCGCGCTGCTCGCGCCGGGTGTCGGCGAGCAGATCCTGATCTCCGCGCTGGTCGACCAGATCCGGGCCGACGCGGCCGAGCAGGCAATCACGATCACCGACGGGATCAGCGACCGGCGGCAGCTCGTGACCGCGCTCCGGCTGCTGGTGGCCTGGGGGGTGGTGAGCGAGACGGACGGCACCCTCGCCGCCTGGGGGGAGCGCCCCGAGGACGAGGCGCTGCTGAGCATCAACCGCCCGCTGCTCATCCACCTGCTGCCGAGCCCGCTGCACCAGTTCGGGACGGCCGAGGACACCTGGTCACAGCTTCGGCCCGAACCCCCGCGGCGCCGACTGCGGCAGCGGCTGGTGGAGAACCCGGCGGTGTTCCGCGCGGAGCTTCCCGACGACGAGCTCGACGTGCTGTCCCGGGAGCGCCATGAGCTGGCACGGCACCTGGACGAGAACTTCGGCCTGGTGCTGGAGGTCCGGGCCGAAGGCGTGCTGGCCTACGACCCGTCCGGGGCGCTCACCGATCTGGACTTTCCCGGCAGCGGCAGCGCCAAGCAGGCGGCGCTGCTGCTGCTTGACGAGCTGACCACGGCCCTGCAGCCGTCCGCCGAGTCCGCCGTCCTGGCCGACGGCCGCCCGCTGCCGGGTGCGCTCGCTCCCTGGCCGCAGGTCGACGCGGTGCTGGCCGGGCTCGCGGCCCGTTACCGTTCGGTCTGGAAGGGCGCGTACGGCGAGTCGCCGGACGTGCTGCGGGGCGACGTGGTGGGTCTGCTGGCGGCGCTGCGGCTGGGCCGCCCCCTGGACGGCGGCCTGGCGATCTTCCCGTTCGCGGCCCGGTATCAGCCGCACGTGCGAACCCAGTCAGCCGCTGTGCCCGAGGAGGTCCCCCGATGAGCCAGCAGCGTGCTCCCCGCCGCTTCGACGAGCGCTGGCGGCTGTCCCGCGCCGGCATCGTCAACGTGTGGCAGTACCTGGACAACGAGTTCGATCTCAGCGGTGGCCGGATGATCCTGCGCGGCACGAATGGGTCGGGGAAGTCCCGCGCGCTGGAGATGCTGCTGCCGTTCCTGCTGGATGCCGACCGCCGCCGGATGGACGCCACCGGCGCGGCGCGGGTCAGCCTGGATGAGCTGATGCGCACCGGCGCGCAGGGCCAGGCCAACCGCACCGGCTACCTGTGGCTCGAGCTGCGCCGGCCCGGCGGATATCTCACCGTCGGGGCCCTGGTCCGGCACAGCCAGTCCGCCAGCAGCACCAAGGTCTGGTACTTCACCACTGCGCTGCGGGTCGGCGGCGGCCTGGAGCTGATGTCCGGCGCGCGCGAGCCGCTGTCCCGTGACGCGCTGACCGAGCTGATCGGGGCCGAGCGCATCACCGAATCACCGGGCGTGCACAAGGAGCGCATCCGCACCGAAGTGTTCGGGCTGGGCGGCGACGCCGGCCGGGACCGCTACGACGGCCTGCTGCAGCTGCTGCACACGCTGCGCGCCCCGGACGTCGGCAACCGCATCGACGAGGGCCGACTGCCGCAGATCCTGCTGGAGTCACTGCCGCCGCTGCACGAGGAGGCCCTGGTCCGGGCGGGCGAGCAGCTCGACGGGCTCACCGAGACCCGCGCCGCGCAGGAACGGCTGGAGAACTCGGCCCAGCAGGTGGCCGCGTTCCTGGGCGTCTACCAGCGGTATGCCGCCGAGACGCTGCGTTCGGTGGCCCGGGACACCCTCGGCGCGGCCGACGCGGTCACCGGGGCGGAAGCCACCGCGGGGCGCCGGGCAGACGATCTCGCCGGGCTGGAGGCCGAGTCCGGCGGGCTGCAGGCGGAGGCCCAGCAGCTCGCGGAGGAACTGGAAGAGATCGACCACGCGCTGGCGGCGATCCAGTCACGGGAGATCTTCAAGACCGCCGATGACCTCGTCCAGCGGGACCGGGCCGAAAAGGCGCTCGCCACCGCGGCCGAGCAGGCGCTCACCGGCGCCGAGCGGGAGCGGGCCAACCACGCGCGGGCGGTGGACGACGCCGAACGCGCCCTCGGCGAGCTCCGGCAGGCCGCCGAGGAAACCGCCGCGGCGCTGGCCTGCCCGGGGCCGGCCTGCCGGGAGGGGGCCTGCCCGGGGGCGGCCTACCCGCCGAGGTGCGCACGATCGAACGGCGGCCGGCTCCCGAGCCGGCGCTGCTGCGCAGCAGCCGCGACGGCGATCCCGAGCCGGTGATCCGCCCGGCCGCGGCCCTGGCCGAGATCCTCCCCGCCGACGTGGGCGGGGCGCAGCAGGCCGCCGCGGCCGCCGCGGCCCACGCAGCGGAGAGATTCTCCCTGGCCGAACGGAGGCTGGCCGAGGCCCGCCGACTCGCCGAGGCGCAGCAGCAGGTGCTACGGGTCGAGGCGGAGGCGGAACATCTGCGGGCCGCCGCCGAGGACGACGCGCAGACGGCCGAGGTACAGGCCGCCGGCCGGGACGCCGCGGCCATCGCCCTGGCCCAGGCCTGGCGCGCCTGGACCGATGACGGGGAAACCGGGGAGCTGCTCGGTGAGATTGACTGGGCCGCCCACCCGGCCGTCGGCCCGCTGATCCTCGATGCCGAGGCCCTGGCCGGCGGCACACCGGCCGGGGACACACCGGCCGGGGACACACCGGCCGGGCGCGACGGTGGCGCTCTCACCGGCCTGGACGAAGCGGCCACCGACGCCGCCCGCCCGGCGCGGGCCGCGGTCGAGGCCGAACGCGCGCGGCTCGACCTCGACGACGGCAGCGCCCGCGAACGGGAGGCCGCGCTGCGGGCCGAGCGCGCGGACCTGGCGGCCGAACGGGACCCGAAACCGGCCGACCCGCCCTGGCTGGCCCCGGAGCGGGCCGGCGAGCCGCTGTGGCGCTGCGTGGACTTCACCGGCCCGCTGACCGGCGCCGGCCGCGCCGGGCTGGAGGGGGCGCTGCTCGCCGCCGGCCTGCTCGGCGCCGTCATCCAGCCGGACGGCGCCGTGGTCGCCGCCGACGGTGACGTGCTGCTCAGCCCCGGGGACGCCCGGCCCAGCCGGCCGCTGTCGGCGGCGCTGCACCCGGACCCGGCCGCCGGGCTGCCCGCGGACACGATCGCCGCGGTCCTGGGCGGCATCGGCTTCGGCGATCCCAGCGCCACCACGTCCGTGTCCGCGGACGGAAGCTGGCACAACGGGCCGTTGCGCGGCCGCCACGTCACCGACCGGGCCCGGCACATCGGGGCGGCCGCCCGGGCCGCGCACCGCCAGGAGCGGATCGCGCAGATCGACGCCGAGCTGGCCGAACTTGCCCGGGCAGCCGCCCAGCGGGAACAACGGCGCACGGAGCTGGGCGCCCGCACCGGCCGGATCGACGCGCTGGTCCGGGCCGCCCCGCGCACGGCTGACCTGCACGCGGCCCGCCGGGTCGCCGCCGGGGCGCTCGCCCGGGCCGCCCGCAGCACCGCCCGCGCCGGTCAGGAGGCCGGCCGCGCCCGCCAGCTTCGCAGCACGTGGGCGGCGGAGCTGAACACCCATCAGGCCACCTGCGCCCACCTCGGCCTGCCCGCCGAGGCGGGCGCGCTCGACGGCACCGTGGCCGCGGCCCGCCGGGCGCAGGAAAAGAGCGCCCAGCTGGGCCGGGAGTTCGCCCGCCTCGCCGAGCGTGTGCGGCGGCACGAGGAGCAGCTCCGCCGGGCCGGCGAGGCCGCGGCCGTGCGGGACACGGCCGAGCAGACGGCCGAAGGCCGCTGGTCCGAGTGGCACAGCGCCGCGAGCGAACTGGCCGCCCAGCACGCCGCCGTCGACCTGCCGCTCGAGCAGGCCAAGGCGGAGCTGGCCCAGACCAAGGCGGCCCGCGAGCGGGCTGACCGTGACCACCGCGCGGCGTACAAGGCCGCTACCGAACTGGGCCCGCGGCTCGGCGACGCCCGGCGGCTCAGCCTGGACGCCGCCGAGAACGTCCGCCGCCAGACCGCTCAGCTGGTCGCCGCCGGGCACCGGTTCAGCCGGTGCACCGCGCTGCCCGGCCTCGCGGCCGCGGCGACCGCCGGCGTGCTGTCCGGGATCGTTCACCCCGAGCAGGTCCCCGAGGTGCGCTCGGCCGCGCAGGCGCTGCTGTCCACGGTCGCGGTGCCCCGCCAGCCACCATCGCTGACCACGGTCCTGAACGCGTTCCGGGAATTCGACCGCGAGGTCTCCGGGCAGCTCGACGTGCGGTACAGCGTCGAGGACGACGTGCTCGTCGTCGAGGTCGCCGGCGCGGGTGACGAGCAGACCCTGGCCGGGGCGGCCCGGACGCTCGCGGCCCGGGTCGAAGCCGGCCGGGCCGCGCTCAGCGAGCGGGAACGCGCCGTGTTCACCCGGTTCGTGCTCGGCGGCGTCGCCGAGGAGCTGCGCCGCCGGGTCAACCAGGCCGACCAGCTCATCGGCGCCATGAACGCCAGCCTCCGCGCGATCCGCACCAGCAACGGCATCGGGGTCCGGCTCGGCTGGCGGCTCCGCGACGACCACGCCACCCTCGGCCGGATCCTCGAGCTGGTCGCCACCTCCGACGCCGTCCGCTCCGAAACCCAGAACGCCGAGCTCACCGAGCTGCTGCGGCAGCGCGTCGAGCAGTTCTACGGCGCCGACCCCAGCAGCGGCTACGCCACCCACCTCGCCGCCGCCCTGGACTACCGGCACTGGCACGAGGTCACCGTCACCATCCTCGGCCCCGAGGAGGGCCAGCAGCGGCGGCTGTCCCGCCGGGCGAAGCTGTCTCAGGGCGAGACCCGTTTCGTCTCCTACGTGACCCTGTTCGCCGCCGCCGACGGCTACCTCACCAGCCTCGGCGACGGCGGCCGGGCGCTGCGCCTCATCCTCCTCGACGACGCCTTCGCCAAGGTCGACGACGGCACCGTCGCGGAGCTGATGGGCCTGCTCGTGTCCCTCGACCTCGACTTCGTCATGACCGGCCACGCCCTGTGGGGCTGCTTCCCCGAGGTCCCGCGCCTCGACGTGTACGAGGTCCGGCGCAGCGACGGCAGCTCGGCGGTCACCACCCACGTGCACTGGGACGGCCGCAACCGTCACCTGCGCAGCACGGCATGACCGCCATCCCGCCGGGACCCCGCGAGTATCTGCTCGCACCGTCGCTGCAGCCTGTGTGGGCGATCCTGCGCGACCGTCTCGAACGCAACGGGCACGCCGTGCGGGGAGCCGTGACGGTGCAGCTGGACGACGACGGCGCGGACCGGCTCGCTGGCCTGCTCGGGCGGCCGGTCGGAACGGGCGCGGCCCGGCTGCGGCTGGCGGACCTCGACGCTTGCCTGCACGCGAGCGCGGCCGGGCGCGGTCTGGCCGCCGTGGTGGCGGAGCTGACCGGGGCACCGCTGCGCAACCTGCCCGCCGAGCGGGACGCCGCCCGGGCCGGCCGCCAGGAGCTCTGGGCCGAACTCGGCCGGCTGCTGGCCAAGCACGATCTGGCTGGTGCGGAGTGGGTACAGCCGTGGACGGACTGGCTGCGTCGCGGCGGCCTGCTGACCCGCCTCCCGGCGGTGAAGGCGGCGGCCACATTGGCGACCACCGTCCAGGTGCTTGGGCGTGTTCTGGACGACGCCCACCTGTCGGCCGGCCGGGCCGAACTGGCCAGCGAGATCACCGGCGACGCGCACGGCCTCGACGAGGGCGTCCCGGCTGCGGCCCTGGTGCTGCGGGCGCTCGCGTTCGCACTGGACGTCGCGCCTCCCGCGTCGGCTGCGGAGCGCCGGCTGCTGTGGCAGCGCGCCGGCGTCAGCACCGACGAAATCTCCGGCACCGTCATCACCTGGGGACTTCGCCCGCCGGGCGCTGACCGCTGGTCCGCCATGATGCGCGAACGCGCCGACCTCGCCCTGATCACTCACCTGACCGTGCACGAGCTGCAGCGGGCCGCTGACCTGACCCGGGCCGGGGAGATCATCCACGCGTGCGAGAACCCTCAGGTGCTGCAGCGCCTGGCGGCGGCCGGGGTGGAGCGCCCGGTGGCGTGCTTTTCCGGCAATCCCGCGACCGTGGGAATGGCCCTGCTCGGGCATGCCGTCGTGCGCTATCACGGGGATTTCGACTGGCCCGGCATCGCAATCGCGCGACGCATCGTCGATCGCGGGGCCGTTCCGTGGCGGTTCGGGCGCGACGACTACGCCGAGGCGGTGGAGCGGCTTCCGGCCGAGAGCCGGCTGGGGCTGAGCGGGCGGGTTGAAGCGACGCCGTGGGACGAAGGGCTGGGCAGGGCCATGGCGGCGGCTGACGTCGCGGTGCACGAGGAAGCGATCATCGACCTGCTTCTCGGCGATCTGCAGTAGGCCGCCATCGCCGGGACCACGATGGTGGTGGCATAGCGGGCAGAACCATTCCGGCGCCCGTGCGTGCCTGCATCCTTCCCTTACACGCGCCGTGGCACGTTGCCCGTCATGGTGAACATGAACCGCATCGCCTTGTGGCCGGAATCGGCGGTGGGGCCGAACATGCACGGGCAGCCGCCCCCGATCACCGTGATGCCGTGCTGGCGGCCATACTCGGCGGCTGCTTGTGACACGCTTCCCGCGCCGGGCCCCCGGTGCATCCAGACCCGCTTGATGCCGAGGTCGGCGCATTCGCGCATGGTGGCCTCGGCCCGCTGCGGTTTCGTTCCGATCAGCACCCAGTCGACGCCACCGGGCACAGACTTCAGATCGTGGTAGCAGGTGTCGCCCTCAACCTGGTCCGCGTTGGGGTTCACCGCGAAAACCTGGTATCCCCGCTGCCGCAACCGCTGGTACACCGCGTTGCTGCCGTGTCCCTGCGGTTTGCGCGAGACGCCGGTAACGGCGACTCGCTTGCCCGCCAGAAACTCAGCCGCGGCTTGTTTCATCGTCTGCATGTCACTCCTCCTCGCACTGGTTCAAGGCGCCGCGTGGGCTCGTGCGCCGACTGCCTTCAGGATGCACATGCGGGGACGCCGGGCCAGATGCGCCGGACCCGCTTTCCGGGGACGTTCGTCCCGTCATCACCACCGCCTCGCGTCTGCGCGCCCCGCACCAGCCGCAGGACATGATCGCAGGTGCACCGGAGAGCGGCCCGCGACGCATCCGGGTTCGTGGCGTGACACCCGCAGCGCGGGCCGTGCTGCCGCGACCTCTACGCGGCGGCCGTGCCGGTGAGATGGAAGGTCGTGCCGACGCTGTTCTGGATGAATGCACCGGGCAGATGGCGGGCGATCGCATGGGTGGCTTTCCAGCCGGTGCAGTGGGCGGGAACGATCACGTCGGGGGTGAGCTGTTCGAGCGCGCTGACGGTGCCGTCGATGATCGGCTCGAACAGCGGCCCGGTCAGGTGGAACCCGCCGATGACCGCGTGCAGCTTGCCGACACCCGTCAGGCGCTGGGCGTAGTGGCAGATGTTGATCACGCCGGCGTGCCCGCACCCGGTCAGGACGACCAGCCCGCGCCCGGCGACGTTGGCGATCAGCGCTTGGTCGTCGAGGATCAGCGGGTCGGGTTCCCAGCCGCTGCCGCGCCAGGCCTGGTGAATGGGGAATCCCCGCTCGAAGCCGGTGACGCGGTCGACCTCGCCGGTGATCAGCACCGACCGGTCATGCAGGAACGACGGCTGCCGCTGCTCGATGATGTCAAAGCCGGCCTCTTCCAGCGCCCGGCGGCTGGTGGTGGGGAGCTCGACCGGCTCGCCGCCAGGAATGGCCAGCCGGCGCCGGTTCCAGAACTCGGGGTGGATCAGCACCGGCAGGTTCGGCCGGCCGAGCCGGCTGATGAGGCCGGACAGCCCGGTGGTGTGGTCGAAGTGGCCGTGGCTGCAGACGATCGCCTCGATGTCGGCCGGATCCTTACCCAGGCGGCGCAGGTTACCGGTGCACCCGTCAGGGGTCACGCCGGTGTCGAACAGAAGCCGTTGCACCTGGCTGCCCTTGCGGACCTCGACCAGCGCGGAGAACCCCGGCTGGGCCAGCGGGGCGTCCGGCACCGTGCCTTCCACAAGCGTCGGGGCCACCAGGCCCGGGGACTCCCGGCGCATCCGGGCCAGCGACATCCGCGTAGCCGGCCCCTGGTCCGGCAGCAGCATGTCCGCCGTGTTGTCGCAGACCGTCAGCACCGACAGCTCATCGACCGGCTCCAGCGGAAGCAC